>ENA-OQMZ01000367-OQMZ01000367.1-human-gut-metagenome-genome-assembly--contig:-NODE-367-length-19629-cov-1.805866_pt1 | contig 19629 bp, 25 predicted proteins | sample MGYA00242621_ERZ504862 | MGnify/ENA primary metagenome ERZ504862 (study PRJEB26092, sample SAMD00036393) | human gut metagenome | host: Homo sapiens | study: EMG produced TPA metagenomics assembly of...
TATACAAGAATCGGGTCCGAATAATTGTGTCCGGACGATTCTTGTATGCGAGACACTGCTACGTGTTGCGCTTACTTGTTGAGTTCAACAACCCAAGCTATGATATAACCCCGAACCATCCAGAACATCGATAAACTACTTCAAAGACAAAAGAGGCGCGGCATGATTGCAGGGGCATTGATGCCAGGAACACTACCAAAACAGCATAAAGCGGCGCGCATTATCGAGCATATCGTCCTTGCACTCGCACTGGTCTGGGCCGGCGGCTGTACCCTCATATGGACGCAAATAGACATGCCCCACAGCATCGTGAACACGACATCCTCTGACGGCACCTGCGAAGTGGCCATCGGCGAACTAGGCTCGCCCATGTTCTTCGGCCCAAGCACCATCACGATCAAAGTCTCCTGGACACCGATTCCAACGTCATCGGAGCCGAGGACGTCACGGAAATCAAGACGGACCTGCACAACGACGGCAAATCATTGGACTCGGACAACTTCACCGTAACCTGGCACGGCAACATCCCGACCGTCACCACCCATGCGAGGAACAGCCGGACCAGAGCTACACGTTCAACTGGAAATAACCACCCCGGACATCGCACCTCTCCGAGAATAGTCCTCACGGCCGAGCAGATCCCACAGGGGCATAAGCATGAAATCATGACTACCATCATCATGCGCACCTCCGATGATAATGGGTATGTAAAAACGGAGGTTGAAACCTCCGTTGGATGAGATGATCTCTCTAACCGATGTTGAAGGTGGTCTCTGGTTGAAACGTCTCGTTCCTGACCGGGGTTTCAACCAGAGAATCACCAAACCATCGGTCCAGTATTCTCCCAGTGATTCCTTCAAGCCATTCGCTGTTGCAAGCATCACGGTTTGTTCTGCTGGACGGTGAATGAAGAATAGAACCTAGTAACGTAATTGGTTACTTTTTGGTTACCAACTGGTATTATTAAGCTATGATGCTAGAAGATGAAATCTACCCCAATGCTCCCATTGTGGATATGATTGCGGAGATACGCTTTTCGCAATGCGAGCCGCTGGACAAAATAAAGCTGCGTGGATTTACCACTGCGCTCGACGAACATCTCCCGTTGCTGACGGAAGAGACTGGGACGTCCGTGCAACTGTCGAGTCCGGATGGTCAGGTGGAGGTTCCAGTTACGAACGGGGAGACGTTCCCGCGCTGGTCCAGCAGGGACAAACGGACCGTACTGACGTTGCGGCAGAATATTCTCTCCTTGGAGACGACCGACTACCCGGGATACTTCAACGTGCGGGAATTGCTGGAGAAAGCAGTCACCGCCTTGGAACGGCTCATGGCACCGAAGGGCGTCACCAGAATCGGCCTACGCTACATCGACGAGATCCGCGTGCCTCTGACGGGGAAGATCCGCAACCTAGATGGGAGGATTGGGTCAACTTGTCACTCCTTGGACCGAAAACGGTCAGCGGTCACCACGGACTGACGCTGTTGGGCAATCAGGGTACCGCCGTGTTCGGCGGGGAGGAGGGGACGACACTCGTGCTGCGCTACGGAGCCCAGGACGAGTACGTCATCCCATCCACGCCGCAGCTCCGCAGGCCCATGCCATCGCCCGGTCCCTTATTCAAACTGGACATGGACTCTTTCCAAACATACGACGACTACATTCCGCCATTCGAAGCAGGCGATATCCTCGAAACCGCGGATCTTCTGCATAAGCCGGTCAAAAACGTATTCGAGGACCTAATAACAGAACGACTCAGAGAGGAGGTGCTGCGCCATGAGTGAGCAGATCGCAACCGGGCTCCTCGAGCGTGACGCAACCGAAGGACTGACTATGTCCGGGACGCTTTCCGAAACAGGGAGCGCGACATCCGATCTGACGAAAGAGATCGGATACAACCGTGACGTGGCCCGTGTCCTCAAATCAGATTTCGACGATCTCCACCACCAATCATTGAACGTTGACTGGCGAAGAAGGACAATGGAACGGGGTAAAACCGACGTTCCCGGCCTGCTCGAAGAGCTATCTGATTTGGGATTCGCATGGACCGCCATAGCGAAACTGATCGGCGTGAGCGCACCCGCCATCCACAAATGGCGGAGAGGAGGCTCTGCGACAGGAGCCAGTAGAGGCAAACTGGCGGGCCTGCTGGCGGCGTGCGACATCATCCACGGATCCATCGGCGTCGACGACGTCGCGTCCTGGTTCGAGATGCCGGTGCTGCCGCACGTCCCCGTCACACCCATTGACATGTATGCGGCGGACAGGACGGACTTGGTCTTCGACTTCGCCAAGGCAGAGGACGATCCCGAAGCGCTCATGGACCAGTTCAATCCCGAATGGCGCGAACGGTACCGCACCGATTTCACTCCGGTGAAGATGTCGGACGGCAACTGGTCCTTGCAGATGAAGGACTGAGCGATGCCCGGACAACTGGAATGCCCGATGAGCGGGACAAACATTGACGCGGACCTCCTGTACTATTCCCGCGGCGAAGACAACTCCTCCTACAGGCCCGTCCTGACGGGTGACGTGTATGAGAACCTTCTCCTTCCCGGCTCAACCGGGACGGAGAGAAACCGCACCGTCATCATTCTCCAGCACCCATGTTCGATGCGAACCAACGGAGTGGATCTCGTCTGGCACATACTCGCCGCGGAGGTGACCAAGCACAAGCCGCTGACGCCACAGGAATGGGCCGGCGGAAATTTCCGCCTCATGCCGTTGCCTGATCTATACCCGGAAGTCACTTCCGGAAAGCGGGATCAGGCAGCGAACTTCGTGAACCTGTACACGCTCACGCCAACCCAACTGGAATCAGCCACGCGAGTCGCGTCACTGTCCGAATTCGGCATCAACCTGCTCCTGCAACGATGGGTCCACTATTCCGCCAGAGTAATCGTCCCGACGTTCCAGTTCCAAGAGGCAACGGCAGGCTTCTGCATGGAGGCGGATCTCCTCGAAGAATGGTGCGAGGCCCTATCGGACGGTGACAGCCCACAGGCCATCCATGAAGCCGGAACGGAATGCATGACATGGCTGAGAGAAGACCGCGGTGGATATACCTATCAGGGGATGCTGCAGGACTCCCAGACCCGCAGCGCCGTCCGCAGGGCAATGCGCAAGGAAATGAAGCAACGACTCCACGATTAACAGGTGTGAAAAGCGTAGGTATCAACTACCGCCGGGATCGTCCCGGCGGTAGTTGATACCGGAGAATCACCAAATCAGTCGAGTATTTCGCCGGTGGTTTCGTCTATCTCGTAGTCGGGTTCGGGGAACGGCTCCCAGTCGTCGTCCTCTTCGGGCTCGTCCGCGTCGATGGCTTCGGTGGTGAACAGGGGGCCCTGCGCGAGGATGCGTGGGCCGATGTAGAGGCCGTTGCTGTCGATGATGCTTTGCAGGTTGGTTTTGCGGTAGAGGCTGCGGTCCGCGCAGTGTCTCGAACGAGTATCCCCGTCCTTTCATGTTGGTTTCGCGGATGAGTCGGTTCGCGCATTCCGTGTACCCGTTGCTGATGGCGAGCGGCAGTCCCAGTAGTGGAATATCTGTTCGTGGAAGTTGTGGACGGTCTGGGCAAGCGTGCGGAAGCTGTCGTATCGTCTGTCTTCGGGTATGCCGTCCTCCCATCGGTCGAATGCTTTCATCGCGTTGTCCTTGGATGAGGGGTTCTCGTCCCAGATGTCGAAGAAGTCCTCCTTGAGATCGAATGCGACGGCCAGTGGGGCGAGCGTGGGATCGTCGCGCAGAAGGCGTATCTTCATGGCCTCTTCGGTCGTCAGGTCGCGTCGGCGGGTCTTGAGGGTGTATGCGAGGCCGCGTTTCGTGTTGATGCGGGCCTTTCGGCTCATGCCCTGCTGGAGTTCGCGTCGGATCGTGTCCACCGCCTCGTTGGCTTTCATGACGACGTGGAAGTGGTCGATTGCCCAGCGTGCGTTGGGCATGGCCTTCCCGATGCTTTTTTGGAACGGCCGGTACATGTCCGAGCACACCCACAGGACCTTTTCGCGGTCGGGCATGTTCATGAAGTATTCGGTCAGGGTCTTCTGGTTGCGGCCCTTGAGCATGTCGTACAGGGTGCGGTGCTCAAGGTCGGTGATGACGGTGACCTCGCCGATCTTCTTGATTTTGATTTCGTCGATGCCGAGGAACGCGGGGGTCTTGAACCGGAGCTTGCGGTCGTAGTCGTGGATGAAGTCCTCGAACACGTTCTTGACGGTCACATGGGTGAGCATGTAGTCCTCGGCCACCTCGCGGAACGTGGAGCGCAGGGATCGTTGAGCGATGTCCGTGTACGCGCGGGACGTCATCTTGCGGGTCTCGTTCACGTTGTCGAACGACGGCTGCCACACGTTCCCGCATTGGCTGCACCGTCGTCTCGGGAACGTGATGACGATGCGCGTGGGTATCCCTCCCATGGGCGTGTCCACGATGTTCAGGTCGCGTCGCCCGTGGCTGTAGGTCTTTCCCGAGCATTTCGGGCATTGCCGAGGGACTTCGCCCTTGTATGACAGGTGGATGGTCTTGCAGCGTTTCCCGTTCTCCACGGTCTCGTCGGTGGAAGTGAGATCGCAGTTGGCGATGCCGAACAGTTCGCGGATGAGGGAGTCACTTCCGTTCATCGTCCCGTTCCCTTCTCACCTGTTCAACATACCGCTGGATGTCGGGGATGCTGTAGCGGCTGCCTTGGCGATCTGGTCGTAGATCTGGTCGGCGAGCGAGTCGATGGCCTGCGGGTCGTTCATGATCCGGGCGGCGAGGTTGCCGGTCTCGTTGTTGACCATGGATACCAGCGCCATCTTGATCTGGTTTTTCATCCTGCCGTCGTTGACCAGCGATTCCTTCGAATTGGTCGAGTTGGTGATGCGCGTGTGCGTGATCTGGTCCATGTCCACGTAGTCGATGATGAAGTTGACCGCTCGGGCGGCGGCCACCACGTTCACGTCGTCGCCCCATGTCTCGTTGAGCTTCTCCACGATGCGTTTCAGGCTCTGTCGTCCGGACGCGGCGACCGGCCGTTGCCGGCTCCCATGGGGCGCAGCTCGCGTTCCTTGTCCTTGTCGTCCCTGCGGAGCCTGTCGATCCGATAGTCGGAAAGCACGAGCCCTTCACGTCGATCTGGTCGAGTCCGGTGTCCTCGAGACGATGCGAGAGGAGCTTCGCGAACCCGTTGAATACCTCGAGATCGGGTTCGCCGAGGTCGATGACCTGGCTGATGAACATGTACGCGGAGCAGTAGCGTTTCAGCAGTTTGCGGAACGTGACGAGCTTGTCGCGTTCCTCCTGCTCCTCCTGCATGCGTTGCTTCGCCTGCATGACGGTGTCCGCGTCGCCGTCGCGTTGGGCCTGTTCGAGCACGTTCGCCCATGTGGCGTACGCGGTGGTGTGGGCCCGGTATCGGCTCATCCAACGGTCGGCGGGCAGGGACACCGCATTGTACAGGCGTTTGCGGTACGAGTCCCTTTCCGTACCGTCGGAGGCTGCGGCCACGGCCCTGTACTGGGCGTCCCGGTATTTGGAAAAGTCGTCCATGGTGTAGACGTCCGCCTGGTCGAGCTGCCTTCTGATCGCGTACACCACGTTCGGGTCCTGCGCCTCGCTCATGTGCGCGCCCGTGTCGTATTTGCGGAACGCGTTGACCACGGTGTCCGGGTCGTTCACGAAATCGAGGATGAACACGTGGTCCTTGCCCGCGTGGATGCGGTTGACGCGCGAGTAAGTCTGCACGATCTCGATGTCGTTGGCGATGGGCTTGTCGATGTACAGGGCGCACAGTTTCGGCTGGTCGAAACCGGTCTGGAACTTGTTCGCCACGATCATCAGACGGTACTGTGGCGTGTCGAACGCGTTCTCGACGCTCTGGTAGCCGAGGTCGTTCATGTTCGACTCGGTGTAGTCGTATTCCGTGTCGATGGCGGCGAACGGGTTATCCTTCAGGTACTCGTCGTCGGGCAGCACGCATTTCGACCCGTTCACCTTGTCGGAGAACGCGACCAGCGGCTCGCCGGGCACCTTGAATTGCAGATGCGGTTCGATCCGGTTCCGGTCGTATTCGGGGTGTGCCTTCAGATACGCGTCGAACGCGTACTTGTAGCGGACCACGGCGGGACGGCCCGACGTGATGATCATCGCCTTGGATTCGCCGTTGAGCAGCGGGGCGACGTTATGCATGAAATGCTCGATGATCAGCGCGGTCTTCTCCATCACGTTCGTCGCGTGCAGGCTCTTCCACCGGGCGATCGCGCGCCGTGCGCCCCGCTCGTCCACGAGCCGGTCGGGCGTGTATTCCTCGGCCAGCTTGTATGCGGTCCGGTAGGGCATGTACCCGGAGAGCGGGTCGATGATGTACCCCTCCTCGATGGCCTGGCGCATCGGATACCGGTGGAACGATCCGGGGATATCCCGCCCATGGGCGTCCAGTCTGCCCGTGGGACGCCCGAACAGGGTCATGGTCTCGGCCTTCGGGGTCGCGGTGAACGCGAAGAACGACACGTTGGAGGGCATCGCGTTCGCGGCCTGCATGCGCGTGAAGTATTCGGCCACCATGTCCTCGTCCGTGACGTCCGAATCATCGTCCGTGTCGGGCAGGTTCCTGGCGACGGCGAGCTTGAGCTTGTCGGCGGCCATGTTCAATGCGCTCTTCAACGCGGCCGCGCTGCTGCCCTCCTGTGCGGAATGCGCCTCGTCGATGATGACCGCGAAATCCCGTCCGGTCAGGTTCGGTCCGTGGCGATCATCGGCCATGCGTACAGGAACGTCTGCAAGGTGACCACGATGATCTCCCTCCGGTCGGAGAGCGCCTTGGCGACCTGTCGGCTCTTCGACGCGTCCGACGTGCGATGCCCCTCCGCGTCAGTGCCGATCTCGGTCACGTAGCCGGGGATGTTCTTCAACTGGCCGATGGTCTTCTTGATGTTGCTGTCGAGGCTGAGACGGTCGGTCACCACGATCACGCTGGAGAACACGCGACCGCCCTTCATATCACGCACGTTCGCGAGCTCGTGCGCGGTCCATGTGATCGTCTCCGTTTTGCCGCTGCCGGCCGAATGCTCGATCAGGTAGCGTTGCCCCGCTCCGTTGGCGCGCACGTCCGCGAGCATGCGGGTCACGGCGTCCCACTGGTGGAAACGGGGGAATATCTGGGTGCGCCGCTCCCTCATGCGGCCGGTCGCGTCCTCCTTCTTGGAGACCTCCTCGAACACGAACGACTGGAAGATGTGCAGCCAGTTGTCGCGTTGGAGACCTGCGCCCAGAAGTAGAAGGTCCGGTAGTCGCCGTCCTCGGCGGGCGGATTGCCCGCATGCCCGTCGTCCGTGCCCCGGTTGAACGGGAGGAAGCGCGGGGAATCGCCGGAAAGGTTGGTGCACATCCAGATCTCGTCCTCGCTGATCGCGAAGTGCACGACCGCGCCACGCCGGTACTCCAGCAGGTAGTTGCGGCGTCGGGTGCCCGGTTCGACCGGCTTGCGCTCGGTCCGGTACTCCTCGATCGCGTCCTCGACCGACTGGGTGAGCTCGGTCTTCACCTCTCCCGTGGCGACGGGGATGCCGTTGACGAAGAACACGAGGTCCAACGACTTGTTGCCCTGCGTCTGGTAGTGCACCTGCCGCATGACGCGCAGGATGTTCGCGTCATAGTCACGTCGCGCGTTCGCGATGCGCGGATCCGACGGGTAGGGAGCGGAACCCTTGATGGTCTGGTAGCCGGCGTACGGGAACCCGTTGCGGATCACGCTGATCGTGCCGTCCGTCTCCAACGCCTGCACCAGACGCAAACGCAGGTTGTTCTCCCAGTTCGCGCCCTGCACGCGTTCCATCTTCTCCAGCTTCTCCGGGACGACGGCCCGCTGGAAGGCGATGAAATCCGGCCAGTACAATGCCGTCTGCGGTCGAATCCCTCGTCCGTATCGCTCACCCGCCACCCGGAACCATCCAGCCGGCCAGCATGCGCGTCACGTACTCCTCGAAATGGACCTCCCTGTGCAGATCGTCGCTGATGCTCATAACGTCTCCTTCGTGCAGTCGATGCGAGCCGCCACCGCCGCGTGAATCAGGCTACGACGATACTCCTCCAACCTGGCGATGATCCGGTGCTGACGGTCGATCGCATCATCCACCGCAGCACACTGATAATCAAGATGGGAAACGATATCAAGTTGCTCTTCATATGAAGGAACGAGAATCTTCAGGTCGCCGAGTTCCTGTTGATTGATCTTGGGCATTTTGATGCGGATATCAGATACTAAACCCGCTTGTTCCACAAACTGGTCGGAAAGCATGTAATACCTAAGCCATTCCGTTACCTGATTGGTGGAAATGGGATACATGTCAGCGCTGCACAGGCCGTCATCCGGCGCGATTACGACCTTGTTCAGCCGCGGCCGAACCTTAGAATACAGGATTGCACCTTTATGGAATAGATGGTTGCCGCTGATAACACCATCTTCTGAGACGGTACGTCGATGCAGAAGTCTTCCATCTCCCTTGCCGATGCGTCCGGGGAAACATGCAACCAATTTTCATATCCATCCGGTTCCACCAGATTTGAATCCACGTGCGCGATGAACTTGAAACGCTTCCAGCCCCAGCAAGAAGGGTTTAGCCCATTTACCTTTCCCGCGACCGTATGTGCAATGACCGCGCGACGATACTCCTCCAGCTTGCCGATCGCCGCGCGATGACGTGCAATCGCCTCGTCGATCGGCGCGCAACGGGCATCCAGATACGAGACGATGGATCGACGGATCTCGGCTGGAGGCAATACGACATATGTTTCCTTGAGATTGCTTCCGTTGACGTGGAAAACCTTGACGTCGACTAGGTCTCTTCTCAGCTGGTAACGCCATTCGTCGGTCAGGAATTGGTAGGCAAGGTACTTGTTATCTTTATTCCCGTCAATGGGAGACAGAAGAATCGTGTCTCCTCCGGCGTATGCCCCGGTCTCTGTGTTCAGATAGATGCAGTCTCCACATCCTTGCAGGCTTCGGACGTACAGGCGAAGATGAACGATCCAGCCTCGGCGGTTTTACGTTCGACGGGACTTTGTTCGGTGGTATGTTGCGAATCAGTTTCTGGCGTAACTCTGGTGCCGTCGTTCGCTTTTGAATGTACCTGACCGTAGTTGATGACGCGTGAGCCATCATCCACCAGATCGGCTTTAGTGACGGTCATTCCTTTGCTGAATGTGAACAGTGCCTTGAGTGGTTTCATCTCCCATCCGTCGGGGATGGTTCCGAACCAGTCGGCGTTGTGGATTTCCTCTCGTGTTCTCATCTGAGGAATCCTTTCATGAACGATTCCAATCCGTCCTCGAGATCGAGGATCTCAGTGGCGATCTCCTTGGGGTTGCGGGGCTGCTCGTACTGGTAGAAGTATCGGTTGAAGCTGATGGACGTGCCGACCACGCCGGTCTCGCCGTCCTGCATGGGGCCGGTGTCCTTCACACTCGTGTCGATGCCGGTTTCGGGCGCGTACGGCAATACCTCCGACTTCATGTATTCGTCGGGATCCATGCCCCAGGGGATGTTCTCCTTGTCGTTGAGTTCGGGGTCGTAGACGGTCTCGCCCTTGTCGTCCACCGCGATCTGGGCTTCCGGGTCGCGTATGCCGAACACGTTGACGACGGCCTTGACGAACTGGGCTTTGGCCGGTTTCGGCTTGGCGACGAGCCTGCCGAGTTCCTTGACCGCCGTGTATGCCCACTGGTAGTCGTGGGTCTCGCCGTCGTGGGTCGCGAACCAGTCGCGGATGATCCGCCGGTTGTCCTCGCCGATCTTGCTCATGGGCTTCGAGTCGGAGAACAGGTCGTCGGTCTTCGTGGCGTCCACGGTGATGACCATGTGCAACGGCTGGCGGGTCGTGAACTGGCGGAACATGAACTCCGTGGCGGGTACGATGACGCTGTCGCCGTGGTCGTGCCCGTCGATGTAGGTGCGGGTGATCCAGTCGATCTGCTCGTCGCTGATCTCGTAGCGCTTGTTTCCCAGGTTCCGTTTCAGCGGGACTCGTTTCGCGGACGCGTCGATCAGCTGGATCATGCCCTTACGGTTCTCTGGTTTCTTGTTCGACAGGATCCAGTGTACGTGCTGATGCCGGTGCGGAAGAATATCTCCGTGGGCAGTTTCACGATGCAGTCGATATAGTCCTTCTCGAACAGCCAGCGGCGGATGTTCGACGGTCCGCTTCCCGCGTCCCCGTTGAACAGCGGGGACGCCCGACAGCACGATCGCGGCCTTGCCGCCTCCCTGCTCGACGGGGGCGAGCTTCGCGGCGACGTTCTGGATGAACAGCATGGACCTCGCCGATGGCGGGCAGTCCCGCGCCGAAACGTCCCTTGAACCGTAGGATGCCTCCTCCCGCCACGGACTGTTCCTCGACCTTCCATTCCTTGCCGTAGGGCGGGTTGGTCAGCTGGTAGTTGAACGTCAGCCCCTCGAACTTGTCGTCGGAAAGGGTGTCGCCCTGCATGATGTGCTCCGAAAGGTCGCGCATCGCGTCGAACTGGTCCTGTCCCGAGCTGCCGATGTTGCGCAGCAACAGGTTGGTCTTGCCGACCGCCCAGGTCACGCCCTCGCGTTCCTGACCGTACGGGACGATGGAGCGGGTGAGACGCCGGGTTTGCGGCTCTTCCATCGTCGAGCATGTCGAGCGCGTCGCTGATGAACCCGCACGTACCGTCGTACAGGGTGCGCATGGATCCATCGTCGGAGTTGAGGAACCCGTCCTCGTTCGCGAACACGAGGCTGACCGCGAGCCGCACCACGTCGCGCGGGGTCATGAAGTCCTCCGCGCCCTGGGCGATCTCCTCGCCGTATCGTTGGATCAGATGCTCGTAGATGTCGCTCATCATGCGGTCGGACACGGTTCGGGGCTCAGGTCGAAGCCCGCGAACCTCATGCACACCTCATGCAACATGCCTTCGTTCTGAAGGTCCTGGCAGGTCTCCCGGATCTTGAACCGGGTGAGGATGTCGCGCGCGTTCGGGCTGAACCCGTCCACATACGTCATGAGCGCGTCGAGCGTGTTGTCCGCGCCGAGGTCGTTGAGCCGGAAGCTGGTCACGTTGTAGAAGGACCTGCCGGAGAACGCGCAATATGTCTCGTTCTCCAAACCCCATTCACGCTCATGCTGCTCGACCGCCTTGCACACGGCGTCACGGGTCGGTTCCAGCGCGCATTCCAATCGCCGCAGCAAGGCGAACGGAGGATCAGCTTGTTGTAGTCCGCGGGGCGGATCACGTCGCGGACCCAGTCTGCGATGCTCCAGATCTCACCCACGTAGTCGAATGTCGTCTTCGGTTCAGCCATGCCCTGTATCCTTTCCCTCAACCAGAAAGTTTACAAAATATAGGACGATATTTCAACCTAAGACTTACCAAACAACCCTTGATTGCAGCCTAAATACCCCAACCAGAGAATTACCAAAACTCAACCACCTATTTCACATACCCATAATTCAGATTCGACGATCGGGGCGCAGTTCTTTCATATACGTGAGGTTCGACGGAGACGTTACGACGACGGATTCCGGCGTGAGGCGCTGGAACTCATCAAGGCCGGAGCCGGCAAAGAACACACGACAACGACACCGAGTTCGCCCGGCATGCCCGGTCGCGTGACAAGCTGGGAATGGATACGTGCTTCGTCTACCCGTACTCCAGCTGGCGGCGGGGAAACAACGGGAACAGGAACGGCGTGGTCCGACGCCAACTACCCAAACGCTGCGAGATCCGGATGGATATGGTCAGGGGGCTGCGGGAGATCGTCGACGAACTGCTAGAATCGCAGGGCCAGCAAGGGCGTTGCACTTCTAAATAGACACCGGGGGGTCGAGATAGGACAGAGCGTGTGATATATTTCAATTGACACGAGACATTTATTGGCTAGGAGTATCCACATGATTACCGTTGCGGCTGGCGTCAAGGCGATGCCGGCATACGTCCCTCCGAAGGACGGGAAACCTCGCAACCAAGTGGACGCCAAATGGATGAAGCTCGCGAAAGCATCTTCCAGGAAGAACAGGCGTGGACGGGCTCAGTGCGTTTCCGAATGATAAGCAGCAGGATCTGCGGGCCGGACGACCAGCTCGCCGTCCGAAGATTCGTGTGCTGCGGAGCGGGGGCACCCGAATACGCGATGGACGTCCAACGGTATATCAGAGGTCTTGACCTGAAAGAGGAATGGCGGACGATGTTCCTGCGCATGGCCTGTATTGCGAAGGTGATTCCGACGTACTCGCATTCTGCGAGTTCGGATGGTAGGGTCTTCGGACGCGTACGCGATTTCGTATATAGCCACGGCCTGTCCGAGCAGTGCAACGGTCTTGGCGGTATGCTGCTCGCCACGGTCCTTAGATGGGTCGGCAATGATTCGGCGGGCACGGGACGCGACCCGTACATCATGACCCAGATAAATCCAGACAACCACGCGAGCATGCGCCTGTTCAAGGCGTATGGGTTCTCCGACGAGGGCGCCGATGAGATGATCCCGAATACCACATATGGTCAAGGAACGTCGAAAGGTTCAGAACCGATAAGCTATGGCTGTCCCAGCTGACGCAGGTCACCGAATGATCGGGGGTTCGTCTCTTCGCTGTGTCGGCTTTCCGTCTGTTTGTTGCCGACGATGATGTATTGTCTGCGGCGGCTTCTGGCGTGCCGGTGAACTTGCGGGGAGGGGCGAGAACTGCGGAAAAGCTGTCCACATGGCGGGGTTTCGGTCGCAGGCGATAAAAACCCTATCCTTATGATTGAGACGATATCAAGCAGCCACACCGGAAAGAAGCCTCATATGGAACAAATACCATTCATCCGCAGGCCAAAAGACTGGCCATTCCCGATTCCCGAAATCACCGCCGAAGCCATCAACGACCTCGTCGACGCGATTGAGCGCGGTGACCGCTATCTGGGCTCTCTATACGATGAGCTTGATGGCGCTACAAGAGAAATGGATAATCTGGACCAAGAAACACTCGTGCGTAATTACTATCTATTAGAGGAATGGGATTCTGATGCTAAGTAACGAGGCTTCCGCACTTTCGTGATTTCCCTGGAAAAGATCTACTTCTAAAATAGACACGTCAGTTTACTCCGTCATTCATATTTCAGGATTGCAAAGAGGTGCTGAATGAGATACGTAACAGGTATGCATGCGCTGAATCTCGGGAACAGGTCATCCACCCGGGAGACTGGCATTTCAGCGCGATGGACTGGACTAAGCCCATGCTGCTCGACACTGATTCCTCACCATTCGGCATGTATGATATTAGCTATTGCGAAGTCCCCACCAAGGGAGTGATGCCTGTGGCCGGTCATGTGCGCGCATGTTTGGACTTGATTGAACAGGGGTTGTACGGCAGCGCCCAGGGCATGAAAGATAATTTCCTCGACAATCCTTTGACGGACGTGCCTGTTATGGAGCACGTTCTGATGCTTCATAACAGGTCCGATTGGAAGGATATTGATCGTTTCATGGGGCAGGAGTATTTATGCCCGTGGCTAGACTATAAAGCCAAGCATTTGAAAAAGGAAACCGCATGACGAAGATAAACCAAGAAAACCAGTCCCATGGTTTTGCTATACAACGAATGCTTCATGGAATCAATTCATCGCAGGGTAATCCATTCGTGCTCAAAGGCGGCACCGCTTTGATGGAATGCTATGGTCTTGATCGCTTCTCTGAAGATATTGATTTAGATTCTTTGCGGTCGAATGTCCCTCCTCCCGTTTTTCGGCATGATCGACTCGATTTGCTCGAATGAGGGATACACGTGGAGGAAAGCCAAAGACACATCCACCGTTCGTCGAGCATTTGTTGATTATGGGGCATCGAACCGTCCTCTAAAAATTGAATTGTCATTGAGACATCGGACCATTCCAAAAGAGAAGACCGCAGTAGTCAACGGGATACTCACCTACACTATTAGCGAATTATGCAAGCTCAAATGCGCAGCTTATATGTCCCGGGATAAAATTCGTGATTTTGTTCGATGTGTCCTTCATCGCGGATAAATATTACGATCAGCTTTCTCCTGACGCTAAAGACATGCTCGCAATGGCGTTGGAATATAAGGATCTTGGACAGTTTGACTATCTTATACGTACGCAAAGCGATCCATTGATCGATCCAGTCCAACTTGAGGATAGGTTCTTATCCACTCTTGACAAAGTAGGACTGTTGCAAGAAGAACCCAGGAAGAGCCAGAATAGCTCAACTAACGATAAGAGCGAGACGGTAGATGGTTTTTACTTACCGATGCCAGATCCTGCCATAGATAATCCAGACGATGGGCATAAAGACCCCACGCTTGGCATATAGATTCCCGGAAACTCAAAGAACGACTGTATGGCGCCAAGACAGCAAAGCATCCCCTAGCGACGATGACGGCGCATGGTTATCTTGAATTCATACACCGAACTGGATTTTAGAAACGATACACCGGGCTTATCGTCTTCTGCCTGGAGATTTTCTCATTGATGTCCTGGACTCTTTCCTCGATTCTGTTTTGCGAGTCTTTTAGGGAAGACGCCAAAGCGGTGGCATTCTGAACCTTTGAGAGCAAATCATCTAGTTTTTTCTCAGTTTCAGCCTTTGTCATCTTTTTTGATGGTATCCCAGAAGGCATTCAGAATCTCCAATGGGTATGCGATGATGAGCAAGGATATCATCTCTTTGCCGACATCCGCGTTTTTAACGAGATTCCCCATTCCTGGAATAACGTCCATCAAACTGCCTAGAAGAAAAATGAAGACGGGGTAGGAGAGTATTTTTCGAACATTTAAATTGAACTCTATCATCAGGAGTACGGCAAGAAATGTGATCTCGAGCATCCAGAAGATGGCGTTTACTGATTCCAGCGTTTTATCCGGATTGTAATAGAATACGATAATCTCGAAAGAAGAAATCAAGAGACAGCAATACGAGAACTGCCAGGTGAGAGATTCTCGATACACGCATAAACCTCGGATGCATATGCAACAAAGTGAGATTGCGATAACAGAAGGAAGCAGGTTTCCCTGCGCATGAGCGGAACCCAGAATATACATGGAAGAATCATGAATGCGCAAATGCAAGATAAAGCACCTAAAGCAATGGAAAGTACTCGCACGAGTCGGTTTGTTTTGATGGGCATGAATATGAGACCTTTCTTCTGTCTAATTCCGGTTATACAGACATAGCATGCCCCTAATAAATGATTCCTCATCTGCATTCAGATTCTATGCTTATTCCGAAAACGTCCGTTTATGAAACAGATTCCTTCGATATGCGAAATGCTTTGATTCGAAAGCGAAGGGTGTCCCACAACCCGTTCCACAATCAACGTTCCATAAGGTGAGCCGACTGACGGGTAATGGTACCATGACACACATGGCAAGCATGACATACGGCTACGCGCGCGTCAGCACCGGCGACCAGACCACCGACTTGCAACAGGACGCACTCGAAAAAGCCGGCTGCAACCGGATATTCATCGACGTGGCCTCCGGCGCGAAAGCGCACCGTCCCGAACTCGACCATATGCTCGACCTCCTGCGCGAAGGCGATACCGTCGTCGTCTGGAAACTCGACAGGCTCGGACGAAGCATGCAGAATCTTGTCGAACTTATCAACGACTTCGACACTAGGGGAGTTCAGTTTCGCTCATGACAGAATCGATTGATACGAGCACTCCCGGCGGCACACTCATATTCAACATCTTTGGATCATTGGCCAGTTCGAACGGGATCTAATCCGCGAACGCACCCGCGCCCGGGCTCGAAGCCGCAAGGGCAAGGGGCAGAACAGGCGGACGGCCATCAAGCCTTGATGAGAAACAGGCCAAGGAAGTGCAGCGCCTGTACGAGTCCCGTTCGGTGACGGTGGATCAGATAGCATCCATGATGCGCGTCAGTCGAACCACCATATACAGATGTTTGCAAAAGAACAAAGAAACCAATTGAGGGGAAGAAAATGGCAGAGAACATGACCGAGGATGAAGTCAGGGATAAGGCGCGCGAAATATTGGGTCTGAACAACCACGGGGGGGGGGTGACCGCCGGCGTGGGCCCAGCTGACGACATTCAACAGCTGGGATTTAAGGGGAAACTCGACAAGCCGGATGGCTGGTATCTCCCGGCCAACAAGTCCGATACCGCTGTTGTTCTGGAGACGAAGGCATCCAAGATCGCACTGGGTGCGACGCAGGCGAAGGAGCTTCTGAAGAACATCCGCATCATGAATGCGAAATACGAGCACGTCGTGGGCATCCTCTACAACGGGGAATCCACCAGGGTGTTCAAGAACGGTGAGGAATACAAGGAGAAAGGAAGCGAGAAGCTCCACAACATCGCCTATACACGGCCCTGTTCAACGTCGACCACATCGACAAGGCAGCGCATCTACGAACTGACGGCCGTATCAACAACTGCCTGCATTTCGAATTCGGTATCAGGAATCTCTACCACCGAATGATATTCACTGCCTGCGCATTGGTCGCGAAACGATACGACGCGCTGATGGTCAGCGGCATGGACTACTCCGAATTCCACAATGCTATTCTTAACTGTCTCAACAAGGAGCTGTTGCGGGACAAGCACCAGAATCAGAAGCTCGGTCTGCTCGCGGACGTGTTCTCCGAGATTCGTATGAACCTCAACGTGAACAGCGAGGACGAGAAGGAACAGGAACACGTCAAGGATCTGATCTCGATTTTCATCGACTGGGTGACGGAAATATCCGACTGCCTGAACTCCGACGCATGGCGAGGCGAGGACGTCATGGGCATCTTCTTCAACGAGTTCAACCGGTACAAGAAGAAGTCTGAATCCGGACAAGTGTTCACGCCCGAGCACATCACCGACTTCATGTACAAGATCCTCGAAGTAAACCAGAACGACAGGGTGCTCGACGCGACCTGCGGCAGTGGAGGATTCCTCGTCAAGGCGATGGCGAACATGATCGACGAGGCCGGCGGAGTGAACACCGAAAAAGCCAAGGAAATCAACAGAACCAACTATTCGGTATTGAATTCGATAGAGAGATTTACGCCCTCGCATGCGCGAACATGCTCATCCACAAGGACGGCAAGACCAACCTGGAACAGCTGGACGCCAGATCTGAAGAGGCCGGAAAATGGATCAGCAGTCAAAACATCACCAAAGTCCTCATGAACCCTCCATTCGAGAGGAAATACGGATGCATGGACATCGTTGAGAACGTTCTTGACAACGTGCCTCCGCATACGCCGTGCGCATTCATCATCCGGACAAGAAACTGGAAAAGACCGGCAAGAAGCAAAAGGAACGCATCCTTAAGAAGCATAGGTTGAAGAAAGTCATCAAATTGCCTGAAGATTTGTTCTTCGGAATAGGCATCACCGCGAGTATTTTCGTATTTGAAGCCGGTGTGCCACAGGATGACAAGGAATTCTTCGCCTGCTATATGAAAAGCGATGGGTTGGCGACTGTCAAGAACAAGGGACGTCACGATGTTTATGGCAAATGGGCAGCCATAGAAAAGCATTGGGTAGAAGTCATCGAGAGACAGTCCGATGAGGATACGTGCCAGTGGATGGATCCCGCTAAACACCTGTCCTATCAAATGCCGCAGAAGCCCTTTGAGATTTTCGAGGAGGATTTCCGTAAGACGGCCATGGACTATTTGATGTTCCAGCAGGACATCGACTCGAAAGCTCTTGGAGAAAAATTACTTGAGATGACGTTGTATTCGAGCCGCGTGAATGCCGACGGCGAGACTGTTACCGTGACCATGCTGAAAGGTGATAACGATGATGACGAAGATTGATACAAGTGGATGGAAAGAGTTCGTCATTGAGGATTTGTTTGAGAAACTTCAGCTTGATATCAAGAATGAAAGTTTTAATAAAACATTTGATGTGTCCGAGGAACGTACGCCTGAATTTAGTTTGCCGCTAGCCAACGCTAAACATGGCAATAACGGCATCATGTATTACGGGCGCGAAGCTGATTTCGATACGGCCGAGATGACGATCGACATCGTACAAAACGGCGCTATTGCGACGGGTGATGTATATGCGCAGCCACAGAAGACAGGTGTCTTGTGGGACGCGTATCTGGTGAAACCGAAAGCTGAAATCAATTCCTCATCTACGTTGTTGTTCTTGGCTACCGTGTTGGAAAGGCAATCAAAGATAGGTTCAGCTATGACGATAAATGCAATATGGGATAAGGCGAAACTGTTGTCTGTGACATTGCCCTGCACGGATAAAGGCGAACCTGATTGGGCATACATGGATGCATATATGTCTGAAGTTATGCATGATTGCGAGAAGAATCTTGCGGAATTAAAATGTATTTTATCTCAATGAAAAATCATGATGTGACGTAGCGAACTTTCATTTATCGCCAATTCATACGTCGCGAACACGTAAGTGACTATCATGGCCGCGACGTGTGGAATCTTATGTCTATGCCTGTGTGGAGCGCTTCGATTCCGCGATCGCCGCGGCCCACGCGTGCATCGACCGGGGAATCGTGGACGGGGCGAAGTGCGAAAGCGTGGTACTTACCATTCGCCATGCCTGCAATCGGTTAGGTCTCCTTGCCTCGGTTTTCTTTCAAAGCAAAGAGCCCATTCAGTCGGCAACGCTTGATGATATAGGCTTGTCTCCATATCTTATATGGTGACAAGCCCTAGGTACTTCTACGATTTGGCTACAGTGGCAATCTTTTTGGCTTCGATGATGTCCATGTCGGTGACGATGACCACGAAGCCGTTTTGTCCCGACATGTCATGCCATTCACGTGAATGTCCCACGAATTCGATGGTCTCTCCGCCTTTCAACGAGTCCATTTCCATGCGGAGTCTTCCCGTCGAGGGGACAAGTGTTACGAATCTGGCCGAATCTTTTTCGAACCAGCATGCCTTCACCGCTTTGATTTTCCTGCCTCCGGTCAGGTTCAACGTTTGGCGGACACGGATGGGAGGGATCTTCACCCTGCCGACCTGCGGGCTCATGCCGATCATGCCGTTTTGTGGCAGTAGTGCCTTCCATGCGCGGTTGTTCGTGGTGGTCATGTTTTCCTACTCCTTGTCTTCCTTGAGGGTTCCCTGTGGCTGTCCGAACACTTTCTCGAGGTCTTTCGGATCTAGGTTGGTGGCGCATCCGCTTGTAGCGGCGGTCAGATCCTGCTGGACTTTGGTCAAAGCGTCGTAATCATCCATTTGGAGTCCACGAGCCGTTTCGCGGTCTCGTACGCGTTTTTGATGTCGCCGCATCCCTGCATGTTCTCCAGGTTGTCCTGTTGGATGGTTTCCACGGATTTCGCGGTGTTGTCCAATCCGTCCGAGAGGTCCGAACGGCGTGCTTCGATCGCGGCGCGCATGGCTTGCGGATACCATTCGCGTGCGAGGGTGCGGATCGTGTCGATGTCCTTCTGTTGTCCGATCGCGTCGTACAGGTCGGTCGCTTCGGCGAGGTCCTGCCGTCCATGTCGGTACAGCAGGGTGGAAAGCGTGTCGACGTTCGAGTTTTCGGGCGCGTTCAATAGGTCGCGCACGTCGTTCGAGATCTGTTCCGCGTCACCGGTGAACATGGTCTGGGCTTTCTGTTCCAGACTGTCGGACGTGGACGCTGCTTTTCCCTTTTTCTTTGCCTTCGCTTTGTGTTTCG
>ENA-OQMZ01000368-OQMZ01000368.1-human-gut-metagenome-genome-assembly--contig:-NODE-368-length-19585-cov-4.123908_pt1 | contig 19585 bp, 12 predicted proteins | sample MGYA00242621_ERZ504862 | MGnify/ENA primary metagenome ERZ504862 (study PRJEB26092, sample SAMD00036393) | human gut metagenome | host: Homo sapiens | study: EMG produced TPA metagenomics assembly of...
GCGGACCGGGCCGAAGTTTGGCGGCCCCAACGGCGTTCCGGCACTCCACACCTTCGGAGGAGTAGCCGGATACGTATGGCGGATATGTCGAAGAAACGGTTGGGGTCTTTATACCAGTATCGGGGCGTGAACGGTTCGGCATTCAACGAGCATCAGTGAACAGCGGCGGCTGGAAGGCACCTTCCGGAGCGTAGCTTCTGCTGGTGCCGCATTCTGCCCGACATGGAATAGCACGCTTTGGCTGATATGCGGCATTGCGGCAAGTGCCTTGGCACCGCGCGGCCCGTCTTCGGGGAACACGAGGCCAAGCTGATAGCACACGAGCTGCAAATCATTGAAAATCTGTTTGACCGTGGGCGTTCTGCCTGTTTTGTAGTCAATGAGGCGAATGCATTCGCCGCCGTCTGCGAGTACGCGGGTTTCCATACGGTCGATGCGCCCGGACAGTCTCACGGTCAGATGCTCGTCCATGCCTTCCGGCCACCCTCCGACCAGTGCTCCCATCAGACGGACCAGCGTGTTCCGACCGATTGGGTGCAGGCCGGGCACGGCATTGTATGCGTCGAGTATGTCACGCACATCGAATCGTGCGGCAAACTCCCGTTCGCATTCGGCACCGGCCAATGCGCCAATGCTGAAGTTGCTGGAGTTCTTGCAAGATACGTTTCCGGATCGGCATCGCTGCGCACAAAGTAATCGGCGATGTTGCGCAGGGTATCCGCCGCGGACTCGTCCTTACGGGTGGCCTCATAGCGGTTCCGGGTGTCGGCTATGGCATTCGGATCAGGACGTTTGCTCTGATAGATGGCATTAAGCCGTGCCGAGACAGCCTCGATGCGACGTTCCGCGCCGGCCGTGGAGTCCAAGCCCAGTGCGGCCAACGCCTGGGCATTGTGGGAAAGATGGTCCAGCCCTTCCTCGCTGCCTTGCTGCGCAACCGCATGGATGAGGGTTCCGAAACTGGTGGCCACGGAGCTGGGGCGAGGACCGGCGAACCGGTTCTCCAGCATCCAGCACACCGGGCACGCCCATAGGCTGTCGACCGCCGATGGAGATAAGGTGACCATGGGCGCGGCCTGCGCATCCGTCTTGCCTTTCCCTGTTTGGATACCGTCAGGCTGTACACCACCAGATGACGCGCTGTCGGATGAGGCACTGTCAGATGAGGTATCGCCAGATGACGCACCGCCAGATGACGCACCGCCAGATGACGCGCTATCCGATTGGGCCGGCGATTCCACAAACGCCCAGCTCTGCGGATTTGCGGCGCGCACACCATGCTCTAACAGGAGTGCCAACGCAATCGCGGCGTCCTTTGCGGCAGCCTGCTGCGGTTGAGCAGTGGCCAGAACCGCGCGGGCGGCGCTGACCAACCCACGTGGGTCGGCGTCCAATCCGGCCAGATCATATTCGGCGAATCCCGCATGTGCCCCCACTGTGGTGAAAGGCGCCTGTTGCCGGTTGCGCGGATAGTATTCCGGCAGATACCCGAAGAGAAAGTCCGAGGGGCTCATGCTGTCGTTCCATACCGCGCTGATCATGATTCGCCGTGCACGGGTCAGCGCGACCAGGAAACTCTTCTTCTCGCCCGACAATACAGCCGCGAACCGCGGATCATGCCCGGTTTTGTCGCTTTCTTCAAGCGCTCCCCTCAGCACGAGCTCGGCAAGGTCTTCACCACCGAACATGGTGTTGCGCCCGGCGAGGTTCGGCCACACGTCTTGCTGGACCACCGGTATCCACGCATATTCCCAGTGGCGTCCGGCCGCGCCTGCCGGCGTAGTCAATGTCACCGCGTCTTCCACCGGTCCTATGTGGGCCAAGGAATCGGCCTGCACTTCCATGCCCCGAACCTGTGCCATGAATGACGTGATGTCTCGACTGGCGGTGGAATCATCGGCGAACTGGAACAGGCGCATTGCCGCGTCCAGCCGGTCATTGGCCGTACGCCCCTCTGCCGTGTTGAATAATGCCGCACGCTGCCAGACCGGTGCCAGACCGGTGGCGTTCCACGCAACAGACAGCGCATAGCGCGGCTGTACGCGCTGGCTTGCCGGCAGCCGCTCCAAGCCGGAAGCAACGCTGCCCACCAGATGCCACAGGTTCGCAAAAGCGCGGGCCTGAGGGTCGTTGCCGAGCACCGCGTGGATGGATGCGAGCGCAGCCTGCGCCGGCGCGGCGGCATCATCAATGGCAAGCATCACGTACAGCGCGTCAACGCCAAAGGCCAAGTCATCGCCGGACGGTTCACCGAGTATTTCGACAGACACTGGCAACGAAGTCACTGACGACGAAACCGCTGACGTCGAAACCACTGACGAGGATGTTTCACGACCTGTTTCACGCCGTGTTTCATGGTATGTTTCACGCAATGTTTCCCATGCCGTCGTCAGAGAGGTCAGCATGGCATCATCCGTGGCGAGATGCGCCAGCGACTCCAACGACCCCATGGCCGATTCGATCGCGCAAGCCTTGCGGGACGCCCCTGACCGGGTTTGGCCCCGGCACTCACCAACGGGCCGTTCATCAACGTGGCCACTCTAGTCCTTATATATGCCGCGCAGGAAGCCAACGTCATCTGGCATTCCGCCATCCCCTCGGCACGCAATCGGGCAAGCTCCACAAGCGCGAACAATCCCTGCACGAAAGTCTCGTCCTTCAAAGGACGGGTGACCGACGAATACCGCACCGGTACACCATCTCGGCGCAGTCGTTCGCCGAACAGCCGCACGGCGGCATTGTCGTGGGTGATGACCGCCATGTCGTTCCACCGAATATGCCGGTCAAGATGCGCCCGCTTGATGCGCCAGACCACATCATCCAGCTCCTCACGTGAGGATCGGTACAGGCCGGCGGTCACCGTGCCGTCCGCCTGATAATTCGCTGCATCGACTCCGCCCAGTATGGCGGTCAGCTTGCCGGGACGCTCGGCCGGAGGCAGCGGCTCGTCTTCCGGCGAGGGAATCGACAGCGAAATACGAGACGCGATCACATCAGCCATCGTCATGTGCGACTGATCAGCGACGGCACTGCCGCCAACCAGCTGTTCTTCCTTGGCCTTCAGCCGCCCTTCCACGGCACGGCGCATCAGATATTCCGGATACGATCCGCGGAAGGTCTGCACCGATTCATCCGGGTTGCCGACCAGCACCAACTTGACGCCGGCATTCCCCAACTCCTCCAAGAAGCGCATGCCGGCCAGCGTGGTGTCTTGAACATCATCCACAACCAGCAGCCGGGGCAAGCCCAACGCCTCCACACACATAGGCCGGTCGGAATCATCCGCGTGATCGGCGGCGAATGCCTCACGCACCACACGAGCGCCTGCCACCAGCAAATACGAGGCATCCAAACGGTATTGCCCCGGATATACCGCGCTTTGGGCTGCAATATATTCACGGCGCAACGCGAAAGCCAAACGCCATTGCACCGACAATCGCGCGTCCTCCGTCACGGCGTCCAAGAGACGTGGCTCTTCGTGAACGCCTACACCGAGCTCATCCAATCGGGCCAGCATATCGCGCAACTGGCTGATAAACGCATCTGAAATACCTCGCGTGAACCTATCCGCGCTGGTCGAGCCGCCTGCCGACGTCGGAGACGGCGAATCCGACCCTTGTTGCGAGAGACTTGATTGTGCGGAAGCGGCCGAGCCGGGCATCTCGCCGGCACCGGCATCGCGTATGAGTCTCGCCCAGTCATCCTGGGCAAAGTAGACGCGCAGCAAATCACAGGTGCCGCAATCATCTCCCGCTACGGCATGGCGCAGATGCACGGCCATGACTTGACGCAGCAAAGCATCCTGTTCCGCACCGTTCAGCAATCGAGGCGACGGCAATCCAGTTCCCTCGCGCGAAGCCGATATGGCCCGGAATGCCACGGCACCCAGCGTGGTGACCGGCCTGGCCTGCACGGAAAACCCGAGCTCACGAATCACCCGATTGCCCAATGCGTCGGCGGCCACACGGCCGGATACGGCCATCACCGCCTGCGTGCCACCGTAGCGGCGCAGCCCCGCCATCAACACCGATAAGGCGAATTCAGTTTTGCCGCTTCCAGGCGTGCCGACAATCAGCCTCGCCGCTCCATCACGGTCGATGCCGTCCAGCACTGTTCCAGGTTCAAGTCTCGTCATCATGCTCCAGCCTAAACCCGACCGTCACAGAGGGAAAAATTTTACCGAACCCGACGAAGAATCGTACCCTTGACGGTATCCTGTAGAACGAATGCAGGGAGAGCGCATTTTCCAAGGAGGGAGGGAACAGATGGACAACATTCCGATGAGACCGCCGAAGCTGCCCGGATATGATTTCGTCCAGATGTTGGGAAGCGGTGCCACCGCCACGGTGTACCTATATAACCAGCGTATGCCCGCACGCCCGGTGGCGGTAAAGGCCAGCGCCAAAACCCTTGACCCACGGGCCGCTGCCCTGTTCAACCGCGAGGCCAACTTCATGGCCAAGCTGTCATCCCACCCGTACATTCTGCCGGTATATGGTGCCGGCGTCACCTCCGATGGCCATGGCTACATCGTCATCGAATATGCGCCGGGCGGCACCTACAACAGCATCATGAAGGCCCGGTCCATGACCTGCGAGCAGGTACTCGACCTCGGCATCAAGCTGTCAAGCGCGCTGTTCACCGCGCATCGCAGCAATATCATCCATCACGACATCAAGCCCAGCAACATTCTCATCACCTCGCAGGGCTTGCCTGTTCTGGGTGATTTCGGTATCTCCACCGATGTGTATGACCGCACCGAAACCGGATTCTCGCCGCCGTGGGCACCGCCTGAGGTGCTTCAGCATCTGACCAATGGTTCGGAAGCCGCCGACATCTATTCACTGGCGGCCACCCTGTACGCCATGTTCGTCGCTGCTCGCCATTCCAGCACGATTATCACCCGCGTTCGCAATCGGAACTGATTTCGCTGATCGTCAACCAGCCATTGCCTCGCCTCAACCGCCCCGACGTGCCGGCCGATGTGGAAGCGGTGCTGCGCCGGGCCCTGAACAAGGACCCCCGACCAGCGGTACTACTCCGCGTTGGAGTTCGCACGTGCCATGCAGCGTGTGCAATTCGCATATTTCGGGCATGCCACTCCCGTTACCGTGGAAGGGATGCCGGCCTATCCCAAAGACATCGAGCGTCGGCGCCGGGCCACGGACCAGCGAGATCAGATCACCCGTTCGTCACGGCGATGGGTCAAACCGGTGGGTATTACCGTCGGTATACTTGCGGCGATCACCGCAGCGGCACTGATATTCGCCTTCGTGGTCGTTCCCCGCATGGACAGCGCCACCGGATCAGATACCAAACAGGTGGCGACGCCCGGCACCAAGGATGATGACAACAACCGCAATAATCAGGATGACGTGATCACCGATACCGCGAACGCCCAGATTCCTTCCCCGGAGAATCTGAACGGCACCTATGCGGCGGATGGGTCATCCGTGACGTTCACCTGGACGAATCCAGACCCGCAAAGCGGTGATACCTATGCGTGGGCCATAGTGCAGGGCAGCAATACCGACCAGAGCGCGCAAACCGTCACAACGTCAGATCCCACGGTGACCGTCAACGCGCAGGAAGGCTCGCAGACCTGCATTCAGGTGTCCATTGTGCGCAAGAACCGCCAGATGTCCGTCAGCCCCGCCATCGCCTGTGCGGCCAAGCCGCAAGAATGATCCGCTCGCCACTGCCGGGCATGCCACCCTGGCATTGCGTATCGCATCAGACGTGCGCCCAGCAGCGGCGAATTCACCAAATGGACAACAGGAACGGCAGGTATTGGAACCGTAAAGCGTTGTCATTACACCAGCAACCAGAGAAAACAGGGGTCAAGGGAGTTCAGATGGCCACATCGTCCCAGTCATACGATCGTCGCCGACGCATCAGCGCGGCTTTGCGCCGCCTTATGCCCTCCGGAGGCATACGTGGACGGTTCCCGTAATCACGCTCCTGCTGCTTCTGGGACTTGTTGCCGGCGCGGTGATCATGAGCACCGTCACGCGCCGCCATGTGCAACTGGACGATGGCACCGTATGGGTCACTTCGCTGAAAAACCAGAAGGCCGCACGATTCAACGTAAAGAACAAGGAGGCCGACGCCGGCGTCTCCTCCTCCGCCCCACGATTCGACATCGCACAGCATAATGGCGACACCATCCTGACCGAAACGACCAAAGCCTCCACCATCAAGGCATCCACGGTCAGCACCGGTGTCAAGACCGACATCAAAGCCAACACCACCACTGTGGTCGGCGGGGATACCGCAGCCTGATCAACGAGAAGACCGGCAATGTGTGGACCGGCTTGTCGGAAAACCTTGATTCCGTGACCCCCACCACTTCCGATCCGAAAATAAAGCTGGGCGAGGGCGGGCGCATCGCAGTAACCCACGATGGCAAGGTCTACGGATACCGTCCATCCGACGGTATGGTGCTGCGTCTTGACAATCCCAGCAGCGCCAAGGCCAAAACCCTCGAATCGCTGACCGACGGCAAGCAGCAGACCGTTGAAAGCTTTACCGTCATCGGGAGCACGCCGGTAATCGCAACCGGCAAAACCGTCATATTCAAGGGCGGCCGCGTCGATGTCGACACGACCGGCACCCTCACCCTTCAGGAGCCTCCCACCGATGACATACAGTCCGATTGGGTGGCCGCGGCATCACCGAGAGGCCTTGCGCTTATCCCGTTGAAGTCCAATGCCAAGGCGAATTTCATAGCCAACGGGGGCAAGGCGAATCCAGCACGACCGGTATCGTCCAAGGGCTGCGTGTACTCGGCTTGGAGCCAGAAGGCCAGCAACTACATTCGCGCCTGCTCCCCCACGGATACCAGCGTCAAGCCGCAAACCCTCGAATCCGTCAATACTACTTCCGAATTGGTGTTCCGCACCAACCATCGCCTTGTGGTGCTCAACGACACGGTTAACGGCAATGTGTGGAACCCTGAGGATTCCACCAAAGTCATCAAAATACAGTGGAACAAAATACAGACCGAGCAGACCGAGAAAGAACAGCAGAACAACGACTCGGCCAACAACCACCACGACTTCTCCAAGACCTGTTCCGCACAATCCGGCCAAATCAAAGCCGAGGATGATGAAATCGGCGCACGAGCCGGTTCGGAACAGATTCTCGACGCGCTGCGCAATGACGAGCAGACCGATTGTTCCGTACTGAAAATCACCAAGGTTGGCGCACCAAACAACAAAGACGTCACCATTTCGCCGATTTACGACGGCCGGTATCTGCAACTCGATGCCTCCGCCGCATCCGCAGGCACCGTTACCTTTACTTACGATATTTCCGATGGTCGCGGCCAGACCTCTTCCGCCACGGTGACCGTAACCCTGAATGATGGAGGCAACCACGCTCCCGTACAGTTCGACACTCCTCCCGAGATCGATGTGAGCAGGGAGCCAGTTATACCGCCAATGCGCTGAGCAGCTTCAACGATCCGGATGGAGACCCGCTCACTCTGGTCTCCGCTGTGGCCCAGAACACCGACCAGGTGCAGGTGTCCACCCGAGCCGACGGCCAGCTTACGTTCAACACCGGTGCGCTGGCGTCGGGACGTGTGGGCGTCGAGGTCACCGTCTCCGACGGCACGGCAACCGGCACCGGCATGGTGTATTTCTCGGTCAAGCCCGCGAACACCTTGGCCGCGGTCATCGACCCGGTAGCGAAAACCACCGTTCCCAACACGGATACCGTCGTCAAGCTGTCCTCTTATGTGCATGGCACTTCCTTGCAGCCGGCACAACTGACTCAGGTGGATACGCCCAACGGCGCTTCGACGACCACCAATGCGGCGGATATGTCGTTGACGTTCAAGGCCACCAATCCCGGCACCTATTATGTGCCCTACATCATTACTCAAGGTTCGATTCCGGCCACCGGATTGGCTCGAGTCGAGGTGCAGCCTGCCACCGGCGAGGCCGCCAAACCGGTTGCCGCCAACGATGTCGCCCTGCTTGGCGCGGATAATACCGCCATTGTGGAGCCGCTCACCAATGACGTCGATCCGATGGGCGGTGTGCTGTCCGTCACCACGGTGAGCGCACCGGCCGACTCCGGCATCAAGGTTGGTCTCGTCAGCCATAAGCGCGTGTATATCACCGCGCGTCAGGTGCCCACGAAGCCCGTCGCCCTTACCTACACCGTGGCCAACGCCTCCGGAACCGCCAAGGGCACCATCGTGTTGCAGCCGCCGGCTCTGGCCACCTCGAATTCAGTGCCCAAGGCCAGCAATATCAATGCCCAGGTGCGTACCGACGGCATCGTGTCCGTGGATGTGCTTGACCATGTGGCCTACTCGGATGGCACCACGGTCAAACTCAAGAACAACCTGCAATACGACAAGGGGACGTTCAAGGGTCTGGCCTTCGTCTCTGGAGACACGGTCCGCTACCAAGCATCCAGCGAGACCGGCAACTTCCCCATCACCTATACGGTTGAAGACAATCTGGGTAATGTGGCTTCCGCCAATATCACCATTACCGTGCATAAGAGCGACGCAGCGAGCAAGGCCGCGCCAACCCCGCATGACGCCGAAGCGCAGGTTGCCGCCGGCAGAAGGTCCGCATCCCCATCACACTGACCGGCATAGACACGGATGGCGACGACGATCAGCTGTTGGGTCTGGGCAACAAGGCACCCACGCTGGGCCGCATATCCGAAGTCGGTTCCGACTACTTGGTCTATGAAGCGTATCCGGATTCGTCCGGCACCGACACCTTCTCCTATGCCGTGGAGGATTGGACCGGTCAGCGCGCACAGGCGCAGATCCGCGTGGGCGTATTCCAAGGATCGTCCGACTCCGGCGTATACGCCAGGGATGACGAAATCACGTTGAGGCCCAATACGGCCGCAACCGTGCCGGTCGCGCAGAACGACATCTCCGGCGACAACACCAATCTGACCGTCGACAAGCATGTCGAGGTCCAAGGTCTCGACGGGGTGAGCGTGAAAGACAATATGATCTCCTTCACCACGCCCGGCAGCGCCACCACCGACTATATCGCCTACACGGTCAAAGACAAGGCCGGCTTGTCCGATACGGCCACCCTCACGGTAAACGTGGATCCGAGTGCCGCCATCGAGCCGCCTACCGCCTACGACTATCGTGTGCCGTCCGCCGCCACCATCGATAAGAAGTCCGTGGATGTGGATGTTTCCCAGTGGATCGCCAATCCTTCCGGCACAGCCAATGAGCTCAAGGTCGGCGTGCATCCCTCCGCCAGCGCTCACGCTCACGTCAAGGGCGGCGAGCATTCGACCACCATCACCGTCGACCTGACGTCACAGGCGCGAGCCGTGCCTTACACGGTGACCAATACGAAATACAACATCACCTCCACCGCGTTCATCCAGGTACCGGCCTATGGTGTCTTTCCGCCCACGCTGCGTCCCAAGGCACCGGAATTGAAGGTCAACTCGCGCGAGACCATTGAAATCAACATCAATGACTATGTCCGCGTCGGGCCGGCAAGGAACCGTATATCGAAAGCGCTGATTCCGTCAGCGCCACCAAGGCTTCCAACTCCGATTTCTACGTGAACGACAAGACCCTGAAGTTCACTGCGGCAAAAGACTACGCAGGCCCCGCCTCCATTACCTTTACCGCTGTGGATGGCAAGCAGGGATCGGATAAGACCAAGATCATCAATTCCGCAGTGATCACTCTCCAGATCACGGTGATAGGCCGCGATGTGCCGCCGCCCACGTTCTCGTCCTCCACTATTGATGTCGAGGCGGGCGCGGACCCCAAGACCGTTGATCTGACGGCGCTCACCCATGCACCGTCCGGCGTGTATGACGACGAAAAGCAATACACGTATTCCGGTGGAAGCTCATCATCCAGGCAAATCACCGCAAACCTGTCCCGTTCCGGTAGCTTGCAGGTTTCCGCCACCAAGGATGCCGCTCCTGGCACCACCGCGTCCATTCCCGTGCAAATCGCATACGGCGCGGGCACCGTGAATGCCGGTGTGACCGTGCGCGTAGTGTCTTCGACCCGTCCGCTGACACGCGTCGGCAACAAGACGTTGAAGATCAAGGCCGGTGCCAGCGATGCCGTGAACGTGCTTACCGGCGCGTACAATCCGTTCCCCGATTCCTCGCTGACCGTCATCAGCTGCAAGGCGGATGACGCCGCCAAACTCACCATCGCCGGATGCGATGCCTCCGGAAACATCACCATCGCCGTCGCATCCGATGTAGGTGCTTCCACGAACACCGTGCTCGTCACCGTGCAAGACGGCACCAAGTCCAAGGATCGTGAAGTCACCGCATCGATTACCGTGTCCGTGATCGACAAGCCCGAGCCGCCACTGCTCTCTCCCGTAGCCGGGGAACCGCAGGACAGCGCGGTCAGCCTCACATGGACGCCCGGTGCCGCCAATGGCAGCCCGATCACCAACTACAAGGTCAGTTGGACCGGTGCCGTCACCGGAGAGAAGGATTGCGGTACCGTCACCTCATGCCAGGTCACTGGTCTGAAGAACGGCAAAACCTATTCCTTCACCGTCGCCGCGCGAAATGACGTCGGCTGGTCCAAGCCGTCCACCGCCGTCGAAGCCACACCGGACAAGGTGCCGTCCGCTCCCACCGATGTTACGGTCACAGGTGGCAATAAAACCGCCAAGGTGACGTGGAAAGCGCCGAGCGGTGATTTCAGCGCCGTCGACAACTATTCAGTGACCGTCACCGGTGCAGGTGCTCCGCAGACCAAGGAAACCGGCAATACGGCCACCGAGCTGTCGTTTACGTTCAACAACAACGACATTTCCGATGGCACCGCCATTACGGCGACCGTCAAAGCCATAACAAAATCAATTGGAGTGCCGAGTCCGCCGCATCGCCGTCAGAGAAGATCTGGGGAGACCCGGATGCGCCGAACATTGCGTTGTCGAACGACGACACCACGGTAACGGCGAAAGTCACTCTCGGCAATAACCGCAATGCCGGCTGCCGGCGAATTTCCTTGGGAGGAGACGTCAAGGACACCATCGATTGCAGTGACAGTGACACTACGTTCGAGATCAATGAGAACGATTTGAACACCCGGGAAATCACCGTAACGGCACCGTGGTGCCGCAGCGCGATGCTTCCTCCGGCACGGGCAAGAGCAGCTTTGTCCCGCAGTACAAGGTCCAGCCGCCCACTGACGTCTACACCACCGGATCCGGCAGTACATGCACCGTGCATTGGACCAAGCAGGGACATGCGCAGTCCTACAGCGTGACTGCCGATGGCATCGATTCCGGTACAGCTACTAACCGGAACTCACTCGACTTCCGAATGAGTCCTTGGGCCAAATGCAACACCGCATCGGTGCAACAGGTGTTCAACGGCGCTACCAGCGACGCCGTCACCGGAGGCCCGCACAATGGCGCTCCTTACACCTATGAGAAGAAGGCTGTAATCAACAAACCGCAGGAGCTGCGCTGGTCAGACAACGCTCACGTCATTAACGTCACCGGCGGTTCGGTTGATGTCTATGGCAAGTCGGCCACTGTACAAATCATCATCAATGGCCAACCGTTCACGTGGAACTCCGGCCAGCCATTGGATGTCACCGACTTGGCCGTGGCCGCCGATGGCAACTACGCGTGGAGCGTCAAAGTCACCGGCGGGCCGGGATACTCCGGTCTCGACAACACTGCGGACGGAGGCAGCGTCGCGGGCACACGTCCCTCTGACTCCTCGGAGGGGACCAAGTCGCTCAAATCCGGTACCGATGTCACCACTTTGGCCAAGAACCCTGGATTCTTGGTTTCGGCAATACCCCAATATCGTCAACCACCATTCACAAGCAGTAGGAGAACATCCATGAGCGAGAACATCGATGACGCGACGCAGTTGTCTGACACGACCCGTCTGTCCGACAGCACGCAGCTATCCGACAGCACGCACTTGTCCGACGCCACGCACCTGGCATCCGCACCACACACCGGCACGACCCCAAGCACCGAGTCGGCGCCGCAGTCCGTTGCGCTGCCTAACCTGCCGCAGCGGCCGTCACAAGCGCCGTCAGAAAAGCCGTCTCCTGCTACTGATGCCGCCTCCATTCCTGCGGGCGATGACAGCACCGTGCTCAAGCCGCGCAAGGGATCGACGCCAGCCATCCCGCAGCAGGCCACCGCGCAATCCCAGCCGCAATCACAGCCGCAGCGTCAGTCGAGCAAAGCCGCGCAAGCAGCCGCATCGGCACTGCCCGCCAGCATCAATTCCGGACTACTGCCCCAGCCCACGGCTCAGGTCCGGGATTTCCAGCAGTCCTTCAATGCGCTGGTCGAAAATGTCTCCAAGGTGGTTATCGGCAAGACCATCCCTATCAAGCAATGCGTCACCGCACTGATGGTCGGTGGCCATATTCTGCTTGAAGACAACCCCGGCACCGGTAAGACCCAGTTGGCCCGAGGCTTGGCCAATTCCATTTCCACCGGTTTCAAGCGTGTTCAGTTCACGCCCGATCTGCTGCCTTCGGATGTGGTGGGTGTGACTTTCTACGATCAGAAGCGCGGAGAATTCGAGTTCCGCGAAGGCCCGATTTTCGCCTCCATCGTGCTGGCCGATGAGATCAACCGTGCATCGCCGAAGACGCAGTCCGCACTTCTGGAGGTTATGGAAGAGCAGAAAGTCACCGTTGACGGCGTCACACATGATGTGCCGCAGCCGTTTATCGTGATCGCAACCCAGAACCCCATCGAGCAGCTCGGTACCTATAAGCTGCCTGAGGCGCAGATGGACCGATTCCTTATCAAGACGTCAATCGGCTACCCGGGCCATGATGTGTCCGTCGATATCCTCAAGCAGGTCGATATCACCGACCGTGCGCAGACCATTTCCCCGGTGCTGAGCGGTGACGATGTCATGCGGCTGCGTCAGGTGGCCACCGAAATCTATGTGGATGATGCGATTCGTGAATACATCGTCAGGCTCGTCGAGGCGACCCGCCACAACGAGAAGATCACGGTCGGCTCCTCCATGCGTGGCGCTTTGGCACTGACCGATGCGCCCGTATCTGGCCGCGGCCGATGGCCGTGCCTACGTGGTGCCGGATGACGTCAAGGACCTTGCAGTGGCCGTGCTCGCACACCGTATCACGCTGACTCCGGAAGCCACCTTCGATGGCGCGACTCCGGAAAGCCTGATCGCACAGGTGCTCGAAGACGTTCCCTCCCCCACCATCGGTTCCTGATAGGGCCCGGAAAGGTATCCGACCATGGCATCTACATCCGCCGCATTACGCCGTCGCCGGCGCGCTGAACGCATGTTCAAGCGCGCGGTAAGACGCATCAGACGGTTCTTCGCATCCTACGTCTCGCCCTTGGGCTGGGCGGTAACGGGCGCAGGCATCGCATGCCTTATTGCGTTCCCGTTTCTGGGCTGGTATGAGCTGCTCGTATTCGGCATCGTGGCGATGGTGATGATGCTCGCGGCAATCGTGCTTTCCCTCGGCAACACACGCTTCCACGCGTCCATCGTCGTATCCAATCATCGCGTGACCGTGGGAGACACCGTATCCGTTATCGTCGGCATCGACAACACCGGCAGAACGCCGACGACCACGGCACGCGGATATCTGCCAATCGGCGATGCGCATGAACGATTCAACATCCCCATGCTGGCTCCCGGGCAATCCAAGCAAACCGATGTGGAGTTCCGTACCGTATCGCGCGCAATACTGCCCATCGGCCCATTGCGCATCCGCAAGGGAGACCCGTTCGGTCTGGTGCGTCACGAAAAGGAGCTGGCCGACCGCATCACCGTATTCATCCACCCTCGTACCGTGCGTCTCGATACTCTGAATGCCGGCGTGCCCCGCGACCTGGAAGGCCAACCATCCGGCCAGATCGTGGATGATGATCTCGACTTCTACGGATTGCGCGAATACGAGCCGGGCGACGACGTGCGTAACGTCCACTGGCTGAGCTCCGCGAAAACCGGCACGTTGATGATTCGCCAATATGAGGCCACGCGCCGCACCGACACCTCGGTGACCATCAGCGTGAACCCGGACGAATACGTCAACGGCGAGGAATTCGAGATGGCGGTGTCCATCCACTCCTCCATCGGCGTCAAATGCCTGCTGCAGGATCGTCCATTGTTCTGCCACGCGGGCAACGCGCACGGCCAGCCGCGCAACGCCATGGAGTTCCTCGACAACGCCAGTGCCATAGAGCCTGATCGTGAGGATAATCCGAATCTCGCCGAGGGCACGCTGAAGCACAGTCCTGATGCTTCGTTCTATTTTTTCACTGTTGGATCGCTGAAAGACATCGAGCAAATCAAGCGCATGACCTTGGCCTTGCCCCGATCGGCCAGCTGCGTGGTATTGCAGGCCAGCGCCGGCGCCAATCGCGGCATCAGAAGATTCGCCAACTTCACATTGGCCACCATCGGCGACCTCGATGATCTCCCGCTGATCATGGGGGTGCTCGCATGACCTTCGACCAGTCCAGTATCACCAATACCAATACCGCTGCGTACGCCGGATCGAGCGGCACATACACCGGCACTTCCTCCGGCACGTACACCGGGACCTCCACCACCACCGGCTCCTGGGCCGACTCCACACATTCGGTTATCTGGATGACCAGAGGCAATGTGCTTCGCGGCATGGGCCTCAGTCGCCAGCCGTGGGGCAAACGAATCGCCAGCCTCGTACTCATAGCGGCGATGATGTTGCTGGCGCAAGCCAATCTCATCGACGTGTACGGCGGCGTGGCCACTTGGGCGATTGCCGCTGTACCGGCCACCTTGCTGGGCGCGATCATCGCTCTGGCGGGCATGTTGCCGGCGTTGCGACTGTGGTGGCAAATCGTGTTTCTGGCGTTTGCCCAATTCATCATCGGCCCGGTGGTAACGCTGAGTTCCACTACGTCCCATTACGTGATTCCCACCTTGAAGACCTTGAGTTCAGGTTGGGAAATGACGTTTGGCTCGTTCAAGTACATTATTTCCGTCGATCCGCCTCTGGGCACGCAAGACGGCGTGCTGATGGCGGTATGGACCATCGGCCTGTGGCTTACGTTCTTCACCGGCGTGTTTGCCATTAATGCCAACGCATGGTTGTCTCTGGTGGGAGTGCTGCCCCTTGCGGCGGCCGTGGCCGTATGTGCCCTGCTGGGCACAGACAGCGGCTGGCAACGCGCCATCTGCGGTATTGCCTTTGCCTTGCTGCTGATTATCTGGCTGTCTTGGCGTCTTGAACTGCTGGAATGGGGGCGCTGGATATCCGCGCTGATCATCGTCGTGCTCGCTGCCGGCCTTGCTTTCGGGGGCACGTTGCTGGTGCCACAGGACCGTTTCGTGCTGCGTGACCGCTACGATCCGCCGTTAAGCCCCTACGATTACACCAGCCCGCTCAGCGGCATGCGATCCTATATCAAGGACCACAAAAAAGACGTGTTGCTGACCGTTCATAATCTGCCGGCCGGAACACCGGTCAAACTTGCGGTGATGGATCGATTCGATGGCACAGTATGGAACCTGTCCGATTCTTCCGAAGCCACGGACTCCTCGAATTATCATCGCGTGGGCACCACGATCAAGGCGGATGAGCAGGGTAAATCCTTCACTGCGACCTTCACCGTCGATCAGGGACTGACCGACACCTGGCTGCCGCTGGCGGGAGCGGCCACTGGCGTGAGCTTCGCCAACGATGCCGACAACGGCAATGACACGTTTTACTACAACACGGATACCGATTCCGCCATTATTCCCGCCGGCACGCGTAAAGGCCTCACCTATACCGAATCCGCATTATCGCCCGTAATCCCACCGATAAGCAGATCAGCAGTGCGGCTGCGGCCCGCATCACCCAACCAGAAGCCCAGGATGTTCCCGATTCGGCCAGCAAACTGGCCACGTCCATTGCCGGCGGCAGTCCTCGGGCGGTGCCGCAGCCACGGCGTTGGCCGACACATTGAAAGACTCCGGATGGTTCTCTCATGGACTTGAAGGCGACTATCCCTCCGATGCCGGCCATGGCAACTACCGCATCAACAAGCTGCTGGCAGGCACGGCCATGGTGGGCGACTCCGAGCAATATGCCTCCGCCATGGCACTGATGGCTCGTGATCTGGGACTGCCTCCCGTGTGGTCCTGGGCTTCCTGCCGAAAAACGAGGATGGCGAAATCACCGATGCCCGCACGGAGAAGACCTCAGGCAATGGCACCAAAATCGAATTCACCGGCAACGATGTCACCGCTTGGGTGGAAATCAAATTGCAGGGCCTGGGATGGGTGGCGTTCTATCCGACGCCCAAGGAGACCAAGATGCCTGATGAAAACCAGAACCTGACGCCGCCGAATCCGCAGACGCTGGTCCGGCAACCACCAGTGCCGTTGACCGATCCGCTGCGCGATCAGACGCAAGCCAAGGGCCAAAGCTCATTGGCCGGCGCCGACGCCGATGATTCGCCGACCAACCTGTTCTGGGCGCGGTTCTGGCGAGTGACCCGCAAGGTGGCCCTGTACGGCAGCCCATTGTGGACCCTACTCATCGCCTGCGGTCTGATTCTGATGTTCAAGGCCATACTGCTGGCACGAGCGCGGCGACACGGCAGTCCGAAAACCCGTGTGGCAGCAGGTTGGAATGCCATACGCATGCTTGCCGAGCAAAGCGGCATCACAGCCAAGGGCACTCGTCGAGATCAGGCCGGTGCCATCGCCCGTCAACTCGGCACAGATGACCAGGCTTTGATCCAGCTTGGCCGGGAAGCCGACTACGCCACGTTCTCGGGGCAAGACATTGAATCGGGCCAAGCCACCACATATTGGACAGGAGTCGACCAATTACGCAAGGCAATGCTCGCTTCTTTGCCGCGTTTCAGGAGGATACGTACACGACTTTCCCTGAAAAGCGTGGCTATACTGTCAAATGGGCACGCAGCAAAGCCGCACACGACGCATGTCAAGCGCACGCGTAAGAAGGGGAAGGCGTCATGACCACAGGCTCCATCCGTATCGCGATGACCAGTGACGTGGGTCTTAGGCGCAAAAACAACCAAGACACCGGATTCGCGCAACAAGGCGTGTTCATGGTCTGTGACGGCATGGGCGGCGGCATGGGCGGCGAGCAGGCAAGCCAGTTGGCTGCCCAGCATTTCGCACAATTGGCCGCCATACCGTCACGCACCCGTCAGGATATCGACGACACCTTGGCCCGGGCCCAGCACGACATTCTTGATCTGGGAGACCGCCTTGGCGGCGTGGCCGGCACAACCTGCTCCGGTTTGGTACTGCCCCAAGATCATGCGGATTCCGCCAGCGCCCGCAGCGCTGCTTTGTTCAGTGACGCCGACTCCCCGGATTTCTCGGACCAGACCTATGTGGTCAATGTCGGCGATTCCCGAACCTACCATCTCAGCCCGCTGCCGGATGCCGATGCCCCCGCCACGGATATCATCCCCGCTGTGGGACGCCTCCTCGCTGACCCGCATCACGCGGGATCATTCCCAACGCCAGGAGGCTATCGATTCCGGTCAGATGCTGCCGGAAGAGGCGGAGGCGACCATTCCACGCAACATCATCACCCAATGCCTGGGCGATCCGGACGGCATAGTGCCCGACGTATATGTTGCCGATCTGACCGGCCGTTTCATCATCTGTTCGGATGGATTGCACGGTGAAGTGTCAGACGAACAGATTGCGGCCATCGCCGCAGCGCATTCCAGTCCGCAGGAAGCCGTGGACGCCTTGGTGGCGGCCGCGCTCGATGCGGGCGGAACCGACAATATCACTGTGATTGTGGCCGATATGCCACTGACCGAACCCGAACATCACGCGTTCAGCGCTTTTAAACTGGACGAGGGCGAGGACATTGGCGCCATTGAAGACGCAACACTACAAACACTACGGACCATACGTTCGGCATAACCGAGCGAACATAAGGAGGTAATCCCATGGTTGATTATGATGCTGCGGTCGCTGCCGTACAGGATCCGAACGCGGACCCGATTCTGTTGGCAAAAATCGCCTACGAGAATCCGGAATTCGGCGCAAACGTCGCCGTAAATCCGCGTTGCTACCCCGGCTTGAAGCGTTGGATCGCCGAATTCGGCGATGAGCGCGCCCGCGAGACCCTGGCGCAATACGGGTTCACTGCCGAGGCATTCGGCGGCCCGGTTCAGGATCAGAAAGCCACGGCACAGGCGGCCCAGCAGCCCGCCGCCGAACAGGCTCAGCAGCCCGCGGCTCAGGCGGCATTCGAGGAGCCTGTGGCCACCAATCCTTACGGTTTCACCGCCGAACAGGCCCTGACCACCACCGACCAGATGCAAATCGCCCAGATTGCCCAGTACGCGCCTGAACTACGCGCCTGCATCGCCCGTAATCCCAACACCTATCCGGCACTGATCGAATGGCTGGGCCAGCTCGGCGACCCGGCGATCAACGCCGCTTTGGCTTCCCGTCAGTGAAAGGACGGCATCATCATGGCCAAACTTCCCTACCCTCCAGCACCTGAACTGGGTTGGTATTCTGACGATCCGGTGGAAGGCACCCCGGATTCCGCAGTTGGCACAGCCGAACCGCAGAACGACTACGGGCAGCCCAGCACCGCGGAAGCGGCAACCAATGCCGCTTTTACCGCAGAGCCGCCGCCACTGCCGCCGCTGAGCCCACTGCCGCTCCGGTAGACACCACACCGCACGCCGCCGAAAACGACATCGAGGATTGGGACAGCACCGTGCTCTCCTCCTCGTTCACGTCCAAGGCACCGAAGAAGACGTACCTGCTGCATAACGATGTCACCGGCCAGACCATTGTGATCGACAAGAGCACGTTGCTGGGCCGCAAGCCTTCCATGGATGTGCCGCAGGGTGCCAAGGCGGAGCGTATCGAAGACCCGACCCGCACCACGTCCCGCAACCATGCCGCCATCAGCATCGACACCGATGGCGCGCTGTGGATCGAGGACTACGGCTCGTTGAACGGTACCTACATCATCACCAATGGCCAGGAGACACAAGTCACCAAGGGCACACCGCTCAAGCTCAGCGCGCCTGCCACGGTGCGTATCGGAGACCAGTTCTTCCAGTTCACCGAAAAACAGGCTTGAGTAATCAAGCAACGAGCGGCTGCCTGCTCTTGTTCAACAGGAAAATCACAATGGCAAATATACGGATGGCCCGGAACTGATATAGTTCCGGGCCATCTTATTGCGATTAACGCAAGATCTGAGTCCTAGAAGGGGCATCCTTTCTAGGACCTTCTCACTTACTCCTCGATGTCAGGCTGACCGCCCTGATCGGAGTAGAAATCATCCGGGTTGAAGTCGTCGCCGAGCTTCAGATCGCCGAACTCGAGGTTCGAGAAGTTCAGGTCAGACAGGTCGCGTCGGAGAAGCTCGCGTCGCCGAGATCGCCATCGCCGCCCAGACCGAAGTTCGGGTAGATGGTGTCGCGGATGCCTTGTCAGGCTCGACACGGCGTTGCGGTAGCGCGCGAGGCCCGTACGGCCGGGATGAGCTTACCGATGATGACGTTCCTCCTTGAGGCCCTTGAGGTCGTCGACCTTCTCGGAGAGGGCGGCTTCGGTGAGCACGCGGGTGGTCTCCTGGAAG
>ENA-OQMZ01000369-OQMZ01000369.1-human-gut-metagenome-genome-assembly--contig:-NODE-369-length-19560-cov-2.119179_pt1 | contig 19560 bp, 27 predicted proteins | sample MGYA00242621_ERZ504862 | MGnify/ENA primary metagenome ERZ504862 (study PRJEB26092, sample SAMD00036393) | human gut metagenome | host: Homo sapiens | study: EMG produced TPA metagenomics assembly of...
TTATTTTTTTCATAGCTCCTCCCCTTCTTCTGTCAAAACCCGTCAAAGGAAGCAATCGCATCCACAACTCTCTTCGCATCCTCCATGTCCAGATTATAGAACATAGGCAGTCGCATAAGACGCTTCGCTTTCTTTTGTAGTATAAACATCTTCTCCGGAAAATCTTCCGAATTTTTTTCCTGCCGGTGCGGAATGAAGGGGTACATAATGGAACACACTGCAGATATTCTTTTCGCGGAGATATTTCAGAAGCCTTGTGCGTACCTGGATATCATGTACCTTAATGTAGTACATATGTGCATTATGTGTGCATTCTTCCGGTACATAAGGCTGCTGGATCTTTCCTTCTTCCGCCAGAAACCTGAGGTTCTCATTGTAAAAATCATAGATCTGCATCCGCTTATCGCTGATCTTCTTATGCTGCTCCAGCTGGGCATAAAGATATGCCGCATTCAATTCGCTCGGAAGATAGGATGATCCATAATCCATCCAGCGGTATTTATCTACCTGACCACGGAAAAACTTACTGCGGTCCGTTCCTTTTTCTCTCAGGATCTCTGCCTTCTCCAGGTACTGTTCCCCGTTGAACAGGATCGCACCGCCCTCTCCCATGGTATAGTTCTTAGTCTCATGGAAGCTGTAGCAGCCAAAATCTCCAATGGTACCAAGGGCTTTTCCCTTATAGTAGGCATCCACACCCTGGGCCGCGTCTTCCACTACCTTCAGATCATGCCTTCCGGCAATCTCCATGATCGTGTCCATCTCGCAGGCTACTCCTGCATAATGGACCGGAACGATCGCACGGGTCTTATCTGTGATCGCCTGTTCGATCAGCTTCTCGTCAATATTCATGGTATCCGGCCGGATATCCACAAATACGATCCTTGCACCGCGAAGCACAAATGCATCTGCCGTTGATACAAAAGTATAAGACGGCATGATCACCTCATCGCCAGGCTGGATATCTGCCAGAAAAGCAGCCATCTCCAGTGCATGGGTACAGGAGGTTGTCAGCATCACATGACCCACATGAAAGCGCTCTTCCATCCATGCAGAACATTTCTTCGTGTAGATCCCGTCGCCGCAGAGCATTCCCCGTTCTACTGCGTCACGGATGTACTCAAATTCCTTACCTGTAAACGCAGGTCTGTTAAAATCAATCATGTATTTCCTCTTTATTTCTTATTCTTCATGGTTTTTCTACATTAACTGCACATTCCATTTTCTCACACTCATGTTGTAAATTCAATGCCTATTTTTCTGCCGGTGCATAATCCGGGATCTGATTATGGTATGCCACCTCCTGGCCGTTGGGATCCAGAATATGCATTTCCTCATAAAACTCTTCTGTGAGAAGATCCATTTCCTTACGATTCTCTGTTTTTACATAATATAATGCCAGATACGGATTAGGCCATGCTCAATGACCTTCTCTCCTTCCTGATAAAAGATCCAGGGCTTTTCCACCTGTTCTTTCTCTCCCAGCCGGACTGCCGCAGACTGATCTTCGATGGTAAGAAGCCTTCCCTGAAAATAAATGACAGCTCCACAGCACTGTGGTTTATGAACATCGTGTTCTGCAAGCATTTTTTTTCAGCTTATCCGGATCATAGAGAGATGCAAGAAGAAGCTCTTCCATATTAAATCCATAGACCATATCGGTCAATTCATGCTCATATCCGAAAAATCGTGCGGCGATCTCGCAGACCTGGATACCTTCTCCTGGCTTCCAGAAAAACTGCATGGAAAGGGCTCCGTCTTTCTGACCGGTTCTGTCCGCATATGCCTGAAGAAGTTCTGTGGCAGGCTTTTCAACTTTTGACAATAATCTGGAAGGATACACATTTCTTGTGCTGATGGGGATCTCACCTTTGGCAACAAATGTCTTTTCACGGTCTGCAATACTGATCACATGGACTTTTCCATGCCGCACCCAGGTCATCATATTGAATTCATAGCCATCGTTATATTCTTCCACCAAAATCTCCGGCATATCAGAAAATCCTGCTGTTTTTTCTGCCCCGTTTATCAGCTCCTCCAGATCTTCGGATATATAGATCCCGCGGGAGCCGTATTTATCCAGTGGCTTGCTGACCACCGGATAGCGAAGTCCCTCAAGCAGCTCTTTCAGCTGAGTTCTTTTGGACCTGTCTTTAAAATATGCGATCGGGATTTTTCGAAAGCCCGGAGTGGGAAGTCCCAGTTCAGTAAGCAGTGCTCTGGTCGCTGATTTATCACGATACCAGGGAAGCTGCTCCGGTTTCAGATAACAGGGGATTCCTGCCCGGTCCGCGATCTTTACCATACATTCCAGAAGAAGGTCGGAAAAGGATGTGATGATCCATCAATCTCTTTTTCTCGGCAGAGACAGGCGATCCGTTCCGTATCTGTTACCGGGATCTGAAATGCCTCATCTGCAAATTTTCTTGCCGGACCATCCGGATATCCGTCGCAGACAATGGTGTAGTATCCTTTTTCGCGGGCCTTCTGCACCAGCTGCTCAAATTCTCCCAACGTTCCCAGTATCAGCAATCTGTGTTTCATGATTCCGTTTCCTCCCATTCTCTTATGGAATCCGCGATATACTGCATTTCTTCTGCCCCGTATCTCTGGTCACAGGGAAGCGGCAGCACATTGGCAGCCCAGTCATATTCCATGGTATCCCTGTCAAATTCTTCCAAGATATTACGCCAGTTTGTCGGCACAAAAATCTTCCGGCCTGCCAGCCAGCGTCGAAGCTCTAATCCGTTCTTATGATAATACGGATAGGCAAACGGTCCCTCCGGCACCTCCCCTGTAAAAGCATTCCTTGAAGGAAGAAGCTGCGACAGCAGACGGTAGTTCTGTTCTCTTCTTGCTTTGATACCGGAATAATCCATAGTCCTGAGGAGGTTTCCGGTCAGACGGGACATTCGGCGGATCTCCATCTCATGATAATTTGCTGCATTATCCAGCATTTTCTGATAGAAGGTTCCGGCATCATATTCATAACGTCCCAGAATATGCTCCATTCTTCCCATGGAATGGTCCAGAGGCTTCTTTTCCGGTTCCAGTTCCGCATCGGTAGACAGATATGCTCCGTCACTGACTCCGAGAAATTTTCTGCAGGAGTACAGAGTGTCCACACCCGGCAGCGGCTTCTGAAAAAACGCATGCGTATGATCCACAATGATATTTCCATAGATTTTTTTATATTTCCGGATCTTATCATCGGTAAGCTGGCCATAATAATTTACCAGATACAGATATTCTCCTTCCGGAAGCGTTCTCTCCTCAAGAACCGGATGCAACCCTTCATCCATATGATAAAATTCGATTTCTGCCCCGGACCTCTCACAGGCACCGGTTACGGAATCGCAGAGAAAAAATGGCAGGTAGATCTTTTTGCACCTGCGTGCTTCCATCAGCCACAAAAGCGCTGTTCTTCCGAGATTCACGCCGCAGAGATCCGGATAGTATTCCTGTCCCGCCGGTTCTTCCAGTTCCAGATAGCCACCGATCTCTTTTTTCATCAGTCTGTCTCCTCCTGACGGATCACATAGTGCGGCATCTTTTTGGCCTCATTGAGAATATTCATGAGATAAATACCGATGATCCCGATCGAAAGCAATGTCAGTCCGAAAAATGCCAGCATCACAAGCATCAGAGATGTCCAGCCTTCCACTGAGATCCCGCACAGAAAATACCTCACCAGATAATAGATCCCCAGTAAAAAGCTTACCAGAAAACTGGCAATGCCGATGTTTCGCACCATAAGCAACGGAAATGCCGTATGGCAGTAATATCATAGATGAGATCCTTCACAAGGCGGCGAAAAGAATATCCGCTCTTTCCATATGCACGTGCTGCATGCTGCACCGGAACATTGATGATACGGTTGGAGCTTAAAACCAGAAGATTTCCAATCTGCGGAAGATATGTATTGGTCTTCAGCATGGCTTCCACCAGAAAACGGCGGATCAGTCGATAACTGGTGATCTGAAGGTTCGGATCCTTGCCGAGCATTTTGGAAGTTGCCCATACAGACAGCTTTGTGCCCAGCTTCCGGATCAGATTATGCTTACGTCCTTCATAGCTTGCAATGATCACATCCACATCGTCACGTTCCTTCATTACATTGATCATTTTGGGGAGCTCCTCAGGCTGATGCTGAAGGTCATCATCCATAGTTACGATGAACTCTCCCTTTGCGTGGGCAAATCCGCACAGAAGCGCAGGATGCTGTCCAAAATTCCTTGCCATCTGGATGATCTTGACACGGGGATCTTTTTCCCGGAGTTCTTGCATAACCGCAAAAGACCGGTCCCTGGACCCGTCATCTACAAGGATCAGTTCAAATTCTTCTTTTATCGTTTCCCGGAATACTTTTTCCAGACGGGTGTACAGTTCCTGCAGCGTATGTTCTGAATTGTATACAGGAACAACCACTGAATATAAACACATATCGTTTTTCCTCTCTTTTGTATCAATTGACACTTATCGTTTAATCTTATCATTTTCATTTCCTGTTGTAAACCGTTACATTGTTCAAACATTTTCTTGCATAAACCTGCCGGATGATATATATTGATTATCAGTCTATGATAATCGCATTTATGATATGGAGGAAACATGACAAAAATCAAAGATTATATTCAGCTTCATCTGAATATCCTGCTGTTTTCTCTTACCTAGCGTTTTTTCCAAGCTTGCATCGGTTTATTATAATAAAGAAGGCTTCATAGTCCTCTTCTCTATGTATTTCTTTTTCTTATGATCGCAAACTGTGGGATCTACGCCATTGCATGGCAGCAGGTGATCAAAAAATTTTCTCTTTCCACGGCCTACGCCAACAAAAGTGTCTATCTTCTGTGGTCCCAGGTATGGGCTGTGATCATTTTTCACGAAAATCTTTCGCTTCAGAACATCATCGGCATCCTGATCGTTCTGATCGGAGTCTGGATGGTGCAGAGATATGAATAGAACATTTATGCTGATCATGCTGGCCGGAACCTTTTTTTCGGCAATTTCCCAGGTACTTCTGAAGCAGAGTGCCAATATGGAATACAAAAATCCTCCGGGAATATCTGAACTGGCGGGTGATCCTGGCCTATGGTATCTTTTTCGGAGTGCTGCTCCTGAATACCTGGTGCTACACCAAAGTGGATATGAAATTCGGGCCGGTGATCGATACTGCCGCCTATGTTTTTGTCCTGCTGTTTTCCTGGCGGATCCTGAAAGAAAAAATTTTCCCGCGGAAAGATCATCGGAAATCTGATCATCATCCTGGGAATCCTTGTTTATACCTTATGATCATAAAAATGCCGGCAGCTTTACGTTCGCTGCCGGCATTTTTTTATTTTTTCTTATTTGCTGCGGATACAGTTGTGTATACACCATCTTCATCAAATGTATAGCTCTTTCCGTTTTTCTTAATTGTACAGTTTTTGTACATGATTCCTGTTTCCGGATCAAAATAATATCTCTTTCCGTCCAGTTTGAGCCAGCCTCTCTGCATCTTTCCATTGGAGCCAAAATAATAGGTATGGCTTTCATCGTTTCCGCTCCATGTATAGAATACCTTTTGACCATAACGCCGTCACCGCCAAAATAATATACATCATTCCTGCTGTTCATATACGCACGTGTCTCATCATGTATCCATATTTGGCCTGAAAATAATAATAGTTCTTTCCCACCTTTTTCATGCCCTTTAATGCATGTCCGTTTTTGTCAAAATAATATTTTTTCTCCTTATAGGTGATCCAGGTATTTTTCACAAGGACTCCATTTTTGTCTACATATCTGGAAATGTTCTTGGAATCCCTGATCAGCTTTGAACGGCACATTCCTGCAGTCTTATGGATATAATATTTCTTATTTTTCACCTGAACCCAGCCGTATTTTTTGACACCATTGACATAATAAAATTTCTTTCCGTTCTCTGTTGCCCAGCCGGTTTTTCCTTTATAGTTACTGGTATCCGGTCTGGTGGATGCTTTGTATCCGGTCTGTGCATGCCATCTGGGTGTGATGATCTTGGTATAATCAACATAACCGAAGTCAATATCTACAGTAGAATAAGACGGAATTCCCGCAACCAGACCCTTGGTGGTATTCAGATATCCGCCACCGTCACCATCGGTGGACTGCCAGATGGTATATTTGTACTTTTTCTTGTCAGGAGCCAGGATCGTATCACCATACCGCGCAAGCCATACATCATAACCTGTCATCTTACTCCAGTCAAGCTTGTTGTCATACCAGTCTGTATTGCAGTAGATCATTGGATGATATCCGGCTTTTTTTATCTCATTGCAGAAAGTCTTTGCCAGATCTGCGATCTGTGATGCGGAAAGATTGCGCATCTGATCATATTCAATGTCATAAACCACCGGATAGGATACTTTGTATCCATCCATTTTACGGATGGCAAGCTGCGCTTCCTTCAGTGCCTGCTGTGTGTTCAGTGCAAGGCTGTACACATAGGTTCCTGTCGGAACCCCTGCCTTCTCAGCCTGCTTCATGTTGTAATCATATGTCTTATCCAGATGATTCAGGCCATAGGAGATCCTGACAAAGGCAAAATCTACATTGGACTTTTTGACCTGGCCCCAGTTGATGGTATCCTGCCACTCAGAAACATCGATTCCACGTGTGACAGCACCTTCCAGCTTCTGGCCGCTTCCGTTATAGCAGACACCATTGATCTTCTTCCAGGCCTTTGAACTTACCCTGGAATTCTGTGTTGCCTTCCCGCTGGGGACTTTTTCTTCCTCAGCAACTGCCTCGCTTCGGTCTACACCTCCGCCGCCCATGGCCATCGCTGTAGTTCCCATTGTTCCGATTCCCAGCAGTGCTGCCATACAGCCTGCCACCAGCCATTTCTTCCAGTTTTTCATTTTAGTTTCCTTCCATAAAATATGTTGTTTATTTTTGCATAACTTTTATTATACATATGGAAAAATGGAAAGTAAAGCCATATATGGAAAAAGACCGATGTCAGCTCCATACAGCTGAACATCGGTCTTCTGTTATTCTATATATTTCTTTCTGGTACTGTTCGGTAAAGATCAGGGAACTTCCGGGTCTGTAGGATCAAAGTTTCCGGCTCCACGGAAAGTTGCCAGCGGTCTGCGGCCTAACGGTCCCTTGAAGGATTCATTATTAACGTAATTTCCGCTGCTGTAAATGTGGATCGTAGAACCGTTACAGTTCTCATATACCCACTTCGCATCAGCCACACAGGTACGGATGCATCCGTGAGATGCAGGCTGACCAAGCTTCAGATACTCACCTGCCGGAAGATTGTAAACACTCCTGGTCGATCCGGCTACGGAATGGATAAAGATTCCTCTGTCCGCATCCGTCAACGTGTGTTCCGTACTGTCCCCAGGACGGTCCCATCAGCGGCTGCCATCTCAGACTGCGGCTCAGTCTGTATGTACCATCCCATGTAGGTGTTCCGGAAAGACCTACAGAAACACGGATCGTCTTAACCGGAATGGTCTTGCTGCTATTTGTGTATACAGTCATAACACCGTTGGTCTTGTCAACCTCCAGGTAATATGGTCCTCCGTAAATACTTGAAACATCATTGCGGCGGTAACCATTCTTATCAAAGTAATACAGTTTCCATCGATCCATCTGCTTGTATTGGTCAGATACTTGGAACCGCTGTCCGGATCGATATATTTGACCTGATCATAGTAATCGCTGATGATCACCCATCCGGTGGAAAAACGTCCCTGGCTGTCCAGATAACCATTTACGGAACCACGCTTCATGGATTTATTTGTCACAACGGTATAGTTCTGCAGATAGTACCAGTATTTACCGACCTTCTGCCAGCCTGATTTTTTCAGAACGCCGTTGCCGCCTGCATAATACCACTTATTCTGGTAACGGATCAATGTACTCTTGTACATCCAGCCTCTGCGCGCATTAGCATCTGATGTTGCAAAGAAATAATAATTTTTACCGATCTTGGTCTTTCCGGTTGCAAGCTGTCCTGTGCTGTTGAAATAATAGCTCTTTTGGGAGGACTTGTTTGTTACATCTGGCTCTTATAATGATTTCCATTTTTGTCGAAATAAAACCATCCGAAGAACTGGCCTTTTGCATCGGTCACCTTCTGCCAGCCATATTTTTCAACAATCTTTCCTGCTGTACTTCCGAAATAATAAATCTTGTTGGATGCCCCCGGGCAACCATGCCAGCAATTCTTCCAGGAAACTCTCTGGCCATTGTCTCCGAAATAATATCTGCTGCCTTTATACTTCACAAGTTTTTTTGTAATGACGCGGCCCTTGCTGTCTGTAATATAATATGCGTTATTCTGCGCCTTCGCCATTGTATTCGTCATAACATAGCCGCTGGCATTCAGCATGTACCGATATTTCTTGGACATTACAGGTGATACATAAACTCCATGTTTCATGATCTGTCCACGTGTGGCAGCCTTCGGGTTACAATAGATTAAAACGTTTCTGAATTTTTGCTGTTTAAAACATATGTCCATCCGCCATAAAAAAGCTTTCCCGGGATCTCTCCTTCCTTTGATGCCGGCTGGAAGTAATACTGATATGTTGTGGAACCGGTTGTCAGCTTCAGGATCCCTGTTCGCGGTTTTCCGTTACGCATCAGTGTATAATAAGCATTTCCGATCTTCTTGATCTTGCCTGCAAGGTTCTGAGCCTCTATGGATTTGTAATCACCCTGAGAATTATAATAGCGGAAAATAGTTCCTGTCCATAACCAGTAATTTCTCTTCTGCTGGCCAAGATTGGATGTCCACGGTGTGATCGCTTTTCCGGTGGAATCCGAATACAGGGAAGCTTTGGAGCTTTCAAGGAAATACCATTCTGTTTTCTGTGTTCCGGTATAACCTGCTGCACCTGGCTCACGGGTCATACGGCCGGTTACCAGATATCCGTCTTCATTAAAAAGATAATATCCCACATGTCCGTTGGTATTGATCTTAAGAAGGCCATCCTGTGCAGTAAAATAATTGTCTTCGATGGAACCTGTTTCTGATGCCAGAGAAGCGTTCCCTTCATCCATGGCAAGAGTCTCTGCGTTATCTACGCTCTCTGATGTTTCGGCTGCAGCTTCTGTTTCTGCGGGTGCTGTCTCTGCGGAAGCTTCTTCTGCAGACGCTGCATCTGTGGATGCTGTCTCTGTAGAAGCTTCTGCTGCGGATACTTCCTCTGTAGAAACGTCTTCTGCTGCACCTTCCTCGGCTGCAGTCGCCTGCTCTCCTTCTGCTGACTCATTCTGGATTGCCTGAGCCTGCTCACTCTCTGCTGCACCATCCGGAAGCTCTTCAGTCTGCTGTACCTCCTGTACTGCTGCATCTGTTTCATCAACTGTTGTTTTCTGCTCTTCTTCTCTGCTTTCTGCCGGATCCTCAGAAGCTTTCCCCTCCGGGGCTGCAGATGCAGTAACTTTCTTTTTGCGGAGTCTGTAAAACCGTTTGCAGAAACCCAGTCACTTGTCTTTGCAACGACTACACCGTTTACCAGTGATGCTCCGGTAGCAAAAGTTTCCTCTGCCTTGTTGTTCTCTACTTTGTTCTGTACTGTGGTATCTGTTGCCGGTGCATCCAGTTCCCGTGCATCACCTGCACTGAAATCATCACCCGGATCTGTACTGTCCTCCGGTGTCGCATCCGGTGCTTCTGTACCTCCGGTTTTTCTGTAGTTTCCGGTGTTTCTGTAATCTCCGGTGTTTCTATAACATCCGGTGTCTCTGCGGGGTTCTCCGGTTCAGCCGGTGTTTCTTCTGAACTGTCAGTACTACCTGTCTGATCCGCTTCTGTCTTCGGCTGCTGTACAGTCGTTCCCTCTTCATCACTGAATACATCCTCAGCCGGATCGCCGGCTGTCTCTGCTGCCATCTGCACGTCTGTACTTCCCAAAGCCGCAGCGCCGGCTTCCAGAGTTCCGCCCATGCATAATGTCAGACTAAGAAAAATTGCCACAACTCTTCTCTTCACAATAATCCCTCCTGATCATGCTGCTGTAAATAATTACTGTATCTGTTACGTATCATTCGCCCAGTCCGCCTTCGATAAGAGCCACAAGTGCATCTATCGCAGCCTGTTCATCCTCACCCTCGCAGACCAGTGTGATCTCATCCCCGTTTTTTACACAGGCCCCCAGAACACTCAGAACACTTTTGGCATTCGCTGTACCTCCGGCATACTGAAATGTTATGGACGATTTGTATTTTATTGCCTCGCCGCATAAAAGCCCTGCGGGACGAAGATGAAGCCCTGACGGTTCCTGACCGTTACCTTATAACTTAACATTGCTGCTGTCTCCCTTTATATTACTTATCCTTCAAACCTTGTCCAAAGCTATGGTCTTTTACTGATTGCTGCTGTCTACATTGGAAACCTTAGAGATTTTGATCTCCGCAGTTACATCCTCCAGCAGTTTGTAGCCTTCCGGAAGACTGATTTTAATCGGTACTTCGTAGCTGCCCTCCTCCCAGTCATCCATGGAAAGTACTGCTCCTACCGACTTCAGATCGAATTTGGAAAGATCTTCGTCTTCCGCCTGCACCTTCAGCTCAATATCTGCAACTTCAAATGCCAGCTGCAGATCATCAGGCAGACCTTTTACTTTGATATCCTCTGTCGGGAAGCTGTATATCTTACTGCCCTCCGGCAGGATATTGACTGTGATCCAGAGGTCCGTGCTGGATCCAGATGTCAGCTTAAGGCCATCCGGAAGAAGCTCTGACAGGTTTACTTTCTTTTCCACGTCATTGCTCTTTCCTGAAATATCCACATTCTCATTATCAAGATAAATAGTATTTCCCTGAAGTTTCAGATTATCCAGTGCTTCTTCACTTCCGGCTACGCTGAAAGTCTCCGGTACTGTCGTGACACTGTCCACAACATAACCTTCTGCCGGTTCTCCCGTATATCCCGCACTGATCCGTATATCAGAACGCACCTTCCAGAGCTTTGCCGTGACATTGACCTTTCCGTTGTTGTCAAATTTCAGATAGCTCATGGAATTTGATGAAAGTGTATCCTGATTCTTATCTGTAATGGTCAGTTCTGCGCCTGTGATCGTCGTATCCTGGTCGATTCCCTCAAGCTTTGAACTTACATCCACACTCACACTATCTATTTTACCAACCAGGGATTCCGGTCCTGTAATACGGACTTTTTCCGGATTTGCAGTAAGAGAAGCAACCTCCAGCCCTGTGCAGGCTTGCTGTCATCACTGGTAACATTGATCGCAAATTCCTTGGTTACCTTTTTTTCCAGATGGACACTTAGATTCTGCGGTGACACCCTGACATTCTCCGGAAGTATCCCGGAACAGGTTGCTGTAATGGGAATCATTACAGGATCTGTATCGGTAGACTGGGCCTGCTGCAGGTCTGCAACTGCCTTAATATCACTTGAGGTGAGACGGTTGACTATCTTCCGCTCACCTGTAATATAAACACGTACTGAATTTTCACGATCATCCTGCATGACCATCTCGCCCAGCTGATCCACATAAGCTTCGTTGATGATCTGCACATCTGAGATCACAAAGCCTTTCGTAATGATAGGGTCATCAACATTTACTACGATCAGCCACACCAGGATTCCCACAATAATCGACATGATTTTCAAAGGGATGTTCTTAGTCAGATTTTTCTTCATGTTTCACTCTCCCTTTCAGCAGATTTCTCAGCTTACCGTTGTCAACAACCTTTTTATTCTGAGCAGAAACAAGTATTTCACGAAGCTGTTTGCTGTTAAGCCTCTGGATAACTCACCGCCTCTGGCCACAGAAACCTGTCCCGTTTCTTCCGAAACAATGATCGTAAGAGAATCCGTAGCTTCACTGATACCCACACCTGCTCTGTGTCTTGTTCCCAGCTGTTTGCTCAGTTCCATATTATCTGAAAGAGGCAGATAGCAGGTTGCTGCTACCACGCGGTTACCTCGCACGATCACCGCTCCGTCATGAAGAGGTGTATTATGCTCAAAAATATTGATCAGAAGCTGACTGGTAAGGATACCGTCAATATTGATACCGGTTCTCACATATTCGTCAAGCCGGATCTCTTCCTCGATCACGATCAGTGCTCCGGTCTTAACTTCACCCATATCAAAACAGGCCTTTACCAGTTCATTGATAGTCTTGTCATTGAAACGCTCCTGTACTTCCCTGCCGGAATCAAAGGGAATAATGTTAGAAACAAACTTCTTCTGTCCCAGCTGCTCCAGGGCCCTCCTCAGCTCCGGCTGAAAGATTACGATCACACCGATCACCAGCACATTAGCCAGATTCCGGAAGATCCAGAGGATCGTATTCATTTTGAAGATATATGCGACCAGGATAAATCCAAGGACAATCAAAATGCCCTTCAGAAGGTATATGCACGTGTGAATTTGATCCATGCCATAAACTGATATACAAAAAAGGAAATCAGTCCGATCTCAATGATATCTATCACGCCAAATCCCGGAAGGGAAATTTTTCCCAGATATCCGACCACAACTTGTCAGACACATTCTGCATAAGTCTCCTCCTTTCTTCCTGAGCTATTCCAATCGTTCCTGTTTAAAGATCCTTCAGCGATTCCTCCAGCTGTTTTTCGAAATCGATCTTGTCCAATCCCTGCGGTTTCTCACTTACTGTATTTTCGGAAACCATATCCGGCATCTTTACTGTATGCATTTCGTTCTTCTCAGGAAATACATCATCACTGAAAGACACAATATTGTCTTCTTTTTTTCTTCTTTTACCGGCTCCGCATTGATCTTTTTGATACTTCTCTCAGAAGTGGCGACTGATGCCTTCGGAACGGCTTTTACGTAGTAATAGTACTCATCATCCTCATATTCCAGACGTTCTGTTCTGCTGTAATCTCCGCCAAAAACAAAGAACTCCAGAACAAATCCTGCCAGTACGGAGATCACTGTGGACAGGATCATCGGCACCATGGCTACCGTAATACTAAGGCAGAAATCTCCGGCAAGGATAACCAGGATATAGATCACGCCACCGGCAATGACAGCGATCCTCCATGCATAATCAAACGCCCGTGTTCTCAGAAGGTTCACAAACAGGATCACTACCACAAACGCGATCACCGTGATCCACATTGCCCAGTTGTGGACAAGTCCGTCAGAGATCAGCTTCAGTTTTTCTGCGATCTCTGCGGCAGGATCACTGAGTGCCGCCGACTGTGCATGTACAAACCGTATAAAATAATAGATCACAACACCGCATCCGGCCGGAAGCGCTGACAATGCGCTACCCAGCAGGCCTGCCCCGATCGGCATAAGTGCAGGAACACCAAATCCGAAAGAAAGTGGTGTAAGGATCATTGCAAGATTCTGTGACCTGCTGAATCTTAGGAACAGGATCAGCATTAACAGAATAAGAAGTAGCATAAATCCTGCCGTTTCGATCCCGACTGCATAACAGTGCCCGATCATCAACGCAAATCCCATAAACATCATCACGGAAACCGGAAGGATCGAACATACAAGCGCCAGGATCAGGACAACAAAAATATTATCCAGCTGTTTCATGTAACCCATATTGCTGTTGATCCAGAGAAAATAGGCAAATGCCAGAACAAACTTCAGGACCGGCAGTATATATACTTCATATTGTCCGTAAAATCTTTTGATATTCTGTTTGATCTCAAGTAAAGCTGTCATTTTCTATGTCCTCCTGCATTTCTCCTGACCGGATTTCTTTTTTTCCTCCCGCCCGTAGATTTTTTCCAGTCTTGTAAGATCCTGATAATATTCCCTGACACTTTTTTTTTGCCCGGAAATATTTCACAGAATACTGGATGTAGGTCAGTATCGAATACATGACAAGTACGATCAGATAACCGACGACGATACTAGATCCCAACCTCGACCAGATTAATCTTATTCACATTATCCATAAGATATTCGCTGAAATATGCGGCAACGCCTGCAAGTCCCAATACATATCCGATCGTTACCAGAAAAAAGTTTCTGATCAGTGCAAGTCCAATATAATCACTTCGATAATATCTGCTCACCGGAAGATACTTCCTGCCTTCGCCATGTTCATACATAGCCAGACGATTCATAATCTTCACTTTTTCTTCATTTACCATAAAAATAACTCCTCATAAGCTTTCTTTATCAGGAAAATCCCCAATATATGATCCGCATTACGCTTTCCATACAGTTATACTGTTTAACTGCAATCAAATTTATTGTAGCATAGTTCCATACCTATGAAAGTGTTTTTCGGCTGTTTCATGCCCTTCCTGCGCATATTGTCAGAAATAAACTTTCTCTGCACCAGCCTCAAGAAGACACATTGCCATGGCATCTGCCGTACTTCCTGTTGTGTATACATCATCCACCACAAGTACAGAAAAACCCGGGATCTTTTCGGTTACCTGATATGCATTTTTCAGGTTCTGACGCCTCTGTATGGCATTAAGTTTTTTCTGAGATCTTGTGCTTCGTATCTTCTTTACCAGATGCTCATTCCATGGGATCCCTGTAAGAACACTGAGCCTTTCTGCCAGATATGCTGCCTGGTTAAAACCTCTCATCTTTTTTTCTGGGATGCAGAGGAACGGGAACGATCAGATCAGGCTTCCACCGTTCCAGATATTTTTTTCCGAAGATGCTCATTGCCTTTGCATAAAAATCCCCATATTCCCGACATCCGTAATACTTAAATCGTACCAAAGACTGTCTCCAGACCTCTCCGTACCAGAAAATACTTCTGCCCTCCGTAAAATGATGGGCACCCTTGCGGCAGTCTTCACAGTATTCCTCTTCCATTTTTACCGGTCTTCCGCATTTCATACACCGGGGACCGGATATAGCCTGACCTTTCCGGAACACTCCGGACAGATCAGCCGGTCTTTTTCCTTCAGTATCTGATGGCACAGCGGGCATTTTTTTTGGATAAAGCATGTCCAGTAAAAAATCTGCTGTTTTTTTCAAGAAAGTCCTTTCTCCCCGATGGCGCTCTCTTTCTGTTCAGATTCATCCAGCTCCCGGATCCGTCTGTCCAGAGAGCTGTATCTCTGCTGCTGTTTTTCATTACGGATCATCTCCGCAAAAGTGGTCTCGCTGCCTACTACGGTAACACATTTTCTGGCTCTGGTCACTGCTGTATACAGAAGATTCCGATTCATCAGCATCCTTGGTCCGGAAAGGATCGGAAGGATCACTGCCGGATATTCTGAGCCCTGGGACTTATGTATGGTCACTGCATAGGCAAGTTCCAGTTCCTCAAGCTGTTTGAAGGAATATTCTGCCTGTCTGCCATCCTCAAATTCCACGGTAGCCGTTTCCGCAAATTCATTGATCTCCGTCATAATACCGGTATCTCCGTTAAACACGCCCACACCTTTATCCACAGGAATCTTGTATCGTCCAAGGATTTCCCACTCCAGCTGGTAATTGTTCTTCACCTGCATCACCTTATCCCCTTCACGGAAAAGACGCTGTCCGATCTCTTTCTCCTTTTTCTTTTCATCCGGCGGGTTCAGATATCTCTGAAGGATCTGGTTCAGCGCTCCACACCTAAAAGTCCCTTACGCATAGGAGTGAGCACCTGGATCTCATAGGGCTTTGCATCTACATAACGCGGAAGCTTCTCCTGGATCAGTGCGATCACCACACGGATAATGATGTCCGCATCATATCTTTTCAGAAAAAAGAAATCCCGGCTCTTGTTATTGATGGTCACCTGCTCGCCCCGGTTGATCTTATGTGCATTCACCACAATATCACTTTCAGATGCCTGGCGGAAAATCTTTTTCAACTCTACTACCGGAAAACAGCCGCTGCGGATAATATCCCTCAGAACATTTCCCGGGCCTACACTGGGAAGCTGATTTTCATCACCTACCAGGATCAGTCTGGTCCCTGCTGTCACCGCAAGAAGCAATGAATGCATCAGTGCGATATCTACCATGGACATCTCATCAATGATGATCACATCCGCTTCCAGCGGATTCTCCGAATTCCTGTCAAAATGAACGGCACGGCCTTCCTGCTCTTCCTCCGGCATCCCGTTCAGCTCCAGAAGTCTGTGGATCGTCTGAGCCTCGTATCCGGTAGCCTCTGTCATTCGCTTGGCTGCACGGCCGGTGGGAGCTGCAAGCCGCAGCTCAGCGCCTTCCTCTTCAAAATAACGGATAATCGCATTGATCGTTGTAGTCTTTCCGGTTCCCGGCCCGCCGGTCAGAATGAACAGACCATGACTGGCAGCTGCCGCCACTGCCTGTTTCTGCATTTCATCTAACCGGGTTCCTGTCTCCTTTTCGATCCTGTTGATCCGTTTCTCCATCATCTCCTCATCTTCCGGGCAGAGGATGTTCAGCTCACAGAGCATTCTGGCTGAATTCAGCTCAAGATAATAATATCGTGTGGGATAGACAACTGCACCGTCTTCTGTTTCTTTCAGGATCAGTTTCCGGTCTACTACCATATCCATGAGATGTTTTTCCATGTAGGAGGAATCTACTCCCAAAAGTCCGGATGCCCTGGAAAAAAGTTCCTCCTTCGGGAGATAGATATGGCCTTCTCCTGAAGCCTGTAGGAGAGTATACAACATTCCGCTTCTTATCCTGTAATCTGAATCTGTATGGATCCCGATCCGGGAAGCGATCTCATCTGCGATACGGAATCCCACACCACTGATATCCTCTGCAAGGCGATACGGATTCTCCTGTAGGACTCCATATACAGTCTGCCCATATTTCTGATAGATCTTTGCGCCGAGATTCAGTGATATCCCGTATTTCTGGAGAAAGATCATAGCGCGGCGCATATCTGCTTTCTCCGTCATCTGTTCTGCGATCTCCATGGCCTTTTTTTCGCTGATTCCCTTGATCTCAGCCAGCCGCTCCGGCTCTTCCTCTACAATACGCATAGTATCATCACCGAAACGACGTACGATCCTGGCTGCCAGTGCCGCTCCGATCCCCTTGATCGCACCGGAACCCAGATAACGCTCCATGGCCAGTGCATCCTCCGGCATTTTTTCTACGTAGGAGGCTATCTGAAACTGCTTGCCATACACCGGATGTGTTGTATAATTTCCGGAAGCTTCAATGGCAGCCCCCTGGGTGATCGCAGGAAATGTCCCCACACAGGTCAGTTCCCGTTCCTCTTCCATCCCTTTCAGTACCATGACCGTATATCCATTATCTTCATTTCGGAAGATCACATGATCTATATATCCTGTAACTGTCTCACTCATTTTTTTCTCCATCTGTAAACCTCTGATAACAGCAAAAGGCACTGCAGCTGCAGCGCCTTATCTGTATGAGTTTCCTGCGGCAGTCTCTTCTCTGACCCTGTGCCGTCCAGACGACTCATAACGGTTTACATCCTTGACATGATTTCCGCATATTTTCCTGTTCCGGCAGCCACTACAAGCATTGCATCCTGCACAGTCAATGTGCTGACTCCTGTTTTCTGCTCGATCAATGCATCCATTCCATGCAGCATGGCACCTCCGCCTGTAAGAACGATTCCTCGGTCCATGATATCTGCCGCCAGCTCCGGCGGTGTTTTCTCAAGAACGCCATGGACTGTCTCTACGATCTGTCCGGTCGTTTCCCGCAAAGCGGTCCGGATCTCCTCAGAAGTCAGTGTTGCCACCTTCGGAAGTCCTGTGATGATATTTCTGCCCTTGACCTCCATCGTTCGAAGATCCGCTTCTTCACTGGCTGTTCCGATCTTGATCTTGATATTCTCCGCTGCATCCTCCCCGATAAAGAGGCTGTGCTTCTCACGTACATAATTCATGATCGCATGATCAAAATTATCTCCTGCAACCTTCACAGATGCGGAAACAACCACACCTCCTACGGATACGACCGCAACATCCGTGGTCCCTGCACCGATGTCCACGATCAGATTGCCAAATGGCTTGGTAATGTCTACACCTGCCCCGATAGCAGCAGCAATGGGCTCATCCACAAGAAAAACTTCCCTGGCTCCTGACTGATAGGCAGCTTCCTCAATTGCTTTACGCTCGATCTCCGTGATCCCGCTCGGAACACTGATGCTGACTCTCGGTTTCCGGAACGCTCTCCGTCCCATAGCCTGTGAAATAAAATATTTCAGCATCTTTTCCATTACATTATAATCTACGATCACACCTCTTCGGATTGGCCAGATCACTTCCATATTGGAAGTCAGATGGCTTGCCATCTGTCTGGCTTCCTCACCGATCGCTCTGATCTTCTCTGTATCTTTATCATAAACAACCACAGAGGGCTCTCTTAAAACGATTCCCTTGCCTGTGGAAAACACCAGACTGTTTCTGGTTCCCAGATCGATTCCAATATCCTTTGCCGGCATAAATCCTCCCGCCTGCGTCATACACATTCTGTATGCTGACGCATTTATGACTTATTCTGTTCCGGTCTGTGCCGAAACGTTCCCGCACTTCATTATATACAAAACCACAGAAATTGAAAAGAACTTTTACCGGTTATTTCTGTTCCAGATATTTTTTCACATATTTACCGGTGTAGGAAACCGGATTCTCTGCTACTTCCTCCGGAGTTCCTCTGGCAATTACCGTTCCGCCTCTGTCACCGCCTTCCGGTCCGATATCAATAATATGATCTGCCGTCTTGATCACATCCAGATTGTGCTCAATGACCACAACGGTGTTTCCTCCTTCAGACAGACGGCGCAGGATCTCGATCAGCTTGTGGACATCCGCAAAGTGCAGTCCTGTGGTAGGCTCATCCAGGATATAGATCGTCTTTCCGGTACTGCGCTTGCTGAGTTCTGTGGCAAGCTTGATACGCTGTGCTTCTCCTCCGGAAAGAGTGGTGGAGGGCTGACCCAGACGGATATAGGAAAGCCCTACATCATACAAGGTCTCGATCTTTCTCCGGATCGACGGTACATTCTCAAAAAATGTCAGTGCTTCTTCCACAGTCATATTCAATACATCATAAATACTCTTGCCCTTATACTTCACTTCCAGAGTCTCACGATTGTAGCGTTTGCCCTTGCAGACTTCGCAAGGCACATATACATCCGGAAGAAAATGCATCTCGATCTTGATGATTCCGTCACCGCTGCAGGCCTCGCACCGTCCGCCCTTGACATTAAAACTGAAACGGCCTTTCTTGTAGCCCTTTGCCTTGGCATCTGCGGTGGCTGCAAAAAGATCACGGATCTGGTCAAAAACTCCGGTATATGTGGCAGGATTGGAACGGGGAGTTCTTCCGATCGGGGACTGGTCGATATTGATCACCTTATCCAGCTGATCGATACCCAGGATGTCATCATGTTTCCCGGGGATCACTCTGCACGGTTCAGGTCTCTGGCAAGTCTCTTGTACAAGATTTCATTGATCAGAGAGCTCTTACCGGAGCCGGAAACACCTGTGATACAGTCATCACTCCCAAAGGAATATCTACGTCGATATGCTTCAGGTTGTTCTCTGCCCGCACCCTTTATAATGAAGAAATTCCCGATTGGTTCCTTCCCTTCCGATCTTCCCGGGTTACCCGGGAACGTTCCTTCATCGCCCGTTTACCCGCTTTAAAACTAAGTCCCTTACCCTTGATCAA
>ENA-OQMZ01000370-OQMZ01000370.1-human-gut-metagenome-genome-assembly--contig:-NODE-370-length-19516-cov-1.638919_pt1 | contig 19516 bp, 33 predicted proteins | sample MGYA00242621_ERZ504862 | MGnify/ENA primary metagenome ERZ504862 (study PRJEB26092, sample SAMD00036393) | human gut metagenome | host: Homo sapiens | study: EMG produced TPA metagenomics assembly of...
CTTGATTGAAGGAACACGTCGGGAAGGCGTTGCCGCTCTTGTTACCCCAGTTCGCGCTGCCCGATGCCCAGTCCTTTCGGTGTTACTGCCACGCTGATAAGGCACGCAGTAGCCCAGTACGCCGAACGTGCCGCCGGTGGGGAATGCGTCGTGAACGTGCTCCGGGTGAGTTTCTCCACGGTAATGGCCGGGGCGGCAAAGTGGATGGCGTCGGGACTGTCGGCTTCGGGCTGCGCCCATTCCTCCTGCTGGCAGGCGGAGCAGAGAAGCAGGAGAGCCGGAAGTATGTATCGTTGCTTCATTTGGATGTTCATTTTATCGTCAAGTTACAGATAGCTTATAATTGGGTTATTGGGTCACGTCGATGGTTACGTTCCCGCCTATGGCGTCGCTCCATGCGTTGACCGTGGGCGGGTCGAACACGATATAGCCTCCGCCGGTGAGGGTGAACGAGTAACGGTAATGGTTCGCCGCCTCCCACATGCTCACGGTGGTGGCAGGCAAGGTGTAGGAAGCGGTCTTTCCCCTCTCGGCATCGGTATCGTAGGTGACAGTCAGTTTCACCCCGTCCGTGAGCGATTGCGGAATGAGTAGCAGGTCGCCCCGACACGTCCGCATTTCCGGCTGGAGTTACGGAAGTCTCTTTCTCCACGCTGACGGTTCCCTCTGCCGTGTTGCTCCACAGGGGTTCCTTGCCGCTGTCGTAATCTCCCTTGACATCCAGCCCCTCAAGGAGATGGAATGTACCGTGGCGTTGCCACCCTCACTGCGTGCCGCAAAGGTGATGCGTGCCAGCAAATGTTGGAATTTGAGGGCTACCGGACCGGGAGGCTCTGTCTGGCCTGCCATGACGGAGATACCCGTCTTTTTTCGCCGTCATCAGGTCGTGTCCTTTCGTGGCGTCGAAGCCCTTGACGGTAAATGTGCCGTCCGTGCAGGTGGCGGAGGACACGGCATCGCCCAGCGTTTCCACAGACGGATAAAGGGCGTAGAAGTCGTAGGTATTACCGGGGAGCCAGTATCTCGTGCCCTCGTAACCCCACATGCCGGAAACGTATGTCACTTTTTCGGCGTTAAACACGCTCGTGGCCGTACCGCCCGTTCCGTCGGTGTAGTTCCCCCATACGCTGAACGAGTTTCCATCGGTCAACATTCCGTCCGCGTCGTCGATGGCGGCCCGTGTCACGGCGGGACCGGCAAAACGGATCGCCCCGCTGTTGCCGCTTGTTTCCATGTCCGGGCCCGTGCTTTCCGTACAGGCTCCCAGCAGGCAGGCGACAGCCGGTATGAACAAGGTTTTGAATAGGTTGTTATTCATAATCATACATTGTTTCTTTATATCCGGTTATTTCTGACGCTACCGGTAGCGTAAATAAGGAGCAACACTCCCGTTAGTGGCTATGAGGGACATTCAACCCCTCATAGCCTGATGTGATGTCTTTTCGGCTATTGATGCAAGCGATTACTCTCCGGCGTTTTCCGGGGTTACATCACTATTTGATGCGTCAGCCCATTCATCTACATCAATAACTTTGAACTCAATTACCTGCTCCTTCAACTCCGGATCAATCGTGCTACCGTTGATTTCTACTGTATAGTTATATTTGAAACCTTCAGTCCATTGGTTCTGTACTGTGCCGCTAACATCGCCTTTATATGCCAATTTTCCTTTGACTGATTTTCACTTAATTGTTTATTTGCTGCATCATAGAAAGTTGCGGTAAAGGTTACTTCCAGATTTTCGTTGCTTTGTGGAATGACAAAGCAGGTCGTAGTGTGGGTAGCGTCCTTAAATTCTTCGGCAATATCCTCTAATGCTCCGAAATCATAGTCCTCTGTTGAAACACTTTGAGTAGTCCAATTGATATCTGGTTTCCCGCTTTCGGCATAAGTCGCTGTAACATTAGTTGTTTTTACTGTCATTCACCTTGATGTCGGAGATTTCATGGTGTAGTCATAAGCGTCCGTGTTCTTGAACGTGAACTTCACCTGCGACAACATATGGTAGAAAGATAAGTTTACCGGACCATTATTAGCTTCTTTTGCAGTCACCTCTTGGGGTATAGCCACAATCAAATCTTTCGTATTGTCTACCGAGTAATTTGGGAATGTCAACACTCGAGAGGTTGCATTAAACTCTGCATTCTCAATTTTATTACCACCATTGGAGTAAGCGCCAAAACGGTACTTCTTGCCATTTATCCAATAAGCAGTCTGTGTGGGATTCCAAACCGTCCCCTCCGCTCCTACAGTGCCTCCGTCTACCTGAACATTGGTATATACGGAAGTCCATGAATCATCATAGTTTCCGAATACGAAGAACTTCTGAAGATTCTGCTCCGTTGTTTCAGTCACACTACTTCTCGTTGAATGGTTCACGAAAGTTCCGAACTGGATCGCCCGGCTCTGCGGCATATCCACAACTTCTTCGTTCGTACAGCTTGCCAGTGCTGCTACAGCCACTCCAAGCACAAAAAAACTTTTCTTCATAAGATGTAAAAAATTAAATTAAAAATTTGGTTATTTAGTACCTGTTGTTTTATTCGTTTCAGTCAATGGGCAGCGGTATGTCCACCCATTCTCCCCAGCCGTCCACATCTACGTCAAAGCTGCCTCCGCCTTCCAGCCCCTCGTCGTTGGAAATCGACAGCCCGCTCACGACGATAACGCCACCCCGTGGTTGTCCTTTCACTTGGTCTGTGACATCGAACTCGAAGGTCTTGAACTTGCCGTTCACCATTCTCACCTCCAAGTTCAGGCTGTACCTTCGCCCGTCCGTACCGTTTCGTCCGTAATGTTCACCCGGATAGTCGGGTACGCCGAACGACTGTACCAGCGCTTCCGCTCCGTAATCTTCCAGCGTACAGTCGAACATTACCGTGGCTGCGGTTTCTCCGGTATGCCCATCGTTCAGATAGACCGTTTCGGCCATGCCTGCCAAGCTCCGCGTGCCAAGGCCACGTATTGTTGTCCGCTTTCGAACTCGTAACGTATCATATAGGTGTAAACCAATGGACGCAAGGTAACCGGCAGCTCCGTCGGGGCAAGTGTTTTTTCTGCCGTGTATTCTTCCATGTATGCCCCGTAAAGCATGTCGGGCTGGTTCACGGTACGTTCCCCCGCGTGCAATTCATGGAAAGAACTCCGGGTCACGCCGCGTGTGGTGGCTGTGGCGGATTCCGAAGCGGCCACGCCATCGAACACGATATATTCCGTATCATTGTTGTAGAACAACAGTTCGTGCGTGCCTTCCGGCATGGCGATCCGTCCTCCTTCATCGGGCAGATTGCTCTCTATACGCTGTCCGTCGCTGGTATAGACTTGGACACGTATTCCGTCGGCCGGAGCAGGACACAAATCTTCATAGTCGTACTTCCAGTCCTCTTCCCACAATTTTTCCCAGTCATAGGCGTAAGTACGTTCCCATTCCTGTTCCCAGTCGGAAGAGAGATTCACCTTCACGAAAGACCATGCTCGTCGTGGTCGTAACACAGGTCTTTCCGGCAGCTCGTGGAAAGGAATGTCAATCCTGCAAACGTAAGCCCATGAGGGTATATCGTAGCGTTGCTTTCATCGTGCGCCTCCTTTCTTTTTATCGGTATCCCACAACCGCCACACAAGGGCAAACTTCAGTTTCAACGGACCGAAGTAATTCATTCGGTTTGTCTGCTGGTACACGTAGTGCCCGTCGATGGGAAGATATTCTTCGTACTTGCTGTGCATGTACCCCAGACCGATACCGGCTTCCAGCGAGAGCCGCCGTCCGATGGGGAACATGTAGCCGTAGCTGACACCCACCATTTCGGCCTCGCTGATAGCCCTCTTTGCCGTTTTCAAGGTCGTACCACGTGAAGCCGCCGAACACGCCGAGGTAGTGGCCGTGCCACGGGCTGCCTTGCTTCTGTCCGAACCACCAGCGTCCCTCCGGGCTGATTGTAGCTACTTGGTAACATTTGTGCTTGCCGTCATTATTCCACCATGCCATGTCGCCTTCGAGGTTCACCGTCCAACGGTCGGCGATACGGTACTCCACTTCGAGCGAAGGCATCAGTATCGCATCGTAGAGCAGGTTGGTCTTAACGGCCAACCGCTGTACTGTCGGTCTATGCGGTTGCACGGTCGCTTCCTTCCGCACCGTTGCCGGCTCGGAGGCCGGTTCCGCCACGCTATCGGGTTGCAGGGCCGGTTCCGGCTCTTTCACTTTCGTCTCTTTTTGGGAAATGACTTTTACGGGCGGTTCGGGTTTCCGGTAGCAGGCCACCGAGAGGCTGGAGCGCAGTTCGGGAAAGAAATTCTCCAGCATGTAGGTGTACGGCATACCGCCCCGCAGGTCCATGAGCTGTTTCTTGCGTCCGTCCACTACGCGACCTGCCTTGTCGAACACCCATACGGGCGTATGGTCAAGGATATGCAGCACCTCTTCCTTGTATAATATGTCCGAGGCGGCGACCATTTGGCGCAGCATGTCCCACGCAATACCTTCTCCATGTATGCAGATCAAACTGTCGGGGATTCCGGCGTGGCGCACGAGATAGGATTTCAGGGAGTCGGCCCTGCGCTCTGACAGCACCCCGTTGAGACGGTTCACACCTTCGGGCGATGCCCACGAGCGTATCACGACGCTTTCAAGGCGGTCCGCACCGTGTTCTTCACGCAGGGTGCGGATAAAACGCTCCAGTTCCGCGCGGTTGTCCCGGAAGAGCATGTCCACTTCCCTGTGGCCCTGCCGGTAATGGATACGGGCCGAGTCCAACTCTTGCGCATGAACATACCCGCCGCAGAATAAAAGAAATAATAACAGTATTCGTTTCATTGTCATAATTCTGTCTATGCCAATTTATTTATATCAGCTATTTATTCAATCTCTGTACGTTTGTCCGTGCCGTGCTTCTTTCTTTAGAGGTAAAAAGCACCGAACCAACAAATAATCAGCCGGATAACTGTCAGTTATGCCGATTTATTTGTTGGTTTAATCGTTGGTTAAATCGTTCGTTTTCAGCCACAAAATTACAAAAACACGAATTATCCACAAAAAAAATCTGCAAAAAATTGCGTTTCAGTTCTTTGAGTAGGACAAATTTTCCCGGAGTGTCCGAATAATACGACCTTTTTTCCGATAGTCTTTTTAACGAACGTAAAATCATACCCTCCGTTTTGCAACTCCCCTTTCCGTCTTATCTCTTTCTCTTTCATGGCCTTATCTATTCCTTATAGCGGCTACGGATTTCATGAATGTATCCCGCGAAATGTCGAAACGCCTGCATATATCGGCAATCGTACAGTTCCGCTTCAACATGCCAACGATGACCTTTCGGTTTTCGATCAGCACGTTCATTTTCGTGTAGCTGCCTTTTTTCCGACCAAGGACGACACCCTCGGCTTTCCGGAGGGCGAGAGCCTCCTTCGTGCGCATCGAAATCAGGTTGCGTTCAATTTCCGCTACCAGACCGAACGCGAAACAAAGTACCTTGCTGTTGATGGAGTTGTCGAACGAATACCCCTCCTTGGTTGTGTAAAGGTTGATTCCCTTCTCCAGACACTTGCCCATGATGGCCATGAGGTCCGTCAGCGTGCGGCTTAGCCGCGAAACTTCCGTGACAATCAGCGTGTCGCCCCGTTTCATGCGCCGTATCACGTCCCCTAATTTGCGGTCGCACCCCTTCTTCTTGCCGCTGGCGACCTCCGTCACCCACTGGCTGACGGAAAGATTTCTACTGTCGGCGAAACGCCGGATCTCGTCTTGTTGGTTAGCCGGGTTCTGTTTGCCCGTGCTGACCCTTAAATAACCTATTATCATAATCCTTAATTATTTTACGGGAGCGACCATTGCCCCCGTCCGGTATAAATAAGGCATGATGGTTCGAAATGAAAGGATTCTGTACATAATTGTATGCGTAACATTTTATTCTTCAACTATTTTAATGTCTTTTCGGAATCTCGTCGGGAAAAACTGGCACGTATGTTTTCTCCGGACAGGCCGTAAGCTCGTGAAAAACATAAACCGTTACGGAGGAAATGCCTCATTCGTGGAACTGCATGAAGTCGGTGCCTATGACAACAGCCATTCTCTGATGCCGGATTTGAAGGGGCAACGAATGGACCGGATGCCCCAAATGGTTGGACGAGCAATGCTGAAATCGAATGATATGCCGAAAAATAAAGAAAAATGCGGTCTTCTCGACAGTAAGCAAGAAGCCGCATTTGTAATAAGTACCCCGATTTCTGTAAGAACGCTTTGTCCGGAAGTTGTCCGTTGAATAGGTTGTGCTTATTTCAATGATTTGCGTAGCAACGGAAGGCGTTTCAGTATATGGCCGATAGAAAGGACAGTTGTAACGATTCCTGCCCAAAAATGACATTGCCCGACCGGGGAACCTGCTCCTTCTATGCCTAACAGGGCAAATCCGGTCAGAACCACGGACAGGAACAGGACCGACAGTACCGCCGTGACCTTGCTTTTCCGGCCTATTCCGTTCTTGGCAGTTCCCTTGTACCAGCCCAATGCGTCGCTATATGAAATATGGAGGCCATGAGGAACAGCAGGCTCGTCAGGACATGGAAAACTGCCCAATTATGCCATACCTCGTGATTGCCTTCATAGTCGGCCACATGCAATTCGATTCCGGAGTATGCGGACAGGACAAACACGGGAATCAGGCTCCAGTCTATTATAAAAATCTTTTTCATCTGTCTTTCGGTTTTAATAGATGCGGCAAAGTTCGCATCTTCGACTGGAACCGGACGATAACAAATGTAAAGAAATGAACTATCGCCTGTTTCTGATCCTCGACAGGGAAACAGAAGTAATCCCCAAATAGGAGGCAATATAATGCTGGGGAATCCGCTGTATGATAGAGGGGTGTTCTTTCAGCAGTTCTTCATACCGTTGTTGGGGGGTGTTCTTTATGCGGGAAAGGAAGAGCCGCTGATAAACATGGAAGCGTTCGATGATTTTTTCCTCATATATCTGCCGTAGCGCGGGCTTCTGTCCGAGGTTTCTGAAAAAATCTTCCCGCTTCATAACCGACAGTTCTGCCGGCTCTATGCTTTCCAGGGAAAAAAAGGCTCGGTGTCCGTTGATACAGGCTGTCGAATGACGCGACGAAATCCCCTTCGAAAAAGAACTGGAAAGTGATGTCCCGTCCTTCGTTGTTGAAAAACAGGCGCAGGCAACCTTTCCGGATCAGGTACATTCTGTCGGCTACCTTGCCTTCTTCCAACAATATCGTTTTAGGAGGAACGGATAATTCGGTTATCTCCGGAAGCGATAGAAAATAGGCGTTTTTATCAGAGTTCATTGTCATTTCATCTTTATTCGTCATGGTTTGATAGTGTATTGTTCATCACGTACTCGGCACAAATTCTGATAGAGACTCATCTACTTTAATAACTTGCGTTCGCTGCCGCCAGTTCCCAATATTCTCATCTGTTGAATGGCTATCTGATTGAGTTTAATCAACCGCTCACCCTGCGGAATACCTTGGTCTATAAATACTGCATTGAGGTTTTCCATATTTGAGAGGCAAATAAGCTCATTGATTGTGGCATAGTCCCGGATATTCCCTTTCAGTTCGGGGTGTTGCTCACGCCACATCTTGGCGGTCATGCCGAACATCGCCACATTCAGCATATCGGCTTCATCGGCATAGATAATACTGGCTTGTTTGGCGGTTACCTCTGCCGGGATAAGGTTCTGTTTTATGGCATCGGTATGTATGCGGTAGTTGATTTTCGACAGTTCCCGTTTGGCTGACCAACCGAGTTGCTGTTGTTCCTCGGTCTTTTAATCGTTGGAACTCCTTTATAATATACAGTTCAAATTCAACGGAAATCCAGCTTGCAAACTTAAATGCTATATCCTTGTGAGCGTAAGTGCCGCCGTAGCGTCCCGATTTGGAGAGTATGCCTATTGCGTTTGTCGTACTTATCCATTTTGTCGGTGATAAGGTAAAGGCGTTCAGCCCGGCTTCCTTTTTAAACCCCTCGAATTCGAGGGGTTTAAAACTCGGGTTGTACAAACTCTCCCAAATACCCAGATATTCTATTGTATTCCGGTTACGCAGCCAGTTCCCGATAACCGCAGTCGGGTCATCGCTTTTGTATCTTGCTATGTCTGTCAGGCTGATATAATCATTCTCGTTGACTGATATAATTGTGACACTTGTGTCTTTTACTGTAATCTTTGCCATTTTATATTTGATTCTTTGGGTTTTATGTACAAAAGTAATTATAATCTATGAGACTTTCTCCTTTTCAATGAACAATATGACTTTTCCTTTCGGATATAGACAAGGATATAGACAAGGTATTTCGCTACCTCCGGTAATACCTGCTTTTCCCTTATTTCAATCATGTAAAATCACCATAAATAGGTATTGTCCAGTAAATTCAAACCCCGTACTTTTGCAAAAATATAAACGGAAACATCGTTCATTATTTATGCAGGTACTCAAAGAAGACATACGCGGCCGCATATTGGCAGTCGCCGAACAGCGATTCGGGCAGCAGGGGTATTCCAAGACCTCCATGCGCGAGATTGCCGGAGCCGTCGGGTGTCGGTGTGGGGAACATATATAATTATTTCCGGAACAAGGACGAATTGTTCTGTGAAGTGTCCGTCCCGTCCTGCACGCTATGGAAGCCATGTTGCAGGAGCATCACGGCATACGCGGCGAGGACGTGATGACGATGCGTTCCGAAAAATACCTGAAAGCCTGTATCGACGAATACGTTTCGCTCATCGAAACGCATCGCAGCCTGCTGGAGATCCTGTTGTTCCGTGCCCAAGGCTCTTCGCTGGAACATTTTCGCGAAAGCTACACCGACCGTTCGACCGGGCTGGTCAAGGCATGGTTCGCCGCCATGAAGAAGAAGTACCCGAATATAAATACGGCTGTGTCCGATTTTATCATTCACCTGCATACGGTGTGGATGTTCACGCTGTTCGAGGAGCTGTTGATGCACGCGGTGCCCAAACAGGAAATGGAATCCATTCTGCATGACTATATTCTGTTTGAAATTCAAGGTTGGAGGGCCATTATCAAGGTATGACAGATAGAAAAGACACATACGGACAAGCTGCCGTAACGGGGCAGCGGGAAAAGAGGAAATCTTCACAAAGGTTTCCTCTTTTTTTATTCGTGAACAAATCTGAATATCGTTCATTAATAAATATCATAACAAATGAAACAGAGACATAAATTCGAGAGCATTGTCGCCGAGACATTGCTCATTCCGCTCTATTACAGGGCGAAAGAGAGCCGCCGAAAGAACCCGATTCTGAACGACAAGGTTGCGGAGGGCTGGTGGCAGTCTGGAATACGACTACTCCCGTTTCGACGGGGCGAAGTTGAGCGAGGTCGGCTGCGTCGTGCGCGGGTGGTTTTTCGACCGTGCCGTGCGCCGCTTCATAGGGAAGCACGCCGATGCGGTGGTGGTGAATGTGGGCTGTGGTCTGGACACCCGTTTCCAGCGTATCGGCGACGGGAAGGCCGTATTCTACGACATGGACCTGCCGGAAGTCATCGCGCTGCGCCGCGAGCTGATTCCGGAGCAGCCGGGCAACCCCTACATTGCGGCCTCCCTGCTGGATGCCGGCTGGCTGGACGACCTGCGTCGCCGGCATCCCGATGCGCATTTCATCTTCGTGGTCGAAGGCGTGCTGATGTATTTCTATGAAAAGCAGGTAAAAACATTTCTGCACCATGTGGCCGAGCGTTTCGGGGGCGGCGAACTGTGGTTCGACGTCTGCGGTACGATGATGAGCCGTCACGGAGTGAAACCCGATTCGCTCCGTGAACACGAGGCGCAAATCCGCTCCGGTCTGAGCGACGGGCGTCTGGTAGAACAATGGGAACCCCGCCTACGCCTTTTGGAACAGGCCAATTACATGAAGTTTTTCCGTCCGCGCTGGGGCTTCTTCTTCGGGCAAATATTGGGACGGATGACGCGGCTGTGCTACAAGTTCAGTTCGATGTTGGGATATGAAATCGTATCGAATTCCCGTGACACGGCGGCAATTCTCCATGAAAGATGAAAGAGACGACGATTGAACCTTATCTCCCAATGTTGGAACGGTTCGAAGAATTTTTCAGGGAAGAACTGGCATCCCGTTTGTCGGTCGAATCCGTTGATTCCGTGATGGAAGCGGCTGTCGAGAATTTTCATCGTATCTCCGCAATCATTCCGGATGTCCCGCCGACATCACCATGGGTGAAAAACATTATCGGTATAGCCTATGAGATCGGTCTGTGGCAAGAACTGTCGGCAGAGGATGGAGTCCGGCAGAACTTTCCATTGTTACGCAGAAAGCATTGAAAAAGCTCACGTTGTCGAGTATCCCTTCTGAAAAAATTTCGGAAATACGCGAAATGTTGTGTTCGCCCGACTATGTGCGTCGCATCGCTTCCGCTTCGCATGTTTCCACAGAGGACGATTGGCTGTTCGATTGCGTGTTGCCGAATGCGGACGATACGTTCGATGTCGGTATGGACATTGCCCGGTGCCCGGTCGCCGAACTCTGTTCCCGTATTGGCGTCGAGTGCTTTTTTCCCTATTTCTGCGTGAATGATTATATCACACACGATGTACTCGGTATCCGGCTGACACGGACCCGCACATTGGCACACGGTGCTTCGTGCTGCGATTTCCGGCTGACAAAAGAGCGGGGAGCGGCTGACGGGGCTGTTGTAATCCGGCCGGAAGATTTACAGGAATTTACCAACAACGGATAGAGAGAATCGGATAAAATTCAATATATGGAAACAAAAGAAAAGAAGAAAGAAGGTCTGTCCCGCCTGTTCGAGATCGCGGGGCAGAAGAAAGGGCTGCTTTTTCTGGCGGGTCTGCTGTCGGCAGGCAGCGCCGTGTGTATGCTCGTACCTATTGGGCGGTGTACGAGGTGTTGAAAGAGCTGCTGACGCACGGTACAAGCCCGGCTTCGGTGGACGAAGCCGGCATGATTCGTTGGGGCTGGATCGCCTTCTGCGGGCTTATCGGCGGACTGGTGCTGCTGTACGCCGCCCTGATGTCCTCGCACGTGGCTGCATTCCGCATTCTGTACGGATTGCGTGTCCGGCTGTCCGAGCATATCGGCAAGCTGTCGCTGGGTTATCTCAACAACACCTCTACCGGAGCCATCAAGAAGACGATGGAGCAGAACATCGAGAAAATCGAGGGATTCATCGCCCACACGATTCCCGATTTGGTGAACGTAGTGGCGACGGTCGTGGTGATGCTCGTCATCTTTTTCTCGCTGGATACATGGCTGACGGCGGTCTGTCTGGCCGTGGTGCTGTTGAGCTTCGCCCTGCAATTCTCCAATTTCATGGGGAAGAAGGCACGGGAGTTCATGAGTATTTACTATGATGCGCAGGAAAGATGAGCGCCTCCGCCGTGCAGTACGTCAGGGGAATGCCCGTGGTGAAGATATTCGGACAGAGCGTCCGCTCGTTCCGGCAGTTCAACGCCGAGATACAGGCTTACAAGACGTTCGCCTGAAATGCTGCGACACCTACCAGAACGGATGATCGCGTTCACCGTCCTGCTGGGTTCGATGGTGACGTTCATTCTTCCCGTGGGTATCCTGCTGATACAAGGAATCCGCAGTCGCTCGCATTGGCCGCCGTATGGCTGTTTTTCATCATCATGGGACCGGGTGTGGCTTCGCCCATCTACAAACTGACGTTCCTGGGCGGAAACACCAAGGAGATCGACGAAGGCGTGGCGCGTATCGACCGCATTCTGGAGAAAAAGCCCGTTCCCGAACCGGAACACCCCGAAGTGCCGCAGTCGTATGAGGTGGAGTTCCGCCACGTGTCATTCTCCTACGAAAATACGGAACAGGGCACACGTACCGAGGCGCTGCGCGATGTTTGCTTCACGGCGCCGCAAGGCCGGATTACGGCGCTCGTGGGGCCTTCGGGAAGCGGCAAGTCCACCGTCGCGAACCTGATTCCCCGTTTCTGGGACGTGGAGCAGGGCGAGATTCTCATCGGTGGCGTGAACATCAAGAACATCGCTACGACGCAGTTGATGGATACCGTTTCATTCGTCTTTCAGGATACGTTCCTGTTCTACGACACGCTGTACGAGAACATCGCCTCGGTTCCCCCGCCGCAACGAAAGAAACGGTCGTGGCGGCGGCCAAAGCCGCCCAGTGCACGAGTTCATCGAGCGGTGCCGCAAGGCTACGAGAGAGAATAGGCGACGAGGGCGTGTATCTGTCGGGCGGCGAGGCGCAGCGGGTATGCGTGGCCCGCGCCATTCTGAAGAATGCGCCGATACTGGTACTGGACGAAGCCACGGCCTTCGCCGATCCGGAGAACGAATACAAGATGCAGCAGGCCCTTCAATCCCTGATAAAAGGCAAGACCGTGATTATTATCGCCCACCGGCTGTCGTCCATCGTCTCGGCGGACAACATCGTGGTCTTGCAGCAGGGACGGATCGTACAGCAGGGCCAGCACGACGACTTATCCGTCGCCGAGGGGCTCTACAAGAACATGTGGGATGCCTATACGAGCGCTTATCATTGGAAGTTGAACAAAAATTGAATACGGAGATATGAAAAAGAATAGTTTCTTGAACGATATTTTACAGAATACGAGTTGTCCGCAGGGATTCTGGGGACGGATGATTTTGCGGGGAATGAACTGTTTCCACGCTTCGCTGGCCCATCGCGGCATGAAACAGGTGGACTGGCGGCCGGAATGGAATGTGCTGGACATCGGATGCGGGGGCGGCGCCAACGTGAAGCGTCTGCTGAAGCTGTGTCCGCAGGGAAAAGTTTACGGCATGGACCTGTCGGAGGAGAGCGTCGCCTTCGCCCGCAGGCACAATGCGGGAGAACTGGACCGCCGATGTTTCATACAGCAGGGCGATGTCTGCTCCCTGCCTTACGGGGACGGGGCCTTCGATGCCGTTACGGCCTTCGAGACCGTCTATTTCTGGTCTTCCGTCAGCAAGGCGCTGGCCGAAGTCTTCCGCGTGATCCGGAAAGGGGGCTGCTTTCTCATCAGTCTGGAAGCGAGCGACCCCGAACTCGGAAAGGCGTGGACGGAGCGGATAAAGGGAATGACGGTGTACGGAGCCGAAGAACTGAAACAGTTGCTGTCCCAAGCCGGCTTTTCCGACATCCGGGTAATTCAGAAAAAAGAAGAACTGCATATCGTCGCACATAAATGAAAGGAGTGGAACATGAATGCGATTAAAAACATTACGATAGGCCATACGGAACGTCTTTACAAGCCCGTGGGCTATACCATGCTCGCCAATCTGGTCAACATCATACCTTTCTGCCTCTCCATCGAGGCGGTGCGCATCATCTTCGCCGCGTTCGACGGCAGCGGACGACCGCTCGACACGGCAAGACTGTGGTGCATTTTCGGCATATTGGCTGTCTATATGCTGGTGATGGCTTTGGCCGAACGGGCTCCTACCGGGCCAATTTCAGAGGAGCCTACGAAATGAGTGCGTCGGGGCGCATTGCACTGGCGGAACATCTGCGGAAACTCTCTCTCGGATTTCTTTCCCGGCGCGACCCCGGCGATCTTTCGTCCATGCTCGTTACCGATTTCACGATGGCCGAGACGGGCATTTCCCACCATTTGCCCCAACTGATGGGAGCCGTCGTCATGCCCGTGCTGGCATTCCTCTCGCTGGTATGGATCGACTGGCGGATGGCCGTTGCCATGTTCGCCGCACTGCCGGTCGCCTTGCTTGTCCTATGGATGAGCACGAGTGTGCAGAAAAAGTTGAGCGGCAGGCAGATACAAGCCAAAATCAATGCCGGGAACCGCTTGGAGGAATACTTGCAGGGCATTCGCGTGATGAAAGCCTACAACCTGCTGGGCGACCGCTTTGTCCGCCTGCGCGATGCTTTTGCGGAACTGCGCCGTGCCTGTATCCGTCAGGAAGCCATGCTGGGGCCTTTCGTGCTGCTGAGCATTACATTGGTGCGGGCCGGACTGACCCTGATGGTGCTGTGCGGAACCTACCTGCTGTTGGGAGGCGAACTCTCGCTGCTCGTCTTCGTGCTGTTCCTCGTGGTCGGCTCGCGCGTGTTCGACCCGCTGACTTCGGCGCTGACCAACTTTGCGGAGTTCCGCTACTTCTCCATTGCCGGAGGGCGTATTCTCACGCTGATGAACGAGCCGGAGATGGAAGGCGAACGGCAGGCGCCGGCCACCGGCGACATCCGGTTCGAGCATGTGTCGTTCGCCTATCAGGACAAGAAGGTGCTTCAGGACGTTTCCATCGCGTTTCCGAGAAACACGCTGACGGCTCTCGTCGGTCCTTCGGGGAGCGGGAAAAGTACGGTGATGAAACTTTGCGCCCGATTCTACGACCCGCAGCAGGGGCGTGTCCTTTTCGATGGCGTTCCGATGAAAGATATAGAACCTGAAAGTCTGATGAGCCGCATCTCGATGGTGTTCCAGGACGTCTATCTGTTTCAGGACACGATACGCGACAATATCCGTTTCGGAAAGCCCGGTGCGACGGACGAGGAGATCATCGCGCAGCCGAGAAAGCCTGCTGCCACGATTTCATCATGCGCCTGCCGCAGGGATACGACACGATGGTGGGTGAGGGCGGTTGCACGCTGTCCGGCGGCGAGAAACAGCGCATATCCATCGCCCGCGCCATCTTGAAGGATGCGCCGATTATCCTGCTGGACGAGGCGACGCATCGCTCGACCCGGAAAACGAGGTGGAGGTGCAGAAAGCCATCGACACGCTTATCAAGGGACGCACCGTCATCGTCATCGCCCACAAGCTTAAGACGATCATGAATGCGGACCGGATCGTCGTTCTGGAAGACGGACGGGTAAAAGAACAAGGCACGCACGACGACTGATGCGGCACGAGGGGCTTTATGCCCGTCTGTGGACGATTCAAGAGAAGTCGCAGGCTGGACCGTATAGAATAACGGGAAGCCCGGATAATAGGACTTTCACGAAAAGCCGGAAAGAAGGCAAGCCCCTCTTTTCGGCTTTTCCTTATTTTATCGGCATTGTCGTAAATCAGTACGACGGCATAGTTACTGTTTCTGACTGCTGAACGATGCTGCGTTATTCATTGTTCGCTGGACCTTTCGGTTATGGCAGAGACAAGACGGCTACCCGGCCTCGTGTCCGGAAACACCTTATTATAATTATACCGAAAAATTTCCTTTTCAAGTCCATATTCTATACCCGTTATATCCCGTTCACCTCTCCTTTTTATTTATTCTCGTTCTTATCGCTCCCTGCCGCACTCCCTTGTCGGTGTGATTTTCCCCATGCGAAGGTACAGCGTCATTCGGTCGTCAAGTACCGCTCCGCTAACCGGCTCGCGGATTTGCCCGGCAGCCTTCCCAAATCGAAGATGACCTTTCGGTCCCCGCCGTGCTGCGCTGTCGGGTTGGGTATTCCGTTCAATCCCCGGCGGTTTCCTTGCCTTTTCCTCATTTTCCCGCTGTCTGGCCTGCATGTAAAATCTATCCCGATAAGGAAGCCGGAACAGCTTCCGAAAAAAGGGAAGAAAAAGTTTAACGAATAAAAATTAACGATTATGCCAAACTGGTGTTCAACAGCGTATGTGATAGAGGGCGACGCGCAGGAAATCAAAAGCCTCTATGAGTTGATGAAAGATTTGCAGGACAGAAAAACGCCTGCCGTGAAAAACGGCTTCGGGACATCATGGCTGGGGTGTCTTGTGGATGCCTTGGGCAAGGACTGGGACAAGGTGAGTTGTCGGGGGAGATTGGGCAAACCTCGAAATGGTGGGCGAAACCCTCCGCTTTACGACGGAGACGGCATGGGGGCCATGCAACGAGACATTCGACCTCGTGTGCGAGAAATTCCCATGCTCCGTTATTATTACCAGACCGAAGAGCCGGGAATGGGCTTCTACGAGACCAACGACAGCGAAGGCAAGTATTTTACCGACAAATACATAGTCGATTTATGTACTGCCAAAGGCAAATACTTCTGCGAATATTTTGCCGACAGGGAGAGCCTGTTTGCGTGGCTTGGCGAGGTCGCAGGAAAAACCGTCCGCTCGGAACAGGATGCCAAGGCTCTGTTTGAAGAATGGGCGCAGGAAAACCCCGATTCTTGCTGCAGTATCAATGAATATGTGGTCGTGGATTAAATCGGACAGACAGCCATGAGAACCTATCATTGGAAAGAGTACGGCTTTATCGGGACTGTACCCGACTTCGCCCGGCATTTCGGGATATGCAAAAGCCCGACTTTCGTCAATGCGGTGCGGAGAGTGTCCCGACACGTTTATAACTGCATGAACGCACGGGAACAGGCGGAATATGAAGAGAAGCGGGAGCGGGTGAAACCCGCTTACCGCCTCTATCTGGACGAGGAACGCACACGTTTCATCGAAATGACGAAAGAGGAGTACGAAGCTGTCGGCCTGCCCGTGGTGCAGGAAGAGGTCGGCATGTTCAAACTGTCTTACAGGAACAGAAGCCTGCCCGCATCGTTTGTCGGAAACGGTCGGGACGAAAGCCCCGTGGCTTCGGCCATGAAAAAATATCGGGCAGAAGCCATGCGTTTCGCCGGACAGGTCATGCTGGCTACGGGTTATTTCAATACCCGTCTGCCGACCGAACAGCCCAAAACCGAGATAAACTATACGGAATTGCGATTGTCGTACAGCAACGGTATCGTGTTCTATTTTGTCGCTGACCGTAGCCGTGACGGAGTATGCGGCTGTTACCTGCAACGGATAACGCTCGACGGCAAGCAGATATATAACGGCTGTTTTAGCGATATTCCAGCGTCGATGACGTTTTGCAAAAGACACAATCGAACGGAGAATGCCAAAATGCCCATTACCATTTTATAGAGTAGACGATAAGCCCTCTCGGACAGTAAAAGTTCGAGAGGACTTTCTCTGTACGCCGTTTCCACGGAACGACCTCCTTTTTTAGCCAATGTTCCGGCTTTTTTATACAGTCCGGCTTCTTCCCCTTTTACTCCACTATCGTATCTCCTTCTTTCCCTTATCTCGTTTCCGCCACTTTCTCGCCGGTTGGATTTTCCCATGCAAAGGTACAGCGGTCGTCCGGTGTCAAGTACCGCCATGCTAACCGCTCGTGGATTTGCCCGGCAGCCTTCCCAAATCGAAGATGTCCTTTCAGTTCCCTCCTGCTGCGCCTGTCGGGTTGGGTATTCCGTGAAATCCCCGGCTGTTTGCTTGCCTTCCCGTCCTTTCCCCGCTGTCTGATCTGCATGTAAAATCTCTCCCGGCAAGGAAAGCTGAAAAGCTTCCGAGAGGAGGGAAATAAATAACTCGGAGTTTAATTTAACTTTTATGTATTATGCACGCAAATGGTAATCAAATTATGGAAGGGAAAGTTCTGGACGAACAGGTTAAGATAAGAATTTTTGAGGCATTCCGGCAGTCATGTTTTTTGTTTGATGAAACAAGCGGTCAATGCGCCTATATGGGGTCGGTTCGTAAATGCGATGGGAAGTGTCGCCTAATGCTACGCTTTAAGCAGAATCTGGATAAATTGTTTTGTTGAAAAGGAATTGCAGCCATTGGCTGAACCTTATCGACAAGTTCAATATAGCGGATAGAAAGATATATTAATTTTTAATCTTGACAAGATATGAGTATAATATGTACACGATGTGGCGGTACGCAGGTAGTATGCGAAGCCACAGTAAACCCCAACACCAAAGTGATAACGGAAATTTCGACGATTCTTTGCAATTCGGCCGGTGCGAAACCTGTAAGGCACGAAGCGTCCTGACGGATGTAGAGAAGACAAAGGCCGCCATCAAGAGCGGATTTGCCGGATTTGTCGAGGCGAACGGCAGGAAGCCCCATTATGCAAGTTGTCGGATAGTATGGAAGTACACCAACGATTCCGAAGACGTAAAAATCCGGCTGCTGGAAAGCGGTGAAAGTATTGGAAACGACATGTTCTTCTCCTGCAACAGCCTCCATGCCCTCGAATCTCTGGCGGAGTTCGGAAAAGAACCGTTCATCGTAACGGAATGTTACGGGTTCAAGACCTTAACAGAAGAGGAAATCTCCGATGAAAAAGCGTATGAATACGAGTTCGGAGACGAGAAAATCGTTGTTACAGGTAAAGAAGTACGTGCATTTTACTCGGAAGTATACAGGCTGACGGCACAGGACATCGAACAGTTTGCAGCCTATAATACGGCAAAACGCATGTATTACCGGAAAAATGATTGCCAGCTTACCCCGGAGCTTGTCCGACGGTTGCTCGATGAAGAACATTTGATGAAAGCAGGTGAATCCGACAGTTTCACGATTCAGTTGTTCTTCCTGTGGCATGTGCGGATTCGGAAAGAACCTGAAAATTTTGCACCGTTCAAATACGCTTTGGAAGCCTGTTGCTTGGATAACGTACAGACTTTCAGCCGCCGATACATCACGCTCGAAAAGCATTGCTTCATTGCCTGAACGGTTTCAATGAAAACGCTAATATTCAAAACCGCTACCAATCCCTGCAAGACTATCTTCTGGGACAGGCGCACGGCAAACGCTGATAAATAGCCTCATGCGGCACAAGCCTCCGAACCTGCAAAGCCGGTTTCGGGGGCTTTATTCCGCAAGGTCGTCTCTCCAGTTATATGCCATACCCGGCATGTCACAAGAAATTCCTTTTTAAGCGGACGTCCACCTGTTATAACCCTTATACCCCATTTCCATTCCTTTCTACCTCCCGATAGCGTTTCCCGTTTTTGCTCCTGACGTTACCCGACAAATCAAGGCAAGACACACGACACCCTATGCAGCTGCAAAGGAACGTCGGAGGAGTTAAACTCTTTTATATCACATTCCTGTGAATCTTAATAAAAAAAGTCGTTCATGGCACCTTGTGGAATTGATTTTTATATATTTGCTATCAAAAAAAACATACTGGAAACAGTGCCGGATAGTATGTGAAGAACAGAAACTTTTTGGGAAAATAATATGTAAATACAAAATTATAAAAACAAAAAAATGATTAGAGTTGCCACGATAAAGGATGCTTCAAGACTTGCGGAAATACAGATTTTCTCTAAAAGAAAAGCCTTTCGCCCTATTTTTCAAAACGATGATGTTTCCTTTAATGAAATGTCGGTATTGCGTCTTGCATTATATTATCAGGATGTTATAGGAGCTTTGGACGATATATATGTTTTTGATGACGGGATTGTAAAGGGGATGATGAAACTGGATTGTAAAAACAGTATATGGGAATTGAAAGAGTTGTATGTAGATCCGTTCTTTCAAGGAGAAGGTGTTGGGACAAAACTTATGCGCCATTTCCTTACAACAGCAAAAAGTCACGATGTAAAAGAGGTTTACCTGTGGGTGTTGGAAGAAAATTTTGCAGCAAGAAAATTTTATGAGAGCCACGGGTATGTCTATACAGGAAATAAAAAGAGTTTTCCGAATTCAGGAAAATATCTGTTGAAATTATGCATTACGATTAAAAGCCAACCTTATAAATCCGGTCTCGCTGTTCCGAAAATTTCCGGCCTTTGCCGGGA
>ENA-OQMZ01000371-OQMZ01000371.1-human-gut-metagenome-genome-assembly--contig:-NODE-371-length-19502-cov-3.795200_pt1 | contig 19502 bp, 21 predicted proteins | sample MGYA00242621_ERZ504862 | MGnify/ENA primary metagenome ERZ504862 (study PRJEB26092, sample SAMD00036393) | human gut metagenome | host: Homo sapiens | study: EMG produced TPA metagenomics assembly of...
CGAACCGAGGAAGAGCTGCCACGGTGCCTGCATCCCAGTTGGGTGGGATGATTTTGCGGAGTACTACGATCCCACGCAGGGAGAGCAAGGCGAAGTGATCCAGGATTTGCGAAAGCGGCTTGTTCTGGTGCAGCAGCAGGGAGAACAGCTTTGCCAAAAAAGAGCGGAAGCGGACAGGAAGAAGCAGGAGAACCGCAGCAAACGGCTGGAAAAACAAAGCAATGCCATGGGCTGGAAGCTGGCAATTTTCTTTGTGTTTTATGGCCTACTGCCACTGCTGGGGCTGTGGATCAGTAAACTGCTGCTTGCAGAGACTGTAAAAATCTGGCTGGTCGCAGAACTTGTCACAGTGGTTCTTTTGGCGGTGATCGGCTGTGTCCTGATGCCGATCGGCATGGAAGAAAACGGCAGGTATATCCGGCGTGCAGCGACCATGGGCTGTATAGGCCTTTTGCGGGGATCCTGCTTGCTGCAATTCTAATGGTTCTTCTATAAAAGGTGAAAGGATAAAATCATGCGGAAAAGATTAAAAATCGTTTCGCTGCTTACAGCGCTCGCGCTGCTGGGCGGACTGCTGGGCGGATGCGGAAAAAGCTCCCGTATAGAGACAGACTCGGTGGCCGTGCAGGAAACAACAGATCCACTCCTGGCGGAGCATCAGAAGCAGCTGGAACAGCTGAATAGCAGTTATACTAAGCGTTTGACCTCAAATTCTCAGGGCGTGGAATTTCATCTGTACTATGATGACACGCAGAGTATGCTGGGCTTTGTGGAAGCAGCAAATGGTCAGAATACCTTTGTGACCATGCTGGACAAATCCATTGATTGCGCCAAAGGAATGCTGAACAATGGTTTCTCAGCACTGAAAGCGTATACGCTGGTGGATGAGATCCCAGGAGATAAGAAAAATCAGGAACTGAACTGGACCGAAGTCGATATCGTTGGCGCACTACAGGCACAGTTCCTGCGTTCGGATTTCTATACGGGAAGCCATACTGGCCATCGAGAAGGAACACTGACGCATGCTGGAACAGGGACAAAGGTCGGCCCGCTGGCACGGTTGTTTCTGGATGGTAACGACCCATTTGTCAAGGCACATTTACCGTAGTGGTGACCGACCTGCGGGAGCAGGGATTTGATCTGGATGATCTGGTCAATGGTCTGCTGTCTTACCGGGAGGCAGAACCGGGCGCGGAGATCTGCATCGTGGGCTGTATCAGCGATTACACGGGAGAACTTTCGGTTCCGGCGTACAGCAACAGCAATGCAGGCGCGGACATTGCTTCGATTGACAACTATGATGGCCCGGCGGCGTATTATTACATTATGGCGGGCCCAACCGAGCAGATGGACCAGTACATTGGAATGTTGCAGGACAATATGCAGGATGAAAATCTCGTTTATGCAACGTTTGAAGAACTGGCCGCCTCGGAAGGAAAACCGCTGAGTTTTTCTCTCGTGAAAAATACCATGGAGGGAAAGCGCACGGACGATTTGCAACCGGGAAATGTTTCAGACAATGGGAAAACCACGCCCGAGACGGCGCAGGCGGAAGAACTGCCGGCGTCTTCGGCCCCCGGCACCAGAAAAAGAACCCATGGTACGGCAGCAGAAACGACGAATACTGCAGGCATACAGCTGCTGGCGGCAAAGACGGCAGCAAGCAAGACAGGAACGGCGCAGGCAAAGCTTCTTCGCTCCAAGGATCGTGTCGGAAACCTGATGGCAAGCCCGTATATTGATGAAGTATGGGGAAGTGCCAATGTGCAGGCCACGGAAGGCGAACCTACACGACAGGGAGCATTTGATGTGACCATTCTGCCCGAATGGGACAGGGCAAGAGCGAAGCCTTTGGTGCAGTGAGCCTAATCTCTGCTTATGCTGATCTGCCGGATAGTGCCGGAGCAGTTGCGGAACAGGCAAAGAATCTTTGCGCAGACAAAACCTATTGGGCGGATCTGAGCAGCATCCAGCTGTATCAGAAGGTCAATGAAAACTGGATCCCGGCGGAAGATGCGACACTTAGCAGTGTAAATGTCCGTTTTGAAACGGTGGATGGGCCGTTGACAGAGTACAACAGCCAGGAAGTGCTGCTGAATGCAAACCGCCATACAGGATATCTGCGGGTAAAACTGGACAACACGCAGGGCGTTTTTGACATGAGCAAGACGTATCTGCTCAGTATTCCGATCCATACGTCCATGAAGTCTGATCTGGTTTATGGAGCAGATCAGCTGATCGATGCGTACAATGCCAATATCAAGGAATATACAGCTGTTTTGCAGGATTTGGCGAAAAGCGGAAATCATTATCGTTTTGACACCAGTACAGAAGAAGCAAAACAGCGAGCAGAAGAACAGTTTGGCCGGACGCCAAAACTGGATATCCTTGTACAGCAGCTGCGTAACAGTCTGCGCACAGACGAAGCGGGCGATATTCAGTATGTAGATTTCTTTTTGCAGGCGCCGCAGGATGAGGGACGCGCAAAAAGGTAAAAACAGCAGAAAATCGTTGAAAACAAAGAGGAGGTTTTAATATGATTCAGAAATTGAAAGAAAGCAAACCGGTCATCGGTCTGGTGTGGCTGCTGGTGTTGCTGGTGGCGGGTTATGTAATTCGGACCTATTTGATCGGTACCAACTTTATTGGAAATGCGGATGATCTGCTGTACATCATCTCAGATACCTCTGCATTCTCGATGGAAGATGCACTGCCTACACTGTTCTGGCTTCCGGCGGTCTGCTATGCGATCATGTATCTACTGTATGTGAATGCGCAACATGGTGTGGATCCTGCGGCGGAGATGCGGAAAAATGGAATTGCCTAATCATGCTGCTGGTTCTGATGGCAGCTGAACTGGTTCTGAGCTATCTGGTTCTGACGGGCTCAATGCGGATCCTGACGACGGATGAAATGAATTACGCAAACATCGTCAAGACCACACTGCTCAAAGCATATGGTATTGCAACCGTAGTAGATATCGTACTGTATCTGGTACCGGCATTTGTGGGCCGTCCACGCCGTTAAAGAAAAGAGGAACGCTATGAACCAGTATTTGATCGGTGCTGGTGGCACAGGTGCCATGTGCATCCGCGCATACCTGTGCACCCTTGCAGCTATGCAGGCATTCGAGAAGGACAACATCAACTACAAGGTGTACATTCGCATGGTCGATATGGATGACCAGAGTGATGCTGCCCTGAAATGCAAGGAACTGTATGAAGCGTATCGAAACCTCCGGGAACAGAGTAACGCGCTCCCGGAAGTGATTTTTGAAAGCTGGGACTTCACACAGGCTGTTAAGAATGCGGCAAAGGAACATGGCGCAGACATCAGGAATGACCAGAGCGTTACTCTGACAAAGCTGTTTACGCCGGAAAATGGAGCCAGTACACATACATCACTGTTGATGAATACGTTGTATACCGATGTGGAGCTGACGACCACACTGGAAAAAGGTTTTTATGGTCATCCCAACATTGGTGCAGCGGTGTTCAACTGTGTCCGGGACAGCTTCCTGGACGTACATAATAGCGTGTTTATGGAAGCACTGGTCCAGGATCTGAATGCGCTTCCGCAGGGAGAGCATGTGCGCCTTTATCTGTTTGGCAGCCTGTTTGGCGGTACAGGTGCCAGCGTGACGCCCAACCTGGTGGATGTTTTGCGGTCCCTCAAAGATCCTGTCACCAACGCAGAGCTTGGCGTACCCGAAAAGCTCTCCATTGGTGCCGGGATGATGATGCCGTACTTTAAGACGCCGGTTGACCCCGCCAAGGGCGCAAAAGGGACCCTGCGTCCGAGCTCGGCCAAATTTATGCAGCAAACAAAAGAGGCTCTGCTCTATTACGATAAGTTTGGTCTGGTGGATAAAGTCACCAGTCTGTTGCTGCTGGGCACCCATGAGCTTGCGGTTACCAGCGAGATATATGCCCGCGGCGAAAAGCAGTATCAGCACTTTCATCTGGTACTGCTGGTGGCGGCAATTGGTGCATACCGCTTCCTGAATGGAACGCTGCTGGATCCCGTGACAAATAAGGAATTGCATGGTGCACTGGTCTGGAAGATCGCACCGGCAGGAAGCGAATTTCAGTCGGTGCTTCTGAGCGAGCTTGGCCTCTCGGGGGAGGAAAAGAAGCTGGATCAGATGCTGCGCTTCTGCGTGATGGTCACTCAGTTCATGCGGGAGCGTTATAATCACACCGATGATGACCTGCGCCACTACAGAGAAGTGATCGCCACAAGCGGAATGCCGGCGAAGGGAATCATCAACCACTATGTGCCCCTGACACAGGAACAGCTGAACGGAAATTACAGAGAACGCTTTTCCAGCGCGGGCAAATTCTGCCGCTTCTTTATCCAGTTCTATTTTGATGTAGCACTGTCTGGTTATGACTGGACGAAGTATCATGTCCATAAACAGAACAAGGATGGTGTGGAAGAAGTGAATGAGGCTGCAAGGACGGAAACCGTGCCAATTCCTTTGGTCTGCGAATGACAGATCTGTTGAATGTCAAGCTGGCAGATCAGCTGGTAGAGCAGGATCTTGGCGACGATACGCTGGGAAAGTTTATGCTGAGAGACCTGTTTGCGTATCAGACTGTGGATGAAAAACGCCCAATGACGACGGATTTCCCGCAAATAACGATGCCGGGTCTGTTCCGGGATCAATGCGAGAATAAGTTTGGAAATCAACAGCACAACAGTCTGGCAGATGTTTATGAAGTGCTATATCGTGCCGCAAAATAAGGAGAGTGAAAGAGTATGCCCAATTTTGTAAAAGATCAATTTCCTTCGGAATCCCTCTCCTCATTTCAAACGTCTGTGACAACGGCTGCGACTGCCGGTCCGGCCAATACGACGGCAGCGACCCTGAGCAATCTGGCGCAGAGCATGGAAAACACTCCGGTGGGTGCGTCTGTGAACGTTCCCATTCGTACCCAATCCACTGGGCAATATTACCAGCTTTGCGGCAACCATCCAGCAGATCAATGAAAAATTGCAGCAGGACCCGAACAATGGGAAAAGATATCTGGAAGCTCTTGCCAACGATGATCCGATCCGTGCAGCAAAATATAACGAATGGTTGGGCTTGTGTGCACTGGTCGCATTGCGCAATGTCTATTCGATGAATGGATTGCAGGTTGAACTGGTCTACGAACAGTTTGAAGATGAGCCGTTTGACCGCGCAGTATATTTCTCGCTGAAAAATATGGATTACCAGTACAGCTGGATGGCAGGCAGGACGGACAATATTACGTCTGGTGGAATGTTCTACCTGAAAGTCAATGGACAGTATATAGCGTTGTACAATCTGGAAGTGGGCCTCTGCCCGATGCAGCGGTATGAGACCGATGCGTGGGCTGACAGGATCCCCTGGTTTGACGCCACACGAAGCGAAGATGTGCATCAGTGCTGGCAGAATCCGTTTGAAGCACTACATGGCAATCCTTATGTGCTGGATCGTCTTTCCAACTGGCTTCAAATCAACCACGGCACTGCGCCTGTGGCTGTGTTCTACCCTGCACTGGTCGCAGCTCCTGCTGTCTGTCTTACGCTGGACTGGAGAACCGTTCAGGTCCAGCTGGATAATGTGATCCAGGCGAATGTCCCCGAGGACAAGCTGCCGCTTGTGACAAATGCAGCAGCAAGCTTCTGCACCAGTTATGCAGCGTATCTGGACCGGGCAGGCAACGCCTGCCCGATGCCGGATCTGCTGACAGAGTCTCTGTTCCTCGCAGACATTTCGGATGGCGGCAGCTGCGGTCTGGGCTATCCGGTAAAGGGAGACACCTGGGATGCATCGTGGAAACAGCTGCACCTTGAAAGCAGTCTGGGCCAGCTGGATACCAGCAAGGTCGTACCGACGGTACCGTTTACGGAGGAAGGATGCGAGAAACTGGAATGCGGTTACGGCGATGGCGATTATGAACTGAAGGATATTTCGTTCTGTGCATACGGCGATGCCTCGCAACCGCTGGAGTTCATTCTGGTAACGATCACCCTTTTCTTCCCGAAAACCGGAGAAACCTTTGCGTTTGAACATCCGTATCTGCCAGGCAAGATCCGTATTGGTTTGATCCCGTATCTGGGAGTATGGCCCAACGCAAAAATGCCGGAGAATGCAGGATGGAAATACTACGTTGCAACACAGACGCAGTCCCGCGCATCTACCTTTATGGATGTGGAGCAGGAGCGGGCAAAGTGGCCCGGTACAAGACCGGCAAAGATCGAACTGAACCTCCATGGCGGCAACGAAACTCAGGTCTGTGAAAAAGGCATAAATCCGGGAGATCTGGATAAGGCGGACTGCTTGTGGCAGATCACACGAAACGATGTACCATTCCGCTTTGCGACGGTACAGTATGTTTATTCGATGCATGGTACGGCAGTAAAACAGCCCTGTGGTGCAGTATTTGTGCGCAAGAACGAAACGTTCTCACCGCAGACGACGATAAATTATGAGCTTGCCGTTGACTTTGGTACTACAAGTACGGTTTGCGCGGTCCGCACGCCGGCAGGAGCAAAAGAGTGTCTGCCGTTCAAGGATTATCTGCAAAATGTTACGGTGGGCAGACTGGAAGCGAAATTCTGCCGGTAGAAGAGTCCCGGCTGCTGGGCACAGCGCCGGGAGAGATCGGTGCAGTCAATCAGAAAACGACCCTTCACCAGAAAAAGGTGATGTCGGTCGCGCAACTGTTCAGCAACCATACGGCAGATCTGGCGCCCTATGTGGATGGCCGCTTTTTCCTTGCCAATTCGGCAATTCTTTGCCGGTATATCGACGGAGCAGATTTTGCGACCCGCGGCATTTACAATGAGCTGAAGCTGGCAAAGCGAACGGATGCGGATGTACTGGATGCAACTGCGGTGTATCTGGCGGGAATCTATCTGCATGCGCTCTTCTATATTATGGAACAGGGCGGTATTGTTTCGCAGCTGAAACTCTCGTACCCGGACAAAAGCTACCAGCTGGAACTAAGCAGCCGCTGGGAGACAGCCGGGAATATTGTAAATCGCTGCTTTGCCGTAGGCTCCCCCTATTGCTTTGACCTGCAAACACACCCGCTTGAATTCTGGACGGAAGCAAATGCAGCCAACAGTTATTTTAATGGAATGCCGTCAGACATTGTGGTCGATATTGGCGGCGGCACAGCAGACCTCTCGCTGACGGGTACGGATAAGACTGCGTCCGTTCAGTTTGCAGGACGAGAGTTGATGATCAACTCGATCATCGAGGCATACCGGCATTGGCATGGCAATGCTGATCTGCGGGATTCCAGCTTTGCAAAGATGTGGGGTGACCCGTTGGGTACGGGAACGCAGGCGGCAAAACCGAAGCTGATCCGGGAATTTAACACCCGCTGCGCAAAACTGGCAGCGAATGCGCCCGCTCTGCAAGGTGCGCTGGACGACCAGACTCTTCGGATGCTTGCGGAAGTACTGCTGAATGACTATGAACTGGATGTCAAAAAGGACTATGCGTATAGCCTGTTCCGCTCGATCATCACCTTCAAATTTGGTCTGCTGTTGTCGCTGATTGCACAGTTTATTCTGGAAAATCAGGCACAGCTTACTAATCCCATGAAACGGGTCGCGGGTCCGAATGGAATGGAGTATCCGTTGAGCATTCGGTTTGTAGGCACCGCAGCCAAGACGCTGGAGCACATTTTTGGCGAGCCGTTGGAGAACATTGATAGCAAAACCAGCAACCAGAATGTTGTGGTGGCAGAGATGGCAGGCCTGCTTCGGAAAATTACGGGCATTCGCTTCCAACTGACTGTATGGGTCTCGGCGAATGTGCAGGAAAAGAAGGAAGTTGCTTTTGGCATGTTGAGTGCAGCCGCTGGCCCGGTAGCAGCAGCTGCAACGCCTGCAAAGACTGCTATTCCAAGACGGAATGGTGTTATTCCGACAGCTCCTGTTGTGACTGCACCGATAGTAGCGGCTCCTAGTATGGGGGTTCTGGCAGGAGCGGTTGACAATACAGCATTTATGCAGCAAAAGATTTGTGAGATCATGTGGAGTCTGATGGAAAATATGGACTTTAGAACCCGCATGGATTCTTACGCAAATGTTTTTGGAAGCTGGCCACCGCTGGATCCAGCACAGAATACGGAAGCAGAATGGAAAAAGGTTTTGCAGGATGTGAGCGATGCTTTAGCAGGCGTGCCGGCAGATCTGAGGGACTGCTATGAATATTTGAATGATTCTGGCAGGATAAAGTCGTGAACGATTCGATCCAGGAACTTCAGAATGAAGCGGCGAGGAATGTCCCGGAAGAGCTCAACCAGATGATCGATGGTGCGGTGAGCTTCTGCATCGCAACGGTACGATATGGCGGTATTCCAGCTGGACTCGAACTGGGTGCAGGTGCAGATGCAGTTTCAATCAGTGATGTGATGCCCAATGCAGTGACCGGTGGCCTGAGAGGCAATGCCGCTCTGAGCCGCAAGAACCTGCTGGTGAGCAATTTAAGCCGGATCAAAGGAAATCCGAACAATATGAAGTCGCTGGCAAATCAGACGAATCCTGCAATGCGCAAAAAATTGCTGGATGTATATCTGGCGGCTTCGATGTTGGACGATGCATTGAGTCAGGAACAGATTTAATGGCAAAGGGTGATTTTTATGAAGAAAACGTATTTTGGGGTCGTGCTGAGTGTGGTTCTGGCGGCGACGCTGTGTTTTACGACCGTATTTGCACTTCCAGTGTGGGCAGAAGGTACTGACGGCGCTGTGCAGGGACCTGTTGCCGTTGGCGAAACCGTGAATAGCTCGGCGGAAAATCCTGCCCCGCAGACAGAGCCACTGTTGAGTCTAATGGCAGCTGGAAGCATTGAGCCATGTGGTAGAGGACGTACAGGATCAACTGAATAAAGTGAAGATGGAAGCGGTTCTGGCAGTTGGATTTGGTTTTGCAGCGCTGGTGCTGAGTGTGATCGCACTGCTGATGAGTCTGCGAAAAACGGTTTCGGCAGGCAGCAATGCGCAGGGGAGCAATGACAGTGCAGAATGGAAAAAGCTGAACCAGAATATCCAGCAGATCGAACAGCAACTCCAGAAGCTTGCCCAAAAACAGGAAAAGGCACTGGAAACGGCCAGAAGTTATACGCCGACACCGACTGCAACGGCAACCGTACCAAACTTGGAGTTTACCATCCGGCAGTGCAGCAGCCGAACACCTATGTGATGAAGCAATCTCCGACAGCAGAGCCCCATCTTGTGCAAAAAGAGCAAAAGCCGCGTGCGGAGCGGTATCTGGTTTATGAAAAAGACTACCAGAATAACCTTGTCCCTGTCTTGAAAGATGCGCCAGGCGCAGAAAAGATCCAGATGCGTGTTCTGAGCGATGGCACAGTGATTGTGGACGAACGGAAGATGCAGAGCAACTACGAGCGGGCACAAAACCTGAGTGATGCGGGGCTGAACCGGGTATTTGACATCGTGATGGAAGGGCAGACGATTCCGCCTCAGAAGCTGAGTAACCTCGGCTCTCTGAAGTTGAAGAAAATGCGCAGTGCAGCGCATATCGAATCGGCACAGGATGGCATCCGTGTTGTATCTCGTGGTAGTTTGGAGTTTGAGCAGCAGGATTATTCCTAAAAAAAAAAATACCAATGTGGCATAGAAAAAGCACACATAAAATACAAAATAGCCGTTGGCTTTCCTTGAACCATACCCTATTTGTTATACAGTATATTGCAACAAAATCCCGATTTGCTCAGAAGACCCGCTACCAAGGTGCATACCTATCCGTTATTTTACAAGTATCCTAAAGCATTGGATCAACGACTTTTACAGATGAAGCACTCCCCTCCATGGATGTTTTCTCCAGACAGGGACATACATTATGCCTACCAGAATTTTGTTAAGCGATACCATCGCGCAGCCTGCATCCAGCGGATGCAGTTCACGGGTTTGGGTGTTCCCAACAAGCATTTTGCAACGCAAAATGGCGTTTGTATATACAGACGCATTGCTTGCGACATCTGTGCACCCTTTCAGAGCGAATCTCAAAATTCAGGATTGACAAAACAACGTGCATCCGATATAATAATCTCAGTTCACACTTTACGACAGTGAAACGCCGTTTTATGTGTGAGATGCAATTCTAAAAATACAATCGGGTGCACTGCATCCTGAATATGGACTGTTCGCACCGAGCAACGGGCCATTGCCGCAAGGCAATGTATGAAACGTGCACCAAATAGCCGGGCAACAGCTGGTAGAGAGACTTTCGTATGAGAATCCCTCTGCTGGTTGTTGTCCGGCTATTTTTTGTAGCTTCAGGTGGCCTGCATCCGAAACGGAAGCAGACTTGGAGGTTACAAGATGGATCATCATGTTATCCGTTACGAATTTGCAACGGGAGAAGTCGTGCAGGTCAAAGTCACTGGAGAAATCGCGGCTTTTCTCTGCGAATCCCGCCGCAGGGAGCACGCAAGCAACGAGCGCTGCCGGTATCATTCGGCGTTCTCTCTCGATTCTGAAGATAGCCGGTGCGGACAACTCATTTCGTACAAGACCCCTGACGACCAGATCATCGAAGCGGAAGAGCATCAGCGACTGCACGATAGCATCGCTCATCTGAGCGCCGTGCAGCAAGAGCGGCTTCTGATGCTGGCAGATGGTCGAAGCATCGCAGAAATCGCACGTTTCCAGCGCGCCGCATACAACAGCGTCAAAGCCTCCATTCGGGCGGCACAACAAAAAATCAGAAAAATTTTCTGAAAACCCCCTCAATTTTACCCCAGTTTTTCTGTTAATAAGTGAAAGCCCTTTGCGGCCGCACCTTGAAAACCTCATAGTTCAATCGTCCGGTACTTCACGAAAGGTACTTCTGTAACTCGCAGCCCGGTCATGACGAAGACGGGGTGCTGAAAGGCCAATGGGCAACTTTGCCGCCAGACGATTCCCCACTCCTAGGGAGCCGAGGGCGAATATGGGAGACCTATATCATATTAAGTGCAATCTGTCAAAACACTGCTTTCTGGACAGCTTGCCGTTATGAGAACTGGGAGCAGCCAGTTCTCATCATACATGACAGATCATCTGTTCCTGTCACAGTCGCAGAGAAAAGTTCAGACTATGTTATCATCCATGATCTCACCTGTCAAAACGGAGGTACAGCGAATCACAGAATATTTGTCCACGCAAAATCCCTTGCCGCAATATCTGCCCTATGCCCGTTTTCTGCTGAGTGCAGACCTGACGCATACTGCAAAACTCCTTTATACGCTCCTGCTCGACCGTGCGACATTATCGCAGAAAAATAATTGGGTCGATGCCAAAGGGCGTGTATATGTTCTCTATCCGATCATCCATCTTGCAAAAGACCTGCGGTGCAGTACATCCAGCGTGACACGCGCTCTTACCGAGTTGGAAAACGCTGACCTGCTGGAACGCCTGCACACCGGCTTTTCAAAGCCCAGCCAGATCCTACTCAAAATTCCAGTAGGTATGCAAAAATGCACATCTAACCAACGTAATAAGAACAACCTGAATGATAACCACCTAATAAGAGCAAATAATACTCGTCTATCGTTTGGGGAATACCAGAATATTTTTCTGACGGAAAAGGAGTACAAGCGGCTCAAAGTCGACTTTGCAGGGCTAGACACCCTGATCGAGCAATTGTCCGCTTATATCCAATCCACTGGCAAAAAGTATGCAGACCATGCCGCAACGCTGCGTATCTGGGCGAAACGGCAGCAATCAGAGAAAAAGACAGCACCGGGTATCCCGGACTACACCTTTGCGAAAGGAGAAAGCCTATAAAAACGATTGAGAAGATTTGGGAACAATCTGTTTCCAGTATGCCCGGAAATGTAGCGGACTATCAAGGAGACGATGCCTATTCTATTGCGGCAAGTGCCATACACCCAAAGAAGCCTTCTTTGCCAAGGGTCTTGTCTTGATGGGAAAGAACAAACATCCAATAGAATGTGCCTGCCATAAAACCGAACGAGAACAGCAAGAAGCCGTTGTTAAGGAGCAAAAGCACCTCGACCTTGTGCGGCGGCTGAAAGCAGACGGTTTCACCGATCCTGCGATGCTGGACTGGACATTTGCAAATGACAACGGACGCAGCACACAGATGCACCATGCACACCGCTATGTGGAGCAATGGCAGACCATGCGCTCAGAGAACATTGGCTTGCTTCTCTGGGGCGGTGTTGGCACAGGCAAGAGTTTCCTTGCCGGGTGCATTGCGAACGCTCTGATGGCTCAGGAAGTGCCTGTGCGCATGACGAACTTCGCACACATCCTGAACGAACTGAGCAACAGCTTCTCCGGTCGTAATGAAGTCGTAGACAGGCTGTGCCGCTATCCGCTGCTTATCATTGACGATTTCGGGATGGAGCGTGGCACGGAGTATGCACTGGAGCAAATCTACAACATTGTGGACAGCCGCTACCGCAGCCGAAAGCCTCTCATCGTCACCACCAATCTGACGCTAGACGAAATTCGACATCCGCAGGATACCGCCCATGCCCGCATCTACGACCGCCTGTTGGAAATGTGCGTTCCCATCTCCTGCATCGGGGTCAGCTTCCGCAAGGAAACTGCACAAGAGAAGCTGGAACGTCTGAGATCCCTGGTTGGATAAAAAAGTCCTGATTCGGAAAAGTGTCTATAAAAATGGAGATTTGCCTATGAATATTAGCCAGTCCACTATGCCCGAAACTCTGAAATCTTCTGATTATACGAAAAAGTCCTTGCAAATGGACTCGAATCCCACTACAATGGAAGTGTTCACTCAAACCAATGCCGTCAAGTCTCCGACTGACAGCTCTGAGACCATAAAGCTGGTGTACACGGTGAAGGAGGTCGCACAGATGCTGGCCATCAGCCAGCGTGCCGCCTACAACCTGTGCAACAGCACCACCGAGTTCCGTGTCCTGCGGGCAGGCGGAAGCATCCGCATCCCGAAAGACAGCTTCGATGCGTGGCTCTACCGGGCAGCTTGATAAGGAGGCAAATCTATGGCATATATCACGAAACGCGGCAGCTCTTACAGTGTCCGCTACACCTATCAGGACGAGCACGGCAAGAGCTGCGACAAATGGGAGAGCTTTCCCACGAAAGAGGAGGCGGTCAAACGCCAGAAGCAGATCGAGCACGAGCTGGCGACCGGCAATTTCCTGATTCCGTCCGCCGTGACGGTGGCAGAGTTCCTGATGGACTGGCTGCCCAAGCAGTGCAGCAAGCACAAGTGGGCACCCAAGACCTACCAGTCCAATCTGGCGCTCATCCAGAACCTCATCATCCCTTATATCGGGAGATGCAGATGCAGAAGCTGCGTCCCTACCACATCGAAGCCTGTACGACACCCTGAGCAAGACCCCTTGCGGTCAGTATGTAGGCGGCAAACGGCGAGACCTCTCGCCCAAGCAGCAGAAGCGCACCCTCTCCGGCACTACCCTCCATGAGGTCCACCAACTGCTGCACAATTCCTTTCTGCTGGCGGTGGAGTGGGGCATCCTCATCAAAAGCCCCGTCCCGGTGGAAGCGCCCAAAAAGACTACCCAAGAGCGCAGCATTTGGGAGGTGGAGGAGATGCGGGCAGCACTGGACAGCATGGAGGACCCCATCCTGCATCTGGCGGTGCACCTGACGCTGGTGGGCGCGCTGCGGGAAGGGGAGGTGGCAGGTCTGACCCCGGAGGACATCGACTTTGATGCTGCCAACGGCATGGGCACCTTCACCGTCAACCGTTCCATGCAGCGGGTGCAGAAGGACACGCTGGCGCAGGTGGATAAGGCTGTATCCTCCGCATCTTCCCGGACAAGCTGGAGGGCAGCAAGACCTCCCTCATCCTGAAAGACACCAAGACCGAAGCCTCCTGCCGCACCATCTTTATGACCGCTGCTGCGGGAGGAACTGAAGCAGTGGCTGGAACGGCTGAAAAGGGAAGAAGCCCTCGACCCGGAGCGGTACCGCAACAGCGGGATGCTGCTGCGGCTCCCCAACGGTCTGGCGGTGGAGCCGGTGCTCATCCGCAAAAAGTTCCTGAAATGGCAGGACGCACACCCGGAGTTCCCGTGCATCGTCTTTCACGGTCTGCGGCATTCCAGTGCCACCTATCAGTTGATGATCTCCGGCGGTGACATTAAGGCGGTGCAGGGGACCACTGGTCACGCCAGTGCGGATATGCTGGTGAACACCTACGCCCATATCCAGCAGTCCTCCCGTGTGGAGCTGGGCAAGAAGTTTGAAAGCGGCTTCTATGCCAAGCCCGACACCTCCAGCCCGCAGGCTGTACCCGCCGCAGGCGAACCTACCATCTCCATGACGGCTCTTTTGGAATTGCTGAAGGATGCGACCCGGAAATGAAGGCAAAGCTCCGCTTAGCTCTGCTCACCTGATGCAAAAAAGGGCACTGATTGCAATGCAATACAGCGCCCTACATCATCGGACATGGAAAACACCGACCGTGCAAAAACCGTGCAGAAACCGTGCACCCATGGCTTACAAAACAAAAAAGCCATGAAATCTTTCGATTTACAGCTTCCACGGTAGACATTCCTACGCGTTGGAACCCGCGGCTAAGCAACAGCCCACTGGGCTGATTGCTTGCGGCGCTACGCGCCGCCGCCCTGTTCGAGCCCCTTCCATCGTGCTGACAAAAAGAAAAACCAGAACACAAACGTGTTCTGGTTTTTCTTGGTGCAGCAAAGCAATCCAAATCCGAACCATTTCCCTTTGATGCGGCTTGGGCCGCTTCCTCAAATGTGATGGTCTGTGTACCTTCTTTATAGTTAAAGGTTATCAAAACCTTATCATCGTACAGATAAATCGAATTGATGAACGTATCCACCAACGCTTGCCTCTGGTCTTTCAGGCTCATGTCCAGTTTACGGAAGCGCATCAGCCAGAAACGGATAAATTCCTCTTTGATTTTTGGCTTTGCCAGCTTTTCTTCCGCAATGCGGGCTTCAAGCTCACGCTTGGTTTCTTCGAGCTGTTCCAACCGTTCCTTGGTGGAACTGGTGAGGATTCCGGCTTGAATTGCGTTGAGCATATTCTGGATACCCGATTCTGCATCCCGGAGCTGTTTCTCATAGAGAGGAAGGTTGGTGTTCTCTCGGTCTTGCAGCTCCATGACCTTGGCGATAATGGATTCCATGGCGGCATCGTCCCGGACAAGCTGCATGGTCTGGTTCACCACCAGATCTTCCAGCACTGTTTGCGGACAGTTTTCTTCTTGCAGCCCTTCTTCTTTTTGGCCGTGGCACATTTATAGTAGCGGTGGACTTCTCCCGTCCGGCTTGTGCCGCTTTCGCCAAACATCAGCGCACCGCAGCAACCACAGTGCAGCTTGGTTGTCAGCAGGTAATCGTCCTCTGCCTTTCTTCGGGCAGGGGCTTTCTTGTTTTTGGCAATCTTTTCCTGCACATCATCGAACAGTTCCAGCGGCACGATGGCGGAATCGCATCCGGCACGACCACATCCCGGAATTTCAGTTCTCCGATATAACGCCGGTTTTTGAGCATGTGCTCCACGCTGTTGTAAGTAAATTCGCCTCCGACCGGGTTCTTGATGCCGTTTTCATTCAGCCAGTCCCGAATCTCTTTCATCGTGAGGCCATCCCGATACTTCGTGAACGATTCCAGCACGAAAGGGGAGGCAAGCGGGTCGATGTGAAATTTCCGCTCGGAATCCAGCGTATATCCAAACGTTCCACGACCACCGTTGCAGCGGCCTTTCAGGATGTTCTCTGTCTGTCCACGGACAACCTTTTCGGCAAGGTCGGCAGAGTAGTATTCTGCATAGCCCTCCAGAACCGATTCCAGAATGATACCCTCTGGCCCCTCGGAGATGATCTCCGTAGCCGACATGAGCTTGACACCGTTCTTCTTCAGCTGGGTCTTATACCGGGCACTGTCGTAGCGATTCCGGGCAAAGCGGTCAAGTTTCCAGACCAGAACAATATCAAACAGCTTCTTGTCGCTGTCCTTTATCATCTGTTGGAATTGAGGGCGATTATCCGTCTTGGCAGAGATGGCACGGTCAATGTAGTGCTTGACGATGGTGATGCCATTCTTTTCCGCATAGGCAGTGCATTCACGAATCTGGCCTTCGATGGATTCTTCGCGCTGGTTATCACTGGAATAGCGGGCGTAGATTACAGCGGTCATGACGGACACCTCTCATTCTACATCATTGAACGGTGGAGCGTTCTTTCAAAGCACTGTTTCGTATAATGTATATACCATGTTTTGATGGAGAAATCAAGACTTTTTATTATCTTCAGTTTTTCTTTTTGAACAATTGACCCAACAGCCACCCCTCTCGTTGAAATGAGGTGACTGTTGGGCCGACTTGCTCGGATTCCTTTATTCTTCGTTTAGCTGGACGATGGTATTATAAAAGATTTTGTTTGGAATAACGACTTGAAGAACACCCTTTTTCAAAAGTGCTTCTATGCGTTTCATGACATACCAGTCACTTACCGGAGCAGAAATCGCTTTTAATACGTCTGCGGTAAGTTCACCAACCGAAATAGGAATTCTCGATACTAAACTAATAATTCTCTGGTCGAAATAATCTATGTTAACGCTTTTAACATCGTTCGCATGCCAAATACGCATGGAGGTGTTTTCGTTTAATAGCTTTCCCCATCTTTTGGCATACTCAGTAATAGTTTCTTCCGTCAAATACTTTTGTGAGATCTTATCGGTTTTCCCTTCCATAAATTCTTTCAGACCTTCTCTGGATTGCAAGCAAAATTCTATTTGTACCATACTTTGCTGCATATAACAAATATAATAAATGCCGCACCAACAATCGGCAGAACTCCTGACCCAAACACGCAGTGGCTTATGATTTATCATATCACATTGAACCGCATTCGCTGTACCATGATATTTCGACCACAGTTGTCTAGCTTCAATTTGGCTGTCAGGATAATATTCTGAAAGGCAATTCACGAATTGTTTGCAACGATATTCTGAATCGCAAGCATATTGAAGTTCTCCCATTGATAACATAAACGGAAACAACTTTACACTTTCGACGATGCCTAAAGCTGCTAACATATTGACATCACTGGGTTCAAAAACAATTTCATCCATAGCTGGTCAGAATCATAATTTCGGGATAGTGACTTGTGTAGTTGCACTCCAATAGATTGGTTTGCTTGAGCCAACCACTCCAAAATAACACCCAACGCTGCAATCAAGATAAGTTCCAACATCATAGAAGTCATATGTATAGGTTGTATTATATATACTTTGTTCTGGAACTAGTGCTGTCGTTGAAAATGGGCAGCTTCGTTCGATGTTATCGGAATAGCTCGTGTAGTAATCCGTTCCTGAAACATTTTTTTATTAAATCCGGGCCAATACCGACGGTAGTTCCACTCATATAAAAGCCCAATCCATTGGCCTTTGTATAAAGAACTCTCCATGTTACCTTACACTGCTTTGGGTGATTACTTTGCTTTCCTTCATTGAATAGCTAGAACAACAGCTACTATCAAGAACAAAGTTGAAAGCCCAAGCTGAACCCATGCAATTTTTTCGTTTTCGGCATTGTTACAGCCTTTGGAGGATACTGCCACTTGGATATAATGCACTGCTACGATTCCATATGAGAAAAACAAAGAAGCCCAAGCATAAGGTACTGCGCTTTTATCTGTCAATCGGACAAGATTACTAGTCCATACTGAAATGCAGCCCCAAAGGGCAAAAGGAGCAATAAGAAAAAAGTTGCTTTTGCCTTTTTTCATTCTTAGCCTCCCACAGCTTGATGGTACGATTTTGTAGTATCCATAAGGTGTCCACCGGAATCATACGAATACAAAATATCATGATAGCAATGGGTATAGTAGCTATTATCATATGCGAAATGGACTTCATACAGCGATTGATTTATAACAACTTTCGATGGAGAAGTAGCTAGAACCACACTAACCAAAAAGGATCCAACCGTAACAGCAGTGCTTCCCGGCAAGTGCAACCCAGTAATTAAAAGGCTTGCTGCAGTTTCAACTCCACCAATCTCAATTTGCGCAATCGCCGTATTGTCAATTGTATAGCTGAGATTTGATACAAATATATGCTTATACTGTGATCCTGTAACATCACTTCCAACAGTGGCTCCCCTTGTTTGAGGCATAGATTTTGAAGTTGCTAATTTCAAAAAGACATCATAGCTTTGATTGGTCAATTTGCTTTTTTTCGTTTTTTGGGCTTTCGTATAGACAAGTTCACCTGTACCATCTTCTTTAACGCTCCGGTTCAAGGTAACATTTTGTCCATCAATATCAGTAAAGCGAGTTACTTCAATGATCGTATTTTTATCTATTTTGTAGGACACTTGCACAGTTCTTGCAACAGTAGCCACCAAATTTTCACGGTCGCTTTTAGAAATAATTTTTGTTTTACTGATTGCACTGTCTGCAAAAGCCGTTGTCATTGGCAAATTTTGTAAAGCGGCTACTGTTATGCCTAAACATAAAGTTTTCAAGAATTCTCTTCGAGATACATCTTTCATATTCTATCGCCGTAAGTTTTTTGATGAATTTTCTTGTACTCATGATCACATTTTCCTTTCCTTATTTTGATTTGATTGCTTTTACGACTAAATAAATGACCAGTATGCCGATGCAGAGCGAAATAATTGTCAATGCCTCTGCCGTTGCATTAAGGCAAGCACCAATAAAATAAACCAATACCAAAAATGCAACAAAAGCGATAAGAAGCAGCATCCCATTTGTTTTTTTCATGTTATCACCTCCCTATCTACAAAAGTTTGGCATTAAATTTTTGTTGAACCAAAGGAATTGTTGAGAATACAATCAATACCCATTTGGAGAGATAGTAGCAAACTACATGACGTGTATACGGAAGCACATTAAAAATGGCAAGCAGGAAATCTATTGACGAAAGAACAGATGCGACCATCTTGTAACTTGACCGCTTCTTTTCACTTAAAGGCTTATTCTTTGCTTCGATAGGTGAGAGAAAGATAGAGATGCCCAAAAGAGCTACTGTTGTCAGGATACGGAAAAGGTGATTTGCTGCGATTGCCTTACTTAGCAAAATGCAGATAAGTGCCAGTCCGGAGAATGCCAAATAGCATCTGGTGTGCGATGTTGCATGGTATCCGCCAATGTAGATTCGCTGTGGGATAAACCCAATCAAAAATGAAAGTGCGTACCGCACATCACCACACACAACAGCGATTAAAACAACAAGCAGAACGCTCACAACAGATGATATGAGCAACTCGTACCCATAGACATACGCATCCGCCTTTGCTTCATCTATCACTTTTTGCTCGCAGAAAAGACGGACTGATTTTTGAGACAGCGTGCGTTCCCACATTGCAGTTGCGCCACCTTATCTTCTGATTTTTGCTTCACTGTATCATAAATTTCAACAAAATCAAGAGGTTTGGCAAAACTGGTCGTTCTGGTGACAAGTGGTAGGTCAGGCTACTTGTAAGGAGCCTTTGCACAGTCTATAATAGTAGCAGGACATTATTTTGTGGAGG
>ENA-OQMZ01000372-OQMZ01000372.1-human-gut-metagenome-genome-assembly--contig:-NODE-372-length-19485-cov-3.582395_pt1 | contig 19485 bp, 20 predicted proteins | sample MGYA00242621_ERZ504862 | MGnify/ENA primary metagenome ERZ504862 (study PRJEB26092, sample SAMD00036393) | human gut metagenome | host: Homo sapiens | study: EMG produced TPA metagenomics assembly of...
GAGAATATTTTGCTCCGTTTTTCTCCGCAACGCTTTGCAAATCTGCTCCGTCAGATCAATCAGCACCCCGATGGCTCCCGGCCAGTCGGGCAATCTCCTCCGCAATCGCAGCGCTGTCCTTCTCAAAGAACTGCTCTTTTAACTTCTGCAGCTCCCTTTTTGCATGCATCGCGCTCCGCCTTTACCTGATCTTTCAGCGTTTCACTCACATCGTCTGCCTTTTTCCGCGAAAGTGCTTTAAACTTCATTCCGGCCATCGCGCACACCAGTTCATCAAACGATTCTGTTTCCAGCAGTTCTTCCACCATCTGCTGGTCAGAAGCCAGCGCCTCATCATATAAATACGGTCCTCCAGAGCTTGCTGCTGTTTTCCGGTTTTCCTGAATCCCTTCCAGAATACTCGAGAGCCGCTTTTTCGCCTCGCTCATCAGCTCCTGTACCCAGATACTCTCCTGCACTGCTTCCGGTGAATCCATCTGGTACGCCGCCCGGCACTCTTCGAGCCACTGCTCCGGCCATGGATAGCTCATGGAAAACTCATACAGTTTCAGCACAAGTGCATCGAGCCCGTCATCCTGCTTTCCCGCCGCGTAGCTCTCCACAAACCGTGTAAATGCAGACTCCTTTTCCGTAAAGCGTTCTTCCATGACCTTCTGGATCACATCGCTTTTCATCAGACGGATCTCCCCTTCATCCGCCATGCGGTACACCGGATCAAGATCGATCATCTGAAAATAATTTTTGATAACGTACGAACAGAATCCGTGAATCGTGCTGATCTGCGCATGGTGAAGCAGGGTCTGCTGCCTCTGCAGATGCTCATCCTCAGGATCTTCCTCGAGACTCTGCTGCAGCGCACGGCCGATTCGCTCTTTCATCTCACCTGCCGCTGCCCGCGTAAAAGTCACAACGAGCAGCTGGTCAACATCGATCGGACGCACAGGATCCTTTACCATCGCAAGGATCCGCTCTACCAGAACCGCCGTCTTTCCGGAACCTGCCGCTGCGCTGACCAAAAGATTCCGGTCTCTCGTATCAATGACTTTCTGCTGTTCCGCTGTCCATTTTACTGCCATTTATCTCTCCCTCTTCTTTCTGGCTGATTACTTTCTCATACATGGAAAACTGCATTTCTCTTTCCTTTCCGGAAGGCAGTCACTCTTTTTGATCACTTTGTGTTATCTCCTGCATCGCCTTCATCAGCAGTTCCGTGTCCATGCCCTTCAGTTTGCGGTACTCGTATCCTGAATTTTCTGGTCAAAACCGCAGATTCCCTGATATTCACAGTACGCACACGCCGTCGCACCGTCCCGCTGATACGGGGAAATTTTTACATTGCCCGAGAAAATGCCCTCGCCGATCTCACGCACCTTCTTTCTGGTGTACGTACGGATCACATCAAACTGCTCCGGCGACGCTACTTTCGAATAGCTCGTATAACTTCCATCCTTCTTCTTTCCAACCGGAATCACATCGGATGTCGTTCCGTCCTCAAGCACGCGGTCGAGAAGCTCCACAACTTTCCGGTCCGCATTCACAAGACCGTCCATCCGCAGCGCTTTCAGCATCCGCCGGCCCCACGCCTCGTCGGTCTCATCCTCCTCCTGATCGAGCATCGGATCATCAATATGATAATAGAACACGCCCGCCGGCTCCACCTGCTTGCCGGGATGCTTTTTCTGCTCCAGTTCCACCGCCGCATCGAGATAAACAGCAAGCTGCAGCTGCAGTCCATAATAGAGCGCCACCAGGTCGAGCGACGTATTTCCCGTCTTGTAATCGATAATTTTCACATAGACCTTATCGTCCGTCTCGCAGAGATCCACGCGGTCAATCCGTCCGCGCAGACGCATTTTCTCATGCTCCGACAGATCGATGTTGATCGCCGACAGCGAGTCCTCCATCGAGAACGAAACCTCGAATTCCCCTGGCTCAAATTCTCCCTGCCGGATCTGCTGCTGCAGTGCCCAGACAGTTCGTTTCAGGATCCGCTTCACGCGGATAATGCGGTACTGATTCCGGCTTGAACTCTGAAAAATTGTGTTTCCATAGTCCGCCATCGTCTCCTCGACACACTCCTCAATCAGACGGTCACGCGTGTCATCGGTCACCGTCTTCCAGGTCTCACCGTTCTCCTGCAGTTTTTTCGAAAACTTCTCAAGCGCCTCATGCATGACCGTTCCCATATCCGCCGCTTTCAGCTCATACTGATCCCGCTCGCGGATCTGAAGGCCGAACTCCATAAAGTGGGCAAACGCACACGCCGCATACTTTTCCAGCCGCGTTGCACTGTTTTTTAACGTATCTCCGTACAGTGCCGATGCCGCACTCTTTCCGATTACACCGTCCGCACAGCGCAGAAACGCCGCTTTTCGATACGTCTCCGCCGGAATTCCCGCCTCCGGATGTGCTGCATACCAGCGGTAAAGCTCCTCAAACAGCGGATCGATCTCTCCCTCCGCCGCTCTGCCAAGCTCCTCCAGAAACAGTGCCTCGCCGGAACGCGGCATTTCCAGTTTTTCCTCCGGTTTTTCCTCTTTTTCAATATCCCGCACCGGAATCTCCGGGAAGAGTTTTCGTATTTCGTTGATCAAATACGACGGATTCTGCGCCTCGCCGGACGCGCCCGCTTTCGCAAAGGAAAGGTACAGCCGCTCCGACGGGTTTTGTCAGATTTCGGTAGAGATGGAATTTCTGCTGATACATCGTCTCCCGCGCCGTCGGGGACAGCTTCGCATCCGCCCGTTCCAGCTCCTCGCGGTCATATTCCGAGAGAATGCCGCCGCCCGCGTCGTGGCGCGGAATCAGCCCGTCATTCACGCCGACGAAAAACAGCACGCGGATGTCCTTCAGACGCGACCGTTCATTATCACCGATCAGTACCTGGTCCGCCGTCGGCGGAATAATACCGACAGATGCCTCCGCAAAGCCCGCCTCCAGAATTTCCTGATACTCTGCCAGCGTCATCTTCTCATCGCCCAGCACCTCGACAATTTTGTCCAGCAGCTCCATGACAATGCCGTAAATCTGGCTGTATTCTTTTGCGAACGCCTCCTGTCCCTGCTGCTCAAACTGCTGCCGCCGCTCCTCGAGCTTTTGCTGCATCTGATTCTGCACTGCCAGTGCATACAGCGCCTCGGTCCGCTCCCGCACAGTGGCATCTTTCTTTTTCATCTGCTCCGCAAACGGCTGCACTTCGGCATAGAACTTCTCCCGCAGAAGATTGCGCTGCGGCACTTCATCCGGCTTGATGCCGCGGTAACCCCTCGTCCACGTCTCCCCATACGCTTTCAGCCCACGGATGCCAAGTGCCAGGACATAGTTTTCCATCGCATCTGTCTCCTCACGGTTCAGACTCGAAAGACCGCAGCGCAGATAGCGGAAGACACTCTCGTAGGAAAAGCTCTGCACGACCATCTCAATCGCCGCGCGCAGAAATTCGACGAACGGGTTCATCAGGACGGAATGTTTTTCATCAACGAAGTACGGAACACCGCATTTTTCAAAGATTTCCCGCGCATACGTACCGTAAACGGAGAGATCTCCGGTCAGAACGGCGAAATCCTGGTAGCGCATGCCCTCCTCGCGCACCATGCGGCGGATCAGACGCACCGTCTCTTCCAGCTCGGCACGCGGATTCGGCGCTACGCTGATATAGATTCCCTGCTGGTTCGCCTCGTGTCCTGCTGCCGGATTTCCCGTCTTTGCTTCCGTTCCTGATTCCGGTCTTTTTTCTATTCCATTTCCGGAAAATCCTCTCTTCCCATACCGGAACAGTCTCTGCTCCAGCTGATCCATCGTGCTTCCCGGCTGAAAACGGCCATGTCCCGAGCGTCTGACCCAGATTTCCGGCTCCACCGGGCACCCTGCTTCATCTGCCGCTTTCATGAGCTGCTGGACAAGCTGGCGGCTCATCGCAAAAAGCTGATGCGGAATCGCCTTTTTATACGGGTCCTCCCGCTCATCCATAATAATCGTCACATAAACCTTCGCACAGAGCCGGAACAGCTTTCCAAGCACACCGATCTGCACCGGCGTAAATCCGGTAAACCCATCCACCAGTACCTCACTGTTTTTAATCAGCTCCGATTCTTCCAGCTTTCCCGCCAGAACTTCCAGCACATCCTCCGCCGTCACGTAACGGTTTTCCAGATATTCCTCAAACGCACGGTAGATCACACCGGTGTCCTTCAGCTTTGCCGCCAGCAGCTTTTTCTCTCCCGTCTCTTCCGCCCACGTATCAAGCTCGGACGGCGCAATCTGATACTGCTTCAGCTCGGAAATCAGCGATTTCATCTGCGAAACCGCACCGGTTCTTTTTAACGTGCTGCCAAGAATTGTCAGCTCCTTTTTCTTTTCCTGCGCAACGCGCTTCACCACGAGGCTTTTTCCCGTCTCTTCAAGCACCGGATACAGGCTTCCTCCGGTCTCCTCAAAAATACGGTAGGCCAGACGTTGAAAACTTAAAATATCAATATTTAAAATTCCGCCCGCCGGATGCAGAGACACGAGTTCTTTCTGTGTCTGCATTGTAAACTGCTCCGGCACGACAATCAGATAATTTTTCTCCGGGTGGCGCGCCGCTTCCGCCAGAATTTTTTCATACGCATACCTCGATTTCCCAGCCCCCGAATTTCCCATAATAAACTGCAGACTCATGCTTTTTTCCTCCTGTTCTGCCCCGTTTCCGTTCCTAAAATAGACATAGCTAAGTATAACAGACTCTTTTTTTCGATGCAATCAAACGCCGGGCAAATTGTAACTCTTCCTTCCCTAAACATTACCGCACCAGAGTGTGTGTCAAGCGGATATTCGTAAGCTGTGAATTCCACTTTGTGGGAGATTTTGTCCGAGTGAAGGCTGTTATAGGAAAAGCCGCTCTCAATAACGAAATATTCCGTATTGAAAGCGGCCGTTTCTTTTTAATTTCTTTTTATTGTAAAATACCTTTCCGTCGTTCCATCAGTGTTTCCATGCGGCACAAAAAAATCGTTGCTGCAAGTAAATCCGCAGCTCCGCCCGGACTCATATTTTTCCGGATACAAATCTGATTCAGTTCCCGCACTTTTTGCAAACCATTCTCACTAAAAGCACCACCTGCCTTAAGAATTGCCTTTGCTTCCGTTTGCAGCCATCGCATTTCTTTCTCACTGGTTCTGCTGATGACATTTGTGTCTGTAAGCTCTGCTATAATTTCAAGAAGAATCTGTACATTGATCTGATTTTTGTCCCTGTTATTTGCTATATACTGCTTCATATGAGGAACCGTAAGTTCACACAGAATCGGATATCCGGTCATTGCCAGTCCCCGGACACCTTTTTCGCCCAGATGGCAGTAAATTTTTTCTCCATGCGTGATCCCCGAACTTTGTTTTAACTTTCTCAGATCTTGTTCCAGCTCTTTTTTTGTCATTTCCAGACTGATTCGGCAAACACTCTCTGACTCGATTTTTCCGTAATTTCTCAGGGAAATTCCGGCCGCAGCTGCTAGAATGCCAATCGTAAAAATGATTCCTTTATGCGTATTGACTCCTCCGGTTGCAGCAAACATTTTTTCTTCCGTCTTTTTTCCTCTTTCTCTGAGAAGCGGAAACAGCGTCTCCGGATCTGCCTCCCAGGAATACCCTGCTTCAAACATTGCCGCCAGATCTTCGGCGATCGCCTCTGTACTCTTTTGAAATGTCTGACAGTCCATATCTGTATGTGCACCGGTATCCTCCCGGTCTACTAAGCCTGGTTTTGGTGTCGTATACACTTCTTCCATCAGGGCCTGACTGATCTCAGCGGCTACGCCTCTTTGTAGCTGCTCTTCCCATATGATATCATAGATCTTTTTTCTCAATTCTTCGATCGAATGTTTTCTGCTTCTGCCACACTGACAGGCCGGGTTGTCGCATAACAGACATTTTCTTTCCGGAATCCAAGATCATTTCTGCTGATTTTCGTATTTTCTTTTTCCAATACATCAATATCATACAGTCTCCCAATCTTCGTCTCTTCCAAAGCAATCATAAGCTTTTTCACCCGGCAGCCGTCTGCTTTCACAACCAAATATCCCTCATATCCGGTTATGTTTTCTTGTACCAGCCGGACTTCCGTCGAAATTTTTTCCGTTTCCAGCTTATTCTGTATCTTTTCCAGTCCTTCATAAAAGACCTTTTCGAAAAGTTTATTTACCTTTTCCGGACCCGGAATATTGAGCATAAAGCAGATTAACGTACCCGGATATTTTTCAAGAAGCTCTTTCTGCGTTGCCACCCTTTTTTCTCGGCTCCACAATACCTGCTCTAAGGAAACTTTATTTTCCGTTTTCATTCTTTTTCCTTTCCAGATAGCGCCAGGTACTTTCCGGAAGCATTCCGCAGACGCTTTTTAATTGATTTTCCGCATATTTTTTTCTGACCTCAGATGCACTGATGATCTGGTCTCCATATGTTTTTCTGGGAATTTCATGAAAGCGGATCTGATAGCACGGCAGCTGCTCCCGTAAGCACTGGTTATAGGTATGTGTCACATCGCAGACCGGTTCACTGCCCACATAGCGATCTGTAATTTTAAGCTCCGGTGCAATGCACTCTCCAAACAGCTGAATATCCAACTGGCAATTCATCTCATAGGCTTTCGCTTTTTCTTTGATAAAGTATGTCGGAAACACAGCCGGCGAAATCATGTATTCTGAGGTCTGGTGAAGAATCACATTTGGAATTTCCTGTATTCCTTCTTTTACCAACTGATACCGTTCTCTCGTTGTCAGAAAGCTCTGTTCTTCTGAGAGGATAAAAATGTGCAGCCATTTGTTTTTTTTTGCTGCCTCCCGGATCAGGTATTCATGTCCTCTGGTAAAGGGATTACAATTCATAACCACTGCACCGATACCGTTTTCATGTCTGTTTTCCACTTTGCATTTCTGCTGTTCCTGTGTTTCTTTTTTTAATCGTTTCAGGAATTTTTCAAGTCCGTTTTTGTCATTTTCCAGAAGAAGAATTTTTTCTGTCTGTGCCACCGGATACATTCCCATACTACAAAACAGTTCTTTGTTCTGAGGCTTGGTAAATCCGAAAAAATGAGAAATTCCCATTCCATAAAAATATTCAATCAGAGATGTCATAAGATGTGCCAGCAGATTCTGTCCTTGATACGCTTCTGATACCGCAACACATTTTATGATATTTTTCTGGCAGGAAGCAGTTGCTATGATTTCTTTCTCTTTTCGCAATACGATGGAATGTGTAATCTGCTCATCATAAGTAAGTCCCATGTATTCCAGAAATTTTTTGAGTTCCTCTTTCTTTTTCCCGGTAAAAGGATCCCCTGTTTCTTCCATATAGTCACTCACTGCCTGCCCTCCCTTCTCTTATTTATGTACTGGCTCCGGGAGTATATTCTTTTCCTCTTTAAATCGGAATGGTTTAATCTGACGAACTACATCCATGATGGTTCCATCTCTGCTTTCAATAATTCCTACAACACGTTCGCCAAATTCTACTTCTCCGGTTCTCCTGCAATCCGGTAAGCCAAATCCCGAAGTTCTTCTATCGTTTTCAGCGGAAGTCCACTGTTTTTTACCGCTTCCAGCAGATCTTTTCGCAGTGGGTTAACTGCAACTCCATATTCCGTGATGACTACATCTACAGATTCTCCCGGTGTTGTCACTGTTGTTACTTCCGTACAGATTGCCGGAATTCTTCCCTGTAATAAAGGAGTCAGTACAATGGTGCATTTTGCACCTGCCGCCGTATCCGGATGACCTCCCTGCGCGCCTGTTATAACGCCATCGGAACCTACTACAACATTGCAATTGAAATTTACATCAACTTCCAGTGCTGCCAGAATCACAAAGTCCAGTTTGTTGACTACTGCGCCTTGTTAAAAGGGTCTGCATATTCACCGGCACTGATTCTGAAATGCCTGATATCTTTTACTGATTCTACCGCATCCAGATCAAAATCCTGCGTATCCAGAAGTACATCAACCTGATTGTTATCCAGAAGATCACACATCGGTTTTGTCAGACCTCCGACACCGAAACGCATACGGATTCCACGTTCCTTCATGATTTTTGCCAGCGAAATGGTGGAAGCGATAGACGCGCCTCCCACACCTGTCTGATAGGAAAATCCATCTTTAAAGTACGGGGTAGACGTTACAAATCGTGTACAGTAATCCGCCATCATCAGTTTTCTCATATCTTTCGTCGGTTTTGCTGCACCTGTTGCAATTTTCTTAGGATCTCCAATTGCATCTACCACTACTACATAGTCTACTTTTGTCATGGAAATATGCGCCGGGAAATTAGGAAACGGAACCAGACAGTCCGTAATTGCTACGACTCTGTCTGCGTAATCAGCATCTACCATCGCATAGGACAACACTCCGCAGTCCGCCTTTCCACCGATACCACGACAGTTTCCATAATCATCACACGTCGGTGCTCCGATAAATGCAATATCCAGGTGTACTTCTCCTGTTTCGATTGCCCGAACTCTGCCGCCGTGAGAGCGCATCACTGCAAGCCCTTTCAGTTTTCCCTCAGAAATCGCCTTTCCAATCTCACCGCGCACACCGGAAGACTGGATTCCCGTAATCGTTCCATCTTCCATGTACGGCACCAGTCCTGCATGCGCTTTCCCAAGAGAGCTGGCACAAATGGTAATATTTTTAATACCCATTTTATGGATTTCTTCCATCACCATATTTACAACCAGATCACCATCCGGAAATGATGATGAAATCCAATTGTCATGCCATCCCGGATTTCGCATTTCACCAGTGCCTCATGAATTGTTTTCACCAGTTTGCTGCCATCGGAATTCACCACGCAGCGGGTTTTCGGACCATCTTTCTGATATTCATAACCATCATAATAATGCACTCCGTGAAATACTTCTTTTCCTGTTATCTTCAATATTTCCTCGGGAATTTCTCTCCCTACTGCATTTTTCATTTTACAGTTCCCCCTCGTACACACCGGAAGCCTTGGCCAGTTCGATGATTCGCTTTGCACCATCATAAAACGCAATATCAATCATCTTTCCGTCTACAGTAAACACACCGATTCCCTGTGCCTTTTTGCTGTCAATCTCACGGACTACTTTTTCCGCAAAAATAATCTCTTTTTCTTTCGGCGTAAAAAATTTCATGTACAATACGAATCTGTCTTGGATTGATAATCGATTTCCCATCAAAGCCCATCAGGTGAATCGTATTGACGTCTTCCCGAAAGCCCTCTTCGTTTTCCAAATCTGTATAGACGGTATCAAAACACTGTACACCTGCTGCCCGTGCAGCGATGACAAGCTGCTGTCTTGCTCCCATCAGTTCTATTCCGGTTCCCGTGATGTGGGTATGCAGATCTTTCGTGTAATCTCCACCGGACAGTGCGATACCAAACAACCTTTTCGAAGCCTCGCAAATTTCTAACGCCTTCACCACACCTCTTGCCGATTCTATCGCTGCCATAATTAAGGTACTGTTCTCCGGTCTGCCAAACTCATTCTCTGCCTTTAAAATTTGCTGCTCCACTATCTTTACATCTTGTGCTGTCTCTGTCTTCGGAATCCGGATGCCATCACATCCACCGGCTACTGCGCAACGGATATCTTCCTTCCAGAAAGGTGTGTCCAGGCCATTGATACGTACAATCCGTTCCGCTCCATGATAATCAATCGTGCGAAGTGCATGAAACAGGGAAAATCTGGCCGCGTCCTTCTGATTTTCTGCCACTGCATCTTCCAGATCCAACATCAGAGAATCTGCTCCATAAATATAGGGATCTTTAATCAGTCCCGGCTTCTGTGCGTTTAAAAACATCATGGTACGACGTAATCGTTTTTTTGCGTCTCTCATCGGATCGCACCTCCCCATGGCAGCTGCTCCGACTGCCCGGCGGAACGGTATACCGCAGCTTCCACCCTTGCACGATGGTGCAGTCCAGAGCTCCTTTATCTACAATCTTAATTTTTACGTTCTGAACTCCCAGATTTTCCAGAGTATCCAGAACCACATGACGGATCTGATTTCCATACTGATGAATCACTGTACTTTCCAGTACCAGATCTATATTGCCATCCCCATCTTCTACCGTAACCATACAATCGCTGGATTCCAGTGTTCCGGCTACAGCTGCTTTTTCTATCTGCATTTTCCTCTTCTCCCTGTATTTCCCGTGGGGGCTGCCGCACTAAGAAAAATTTCTACAAATATGGGTCTTTATCTGCTAAATAGTTCTATATTCTGTAGTGTTTTCGCTTAGCGCGTGTCTGAAAAATCATTTCCGCAATCTGCAAGCCCCACTTTGCGGTATATTTTATTCTTCTACTGATTTCCCTGCAAAGTTCATCCAGTCCAGAATCTTCTGAATATACTCATCAAAGAAAATATCATCATGTCTTCCCGGTCCCTCTTCAAACAGCAGCGGAACGCCCAGCTGATCCGCAAACTCCTTCAGATCGACCGAATCCTGGTGACGTCTGTCCTCTGTACCGCAGCAGGTATACAGTCTCGGAATATCTCTTCCTTCTTCTTTCCGGTTTTTCAACAGTGTAAAAACATCATGAACCTCCGGTGTAATCGCAGGCGGATCACCATATAACGCTTCACAAAGGGTGGATACCGTGTTAACCTTTCCCTGATAACGATATTCCGCATGATAAGATCCCGCAACGCCTCCGATTGCCGCAAATTTTTCCGGACAGGTAAGTCCCCATTTATAGGCACCGTAACCTCCCATCGACATTCCTGCAATAAAACGGTTTTCCCGCTTTGTTGCTGCCGGGAAATTTCTCTCCACAAAATCTGTCAGTTCTTCTGTCAGATAAGAAAAATAATCCAGTCCGTATTTCATATCCGTATAGGCGCTGTTATATACGCTTGGCATAACCACCATAATCTGATGCTCATCTGCATAACGCTCAATCTTGGAGGTCCTCAGATACGAAAGATGGTCTCCTGTAAATCCATGCAGCAGATACAGGGTCTGATATTTTTTGTTTTTCCCGAAAGTCTCTCCCTTTTTTCCCTGCTCTACATCTTCCATTCGCTCTTTTTCCGGAAGCAGAATCGAAACATCTACCTGCATCCGCAGGATACAGGAGTGAAAATTGCAATGTACATATGCTGCCATCTGTTTCTCCTTTCTGTCAGCCTTTTACAGCGCCGACAACCACACCTTTGATAAAATATTTCTGAAGCATCGGGTAAATAATAATGATTGGTAAAATTCCGACAAATGCCAGTGCCATTCGGATGGAGTTTCCCGGAAGCGAAACTGCCTGTCCTTCGGCCGCCAGCTCTGATGCTCCGCTTCGCAGATATTCAATGTTTTTCATGATACGCATCAGAAGATTCTGAATACAAAATATTTTGGATCCTGTACGTAATATAAAGCATTGGTCCAGCTGTTCCAGTAGGAAAGACCTGTAAACAGTCCAATGGTGGCAACTACCGGCTTCGACAACGGAAATACAATTTTGGTGAAAATTCCAAGCTCTGACGCTCCGTCCAGCTGTGCAGCTTCATATAATGCTTCCGGCAGGCTGTTGCTGTAATAGTTTCTTACCAGGAAAATATTGAATGCTGTCATCAGAAGATTCGGAAAAATCAGTGCTGCATACGTATCTTTAATATGGAAAAATGTTGTCCACATAATATACTGTGGCACCAGTCCTCCATTAAACAGCATGGTAAAATATACAAAAAAGGATAATGCGTTTCTATATTTGAATGTTTTTCGTGCCATCGGATATGCGATCGAAGTCGTCAGTAATACGCTTAATCCGGTTCCGACAACGGTTGTTCCAATCGTAACAAGATACGATCTTACGATTGTTGCTGCCTGTTTTACCATGTAGGTATATGCTTCCAGGCTGAGTTTCTTCGGCAAAATCTGATATCCGTTTGTAATCAGTTCATTTTCATCGGTAAAGGACGCAACCACCAGAAGAATCATCGGAAACAACGCCACAATACTGATTACCACTAAAATAACTGTTGCTATTGCAATAAATCGTTTTTCATCGCTGACTGTCTTTTTCATATCCTGCCTCCTAGAACAATGCGTTTTCCGGATCTTTTTTCCGTACAATAAAGTTTGCAATCATGACCAGTGCAAAACCAACCAATGACTGATATACACCTGCTGCCGAAGACATTCCTACATTACCCTGTTCCATCAAACCACGATATACATACGTGTCAATCGTCTGCGTCGTAGAAAACAGGGTTCCTGCATTCATTGGTACCTGATAGAACAAACCAAAGTCAGAATAGAATACACGACCGATCGCCATCAATGTCATAATAATAATGGTTGGTCTCAGAAGCGGAAGCGTAATAGCAGTAATCTGTTTCAGTTTAGAGGCACCGTCAATCTTTGCTGCTTCATAAATTTCCTTATCAATGCCTGCAATACCTGCCATATAAACGATCGCATTATATCCTGCATTCTTCCAAAGATATACAATAACCAGGATAAACGGCCATGCAGCTTTTGCAGTATACCAGTCTACGCCGTTTTTCCCCAACGCATCTAAAATTGTATTGTTCACAAAACCGGTTGTACTTCCCAATAACGCGTATACCAGATACGCCGTTACAACCCAGGACAGTAAGTGTGGAAACAACAGCACGGACTGGAAAAGCTTTCCGCGTAACAGTTCTCCCAGCTCATGCAGCAGGATTGCAAAAATCACAGAAACTACGGTTCCGATCACGATAAAAGCCAGATTATATAACAATGTATTTCTCGTAATAACCCATGCATCATCTGTCAGAAACAAAAATTTAAAGTTATCCAGTCCACACCATGGACTGCCCCAGATTCCTTTCGCATAGCTGAACTTTTTAAACGCAATAAAGGTTCCCACAATCGGGATATAGTTATTAATAATCAGATATGTAATACCCGGCAATGCAATTAAGAGCAATGCTAATGTATTTTTGCTGGCATATTTCTTCTTACTCTTCGGCATATAATTCGAGCTCCCTTTTTATAAATAAGGCTGCGGTGATATTCCGCAGCCCTTTCCTTTTTTCAAAGTCTTTCCTATTTACTACTCATCCATGCATCCAGCTGCTCCTGTTTTCCTTGAATCAGGTCATCCATGCCGGCTGCTTTCAGTCGTTTTGTCATCTCGGCAAGTGTTGCATCTACATCCGCAGCACCAACCCACAGAGATTTTTTATATTCTTCTACAATGTTCAGGCATGCGGTATATTCTGCTTCTTTATCACTGTAGTCGTAAAGGAAACCATAATAGTTTGAATGATCTCCATCATAATTCTGCTGTTTATTTGTCTCTTTTTCTTCTCCATACAGACCGCCTGCAACCGGATAGGTCAACCATTTATTTCCCCAGAAATAGTAGTTCATATTATCGGTATAGGCTACACTATTCAGATCCGTATATCCATCCGGTGCTACTGCACAACCATTTTCATCCAATTTATAATCCACGCCTTCTTCTCCATAGACCAGAAGGTTATCTACATATTCATCTGTGTACAGCAGATTCATAAATTTGCAGGCTGCTGAAGGATTTTTACAGCCGGAATTTACCATCCACGCCCCGGAGTTTCCAGACCAGATCATCGAATCACTGATCTGTACATTTTCAAATGGATGACCATAGTTGTTTGTATACTGCTGCGCAATCTTTGGATTACCAAGACCACAGAATGTGCCAAAGCAGTTGCCGGACATCAGTAATTCTGCGGTAGTTGCTGTTGTGGTAGCTGCATCACTTGCATAATAACCAGCTTCAAACCAGCTTCTGGTCAGTTCGCACAGTTCTTTAAAGTCTGTCGTTTCATATATATCCACTACAGTTGCATTATCCTGATAAGCCACACCGGAAACGGATGAAGCGATATTGTCGCCTAATGGATCAATTTTATCAATCTTGCCAAGATAACTTTCAAATAATGCATTCGCTCTGTTCGGATCAATGATTGTCATATCTGGATAAGCTTCTTTTACCTTTGCAAACACTGCTGTCAAGTCTTCCGGTTTGGTAACCTGACTCATATCGATTCCAAGTTCCTCAGTAATATCTTCACGATAGGTAAATCCACCCGGTACATAGTTAGAACCCATATTCAGAATTCCATATGTTTTTCCCTCTACCGTTGTCGGTGCCAGAAAACCATCGTAAAGAGTTTCTGTTGTTTCTTTCAGATCATTGTCCAGATACTCTGTAATATCCAGCGCTGTTCCATCCTGAATATATTTCAGATGCGACGTATTATAGGCCTGAAATAAATCCAGCTGTTCTCCGGATGCCAGCATCAGATTCACCTGATTCATATAATCAGAATTGGAAAACAGTACCAGTTTGACCTTCGTATTGATCTTATCTACCGTATAATCGTTGATCAGGTTCTGAATTCTTTCCAGTTCTGATGACTCTGGGATATTGTTCTGTGTCATATACGCAAATACAATTTCTGCCGGTTCTTCGCTGTCGCTGCTCTCCTGTTTACTGCTTTCCTGTTTTCCGGTTGCATCACCGCTCTGTGCTCCACCACACCCGCTCAGCAGAGATCCCACTGTCAGGGTGGCCATCAAAATCGCCAAAATCTTTTTCTTCATTTCTTTCTCCTTTCTTCTTTCCGGTTCCTTTTGATAGACTTATCATAGCGCAAAAAACGAAAGTTCTTACACAAAAAAGTACAAAAACTTTCGTTTTTAAGCTATCTATTCTTTTTTCCGAAACTCTACCGGTGAAACTCCCGTATATTTTTTAAATACAGATGAGAAATACGGGAGCGTATCAAATCCGACTTCCAGCGCAATATCAATCACCTTTGTATTGGTGTTTTCCAGCAAATGTTTCGCTTTTTCCACGCGCAGAGAATTAATATAATCATTCAACGACGTTCCGATATCCTTCCGGAACATTTTTCCAATGTATTCCGGTGAAAAATGAAACCTCTCCGAAAGCGTATTTCTGTTAATATCTTCCGTATAATGTTCTCTGATATAATCAATTACCTGATCTGTGATCCTTTTTTCTGTTTTTTCTTTCCGTTCCTCCTGTGTCAGATCAAATACCTTATTCATCAGCCATGTCATCCACTGCACCATAGAAAATTCCGATTTAACCGCATTCATATCCAGTTTCAGATAGATCGGGTCACGAATCACGCTGTTCATATTTTCCTTTTTATCATGGAGATATTTGCTTACAAGCTGTGTCAGTTCCACCTGAAAATTGCGAAATCCTTCTACGGAATGCATCGTTTGCTTTACATGCTGCAGCGTTTTTTGTAAATATTCCATTGTACTTACCCTGGAACCCTTGTTCAGACACTGCAGAATATAATCTTCGTCCAGAATATGTCCGGAAGCCTCCTTTTCTCGGAGCAATGCCATAAATTCCTTTATTTCCCCTTCGTCATAAATATGCGTTTTGTCATATTCCATTATTTTCTCTTTTTCCAAACCTGCTTCATAAAAAGAAACGCTTGGGGATATGTATCCGATCTGCAATACATCCGGAAAATATTTTTCAAATATGTTTCTGACCTGTGCCGCTCTCTCCTTCGTCTCCCTTTCCGAAAATTCCGACAGAATTCCAAGATAGGTTCCCTTATTTTCTTCCCAGCAGATCACATTTTCCATTCTAATTTTTTCTGTGAATGCTTCTGCCAGAATATTTTCCATTGCAAATTTATAAATGGATTCCTGTTCCTTTTCTTTACCGAAGTCCATTTTGCCACTGGCAAAATGAAGAATCACAACACAATATTTTTCCTGAATCTCTTCCTCTATCCCCTGTTGCTTGATTTCCTCCTCGAGTCCCTGTTTCTGCACACCGTTCCAGCAATACTCTTGTCCAGAAATATCGCACCATCTTTCTTTTTCCGATCTTCCAATATTCCCGGATTTCCTCCGTTTTTTGTTTCCAGGCTATTTTTTCTGTCACACGAAGCAAGGCTGATTGATTTTATTCATATCAATTGGCTTCAGCAGATAGTTTGCCGCACCATTCTGCACAGCTCCATAGGCATATTCAAATTTTTCATGGCTGGTCAGAAAGATAACCTCTGTCTGGATTTTCTGTTCTCGTACCCATTCCAGAAAATGAATTCCATTCTCCTTTGGCATTTCAATATCACATAAAATCAGTTCCACTTTATTTTTTTGCAAAATATCTCTGGCCATAGAAGTATTGTAGGCCACATAGATCTGGTCAATAGAAAGTAACGCGCGATCCAGCTGTTCTTCCAATACCTGCGTTGTCACAATTTCATCATCTACAATCAGCAAATTCATCTCTCTTCGTCTTTCTCCTCATCTGTACATTTCAGTGTTTTCGGAATCCATATGGTTATTTTGGTTCCTTCCGGTTCCAGATTCTCCAAATACAGAAGATGATCCTGCTGGTACATCATCTTCAGAACCTCTTTTACATTTTTTATTCCAATTCCACTTCCATCTTTTTTTTCTGTTATTTCCATATCTTTATTCACAAAGTCCAGTATTTCCTGTGAAAATTGACCCTGCGATATATATAGTTCCAGTTTTAAGCAAACTTCCTTCCCCGAGAAGCTCCACAATGCCTGAATCAGAACCGTAGTGAACGAATCAATACTGATCACGTGCTTAAATATATTTTCCAAAAATGTATGCAGGATCATCTGCGGCACTGGATACTGCAGCAGTTCTTCCGGTATATCCATATAGACATAAAAGCAATCCCGGTACATGAGTCGCTGCATTTCCAGATATCCCTTGGCATTCTTTATTTCATCCTGCAGCGGAACAGTATGCAGACCGGTTCGAAACATATAACGAATGTTCTGTGAAAATGCCTGAATAAAGGCATGGACATTCTCTTCCTCGTGCTGATAAACCATGCTGTTAATGGTTGATAAAGCATTCAGGAAATAATGTGGTTTTAATTGCATATGAATATACTTCAGCTGCACATCCTTCATTCGAAGTTCCTGTTCGTACTTTTGCACCCTCATTTCAAGAATCGTCTGTACCATATCATTATATGCCTGTTTTACTTCTTCCATTTCGTAGCTGTTTGTATTATATTCCGCTCTTGCCCTGAAATCTCCACTGTGAATTTTTCTGGACACCCAGAACAGGTCTGCAATCGGCCGGAAGATTTCTTTTTGCATATACCAGACAATTGTTCCAAAGGAAAGCAAAGACAGTACTAAAAATCCAAAAATAACGATACCGGAGGTAGAATATGCGGCATACTCGGATGATTTTACACTGTAATACATCTGATATGCATCTTCCAGAACAGATCCCTGATAGATACTGATGGATGGATCCTGTTTCTGCAGATTCTCTATCGCTTCTCCATATGTCCAATCCTCTCCTGAACCGCACAGAATTTTCCCTTTTTTGTCTGTAAGATAGAACGCTGCCTCTTTGATGGACATATCATTATAGTTTAACAAAGAGTCCAGTCTTTTTTCTGATTACCAATACAGCGATCGTATTTGCACCATAATTATAATATTTTACCAGATACACCTGCTTCCCCATGACAGTGGAAGTCCAGCCGGATGTAGGAGTTTTATCAAACGTATTACGCTTTTGAAGATATTTTTTGATATCTTTTATTGTATCATATGTTATATTTCCATTTCTCTGAATCAAAATACTGTTGTCTTTACAATTAACAATCACATAGGCATCCGCTTCTTTGGTATCCTGGCATTTTTCCTTAAGAATTTGCAACATTTGATACTGCGCTTTCACTTTTTCCAGATTATTTTCTCCGTTCAGCTGTGTCAAAAGCAGGCGATACCCCAGAAGAAGATCCAGGTTATCATCCAAACGTTCCAATACACTTTCCATCGTATTATGATAAATCTGCAGTGTATTTTCCACCAGGTTTTCCTCATTTTTTTTAGCAATATCAACAATAAACGCTTTGTACAGAAACAGTAAAATAATCTGCAGAAGCAAAAAGTAGTAAAAAAAACGCCCATGGTACTTCTGATTTTTCTTTTTTTCATCTTTTCCCGACTCTCCCTGAAGTTTGTTATCGTGACCGATTACATTATATACTAATTTTCGGACAGAAGAAAGACTGTCCAAAGATTACTTGCAGCTTGCGGAAATGATTTTTCAGACACTTTTTTTTCATAAACGATTTTTCTTTTACATACATTATAGTAAAAACGCCCGTCCGTTCGCCTCTCGTCCGCTCACAGACGGCTTTTCAAAAAGGAGTGTGCCCGCCCATGAGTTCCAAAACGAAAATCATTGTACTACATATGAAAGAAGTGGTTTACACCGCTGTTTTTCTTGCTCTCGCGCTGATTCTTCTCGTGGTGTTTCTGATCATGTTCTCCGGGAAGAAGGATTCTGCGAAAAAACCTTCTGTCACCACTGCTGCTTCCGCCGAAAATGCACGCTACATTCCCGGCATCTACACCTCCACGATCTCCCTCGCGACCAAACCTTCGATGTGCAGGTCAATGTTGAGCAGGACCGCATCACCGCGATTTCACTGAATAACTTAAGTGAAACCACCGCCGCCATGTATCCGCTCATGGAGCCCGCGCTCGATTCCATCGCAAGCCAGATCTATGTGAATCAGACGACGGAAGGCCTCATCTACGGAGAGGACGACCGCTACACCTCCGAACTGCTCGTCTCCGCGATCAATCAGGCGCTCGAACAGGCTCAAAATCCTTTCTCCGCAGAATCCTGATCTTTCTATGCAAAAAGGCCTCGAAGCATTCTTCTGCTCCGAAGCCTTTTTTCTGTCGTGCATCTCAAAATTTGATTCCCTGCACCAATTTGGATTATCTTTGTTTCTTTCCGTATTTCCTGTTTTGTTTTTTACAGCTGGTCGAGTTCCTCTCTCCAGAGCTTCACGCACGCATCACTCGGCATACGCAGGTCGCCGCGCGGGGATACCGCAACGCTTCCGACCTTCGGGCCATCCGGCAGGCAGGAGCGTTTGAACTGCTGCGCGAAAAATCTCCAGTAGAACGTTTTCAGCCATTTTAAGATCGTCGCATCATCGTAGACACCGGCAAATGCAAGTTTTGCCACACGGTAAATCTTGAGCGGTTCGTACGTCACACGCAGCATATAGTATAAGAAGAAATCATGAAGCTCGTACGGTCCGACGAGATCTTCTGTTTTCTGAGAAATGACACCATCTTTCGGCGGCAGCAGTTCCGGGCTGACCGGCGTGTCGAGTACATCCAGAAGGATATCGGAAAGTGCTTTTTCCCCGCAGGTGTCCGCATAATACTGTACCAGATGGCGCACCAGGGTTTTCGGTACGGACGCATTGACGGCATACATCGACATATGGTCGCCATTGTACGTTGCCCAGCCAAGTGCCAGCTCGGAAAGATCACCAGTTCCAATGACCATACCGCCCGGACTGGTTGGCAAGATCCATCAGAATCTGGGTTCTCTCACGCGCCTGTCCGTTTTCATACGTCACATCATGCTTCTCCGGATCCTGTCCCGATAGTCGGCGGAAATCGGTACTT
>ENA-OQMZ01000373-OQMZ01000373.1-human-gut-metagenome-genome-assembly--contig:-NODE-373-length-19483-cov-4.374096_pt1 | contig 19483 bp, 24 predicted proteins | sample MGYA00242621_ERZ504862 | MGnify/ENA primary metagenome ERZ504862 (study PRJEB26092, sample SAMD00036393) | human gut metagenome | host: Homo sapiens | study: EMG produced TPA metagenomics assembly of...
CTCGTTCTCGGCGGCCACTTGCCGTTTAAATGCCTCGCACTCTTCGTTCAGAACATGGGAGAATTTACCGACCAGGCGCATGATCTCGCGCTGTTCCCACGCTCGAGCGCTTCGAATGCCTGTTGCTCGGCTTTTTGCGCCGGTAACGCGTAGCGCTTGGCAAACCGCACGCCTTCTTCGGTCAATCGCACAACCTTGTTCTTACGACTGCCCTCGGCAAACTCCAACGTCGCAAGCCCTCGCGCCCTAAGCGTCTTGATCGCCGAATTGATGGTCTGTTTGCTGTAGAACCATTCACTCGTCAGCCGACTCACGGCAACGCTTCCGCCCGCTGCACTCGCGTCGACGAGCATCCAGTAGGCGCAGTCCGAAAGACCGCAGGTACGCGCGAACTCCGAATAGATACGGTCAAGCCCGTTAAGCATCCGGTCGAAATCGACCAGGCTAACTGCACTATTCATCTCTCCCACCATTCGATAGTCCGAGTTTTGACCAATTTATATCTCTACATTAGTCCGAGTTTTGACTATCGTCAATACGCTCGTTGTTTATGGTCGGCTCTACATAAGCATATCGACAAAAAGACCGCCGGCGCGGGGGCGGGCGCCGGCGGTCACGCGAGAATAGCGATGTATTTGCCCGTTAGGCAGCGACGGCCTCGTAGACCGTTGCGCCCGCAAAGCTGTCGTGCAGGCTCTTGCCGCAGATCCAAGGTAGCTCGACGACCTCGCAGACCGTGTTGACCAGCTCGGAGCAATCAGTAAAGTGGCCCTTATCGTTGAGGGTCTCGCAATCCTGAACACGCCAATAGCCATCGGTGTGCGTGATGTAGTACTCGTGATCGTTGATCGACACGAAAGCGCGCGTCTTGGAACGCAGCAGCTTCAGAAATCCTTCGAAGTCAGTCTCGACGACATCTCCAGCCTGGAACATGATAGTTACCTCCTGGCCCAGCGCCACCACAGCGCATTGATTAACGTTGGTACCCCTTTAGTAAAACCTTTATCAATTGATATGCGCCCCTGTTTTAGGCAAGTGGTAAAAACCGCAGGGTAGACGGGATAAAACGTTTAACCATCTCATCAGTTTCTCACATTCTTGCCGCAGTTTTATGCAAGCCGACTTTTCCGATTGGTGGCTATTGCTGTTTGGGCCCTCTGCGCGATTACGGCTACGGCACGACGGGTAAGAACGGAGCATCTGCAACGTCATCGCTAGGAGAACCCATGGAGACCATCGAAGCGCTCATCCATCGCCGTAGCTGCCGCAACTACAGCGATCGCCCCGTCGAGGCAGAAAAGCTCGCACGCATTATCGAGGCAGGCCAGTACGCGCCGAGCGGCATGGGGCGTCAGCCGGTCACGTTCGTCGCCGTCACCGACCCCGCGACCGTCGAGCGTCTCTCGCAACTCAATGCGCAAGTCATGGGCAGCAACGGCGATCCCTTCTACGGTGCCAAAACCGTTGTGGTGGTACTGGTCGACCGCAGCGTGCCCACGCATCTGGAAGACGGTTCGCTTGCCATGGGCAACCTGCTCAATGCTGCCTATGCGCTGGGTGTTGATTCGTGCTGGATTCATCGCGCCCACGAGGTTTTCGATTCGCCCGAGGCCTGGAGCTGCTGGCCAGCTGGGGCCTGCCCGCCGACGGAAGCCTGCGCGGTGTTGGCAACTGCATTCTGGGCTACGCCGAGGACGCACTCCCCAAGGCCAAGCCTCGCCGCGACAACGTGGTGTATGTTCCGCCGTTCTAACGAACGGCGGACCCGTTGACGCTGCGCGAGCCGCATTAACGCCAATCTGACGTTCAATTTCGAGGGCGCGACCAAAAGGTCAGCGCCCTCTCATTTCACGTCACCTTGGCGCAAATGCGGCCCGCTCGCTGTTGGTGCCTGACATCGAGTGAGCCACTGTCTTGGGCAGCTAAAAGGCCCCGTCCCATATTTGCTGCCCCACTCGCAACTTATCTTGCCGATGGAGTTGTCGTCGTTTCGTTCGTGTGAGTCGTTTTGGCGCCGTCGCCTTGTTCGTCCTCGTCCTTTTGAGCATCGGCAATGGTGGCAGCAGCTGCGACCATACCGCGCTGGGGCGCCACACCCGTCTGGTCTTGTGCGCCTTCAACAAGCTCCGTGCCAGCATGCGCAAGTTCAGGCGATTTGAAAATCGCGCCCAGACTCGCGCCGTCGCCGGCATATCCGAGCGCCGCGAGCGCGATGACGATTATCGCGGCAACGACCACGATCGGCACGTAACGATGCCAGCCTGCAGGATTGAGGCCGCTACGGCGGGCAGCACCGCGGCTGATGTAGCCAAGCGTTCCATCGTGCTTGAGCTTTGAGCCCACCACGCGCCTTCGTCCCCACAACGAGGACTCGGCCTGCATGGCCAAGCGAGCGCTTGCCGAAGGATAGCCATATTTTGTGCGCTTGAACGAGCCGTCGAACCCCGAGGCGCTTTTGCCCCACGTCCGCGAAGTCGTACGCCGGCCGACCGGCGCCGCACTTCGCTTTGTTCGGTTCGTTTTTGAAGTCTCCGCCATACTCCCCCGCACGCCGTAACACAATCGAAACAATGCTTCTTTGGACTGTATCACACGCGCCGCACGCGGTCACGGCGCCTCGCTCAGCGGTCGTTGTCCTTCAGCAGGCGCCATAAAGTCGTGCGGCTTATACCGAGCACCTCTGCCGCACGTGTCCTGTTGCCGTGAAGGTGCTGCAGGACCAACCGTGCGACATCGCGCTCGGTATCGGCCAGGGGACGCAAGATGTACAAATCGCTTTCGAGCGCCGGGGCGCCAAAGGTCGCGGTCTTGATAACGTCCTCCTGGGCAAGCACCTCTTTCGCCACGGCACGCTCCACCGTACCCGCCCCCACTAATATATAGAGTCGTTCAGAGACTTCACGCAGCTGCAGGTAATTGCGGGGCCAACGGTACGCATCGAGCGTCTCTGCCGCGGCGGCGGACAACATGGGGGCACCCGTCTTAAACATATCTGCCAGATACCCCAGATAGCGCGCAACCTTTTCCGACGCGCCGCCCTGCTCGGCAATCGCCGGCGCCACACTCACTGCACAGGCCAGACGCTCGGTTACAAAAGCAGCCTGATCGCTTTCGCCGCCGCCCGGCATATCGTTTGCCGTCAACACCACATGGCAACGAGTTGCGAGCACCGTGTCGATCATTGCGGACACGAGCTCGCGCAGACGTTGGGGGCCAACAGCATGCCAGCCGCCCATGCAAAGTGTCAGCCCCGTTTGGAATAGCGGCGATTCGGAACTTTTGAGCAGATGGCGCCAGCCGCGATCCGTAAGCTCATCGAGCGCAACGGACACAAAGGGCTGATCGGCATAGGGTCCATCCAGGTACAGGCGTTTTGCAATCTGATCCTGCCCCGCGCCCAGCTCGCCCTCGAGCATAAGGGGCACCCCACGCGCATAGCTCCCACGTACGGGGGCAGCGACCGCCGCCGCATCTTCGACGATGCCGTACGTGCTCGACGCGTAGCGAGCCTCGACTTCGTCGGCATTGAGCCACTCGATGCCCGCATGCGTCACAGCGGCGCGCACCTCATGCGCCACGACCACCCAAAGCGCTCCGCGCTCCTTGGCCGTCGGGCGCACCGTCAAGCTCAACCGCACGCCCCTCGTGGCCCATCACCCAGGCGCGCCCCCATCGCCCACGCGAGCGAGACGCTCGGAAACAAAAGCGGCGATATCCTGCTCGAGTGCCGCGTCACTCATAGTCGAGATCACAACGCCACCGCGCTCGTCGACTGCCAGCGCCGATACTCCGGCTGCGGACAATGCCTCAATCAGAATCTGCAGCTTGGCATCGCTATCCATGATTTGCCCCTGTCCGCGGCGACATGCAACCGCCGACGGTCGCACGACCGAATGTTTCAAAATTGAACGATATTACTCACCAAACACTATAGGGCAAAAGTCGCCGTCCTGCGAGTATATGAATTGCCCCGCATCGCCATCCTGGCGGGGCGATAAGAGCTCTTCGGGACTATCAACTGCGGACAAGCCATACCCGCAAGAGCTCCTATCGCTCCACGCAGGTATGCGCTCGCCAGCACGCAACACGCAAATCAGCTACTTCTCTACCAGATTCCCAGCACGTGCTGCATTCCCAAACTCATGCATGCAATGCCAATCCAGCAGCAAAAGCCCAACGCGATGGGTTTGCCGCCCTTTTTGACCAGCTCGACGATATCGGTATTAAAGCCAATAGCCGCCATGGCCATCACGATAAAGAACTTCGACAGCTCCTTGATGGGCGCCGTAATGGACGCAGGAAGCTGAAGCACCGTGGTGATCACGCTCGCCAGCACAAAGAACAACACAAACATGGGAAACGCACGTTTAAGCGAGAACGTGCTTTTGGCGTCGCCGCCGGCCTTGCGCGCCAGATGCATCTGCCAGCATGCGAGAGCCAATGTAATGGGAATAATGGCCAGCGTCCTGGTGAGCTTAACCACTGTGGCGCTTTCGAGCACATTGGCGCCGGGATGCATGCTATCCCAGGCGCTCGCCGCAGCCGTTACCGACGAGGTGTCGTTGATGGCGGTGCCGGCAAACAGGCCAAAGCCCTCGTTGGTCAGCCCGAGCATGCCGCCGAGCGTCGGAAACACGAGCGCCGCGATAACGTTAAACAGGAAGATGACCGAAATGGCTTGGGCAATCTCGCGATCGTCGGCATCGATGACGGGCGCGGTCGCAGCGATGGCCGAACCGCCGCAAATCGACGAGCCCACACCCACAAGCGTCGCAATCTTGCCCGGCACGTTCATAACGCGGCAGAGCACGACGGCGATGACAAGCGAGGTCGAGATCGTCGCCACGATAATCGGCAGCGACTGGGCGCCCTTGGACAGAATCTGGGAGAGGTTCATGCCAAAGCCAAGCAGGATAACCGCGTACTGCAAGACTTTTTTAGACGTATAGGTGACACCGGCGGCGAGCTGTTCGCGACGATTCTTGGGAAAGACGAGCGCCAGGACCATGCCAAAGAGAATGGCAAATACCGGACCGCCGACCACCTCAATTTGTTTGCCGAGCAACGTCGCGGGAATGGCGATGATCAGGCAGAACAAGACGCTTCCAGTCGCTCGCGTACGATATTCGCCAGTTGCATATGAGATTCCTTCTTTCTATTTCACGTTTGCGACGGCTTATGATACGGCAATGTTGAGCACAGCCCTGCGCAAATACAGACTAAGATGCCGCAATAGTTCTCGGGCAACAGCCGAATTACCCACCGCGGAGAGCTGGTTCGCGGCATAATAAACAACTGACATATGAGTTTGATAGAACAGTTGCGAGGCGCTATGGAAGAATCGATGCACGTCGGCGAGCAGGAAACGAGCCTACAGGACCAGTCCTACCACACCATTCGACGCAAAATCGTCTACCTGGACTACAAGCCGGGCGAAAAGCTAGGCGTCAAGCAGCTTTGCGACGACCTGGATATGGGGCGCACCCCTGTGCGCGAGGCACTGGTGCGTCTGGCGCAAGAGAGCCTGGTGCGCACCGTGCCCCAAAGCGGCACCTATGTCTCGCCCATCAACCTCACCTTTGCCGAGAGCGCCTGCTACATTCGCGAACACCTGGAAAAACAGGTGATTGTGGAGTGCTGCGCCCGTGCCACCTCGGCAGGCATCGAGCAGCTCGACCGAGCCATCGCGCTGCAGGAAAAGGCCATGGCCGAAGAGGATCGCATCGGATTCTTTTTAAGCGACAACCTCATGCACCGCATGATCTTTAGCATCGCGTGCCGCAGCACCGTGTGGTCGTGGCTCGAGGCGACCAATGCCGACCTGGAGCGCTTCCGCTGGCTGCGCGCCGCCACGCAGAGGCTCGACAATCAGGAGATTGTTAACGAGCACAAGCAAATCCGCCGCGCCATCGCCGGCCGCGACCCCATCGAGGCGAGCTTTTTGGTCAGCAAGCACCTGCATATGATGTTCCGCAACCAGACCGAGGTCCTGGACCAATATCCCAAGTATTTCGAGACCAGCAGCTCCGCTAACCTGCCAAAAAGGGACAGGTTTATTTCGGCAGGTTTTATCTGGGCAAATGCAACAAGGCCCGACTCCGCCACAACGGAGCCGGGCCTTGTTGTTGGCGCGTTTCGACAACAGAGCACTCGATGTCAGTCGTCAACAGTGAGCGAGCCGCATTTGCGCCAAGGTGACGTGAAATGAGAGGGCGCTGACCTTCTGGTCGCGCCCTCGAAATTGAACGTCAGATTGGCGTGAATGCGGCTCGCGCAGCGTCGACCGGTCCGCGTTCGGCAGAACGGCGGAACAACAATTACTCGACAGTAACGCTTTTCGCCAGGTTACGAGGCTGGTCAACGTCGCAACCGCGCAGGATGGCCACCTCGCGGGCGAGCAGCTGCAGCGGAACGCTCGCCGTGATGGGCTGAACACGTCACGGACGGACGGCACGCGAATGATGCAGTCGGCAATCTTGTTGATTTCCTCGTCGCCCTCGGTAGCAACGACGATGACCTTGGCGCCGCGAGCCTTGCACTCCATGAGGTTCGACACCGTCTTATCGTATGTTGCGCTCTTGGTTGCCACCGCGATGACAGGGAAACCCGGATCGATCAGCGCGATGGGGCCGTGCTTCATCTCGCCGGCGGCATATGCCTCGGCATGCAGGTAGCTGACCTCCTTGAGCTTAAGCGCGCCCTCATAAGAAATGGCGGCGCCCATGCCGCGACCCACAAACAGCGCGGACTGCGCGTCCTTGCACACAAGCGCGGCCTCGTGCACGGCCTCGGTCTGCGTATCCAGGATCCACTGGATCTGCTCGGCCGTATCGGAAAGCTCGCGGAACAGCATGCGCGTCTGCTTGGTGGTCAAGCGGTACTTGACCTGCGCCAGCAGCAAGGCCAAAAGCGTGAGGCTCACGACCTGACCGATGAAGCTCTTAGTCGAGGCGACCGCAATCTCCTTGTTGGCCTTGGTGTAGATGACGCCGTCGCTTTCGCGCGCCACCGGGCTGCCCACCACGTTGGTGATGCCAAAGACCTTGGCGCCCTTGATGCGCGCATCGCGAATGGCGGCAAGGGTGTCGGCCGTCTCGCCCGATTGGGACACGGCCACGACGAGCGTCGTCGGCGTGATGATGGGGTTGCGGTAGCGGAACTCGCTAGCCGCCTCAACCTCGGTAGGAATACGAGCCCAGCCCTCAATAAGGTTCTTGGCGATGAGTCCGGCGTGGTAGCTGGTGCCGCAGGCAATCACATATACGCGGTCGATATCGTTGAGTTCCTCGAGCGAAAGGCCCAACTCGTCGATATCGAGCTCACCGGCAGGGGTCATGCGGCCCACCAGCGTGTCGCGCACCACGCGCGGCTGCTCGTGAATCTCCTTGAGCATAAAGTCGGGATAACCGCCCTTTTCGGCCATGTCCAGGTCCCAGTCGATATGGGTGATCTTGGGCTCAATCACATTGCCGGCCTCGTCGGTATACTCGACGCCTGCGGGCGTGAGCTTGGCAAACTGACCATCTTCGAGCACCACGACATCGCGGGTGGCATCGATAAGCGCGATCACATCGGAGGCAACGTAGGAGCCGGTCTCGCCCACGCCGACCACAATCGGGGAGTCCTTGCGGGCAACGGCGATCACGCCAGGTTCGTCGGCGCACACGGCGGCCAGGCCATAGGCGCCCACCACGTGGGTGCAGGCCTCGCGCACGGAAGCCATCAGGTCGCGCGTCTCGGCATAGGCCTCTTCGATCAAGTGCGCGAAAACTTCGGTATCGGTCTCGCTCTTAAAGTGATGGCCGCGGCCCTCCAGCTCTTCGCGCAGCTCGGCGAAGTTCTCGATGATGCCGTTGTGGACGATGGCGATGCGACCATCGCAGCTGGTGTGGGGATGGGCGTTGACAACGGAAGGCTTGCCGTGAGTGGCCCAGCGGGTATGCCGATACCGCAGGTAGCGTCGCTGTCGATATTGGAAAGCTCGCTCTCCAGGCCCGCAACCTTACCCACGCGGCGGATGACGTCGAGGTGAGCCGCGGCGCCCTCGCCCACCTCGAGCGCGACGCCCGAGGAGTCATAACCGCGATATTCCATACGCTTAAGGCCCGTGACCAGAATGTTCTTTGCAATATCAGAGCCGGTGTAGCCGACAATTCCGCACATAGGATAAATCCCTTCGCTCGCGTGACTGCAAAACGCCCACGCACGACGGGCGCTGAGACGTATAACGTCCGAGTATTGTACTCACACAAACGCAAGCTGATATACCAGAAGTGGTATCTTAAACTGGATACCACTCGATGCACACACCCTACCACCACAACGGTAACAGGCACCTTTGCTGTGGTTGGCACTCCCCTAGGGACGCAGGCGGCGTTCGAGCCGATTGCCCAGGGCCGTGAGTGCCATAACAATGACGTAGTAGACCACGGCCACCACTAAAAACGGTTCAAAGGCTCGATAGGTGAGCGCCTGCACGCTCTGGGCGGCGCGCATCATATCCATCAGGCCGATGGTTGCCACCAGCGAGGAGCTCTTGAGGACCGTGATCACTTCGTTGACCAGAGCAGGGGCAATCGAGCGCATCGCCTGCGGAACGATGATCTTGCGCATCATGGGAACATAGCGAAGCCCGATGGCCCGAGCGGCATCGTACTGCCCCCGGTCAACGCCCTCGATACCACCGCGCACCGTCTCGGACACCGTCGCTGAGCCGTTGAGCCCCAGCGTAATGGCACCGGCGGCAAACATCGAAATTTTGAAGCCCGTGAGCTGCGGCGTCGCAAAGTACGCCAAAAAAAGCAACACGATGAGCGGCACGCCGCGAAAGATAGAGGTGTAGCAGTTGAGCACCGCACGCAATGGGCGACAGGGCAAAACCTTGAGCACGGCAATGAGAAAGCCCAGGACGAGTGCTAGGGCCAGCGCGGCGGCCGTCACCTGACAGGTCACGACCAGGCCGCTCATAAACATCGGTATATATGGTTCTAGCAGTTCAAACTTCATCAGCATGCCCTTGGCGCGCGCCTCACCGGCTCGCTATTTTCCGGCAACCGTCGACGTACCGGAAGCGGAATAGTCGCCGTTCCACATGAAGTCGGCGCCCACATACTGCTTGATGCAGTCATCGATGGTGCCGTCCTCGAGCATCTCGCCGATGCATTCGTCAAGCGCCGCGACAAATCCGGCACCCTTCTTGGCCATCAGGCGGTACACGCCCACGTGATCGCTCGTCTCGGAGCGATCGAGCAGGCCCAGCACCAGGCCCTCATTCGCATCGCGCATGGACTGGCCCTCGGCGCCGTCACACAGGTAGGCATCGATGCGCCCGGCGAGCACCTCTTGCAGGCACTGGTCGCCACCGTCGTACGTGTGAATATCAGCATCGGGCATGACCTTGGCGATGAACTTGTTCTGCACGGTACCGGTGGTGCAGGCGATAGACTTGCCGACGAGGTCCTCAACGCGCTTGACGGGATCGCCGCCGAGCGTGAGAACGCCCACAAGCGGCTGATAGTAGCCGCGCGTGAAGTCGTAGGTCTGCTCGCGCTCTTCGTTGGAGCTCATCGCCATGGTAAAGGCCTTGTCATCGCTCTGCACCGATGCAAGCGTGGCGGCAAAGTCCTGCGGCTCAAAGTCGTAAGAAAAGCCAGGCGCGAGACCATCTCGTCGGCAATGGCGATATCCAGGCCGACAACCTTCTGCTTGCCGTCCGACTGCGTCTCCAGATAGCGATAGGGCGCAAAGGCATCGTCGCCCACAAAGGTGAGCTTGGCGCCCTTGATATCGTCGCCCGCAACCGCGGCAGAACCGGCGGCAGAGCCCTTGTCAGCGCCACTGCCAGCGCAACCGCTCGCCGCAACCATTGCAGCACCGGCGATCAAACCCAGGAAATCACGACGAGAAACAGCGCGAGTCATACCAAAGCCTTTCAATCTACGATCAAAACGGCTTCTATTGTAGACACTCCACTGTTTAACGCGCAGCCCAGCCGCGCCAAAACCACCACAAAGGGGAACAGGCACCTTTGTGTGGTCTGGACTCCGGTGTTTGCCCAGATAAAACCTGCCAAAATAAACCTGCCCCTAATTGGTGGGTTTTGACACCCTGGGAACGGGCGATGCTACAATCTGACTCGTACTTGAAACGCATCAAAGGGGCCGCTATGGCAAAGGTAAAAATCAGCGACGTCGCGCGCGAGGCAGGAGTCTCGCTGGGCACGGTATCCAACGCGCTCAACCACCCCGAAAAGCTGCGCCCCGAGACCCTCAAGCTCATCAACGAGACCATCAATCGCCTTGGCTACCTGCCCAACCAAAGCGCTCGTCAGCTCGCGGGCGGCGCCACCAAGTCCTTTGGCCTGGTCCTCCCCCGTCTCGACCATGGCTTCTCGCTCCAAATTGCCAGCGGCGCCCATAACGAGGCCCGCAAGCACGGCTATGACCTGCTCATCGCCAACGCCGATAACGACGACATCCTCGAGGACCACTACCTGCGCTATTTTATGGGCACGCAGATGTCCGGCGTCATGGTCCAGCCCATGGCGTCCCCCGACTGGCACCCCGCCATGACCAAGATGCCCGTGCCGATCGTCCATCTGGACATCCACTGTTCCGAGCCAGGTTACTACGTGGCCGCCGACAACGAGGCACAGGGACGCATTATCGCCGAGCTTGCCATCGCCCGCGGCGCACACCATATCACCGTTGTGGGCAGAGCGGCATTTATGCAGCTCACCCTGCGCGTGCTTGGCATTCACAAGGCCCTCGCCCTGCATCCCGATATCAAAATTGAGGTCATTGACGCCGGAGAATGGAATACCGCTGCCGATGGTTACAGCATCGGCGCTCAGATTGCCGAGCGCTCTACCGGCGAGCGTCCCGATTTTGTCATCGGCCTTACCGATGTATTGGCCTCGGGCGTTATCTCGGCGTTGACCGACAAAGGCATCTCCGTCCCCGAGCAGCTTCGTGTGGCCGGCTGCGACGGCAACCCGCTTGCATGGAGCGGGTCGGTCCCCCTCACCACGGTGGCACCCCCGGGCTACGAGATTGGCCGCAAGGGTGTCCAGCTGCTCATGGAGCAAATCGAGAACAAGGCGCCGGCAAAAACCAAGCACATCCGCATTGGTTCCGCAGCGCGAACCGTTACTGCGGTCACAGCCGCCGAGGACATCAACCGTCAGGAACTCGTGCGGCCGTTCCTCTTGGAGCGCGCCAGTACCCAGGCGAGCAGCCAAGCCGAAGCCACCGCCATCAACCTCGGCGCGTATCTATAGCACGTCAGCCAGTATGCCAAAACGCCACTTAAGCAAAAGAGGGCCGACTATTGCCGAACCTCTTTTGCTTAAGCGCAAAGTCAACCGATTGTTCGTTTCAGCTCCGCAATTGTCTAGCGCACGGCCTTGACCGCCGCCGTAAGGTCGAACAACGTATCGAGCACGGCCTCGCAGCCATCCACCACGTCCTGCGGCAGCGGCACGATATCGGGGACGGCAAAGACGTGGCAGCCGGCCGTAATACCCGAGACGCAGCCGTTGCGCGAATCCTCGACCACGGCACATTCCTCGGGAGCAAAGCCCGCACGCTCACAGGCGAGCAGATACATCTCGGGGTCGGGCTTGCCGTGCACGACGTCCTCGCCGCAGGTCACCGTCTCAAACTTGTCAAAAAGACCGACCATCTTAAGGTTGCGCTCGGCCGTAGCGAGGCGCGACGACGTCGCAAGGCCACGTGATAGCCCGCAGCCAGCAGCTCGTCTAGGCACTCGGCGGCACCGGCCTTAAGCTCCAGTTCGGTCTTGACCATCTCGTCGCGAATCTTCTTGTGGCGGACATAGACCGCCTCGGTGGTTTCGTGGCTGCCGTAATGCTTATCAAGGATGTCCATGACATCGGGCAGCGTGCGACCGATAAACTGATGGATCAGCGCTTCATCAATCGCGACCCCCAGCTCGGCAGCGCCCGCCTTCCATGCCTTGATGCCCAAACGCTCGGTATCGACCAGCGTTCCGTCCATGTCAAAAATAACAGCCTTGATCATATCGATCCCCTCACCGGATTGCATTACTGCCACTCTAGCGCACTTTACAAACTTGTATATAACGTATATAGCATATTGCACTTTCGTTACATAAGCGGAAGTCTTATGACAGGCAGCCCGGTAGGATTATAGTTTTCGACCGAGTACTCAATGGTAAGGATCGTTTCATGCTTTCAGACACTACTGCACCTGCAGAGGAGCTTCAGGACAAACTCACGACGCTCGAGCAGCTGCTTTTGGCATACGGGCGCGTGGCTATCGGGTTTTCCGGCGGCGTTGACAGCAGCTTTTTGGCCGCCGTATGCGCCGCGTCATGCCTACCAATACCCTCCTCGTCCATCTCACCACGCCGCTCATCGGCACGCCCGAGCAGGCTTCGTTTGAGCAGTCCGTTGATGGGCAGGCCAATGAGGGGCCGCATTTTAAGCTCCCCGTGCTCAATCTTTCGGTGGATCAGCTGCAGCTCCCCCAAGTAGGCTGCAACGATGCTAATCGCTGCTACCACTGCAAGCACGCCGGCTTTACCGCCATCGTCAACCACGCCAAGTCGCTCGGCTTTCCCACCGTCATCGATGGCAGCAATGCAAGCGATCGCGGTGACTACCGCCCCGGCATGCGTGCGGCAGAAGAGCTCGGCGTACGCTCACCCCTTATGGAGGTCGGCTTTACCAAGGACGAAGAGCGCGAGCTGCTGCGCGCATGGGGCTATCCCGTTTGGAACCTGCCGGCGGGAGCATGTCTTGCCACCCGCGTCCCCACGGGCGAGGAGCTTACGCGCGAGAAGGTCGATTTAATCCGCGCCTGCGAGGATTACCTGCACGATCTTGATCTGGCACAGGTACGCGCGCGCTTAATCGGCGGCTGCATGCATATCGAGGCCGCACCCGCAGATGTCGCCAAGATTGCTGCCCTCGGTGGCAACGCCGTCGATGCCGAGGGCAAAACCCCGCTGCCCGCCGCCATCGAGTCCGCGCTGCGCGAGCTGGGCTGCGACCATATCTCCCCCGAGGTCACCCCCTACATTCACGGCAACATGAACCAGTAACCTGCCAAAAAGGGACAGGTTTATTTTGGCAGGTTTTATCTGGGGAAACGCCAGACAGCCCCATATACACAACCGCCGCAGCTCCATATGAGGCAAATGAATCAGCAGCGTCTATTCCAAATCTTGAGTATTTGTTCGGCGGGACGGCCTCTGCCGGCTCCTGCTAGACTGGTAGATTCCCAACCGTCCATCCAGGAGCCTCAATGTCGCGCAAGTCCGCTTACAAGCAAGTGCTTTCCATCGGCACCGCCGTGGTGCTGGGGTTTGCGCTGTTCACAGGGTCGCTCGACGGAGCGCCCAAGCTGTTGTCGCCGCAAAGCGATGAGCAGGCAGCGGCTCTGGCCGAAAAACAAAGCGAGAGTCCCAGCCGCACCGACGACGAGGCAGACCTGGTCGCTCGACTCGAATCGGGAACAGCGAGCTCCTCGGTCTCTCAAAATAGCCAAGACTCTGGCGATGACTCAGATTCCGCCGCGAGCGACACCGATGACGACGCCTCCGCGGACAGTGCCGCCACCCCTATCGACGAGGTCGAAAACCCCGATCTCGACCGCGCCCGCGGCGTATACCTCAGCAGTATTCCCGACTACGCGGGTAACCCCTATGTTGCCCTGCGCGCCGATAGCACGCACCCGCTCGGCACACCATCATTCACGCTCGATGAATACGAGCGCGCCACAGAAGAGGGCTGCTTTAAGAAGTTCTCCAAGCTCGACAGCTTGGGCCGCACCCGTAAAGCGCTCGCCTGCGTGGGCCCCGAATCGCTCGGTCAAGGCGAGCGCGGCGATATCTCGCGCATCCACCCCGCCGGCTGGCACCAGCAGCGCTACGACTTTATTCCGGGCCAGAGCCTCTATAACCGCTGCCACCTTATCGCCTGGTCGCTCTGCGGCGAAACCGCCAACCGCAAAAATCTCCTCACCGGCACGCGCCATCTCAACGAGACGGGCATGCTGCCGTTTGAAGAGCAGATCCTCGCTACATCCGCGACACGGGCAACCACGTGCTCTATCGCGTCACGCCCATGTATAACGAGGAGGAGCTTGTCTGCCGTGGCGTGCGCCTTGAGGCGCAATCGGTCGAGGACCACGGCAAGACCCTCTGCTTCCACGTATATTGCTACAACCTGCAGCCGCATGTGCAGATCGACTACGCCACCGGCCGCAATCAGGCCTCGGGAGACTAGGGCCGACCGCGCCTCCCGTAACCAAAAAAATGATCCGTTTTCCTCCGTCCCCAAGGGATCAAATAAGGCCGCCCCGGTTACCCAGGGCGGCCTTTTCGTCAGCACCTACATTGCAGGCAACGCCACACGCTACTTGGCGCGACCCTCCTCATAGCGCTCGACCAGCTTGGCCTGAACGTCATAAGGCACCTGCTCGTAGCCGGCGGGCTTCATGGTAAAGTCGCCCGTGCCGCGCGTGATGGAGCGCAGACGCGTCGAATAATCCGTCAGCTCGGCCAGCGGCGCCTGGGCAATAACAACGGTGTCGCCGCGTTCATCGGTCTCCATGCCCGTCACGCGACCGCGCGAGGCCGAGATATCGCCCATCACGGCGCCGGCGTAGCTCTCGGGGATGGTCACCGTGATTTCCTCGATGGGCTCCAGCACCACCGGGTCGGCATCGGCGCATGCCTTGCGCAGGCCGATGCGAGCCGCCGCGCGGAACGCCATCTCGTTGGAGTCGACGCTGTGATACGAGCCGTCGTACACAGCCACGCGGATGCCAGTAAGCGGGTAGCCGGCAATAATGCCGTCCTTCATGGTCTCCTGAACGCCCTTGTCCACGGCGGGAATGAGCGAACGCGGAATGCGACCGCCCACGACCTCGTCTACAAACTCATAGCCATCGCTCGTGCCGTCGGGCCCAATGAGTGGCTCAACGCGCAGCCAGCAGTCGCCATACTGACCGGCACCGCCAGTCTGCTTCTTGTGGCGACCCTGGGCACTTGCCGTGCGGCGAATGGTCTCGCGATACGGAATACGGATCGGCACGCTCTTGGCCACGACCTTGGTGCGATCCTCAAGGCGATTGAGCAGGACCGAAACCTGCGCCTCACCCACGGCGGAGATGATAGTCTGGCCGGTCTCCTCGTCGCGGTCGATGCTCATGGTCGGATCGGCCTTGCAAGCCTTCTCGATAAACGTGTAGAGCTTCTCTTCGTCGCCGCGATTCTCGGCCTCGATGGCGATACGGTACTGCGAGTTGGGGAACTTAAACGCCGCAGCCTCGACCTTACCGGTAATCGAGAGCGTATCGCCCGTCTCGGCAGCCAGCTTGGGCGCACGATGATATCGCCGGCATACGCGTGCCCGACCTCGGTCATGTCGCGGCCGCACATCACATACAGGTGAGCCAGACGCTCGCCCTTGCGCGTGCGCGCATTGACCAGCTCAAGGCCCGGCTCAAGCGTGCCCGTCAGCACCTTGATAAAGCTGATGCGACCCTGCTGCGGATCGGCCAGGGTCTTAAACACAAACGCCACCGGGCGGTCATCGTCACTCGAGATCTTGAGCGAATCGCCGTCGATGAGCGGCATCTCGCCGTAGTCCGTCGGCGCCGGGAAGTACGTGGCGATGTCGTCCATCAGCGAGTTGACGCCCTGCTCCTTAATGCAATCGCCTGCAAAGACCGGCACAAAGATGCGCTCGGCGATCGCCTTCGACAGCAGGCCCTCGAGCTCTTCCTGCGTCAGCGTCTCCTCGCCTTCCAGGTATTTCATCATCAGCTCGTCGTCGGCCTCGGCCACCAGCTCGCACAGATGGTCATGGGCCTGTTCGGCCTGGGTACGATACTCCTCAGGAATCTCCGACTCAACGGCTTCAGCGCCGTTGCAATGGCGCGCCTTCATGCGCACCAGGTCGATGATGCCGTCAAAGTCCTCGCCCTCGCCCCAGGGAAGGGTCACGGCGCCCAGACGCGTACCAAAGCGCTCCTGCAGCAGGTCCATCGTGGTCGCAAAGCTGGCCTCGGAACGCGACAGACGGTTTACGAACACCGCACGCGCCAGACGCAGGTCCTCGGCGGCATACCAGAGCTTAACCGTCGTAGGCTGCGGGCCGGCCTCGGCGTCGACAACAAACAGAGCCGTCTCGCAGACGCTCATCGCGGCATAGGCGTCGCCGATAAAATCGGGATAGCACGGGGCATCGAGCACGTTGATGCGCGCGCCCTTCCAGTCGATCGGCGCAATGGTCGTCGAGATGGAAAATGCACGCTTGACCTCTTCGGGGTCATAGTCAAGCGTGGGCTTGGTGCCGTCGTGGCCGCCCAGGCGGGCGGTCTTGCCGGAAAGGTGGAGCATGGCCTCGGCGAGTGAAGTCTTGCCCACCCCGCCTTGGCCTACGAGCACCACGTTCCTTACGTTACCGGTCTTGGGAGCACCCATGATGACCTCCTTGCAGGGCCGCGCGCAATGCGCGACGCCAACGGGGAGAGTTCGCGGTCGGTGCCGTCCCGGGAGCAGCATGGTCGGCAGCCGAGCCGACTCACCCTCCAAATGTCCTATGCCACCACCCTACCCTTGCATCCGCCTGTCCATGCACACCTTTCGGCGCACGTATGAATACAGACGGCGAGAGGCCAGAGCAAACGTGCGAGGCGATTATTAAACCCCATCGATACAAATAAAAGCCGCCGCAGGCGTAAGACCTGCGGCGGCTTTTTCTCAATATATAGCTGAGCCTAGCCCTCGATACGGCTCAAGAACTCACGGGTACGTTGCTCACGCGGGTGATCGATAACCTGCTCGGCAGGACCCTCCTCGACAATGCGACCGCCGTCCATAAAGACCACGCGGTCGGCAACATCGCGCGCAAATTGCATTGCGTGGGTCACGATCACCATCGTCATATTCTGCGCGGCAAGGTCTTTAATGACACGCAGCACCTCGGCCGTTAGCTCGGGATCGAGCGCCGAAGTCGGCTCGTCAAAGAACAAGATCTCCGGGTCGAGCGCCAAGCGCGGGCGATACTCACACGCTGTTGCTGACCACCCGAAAGCTCACATGGCACCTTGTTCTCGTTGCCCGTAAGCCCCATCTGCGCGATCAACTCACGCGCACGCGCTTCGGCCTGCTCGCGCGGACGCTTGAGTACGCGAACCGGAGCGTCGGTGATGTTTTTCATCACCGTATAGTGCGGGAACAGATTGTAGTTCTGAAACACCAGACCAAACCGCGAGCGCGCCTGTTTAGGCACATCGCCCTTTGCGTACACCGCGCCCGAACCCGCATCCGTCGCGACGGCAAGGTCGCCAAACGAAAGCGAGCCACCGTCGAGCGTCTCGAGCAGCGTGGCGCAGCGCAGCAGCGTGGACTTACCGCCACCCGAAGGCCCGATAATCGCCACAACCTCGCCACGCTTTACCTCGAGTGAGATATCCTTGAGCACCTTATTGCCGCCAAACGCCTTGCGCGCGTTCGCTATATTCATTACCGAATTAATCATGGTAGTAATCCAATTTTTTCTCGGCGGCGCCCAGCAGCATCTCGACCACAAAGTTAAAGACCCAGTAGATCAGCGCCGCAATCGCAAACGGCACCATGCTCACCTGCGAGGCAACCAGCGCCTTGGCGGTCGAGAACATCTCACCCACGCCAATGGCAAACGCCAGCGACGTGTCCTTGACCAGCGTGATGATCTCGTTGCCCATCGCCGGCAGAATACGCTTGGCGACCTGCGGCATCACGATATACAGAAACGTCTGCGTGCGCGAATAGCCCAGCACCTCGGCGGCCTCATATTGACCGCGCGGAATCGACTGCAAGCCCGAGCGATAGATCTCGGCAAAGTAGCCGGCGTAGTTGATGATGAACGCCACAACGCACGCCGTCCATTTGGAATCGGGCGTGAGCGAGATGCCGAACACGTAATACGGGGCAAAGTAGATGGCAAACATCTGCAGCATGAGCGGCGTACCGCGCATGACCGAAATGTAGATGCGCGCAATCCAGCGCAGCGGCGCGACCTTGCTCATGCGCATAAACGCCACGGGAATTCCCAGGGGAATCGACCCGAGCAGCGTCAGCACAAACAGCTGCAAACTGACCAAGAATCCCTGGCCAAGCATCTGCATCATGACTTGGATAGACATTATTTCAAAACCCAGTTGTCGAAGGATAGACCGTAATCTGCATATTTATCACACAGGTCCTTGACCGTGCCGTCCTCATAGAGTGCCTTGAGCGACTCGGTCACGGCATCGGCCGACTTGGTGTCGCCCTTCTTAAAGCCGACGGCGTAGTGCTCGCTGGACAGCGGCTCATCAAGCTGTGTATAGGCATCGGGCTTGGCGGCAAGCTGATACTGGGCAATCGAGAGGTCACAGGCGACGGCATCGACTGCACCACTCTCGAGCTGCATAAACGCCGTGTTGTACTCACCGATGGTATCGAGCGTGGCAAACGTCGCGGCCAAATCCTTCTGGTCGCCCTCGAGCACATCCTGTGCAGCGGAATCAGTCTGGGTAATCACGGTCTTGCCGGCAAGATCGTCCCAGCTCTTGATGCCTGCATCCTTCTTTACCACCAGCACCTGCTCGTTGAGCATGTACGGCTCGGAGAACGTGTAGTCGTCCTCGCGGCCCTCCATGGTAAAGCCGTTCCAGATACAGTTGATGGCGCCCGAGTTGAGCAGCGTATCCTTGGCATCCCAGTCGATGGCCTCGTATTTGACCTCCCAGCCCTGCTTATCGGCAACAGCCTTGGCCAAATCGAGATCAAAGCCGGTGTACTCGCCATCGTCGCCCACAAAACCATACGGAGGATAGGACTTATCAAAGCCCACCACGAGCTTCTTGGACTCCGCAGCGCCCTTCACATCCTTGGCCGCGGCAGAGCCAGCGGCGGAGCCCTTGCCGGCGCCACCGCCGCAACCGACAAGACCAAGGCCAAGCACCGTGGCGAGCGAGCCGGCTAGACCAACAAACTGACGACGAGACATATCGGTGTTCATGGTATTCCCCCTTGATGACACTTTAGTTAGGTAAAGTGAGTCATGTAACGTTCAGAATCATACACTTTAGCGTGATAGAGCACAAGGCGAGTTTGCCCGCCGCGTGAGGGGTGTGGGGGTTAAGTTTCCTGCTCTACAGTCCTGCTCACGACGGAGGCCACATTAAGTGGCCTCCTGTTCGTGCGGAACTCGCGATAAACTTAACCCCCACACCCCTCACGCGGCGGGCAACCGTCGTTGCTTATCACTGACACGAATAAACCGCTTGTATATCGTCTGCTGGCTTGGCACGGTACAATACTTGCAGCTTTAATTCATGAATTAGTGGAGTTATTGATGGCAGAATCTCGTGCGGAGCTAGGCTCGTCGTGCTTTGATCGAGGCGGCTGAGGGGTCGGAGGAGAAAAAATCTTCTAAGAAATCCAAGTCGTCTCAGGATGC
>ENA-OQMZ01000375-OQMZ01000375.1-human-gut-metagenome-genome-assembly--contig:-NODE-375-length-19446-cov-3.406957_pt1 | contig 19446 bp, 25 predicted proteins | sample MGYA00242621_ERZ504862 | MGnify/ENA primary metagenome ERZ504862 (study PRJEB26092, sample SAMD00036393) | human gut metagenome | host: Homo sapiens | study: EMG produced TPA metagenomics assembly of...
GCCGAGGCCACGGTCTCGCCCGTGGTGGCACGCATCCTGCTGGGCGAGCAGGGCGCCGGTCAGACCGGCCAGCACGTCGCCCGCGCCGGCGGTGCCCAGCCAGGCCGGTGCGCTACCCGACGCATAGACGTGGTCCTCATCCACCACGATGGTCACCGCGCCCTTCAACAATACGGTGGCGCCGGTGAGCTCGTGGGCACGCTTCGCGCTGGCCAACGGGTTCAACCGCACGTCGTCGGCGGTGTACGGCTCGTGCGAATCGGCATGCTCCGCGGTGCTGGCGGCGGTTTCGAACCGGTTGAGCAGTTTCGCCATCTCGCCGGCATGTGGCGTGATCACCACCTGGCCGGGCACACGCTCCGGCAGCAGGTCGAGTGCGCCGGCATCCACCACGATTGGCGGCATGTCGTAGGCGTCCTTGTTCTCATCCTCGCTGCCGAGCGCGTAATGCTTGAGCAATGCGGCGATGGTGTCCCGCTGCATATCGCCGTCGGTGCCCTCGACGCTAGCCTCGGGCACGCCGGACCCCACGACCCAGGACTGCACATGTCCCTTGCCGATCACGGCTTCCGGCAGTGCGGCGAGCACCATGTTCTGCGCGCGCTCCGGGCCCAGATACCGGACCATGCCGGTGTTCGCGCGGGCGGCGGCGCTGGCGGTGAGCACGGCGGCACCGGGGTAGCGCTGCGAGCCGGTCACCAGACCAACCACGCCCCGGGAGTATTTGGAATCCTCGAACCTGGGGAGACGGACCGCGTCGGACGCGAACGAATTATCCACCACCTCGACGTCCGGATCCTTGTCGTCGATATCGAATCCGAAATCGAGCAACTCGATACGGCCGCAGGCGAACGTGGCGGGCGGCAGCACCGCGCACGGCTTCATCGCGCCGAACGTGACCGTGACCGTGGCCGGAATGTACGGGCCGGGCAGAGAACCATCGTTCACACCGACGCCGGATGGCGTATCCACGGCAAGTACCAGCGGAAAATCGCCTGACGACTCACGGTTTGGCAGGGCGGGCTCATCGGGAGCCTCGCCGTCGAGACCAAGGGCGGAGGCGAGTGCGGCGGGGATGCCGCGTAGCGAGCCTTGGATGCCGATGCCGGTCATCGCGTCGATGATCAGATGCGATTTCCTGGCCACGGCGATGGCGGTCTGCAATCGCTCGCCGGCCTCACCGGCGGAAAACCCGGACGCGCAACCGGGAATATCAGCCGCGGGATCAAGCACCAGCACCTTGCCTCCGGCGCGCACGAATGAGGCGAATCCGGCCTCATGCAACGACCGGCCCACGGCGATGGCGGTGACGTTCGCGCCCTCCTGGGCCAGCGCGGCGGCCGCGAACAGACCATCGCCACCATTGTCTCCGGCCCCGGCCAGCAGCACGATCGACGTGTCCTCCAGCGCCAGATCCTCGTCGTCCAGCATACCGGCCGCCATGTGGGCCGCGGCCTGGGCGGCCATGCGCATCAGCGGCACGCCTTTGTCCAGCAGGGGTCGCTCCATGGCCCGGACCGTATCGGAGTCATAGGCGCTGTGCAGCAGCAGTTCGCGACGATCGGCGTCTTCGGTGTATTCCATGGCAACCCCTTTCTTGTGTTTGTTACTTGCGGTCCGTGTTTACAGGCCGTACACCTCGTGGGCGAACTTTTCGAACACGGGGATCGAGCGCTTGACCTTCTCCGTGTCGATGCAGTAGGCCATGCGGAAGTATCCGGGCACGCCGAAGCTGTCGGACGGCACAAGAATCAGGTCGTATTCCTTGGCTTCATGCAGAACGCCACGGCGTCGTCCTCCAGCGCCTTGGGGAAGATGTAGAACGTGCCGCCGGGGCGTACCACGTCGAAGCCGATGCCGGTCAGCGCATCGTAGAGCAGGTTCATGTTCGTCTCGTAGACGTTGAGATCGGCGGTCTGGTCGATGACCTTGGCCACGCCCAGCTGAATCGAGCTCGGCGGGCAGTTGTGGCCGGTGCCGCGCGAGATCTGGCCCATCATGGGCACGAGCAGGTCGGCGTCGGTGGCTGTGGGATTCACCGCGACATAGCCGATGCGTTCGCCAGGCAGGCTCAGCGACTTCGACCACGAGTAGCAGGTCAGCGAGTTCGCGTAGAAGCTGGCCGGGTAGGGCTGGGTGGCGCCGTCGAACACGATTTCGCGGTACGGTTCGTCGCTGATCAGGAAGATATCGTGGCCGTATTCGACCTGCTTGGCGGTCAGGATCGCGGCCAGACGCTTGAGCGTGTCCGCTGAATACACCGCGCCGGACGGGTTGTTCGGGGTGTTGATAAGCACGACCTGCACGTTCGGGTTAAGTGCAGCCTCGAATGCGTCGAAGTTGATTTGGAAGTTCTCGGTGTCGGCCGGCACGATGGTCAGCTTGGCGCCGGCGCCTTGACGTACGGCTGGTATTCGGGGAAGTAGGGGGCGAAGGTGATGATCTCATCGCCCGGCTTGGTCACCGCACGCATCGCGTGGGACAGCGCGCCCGCCGCGCCCGTGGTCGGGAAGATGTGGTTGCCGGTGTATGCCATGCCGAAACGTTCGTTGAGGTTTTCGGCGATCGCGTCCTTGACGGATGGGATACCGAGCGAGGGAGAGTAGCCGTGGATGGCCACCGGATCGCCGTTTTCGTAGAGGTCGACCATGCGTCGGTGAAGGATTTCGGAGCCGGCACCGAGGGATTGCCAAGCTGTAATCGAACACGTTCTGGTAGCCGATTTCGGCACCGCGGCTCGTGGCGTACTCGCTCAGCTCGCGAATCACGGACTTGCCGCCAAGCATGGCCTTGTATTCCTCATTGATCATGGCTGTTCTCCTCGCATGGTTGTACTGGTATGCACCACGCTACTACTATCGCGGCCGGTTTGCGCCATTTGCCGCGCCGTGCCTAAGCTGGCTGTTCTATTTGTTCTATTTGTTCTATTAACTGTCGAAACCGCGGAATAACGCCGATTTCCGCTACAGCTCCATGATTATCCACAACCGTTCATAGCGAGCGCTGTGGGACGGCGGGCGGAAAACGGCCGAATCCGCGTGCCGTCCCACACCTCGTGCAATCCACGTTTCGGGAAAGCACCACCGTAAGACCGGCGCGCATCCGCATCCACGACAGGAGCCTTACCGGCCGTAATCCCGCACTCGATTATTTTTTCTGACAGGAATCGAACCCGAAACACTAACCCATGCACGCCCCACCGCAAACAGCGAATAACCAAATGTATGCATTTTCGGCACCATGAGCGAAGGAGTTCGCAAACACAACAGTGATTGGCATATACGGCATCGACCGGATGAACAGCATCGCGTCCTCATAGGTCAAGACCCACTGGGACTCGTCGCCCTTGGGTATAGGGACATTGCCTGTGTCATAGTCGTTAAGCAGCACAAGACTCGGCAAATATCGTTCCAAGATCTCGGCGGTGCCAGCAATTTCCGGTTCGGTGGACCTCGATAGCACCTTGACGACGGCGTGAAGTGCGTCAAGCCGCTTGCGATTGATGGTATAACCATCAACGAGATGCTGCTTCAGAACTGAGTTGGCCCATCGCCGGAAATAGATGCCTTCCTTGGATTTGACGCGGTATCCGACCGACAGGATCATATCCAGGTTGTAATGCTCGACTTGGTATGTCTTACCGTCAGATGCAGTTGTCGCAAATTTTGCGACAACTGAAAATCCATTGAGCTCTTCCCTTAATGCATTGCCGACATGCTTGCCGATTGTTTTGATATCGCGGCCAAACAGCAAGGCCAATTGCTGTCTGTTAAGCCACACCGTGTCCTCGTCTACCTTCACATCGAGGTGCACGGTGTGGTCCGCGCTCTCATACAAAGCAATCTGCCGCTTCAGTTCCTCGCCAGTCATGAGATCGCCTTTCTTTTTTCGGGCGTCTGTAAATCATGTCGTTGTCGTCGCTAAATTATGCATCCAGTTTATCAGGCAGTCGAACGTTTGTTCGATTACTGTATCTCTCATATTTGTATGACTTTCCCGCTCCCGCCATCAATCACCAGTCGCAGGTAATCGCGGTCGGCGGACTTGCGGCGTGGCACGAAACGACTGATGATGGAGTCCTTCTTGCCGCGGTTCTTCACGTACAGGAAACCGAACACGGAGAACACGACCGCGCCGATGAAGTTGACGACCAGATCCTCCATCGTGTCGATCAGACCGATGTCGAGGTAGCCGCCGAGGCCCAGGTCTTGGCCATTGACCGTGACCTGGGTAATGTCGTTGATGCGAATCGCATGGTTGGTGTGCGTGGGGTCGAGCATCACCGAGCTGATGGAATGCACGATGGCGTCCTTCTGCATGTCGAACCCGAACAACTGGTCCATGCCGAATTCGAAGAACTCCCAGATCACGCCGATGGTCATGGAGAAGCAGAAGGACACGATCGCCAGATACAGGGGCGAAAGCTCGAACTTCACCCGGTCGGACCGGTTGAGCAGGTCGACCAGCGAGAAGCCGATCGCCGCAGCGAGGAAGCCGTTCATCGTATGCAACACCGTGTCCCAGAACGGGAAGATCTCATAGAACGAACTGATCTCGCCAAGAATCTCAGCCGAGAACACGAACACCAGCACGATGACTTCCAGCACCGAAGGCAGCTCGATGCGGAACTGCACCTGGATGAACGCCGGCGCCAACAGCAGCAGCAACGTCAGGATGCACAGGAACACATTTTCGTAGTCGCCGTTAAAGAACTGGAGTATTGCCATGGCGAGCACCAGCATGCGCAGCACCACATAGACCGCGAATGAGCTTTTGTGTTCGCGGATTTCCATGCCCACGGCTCGGCTCATGGTTTTCCAGCGTACGCGCCAGGACGGTTTGCGTTGTGCGTCGTGCTGTTGCGACTGTTTCCGGGTCATCCTTACCTCTTTCTCGCATTGTTCTCGCGCCAGTCTATCCGAACCTGCTCACAGGCAATCGGCAAGAACGGGCGATAGTCTGGCCGCACGAACCGAACGGAAACCGATACTGTCTCGATTGTGGGCCACGCGAATCATCCGACAATGCTCGATGAGCCATTACGCCGGCTCCTCATGGCTACTGGTCGTAGGGCTGGCAATCATGGCCATGCCGGTAGTTTGGGCTATCGTGAGGTGTGCGAGATGGGCTTTGTGCCGGCTGGCAGCAAATCCAAGCAGCGAAACAACGGAATGAACGAAGCGAAAGGAACGGTATCTGATGACTCCGATTGAATTGTCAACCCGACGCCGGGTTACGGGACTGACTTCGGATGAGTTCGCCAGGCTGTTCGTCTCTTTGCAGCGTGAAGTGGACGGCGAAGCCGCGCATTGGAGCGCCACGGATGTCGAATCCTGGGAGCTGGTCGGCCCGCCGGTGACCGCCGAACAGCATCTCATCGACACGTTCGCCGCGGCCAACGAATTCGTGGCCACGCTTGCGGACCGCCTGTACCACACGATTATGCCAGTCACGGAAGAATCGGTCATCACCGCATACGCTGATGACCTCACATTCTGGGCATCGCATCCGGACCTTGGCGGAGTGCCGTGCGCATTATGGAACATCGCCGCACTGCAGGCGGCCGAATGGGCCCGCAAGGAAACCGGCATCGCCTGTGAACTGGACGTGCGCGAACCGCTGGTGTGACAGCTGAGCTCAAACATGCGTAGGTAACGGCATGGTTTGAGGACTATGGTGTTGCGTTATCGGTCGGAAAGGATGTGATGGTGGGGCGTCATAGCAAAAAAGCGCGTGGCCAGTCGAGGAGATATGCGCGAAAGCCCTCCGTTTGGAGCGAAATTCGCGGCTATCTGCTGACAGTGATCGCGGTGATGCTGGTCGTGTTGCTGGGACGTACCTTCGTGTTCAACGTATATGTGATTCCATCCCGCAGCATGGAAGACACGTTGCAAATCGGCGACCGCGTATTTGCCTCGCGATTGACTCCGAGACTCTTTACACTGCACCGTGGCGACATCATCGTGTTCAAAGATCCCGCAGACTGGATGGAGGGGGAGCAGCTTCCCACCAATCTGATGTCGATAATCGACAGCAATCGTTACCTAATCAAACGTGTCATCGGTCTGCCCGGCGATACCGTCGCCTGCAAGGGATCCGGGGAGCCCATCACGGTCAACGGCAAACCCATTGATGAAAGCGCTTATCTTAAGTCCGGCGTGAATCCAAGCGACAGCCCTTTTTCCGTAACCGTTACTGACGGCAACGTGTTCGTGCTTGGTGATAATCGCTCCAATTCCAGAGATTCTCGATACCATCTTGACGACGGCAACAATGGCTAGTGCCATACGACGATATCCAAGGTGTGGCGTTGTTCCGCTTCTGGCCATTTACGAGAATCGGCATACTGAACTGAGTTTGGCGTGAATCCACGAGTTGATACGTGCCGCACGGTCCGGTGCATCCTGCAGCCGGACCGTTACCGGAACCCTCCCCCCGAAATCTGACGACCCCCCTGTCTCACAGCTATCGTACAGCTCCGATACGGGAAACGTGCGGGTGATTCCATAACGACTACGTACTTCAGGAAGTGACGTGTATCACACTATGGTCATGTGTTCAGTCGCGCGCGACCCAAAGCGTATCGAGGTCGTCGGCCTCGGTCGCCTTTTTGCGCTTGCGTACCCACTGTTGCAGGAAATACGCCCCATAGCAGGCCACGATGAACACGAGCTCGGCCACGAGCGCGAACCGTTGCTCCACGTCGAAAATCACCAATACGAACGATGCGGTGCACAGGATGAACGCCGCCCAAGACACGTACGGATAGCCGGGCGTGCGGTATTTGAGTTCGCTGGTGGAATGGCCGGACTCCAGCCAACGGCGACGGAACACGATCTGGCAGTAGGCGATGGCGATCCACACCACCACGGCGGACAGGCCGGAAAGCGCCACCAGCACCAGGTACACAGTCGAGGCGGCGATCACGGAAGACAGGAGCGCCAGCAGGCCACCGGCCATCGCGGCGCACAAGGCGAGCATCGGCACGCCGCGACGTTCGTTTTGGCGAACCAGCGCGGAATCATGCCTTCGTTGCCCATCGACCACACCATGCGCGTGGAGGCGTACAGGCCGGAATTCGAGGCGGAGAGCACGGCCGTGAGCACCACGAAGTTCATGATGTCTCCCGCATAGGGGATGCCTATGCCGTTGAACACGAGCACGAACGGGCTTTCGCCCACGCCGGCCTTGCGCCACGGGATCAGCGCGCACATCACGGTGATTGAGCCGATGAAGAAGAGCACCAGACGCCACAGGGTGGTGTGGATGGCTTTCGGCACGGCGGTTTGCGGGTCCCTCGTCTCACCGGCGGTCACGCCGATGAGTTCGGTGCCGGAGAACGCGAAGTTGACGGTCAGAATCGTGGCGAACACCGGCATGAAGCCGTTGGGGAAGACGCCGTCCTTGATGAGATTGCCGAACATCGGGGCATGTTGGTAGCCGGCGACCGGGATGACGCCGAAGATGGCGAGCGATCCGATGACGATGAACGCGCAGATGGCGAACACCTTGATCGAGGCGAACCAGAATTCCGCTTCGGCGAAGAGCCGCACCGACAAGGCGTTCAGGGTGAAGATGAGAATGATGCACGCCGCGCTCCACACCCATGTGGGGCTGTCCGGGAACCAGCGTTGCATGAGCAGGCCGGCGGCGGTGAATTCGGAGCCGAGCGCCACCGTCCAGGTGAGCCAATACTGGATTGCGATCACGAAGCCGGTGCCAGGGCCGATGAACTTCTCGGCATACACATGGAAGGAGCCGGTCACCGGCATGGCCACGGACAGTTCGCCGAGCGTGAGCATGACCAGGTAGACGATCAGCGCGCCGATGCTGTATGCCAGGATCGTGCCGATGGGGCCCGCCTGCTGGATGGTGTATCCGGAGCTCAGGAACAGGCCGGTGCCGATCACGCCGCCTAATGAGATCATCTGCAGGTGGCGGGATTCCATGCCGCGCTTCAGGTTGGTATGTAGGGCGTGCTCGTCTTTGCCATCATGTGACGACTCGGACTGGCTGGTTTGCGCTGGTTGATTCATCTGTTCCGAATGGCTTCGACGGCCATCCGTCTGAATCTGCGGTTCCTGTTGCGAGGACGGCGACTGTGCCGCCGTGTCGGTGTCGGGCTGACTCATGTTTCTCTCTTTGCCATGCGTGCGTTCCATAGGCGTCGTCGTGACGGCCCGGAATAGTATACCCGCACCGAGGATATAGCTGCGCTGCATGATGCTGAGTCAAAATCAGCTTCAAGGGCTGATTTGGCGTTTGCCGGAGGTCTACTTCCGTTTCAAGGGGCTGGTCAACTGGCGGAACGCAGATAGAAATGGCATTGTTCTATCGCTATTCCGCCGTTTTTAACCAGTGGCTACTTTGGCATCAGCCCTTGAAACGGAAGTAGATGTTCCGCAAAGTCAAAATCAGCCCTTGAAACGGAGATAGGCACTCGCAGCGGCTACTTCACCTTCTGGATACGCAGCACGAACACGGCAGCGCACACGGCCATGACGATGGAGATGGCGAACGCCGGCGTGTAGGTGCCGGTCGTGGTCTTGACCACGGAGGTGATGGTGGGACCGACTGCTTGGCCGAGCGTGGTGGCCAGGTTGAGGATGCCGAGGCCCTTACCGGCCTCTTCCTTGTTCGGCAGCACGTCGACGTTGAGCGCTTGGTCGATGGCTGAGTACACGCCGTAGCCGAAGCCGGCGATGCCCGCATACAGGTACATGCCCGTGACGCTCGGCATGATCCACGGCATCGCGGTGCCAATCGCGAACAGCAGCGAGGCGATGATGACTGGTACCTTGTGCGTGTGCATCTTGTCGGAGATCGGGCCGGAGATCAGCGAAGCGGTCAGGGAAACGACCATGGTGATGATGGACATGGTGGCGATGGTGCCGGCAGCCTCGGTCTTGGTCTGGTGCACGTAATCCTCGACGATGTAGAGTTGGTACACGGAGATCATCTGGTAGCTGAGCAACATGCACACTCGGCAGCCGAACGCCTTGTAGAAGTCACGCGAGGTGGAGAACTTCGGGAAGTGGAAGGAGACAGCGAGATCCTTGAGCGTCATCTTGGTGCGTTCCATGTCCTTTGAGGATTCCTCGCGAGGTCAGATGTCAAGCGCCACGAATCCGGAAGCCCATGATCACGGCGCCGATGATGAAGCCGGCTTGCGCATTGTTGATCATGCGAGAGCCGATCATGGTGCCGATGGGCTGGCCGGGTGACCATGCCGCCGCCGTAGAAGGAGTCGGTGCCGCACAGCTTAGGCATCGCGATTATGTGCCTCGTGCTCATCATCCGTATCTGTCTATTGCCTCTCTTCTTCTCCCAAATGCGCGCGACGCAGCGTATGCAGGTGCTCCAACCGCAAATCCAACGTATCCAACGCAAGTACGCCGCGCGTAAGGATCCGCGTTCCAAAGAAGCCATGCAACGTGAAATTATGGCTTTGCAGCAGCGGCATAACGCCAATCCGCTCGGTTCATACCTGCTTCGCTGATTCAGGCGCCGATTCTGTGCTCGCTGTTCTACACGCTGCAATCCCTGCCCGCAAGCGCCGCCGGGAATGCGGAACCGTTGAGCGGCATCGACCGCGTCATGGCGGGCGACATCGAATCATCGTCCATATTCGGCGTGCGCATCGCCGACTCGTTCGGCACGGTCGTCTCGCCGCAGTCGCACGTCGTCATCGGCGTGGCCGTGGCGTTGATGTGTCTGATGTTGTTCGCGATGCAGTGGCTGCTCATCCATCGCAATACGCCGAAGGACGCCATGGATTCACCGCAGTTCCGCACGCAGAAGCTGACCGCGTTTGTGTTCCCGGCCATCTACGTGGTGTCGGGCGGCACCTTGCCGTTCGGCGTGCTGCTGTACTGGCTGACCAATAACCTGTGGAACTTCGGCCAGACGCTCTGCCAACTGCGATGGTTTCCGGCGCCCGGATCCGAGGCGGGGAGCGCAAGGCCGAACGCGACCATGAGCGGGAGAACCGGCACCGCGCCGCCTCCGGATTGCCGTCTTTGGAAGAAGAGCGCGCGGCGGCCGCGCGTGAGGAGGCCCACGTGCGCCGCGAGCGTGAAAAGTCGGTCGCCAGCCGCAATCGCAGACAGCGCAAGAACGTGCAGCTCGCCAAGCGTTGATGGCACATGGGAGAGGTTACGGGGGATGCGCTGAGACCCTCGTCCCCGGAACGGTTCGAAGTGCTATACTGCTTGCACTACGCTGCGATGCCTGAGTGCAAACGGATCCAAGACCTTACGATGACAGGATGAACGATGATGGCCACGAACCGCACATTACTGGAACAGGCCCGAGAATTGCAGGCGCTGGCCCAGACCGGACTGATGTACTGCAAGGACCCCTTCGACCGGGAGCGCTACGAGCGTATCCGCGCGATGGCGGTCGACATGCTCTCCACGCAGTTGATGCGCCGGCCGGACAGGTGAGTCGACTGCTCAGCGCCGGATATCCGACGCCGAAACTCGACACTCGTGCGGCCATCTTCGATGAAGAAGGCAGGATCCTCATGACGCATGAGAACAGCGGGGAATGGTCACTGCCCGGAGGCTGGGTCGACGAGAACCAGTCCATTCGGTCCAACGCCGTCAAGGAGGTCAAGGAGGAGACTGGGCTCGATGTGAGGGGCGAGCGACTCATCGCGGTGCAGGACTGCGCCAATCACAACGCGCTGACCTATCCGTACGGGGTGCTCAAGTTCTTCGTATTGTGCAGCCGCGCCGGCGGTTGGTTCTCGGCCAACATCGAAACGACGGAAATCCGCTACTTCGAGGAAGACCGGTTGCCGCGGCTTTCGGAAACAAGAAACACCGCGGAACAAATCGCCATGTGTTTTGCGGCCCACCGCGATCCCGACTGGATGACGCTATTTGAGTGAACCCCGTGAAGGCATCCGCACATGCGCGTTGCGCGGCGCCGCCTGGTCATCGTGCCGACGGCGAGCATCGGTTCCGAACACTGACGCCGAACCGTCGAAGCCGTTCCTGTGGAAAATCCGTGTCCAGGCCATGCAGAACCAGGTGGCCATCGTCATGTGCAACCGGGTCGGCAAGGAAGGCGATGTGACGTTCGCCGGCCAATCGGTGGTGGTGGACCCGTACGGCAACGTCGTCAGCAAGGCCGACGACCAAGAACAGTTGATTATCGCCGACATCGATCTCACACAGACCGCAGCAGCGCGCAAACAGCGGCCATTCCTGGAACTGCGACGACCCGAATGGTACGACTGAAGGGGCGAATGGGCAATAAGCAATGTCACGATTCGCCGCACCCATCAGCCGCATTCGTGCCGGCCTACAGATACATGACCATACGCAGATTGCAGCCAGCTGGTGCAAGGCGGGAATGTGAAGTCATTGTGCGTTTGCTTCGCGAAGCCGCGCAATGCCGGATTCAAAGCAGCTGCTCATCATTGCTATGGATGCGGGACTGAATGGTCACTTCTCTTGGACCGCCGGTCTCACTGGGAGCTAGCGCGTCACCGTCGTTGTTCCAGAAGCGCAATGCGCCTTGTCGGGTCTCATCGTTGACGGATAGCAAGAGATCTCCCTCAAATAGTGTGCGTGCTGTGCGATGCTCCGAACGAGCATCTTGATGTTCTGCACGAAGCATGAGGTTCCTGCCCCAACGATCCGGCATGCAGTCTTGAAAGATGCGATGCATCGCATTATGCTCGGCCGGGAACGTTCCGGGGGGAGAGGGGCATCTCTGGACAGAGGGATACTGCGTTTGAAGAGCGCATATAGCCGTATCGTATGTGAAATGTGCCGATTCGATGCCGCGCCTGATACTGGTGAATAATTTCCCGACGGTGACGTCTGTGCCGTTGAACTGCAGGGTGACGATTGCTTCCATGATGTGTTGCGCCTCCTGCTGTACTATCGAATACGTTTTGGAGTGTCTTCGTCGGCGCGTAATTTGCCGATATCTGTGTTAAGAGGGTCCGTCGCTTGCTGTACGCCGTCCAGCAGTCCAAGCAGACGAGCAATGCGGAGGAAGTTCTCAAAGCTGCCATTACCCGTACGCAGCATTTTGGTGACCGTTGGCATGGATAATCCAGCCCGCTCGGCCAGCAAGGCTACGGGAATGCGCTGTTGTCTGCGCGCCAAATCGAGGTTGACGGATATCTGACGCATCGCCCGACTGACCGGGATTGGTGTGCGTGTCGGCATATTGCACCTCCTATCCCAAATTTAAACATAAATTTGTATGGACTAGCCTTATGCGGAGGTTACGCCAATATACGACAAGAACGAACCAACGTCAGCCCGGAATCTTTTCGACGATGGTGTTCAAGGTGTCGAAAGTCTCATCGATTTGGTCCACTACCTGCTTGCCCTGGTTGACCATTTCGGTGATCTGTTCCGTGCGGGGTTGCGGCAGCGCATGAATCGACGTCTTGACGCGCTTCAAGACCGCACCGGCGTCGGACAGGTCCTGCTTGATGGAAGCGATTTTGGGAATGGAAAGCGTGCCGTCGGAGAAGTTCATGCCGGACAGCAGCTCTTCGATATTGAAGTCCACCAACGTGCCCTGCGCGGCACTGTCGATTTTGGGCAGGGCGTTGGTCGCGGCGTCGGCGGCCGCATCCAGCATGCCGCGCACCGCCTTCACGTCCGAACCGTAATACAGCACGTATTCGGCGGCCTGCCATAGCATGCCCTGGGTTTCGTCTCGCGCCGCGACGATGTGACTGCCAGCGCTGTCCATCTGCTCAAGCGCCTGCTCGAAGTCGCCCTGCCCGACGGATTGCTGTGCTTCAGCCGCATATTCGCCCGCCTGCTGCGCCTCGCCGATCACCCGTTGTACCGACTGCCAGAACAGCCAGCCGGAAACGCCCGACGCCAGCAGAGCCGCGACCAGTATCGTGAGAATTACGGTGCCGATATGTTTGCGCTTAGCCATAGGACCAATGTACCTTTTGTCCCATCTAGCGCCATTGTGTTCTGGCCTTTAGTCCATCAAAGTGTCCAACAGACTTGTCTTCTCTGAAGAAGCGCATGGAAATCAGTTATAGTCGATTCTCTCCTGTAGCTGGCGAAAAACAGATATAGTTGAATTGGACTAACGGGTTTTATGTAGGGATGCCGAGGAGGACAACCATGAATCAGGGGAGGGCTCGACTGGAACGAATTCGGTGATGGAGGGCTTTGCGAAATCCCCGGTCAATCGATTTGCTGACTGGTTGGGATGGGGATTCGTCTTCCTCGGAGCGGGTATAGGAGCGTTTCTGGGTGTCGTCGCGTACGTTCAACACTGGATTAGCTGACGGCTTCGAATAGTTCTCCGACCGCTTCTCGGATTTGCCGGGTGGCATGAGGTTTTCGACCGCTCACGTAGTGGCGGCGACCTCACGCTAATCAGTAATACACACTTTGATCTAGCAGACCCTACGGCTAAGGCTAGGAGGCCGACGATGGGAAACCGCGTATGGAAAGGTGAACCTTCCGCCGGTGGCCGGGCCGGAACGATCATCGCTTTGGGCATCGCGGCGTTGGTAGTGGCGGGAGTATGGTTCGGATGGACTCGATACTAGGGCTATAGTCCGGTTTCGAATCTGTCGCAGACGTTCTCGATCTCATTTTCCGAGGATGCGCGGGCAATCGTCAGCAAGGACGAGGAAAGCTTTCATGGGGACGGATACCGGTACGTGAAGGTCGCCGCTGACCCAGAACAAGTCGACGGCACCATTCTGGACGGCAGGGATTACTCCAGTGGCCAACTGCCCCAGGAGAACATCCGCATAATCAAGGAAGCGGATGCGACCCTGCGATTGAACCTGGGAACACAGCTCGATGCGCTCTACGACCGGCCTCATAAGGAGATAACCAACGAGGGCGGCACGCTGATCATCATCCATGATGCCGATTCCTCGGAATGGCATTTCTTCGAATGCCTCGTCTGAAAGCTGAGCACTCCCGAAACATATGCGATTGTCCTGAAGAAGAGCCCAGACCAACCAGGCCCCGATTATCCAGATAAAAAGAAACCCCCAGTGCATCACGCTGAGTCGAAGACGTCCGGAGAGGCCCTTTGGGGGAATTCTTGATATATCATAATGAGCCATGAGCCGACAGTCAAATTCAACAACTGATTTCCTCTCACGGACTCCAAGGAAAGGAAGTCCGCGGGAGAAGGCGCTGCGCGCGTGCATTACCGATGAACGGCTTGCCACCTACAATTATGAGGCTCAAAGACGTTCATGCCCAGCGCTAGAGCTGTACCTGTGGGATCACGACATGGCCAGCGCCTGTATGGGCGACATCGCCATCCTCGAGGTCGCTCTGCGCAACCGCATGGACCGGCAACTCTCCCTCCTCGCTCTGGAGCAGAATGGCACTGAAGACTGGTATATGGCAGGGCTACAATTCGATGACCGAACCCAGTACCAGATTCGTGAAGCGTGGAACCATCTCACCCCGCACCAGCGAAAAAATCATACGCATGGCCATCTCATAGCGTCATTGACATTCGGATTTTGGCGCAATCTCTTGGAAGACGGCGGAACAATCCACACGAAGTGGCCAGACCAGCGCCGTGCAGATTATGAGAACGATTTATGGCGCAAAGGACTCGATAAGACATTCTCCAATGGGCGCCAGTATGCCCGTGCAGTGGAAGAACGCTGGACGAGAAAGTACGCGCTGGATATCGTAAAAACAGTGCATGCCCTGCGTAATCGGGTCGCTCACCATGAGCCGCTTGTCAACGGCATACCTCTGCCGGGTGAGAATCGACGGATTGCATTGGAGAATGCGACGCAGGCGTGCTTCGCTCTGGCGATGATCCTGGACCGAGACCTACACGCATGGTTGATGGATAACAGCAAGATGAAACTTGTGCTCGAACACGAGCTGAAGCCTAATGAATAGGTAGTGAGTATCGTTTTCGCCAATCATCTCTTCAGTGGGAATGGCAATGAGCTGCAGCGACACCAACAGATTCCTTAGGATCCGACACCAGCACGTCCGGCCTGGTATGCGGGTTATGGCAATGCTCGATCGCCACCGCGGGCGAACCCGTGCCCCACATGACATGGAAGTCCTTGGATACGGCCGAGATCATCGCGCACATCGCATCCAGGGCGAACGGATCATTGTCCAATACGGGCGATACGGATCGACCGCGCCGCAGCCCCGGTCATGTCATCATGTCCCATGCCGCTCATCGTGGCCACGGTCGCAGCCGGACAAAACCTGCTATCATGTGATTACTTGACACGATGTTGCGCTTTTGGCCATGCGCAGGTTGAATGGGATTGCGCCACGAAAGGATATGCCATGAACGATCTGCTGATTATCGACATGCTGCCCACGTACGGGCTGCTGTTCTACCTGCTGATCTCGGTATTCGTCTTCGTGGGATGCCGTGGTCTGCGCCGGAGGACCTCGGATCGTGGCCTGCTGCGTTTTGCCGTAGGCGCGTTCTTGGTTGTTTCCGCGCTCGGCGCCGTGTTCGCTGCGCTGGTGTATATCATGCAGCGCCTTTGGCGCAGCCGGATATGGTCGACTTCTACCGCATGTACCGGCCAGGAGCTCTGATCTTCCTGCTGGGATTGTTCATCATACAATTTGTCTTCGGCGTCGCTGCCGTGTATCGGGGAAAGTAACCTGGTATATCCTGCGATAAACGCATTGGCAGACACTTGCTGCCTATCTGTAAACACACCCTAGATAAGGCTTGCGGCCGTTGGTCGAGCACAGTAGTAGTGTGGTCTGCTGTGTCAACAGGAGGAGTATGACCAATGCGGCTGATTGAGACATGGCTGGCGGACCAGGAACGCGCGTTTGACTTGTTCGCGAAATTCCCGGCGGAGGAGACGGGATTCGAGAACCCAGCGGCCGGCATGAATCGTGAACGGTTCGCCGCATATGTGCGAGGGTTGCGTGATGAGTCGCTTGGCGTCGGCCTGCCGGACGGCTGGGTGCCAGCCACCAAATACATTCTCGTCAACGATGAGGGCGACTATGTGGGCATCTTCAACCTGCGTCACCGGCTCACCGACTTCCTGCGCAACGGTCCGGGCCACATCGGCTACGGTGTCGCCCGCGAATACCGCGGTCACGGCTACGCGACCGCCGGGCTCAAGCTCACGCTTGCCAAGGCCCGCGAGCTCGGCATCAAGGAGGCTTACCTGAGTGTCCACAAAACCAATCCGGCAAGTCTTGCGGTGCAGCAGCATTGCGGCGCACGTATCGACCATGAGGACAAGACGGAATACTACACACGCATCGCCACCTGCACGGAGAGCGATGGCCTCTATGCGCGAGGCGATTGACGGCGCCTCTTGCGTGTAAATGGCCGATTATCAATCGGTTTTAATCGATTTCGCCTCGGTCGATAAAGTCGCCGTCGAGGAACCAATAATCGTGCGGATTTCCGCGTAACGCCACGAACGGCGTGAGTTCCACGCCCTGTGTCTCAGATCTGCTCAGCAGATAGGCTCGGATAATCCACGGATACTCCAGCACGCCCGACTTGAGGGTGATGATTTGCTCCACTCTGCTGCCGCTGACGCCAAAATCCCTGCCGCCGTTCGGCGGTCAGACCCAGCCGGCTCATGTTCTCCTGAAATTCGCGGATAGTCGCCGCGCGTTGCTCACTGTTCAAAGACATGGCTTCATGGTAGCGCCGGACGCGTGTGGGAGGTCGGGCTGCTCACTGGAATACGCCGTCAGAGTAGTTGATCATTTCGAGTTCCGGGCCCATGTCTTCGGTTTGAGTCAGGCCGGTCTCATGGAAGCCGATGTGACGGTAGAAACCTTGGGCGTTGGTGTTGAATCCGGCGACCCACAAGGCGAGCCGATCGTTGCCGATGGCGCGTTGGCCCGCCTCAACCAAAGCACGGCCAACACCATGACGATGGCAAGATTCCAACACATATAGCGAAGCCAGTTCCGCAGCCTCGGACCGTTTGATTGGCGAACGCGGCGTTTGCAGAAGCTCAGCAAAACCAATCACGTGGTTGTTCTCCAAAGCGACCAATACGACCTGATTGGGGTCTTTGGCGTGGCTGCGCGTCAGTTTGAGCGCGAATTCGGGAGTGATCGCATCCACGATTTCCTGCGGAATATGCCCCTGATTGAGTTCGCGCCACGTGCACGACTGAACTTGGGCCTTTTCCTCAAACCATGGCGGCTCAATCGGAACAATACGAATCGTCATGCCGCCCATAGTAGGCCGGTTCGTGAGTACAGTGTCACTTGTTGTCATGTGATTGCTTGGCATCAGGTTGTATTGACCGTAATGGAGGCCACTGGATCAGCGCCGGAAACTCATGGAATTCGGGCTATTATGATGGGAGTAAGAAAAGCACAGCACAATTGAACATAAAGACGATCTGGAGCATTGCATGAGCGTCAATACGGCATTTGAAACCAGTGATTTGCCCAAAGCGGAGTTTATGTTTCCTGGGCCTGAACGCGATCGCTTGGTGAAGCTCATTCTGGACGGCGTAAAAACCGCCACCGCTGCGCTGATGATTGAATATGAGGAAGAGGTCGAACCGCTGCCGTGCGTTGGCGCGCATTCGGTGTTGGTGGATTCCGATGAACGACCCGTAGCCGTACTCGTCACCACTGCGGTTGACGTGATTCCGCTCGGAAAAGTCACTGACCGGTACGCCATCGATGAGGGTGAAGGCGACGTCACGGCGGCCCAATGGCGGAGCGCACACGAATCTTTCTGGAATTCGGCGGAATACCGCGATGAATTCGCCAACCCAATCTTTCCGTTGAACGACAACTCGCTCATAGTATTCGAGCATTTCGAAGTCGAGCAACGGTTGGAGTCGAATAACGCATTAGGTTAGGCGATAGCAAAACTTTTCTTCAGGCAACTCTCCGAGCTCCGCAACATCTGAAGGAATGCCCATGTCCACTAGAGCGACAGAAGCGGAAAGCGTATTGAAGGAGCATATGGGATATCTTCCGGTATCGGAAATGGAGCGTCGAGGAGTTTCCCGCACGGAGATTTCGCGATTCGTGCGTGAAGCCAAGCTTGAGAAAGCGGCAAAGGGCTTATATGTTTCACCGAATGCGGAGTCCGATCCGCTGTTCGAATTGCAGTATCGATATCCGAAAGCCATTTTTCGCATGAAACTGCGTTTGTTCTTGCTTGGAGAGGGGGCGAGCCCCCCCTGACACCGACGATTACCTTACCGCAATCATCAGGTACGGCTCGTCTCAAGAATGAAGACGTAACAGTGAGAAAGGTGGCCGACAATCGCTTTACAATTGGCCTGGCGTCGGCTATCACTATGTTCGGGCATACGGTTCGCGTTTATGATTTGGAACGAACCATTTGCGATTTGTTCCGCTCCCGCAGCACAGTGGATCCGCAAGATTTGCAATCCGCCTTCCAGAATTACATGAGATCCGCGCACACTGACTTGGTCAAACTCATGAACTACGCTCGCGAATTTCGGCTCGTGAACGTGATGCGCCCTTACCTCGAAGCGGTGATGCCGGCATGGTTCACCGGCGAATTCATCTTGTAGGCAGATTCAGCATCTTGTAGGTAGCTGGCCTTGGCGAGAGGTCATTGCAATGGCGGTATTCCGATCATCGCCATTGGAATCATCTGCCTACAAGAGCACGAAACACCCTACAAGATGAGACGGGCCAGTTGGGTCAGTCCCATTCATCCTGCCGGTTCGCAGGCCGCAATTGTCAGTCACAACTGGTGCATCTTCCTCATCCATGCGAATGATACGAATCGCCTTTCATCCCAATGATTTCGCTCTCATGGCCGATACCCGCATGCCGTCATGTTCCGTACCTTGGAATCAGAAGTCGAGAGTCATGGTCCGAAACCGAACGGAGCGGGCCGAAGCAGGGAGCATTGAAGATGGGATTTCTTAAGAACTTTTCCGAACCGTTTGCGTTCGCGCTGGCATTGTGGCCGTTTGTGTCCATGCTGCTGACGGTGCCGGTGCTGGCGCTGCTGTATCACCGCGACAATCGCATCCGACTGTCGTCGGCCATAGTGGCGTATGGCACGGTGCTGTACCTGCTCGGCCTGCTGTGCTTCACACTGTATCCGATGCCGGCCGATGCGGCGGCCTATTGCGCCGCGCACCATCTGACACCGCAGCTCAACCCGCTGCAGTTCATCGGTGACATCCGTACCGATGGTCTCACCGCCGTACTGCAAATCGCGTTTAATATCGTGTTCTTCCTGCCGTTGGGCTTCATCATGGGCCGCATATGGCGTTGGCCGCTGCCGGTTACCGCAGTACTGTCGTTCGCCACATCGCTGTTTCTGGAGACGATGCAGCTGACCGGCTCATGGGCGTGTTCCCGTGCGCCTACCGTCTGTTCGACGTGGACGATCTCCTGTGGAACACAACCGGCGCGCTGATCGGGTTCGCGCTGGCCATGTTCTCGCTGCGCCTGATTCCGGCGCGGTCGCCGATACGACGCCGACCAC
>ENA-OQMZ01000376-OQMZ01000376.1-human-gut-metagenome-genome-assembly--contig:-NODE-376-length-19446-cov-2.745484_pt1 | contig 19446 bp, 38 predicted proteins | sample MGYA00242621_ERZ504862 | MGnify/ENA primary metagenome ERZ504862 (study PRJEB26092, sample SAMD00036393) | human gut metagenome | host: Homo sapiens | study: EMG produced TPA metagenomics assembly of...
GGAGTAATCCAATCCGACGATATGCACGGGTCGGACGGGTTCGAGTGCTTGGGTCTCGTACTCGAACAGTATCGTCGCCGTGTATTCGCCGTTTTTGCAATGCTCGATGGTCACGCTCTTCAGTTTCCAGTCTTCGGGTATGCGTTTATGCTGGCGGACGCGCACAATCCCTACTTTCGGTAGTTTGAGATGCCTGCCTCCTTCATCGAGGGTGACGTTGTTATTGCTGTTGTTCGTCGTGTAGGTCTGACGATTGCGATGCTTCGCCTTGTACTTCGGGAAGCCGATGTGCTTGGGGTCGCGGAAGAAGTTCCTGTACGCCTTCGCCACGTTCAATTGGGCGTTGCACAGTGCGAGGCTGTCCACCTCACGCAGGAACGGATACCTGTCCTTGTACTGGGCGGGAGTCGGATTGCACGACTTACCCGTAGCCTTATAGGTGCCGATGCGGGTTTCAAGCATCTGATTGTAGATGAACCTCGCACAACCGATGGTGCGGTCAATCAATGCCGCCTGAGCTGTTCGGGTACATGCGGTACTTGACCGCGCAATGACGTTTCACCTGCATGATGGTTCACCTCCTTACTTCCTGCCTTGGTTCTCGATGTATTTGCGGATGACTTCGATTGGCGCGCCTCCTGTGGTCAGTAGGCAGAAGCTGCGGCTCCAGAAATACTCCTTCCACAGTTTCTGCCGAATCTGCGGAAACTCCTGCTTGAGCAGACGACTCGACGCGCTCTTGTAAGCGTTGATGAACTTGCTCAACTCGCTCTTCGGCTGGGCACGGAACAATACGTGCACGTGGTCCATGTCGTGGTTCCATTCCTCAACGGTTATCCCATACTTGGGTGCGATGTACTCGAATATCTCACGCGCACGCGCCGAAACGATGTCGTCGAACACCTTGCGACGGTATTTCACGACGAGCACGAGATGATAATACAACAGGAACACCGAATGATGATTCGACTCCAATTCCACTGCAATCACCTCGTTTATAACATATACGACTGATTACAGTATAACATATATAGATACGCAATTCATCCCCGCCTAGCTTCGCTTAGAGGCGGGGGAATCCTTGGCGAGGAAGGTTAAATAGGGCGGATTATGAACGTGGCTGCATTTGTTTCCATCGCATCCGCCAGCGATATCTTTTTGGCGTTGTAGCCCAATCTCTCGAACTTGTCCGGATCGAAATCTCCCAATTGCTGCACATTGTCCAACGCCAACCAGTAGTTGGCAGGCGTTCTTCCCCATGGGAATGGTGCCTGATAGTGGGATTTCGGATTCCATGTTTTTGGATTGTATGCCTCTCCGAAATTGGTCACCGTTCCAACGAGTTTGATTGCGCTTTGGGGTGACCAGAGCAGCAAATAATGAAAACCGATTTTGTTTCGCAATGATTTAAAGTTGCCGACGAACAGCAGTCTTCCCTCGTGCTCGGCGGCATGACGGAGGAATTCCTCGATGGTGGTTTGCGGGCTAAAATAGGAGATTCGCCCTCGTGGGGCGTGGCCTATTCGTAGCATCAAGGTAAGTCCGTCTATCTTGAAGGGTTCAGTCTGCGATGTCATGGAACAATCTTATCACATGCGGATATATTCAGTATGTCAGATAAGTGTCTTCAGCTCGTACACAACCAATTCAGGCGCCTCACGAACCCGACCGAAAAGCTCATGACCACGCTTCGACCGCTCGATCGCACGCATCACCACCTCCGGAGCGGAACGGATATCCAATCGAGCTTTCCCGACCCTATCCGCCCACAAATTCTGTATCACCGTCAACTCGACACGATTAACACTGCGAATCTGCAAAGACTGCCGCTCGACCCGATGCAATCGTACATATTCAGCGGCCACATCAGCCAACCCGACACCCAACTAATTCTTCCTTTCTCGACGAAACGCATATACCAAAGAGGGGACCATGGACACGGCCGCAAAAACAAGCGAAGACACCGCCAGTACAAGCCTCCACATCAAAGGCACCCCAACCGCAAGCCAGGAAACCAACTGCATCCCCAACAACCAGAACACCGCGAAAACCAGCATTCCCAGCACGAGCGCCCAGCTCAAACGTCGTTCCTTCCGACGCTTTCTCGCTATTTCGCGCCGCGACGGTTCGACGGTACTGCCACTGATTCGAGCCGGTTCCAGAATGATCGTCGTAGTCGCCCCGATGGTTTCGCCGGTGCTGTTTTCCTCACTCACTCGGGCTCCTTTTCTGGATTCTGGATTCTTTTCTGACGTTCGCATTCATGTCTCAATGGCGGATACGTGTCGGCTATGGCGTTCAATGTCGCCGTCCGAAGCTCGACATACCTCTCCTGATCCAAGTCATGGCGCTGCTGGTCGTAATCGGTCAACGCATGCCGGACATAATTGACCATCCAGCGTTCCAAGACGAATGGATTTGGCTCCTTACCGGCATCTCTGACCATGTTTCTGCGACGTAGCTCGTAATGGTGGAGCTTTGCCGCATCTCGCAGGTTACCGTAGGGAATGAGTCGCACGTGTACTGTTAGTTTTTCGCACACTTCAAGGTCATGCCTTTCTGCTCTGGTGTTATGTGGATATATTCAGTTTAACAAGCAAAATATCAGGAAAGAATAGAATCCAGTATGCCCGGGATTAGGCTCCGAGGAAATACTCCTTGCACATAATCTGGTACAAGGCTTGCTCTTGCATTGCGTCGGAAAGAGCTCGATGCTGTTCCACGTCTGCCACGTGATAGCGTTTGATCAGATCCGCGACCTTGTGATGGCGAATTTCCGGATGGATGTCACGGCTCATTTCCAAGGTATCCAGGAATGGGTGGTCGAACAGGGGGCGATTCGGCCAGGTTTCCGCCGTGGCCCAGTCGAGGAATTTCAAATCGAACGTCGCGTTGTGTGCGAGGAAGGGCGTTTCGAATCCCAGCCACCGTTCGAACTCTTTCATCGCATGCTTGACAGTCGGTTTGCCGCTCACGTCGTAAGTGGTGATTCCCGTCAATTGCGTGATGTGTGGCGGGACAATCATTTGCGGGTTGATGAGTTGGCTGTAGGTGTCGACGATTCGTCCGTTCTTGACTTTCACGGCGCCGATTTCGATGAGTTTCGCGCCATCTTCCGGGTTGAGGCCGGTGGTTTCGGTGTCTACCACGACGTAGTCAAGCAATGGCGCCTCCAGCGGCGGGATGCGTCGTGGATCGTCGCTTCGGTATTTGTCCCAGTAGCTCATTGGGTGTTCCTGTGTTCTCTAAGATTATGTGGACATATTCAGTATAGCAGACAAATCGATGTCAGGCAGGAACCTTCCGACCGCGACCGTCGCCAAACAACGTGAAAAGCAGACTCGCGCGATTCGGGCCAACCTGTTTGTCGGACAACACGCATTCCATGCAAACCGGACCATACATGCTCGGCACCAAACCCATCGTGCTTCCGCAAAGAAAGCATCCAGCGGGCGTCAAAGCCGCGGTCTCCACTTGCGTGTCCTCGGGCTGCCAGTCTTTTCGGTTAGGCATCAGCCGTAATCCCGTCTCCGAAACCATGCAGGGCATGTATCAGATTCTTGACGGAAAATGATTCCGCCTCGCGGTTGACGATTCGACGATTCAATCCGAGAACTACGTCTTCGACCTGTCTGCGGACATAAGGCTCCAACGGGGGGAGAGGGGGCGTTTTGCGGGTATCTGCAAGAAGGCCATAGTCTCTTTCCAGATCGGCAAGATTCATTCCATGCAATCGGATGCGACGGAGCAACGTGATCTCATCCGCATCCAGCAGACACGGCCAGGCTTCCGTTCCTGACTGGATATGACGTACTCCGTTCAGCAATCGTGCGGTCTCGGCCATGGATTTATTGCGTTTCGCGCTCTTCATGCCCGGCCAGTGCCGCAAAACGGACAGGTTTTCCCGCGAGCGTCATCCAAAGCCGTCTTGACGACATTGCTGGTGGTCAACCGATGGGCGAAAGGCTCGATGGCGCGAATGAACCGCGTCCAGCAGAAAGCATTCGGTTGGCAATGTCAACGATTCCAACAGGCTACGATGGCCGTCGAGCAGTCCGTCGATATAAGAAAGAGGTGTGAGGATTCTGATATCGAGATCACGCATGTTCTGAGTCGTTCGAGCTTCGCCGAGCAGTATCTCCCAAGGCTGCGGCATCGTGATGACGCAAAGCGAGGGCTTGTTGTCCTTCGCCGCTAAACCATGCGCGTAGTCTCCTTCTATCCATGCGGAAATGATGCGTTGCTGGGGGAATTGCTCCAGTGCTTTTTCGATGCTGTCGATGTTGTTCACGCCGTCAGTTCCATTCGCTTGGCAATTTCGTTGCGCCATGTCTGCACCAGCAGTCGGATATGCCATCCCGTACCGAGGTCGGCATTTTCCAAGTCGAATGGATCCCAATTTTTCGCAACGATACGAATGTCCCTGATGTGCAATCATAGGAGTAGTCGATGGATGTGGTTCCGAGCTGAATTTTCGTTGTGCAGTAGGTTTCCGGGTTATCCACGAAGACTTGGACGACACTCCCGGGCAGTTTTGTGTCTGCCTTGTTTTGGACGATTCCGGTGTTGTTTGGGTTTGGGATTTTATATGTGGCTTCGTGGACGATGGAGATCAGTGCGGAGAGGAATCTCTGTTTTAGGGAGAGGTTGTCGCAGTAGGCGCACTTGGTGATGGGCTTGCCGGATCTTTCGAGTCGCAGGCTTCCGCATTTTTCACACTCGTATAGGGTGTAGGTCTTTCGTGCGTCTGTGACGTCTTGTATGGGTTGCATTTTCCTTTGGTTTTCTCTTTCAATCTTTTTATGTGGACATATTCAGTATAACATGTAAAATACAATATGGTTGTTATACTGAAGAAGTCACATAAAGAGGAGGAGCGTTGACCAATCCGAAGAAAAACGGAGACCTGATGCTGCGGGTCCGGTATGACAGCGGAGCCGAACTCGCGGGTCCGGCTGTCATCACCGACGAGGGAGCCTTGCTTGTTTCGTTGGGCGGCGCCGCTTCCATGCTTGTGCAACGCGCGGATGGTAGTCTGCCGCCGCACATCACCTTCGTGGATATACGGCCTAGTCATGTGGGATACGGGCTGCCGCTGACCGATGACATGGCGTACATGATCGATCACGAACGAGGAGAAGGAAAAGGCTTAGAAAGGATTGACGATGATGACGAGGAAAACGGATCTGCGGCAGATAGACCGGGACGGCCTGAAGAAAGCGGTGGCCGTTCCCGTCCCCATCAAGTAGTCCGGAATTCCAAGGGATGGGAACAGCCCCTATTCCCCTAGCTTTCTTTTCAAAGGAAAAAGACAATGACTAAATACTTCACCTCCGACACCCACTTCGCCCACCCGTTCGTGGCCGCATTGCGGGGATATGCGAAAACCGGATTCACGTCGGACAATACCATCAAGCAACAGGCTAACGAAGCCCACATGCAGGTCAAGGATTGCGTCAACTGGTACCGGCATGACATGGACGTGACCGACCATATCAACGAAATCGTAGGTCCGAATGATGAACTCTACATTCTTGGGGACCTATGCAGCGGAGGCGCTTGGAGTCTTCAACAGGCGCTTATGCATGTCAAAAGCTTGCGCTGTCCTCGCAATAACCGTCATCTGATTCTCGGAAACCATGAGACGTGCTGTACGGGAAGAGCAAGGGCTTCAAGGATTTGACCGAGGCGTTCGGTGAAATCGGGCGTATCGGCATGACGGACATCACGGACGGCGAAACCATTATGACCGTGTTCCTCTGCCATTTCCAATGCGTGAGGACTTCGACCTACCGGCAGCGGATGACGTGGCTTCCAATTGGGCGAAGTCGGAGCTTCGACGGTATGCGATTCCTCAAGTGGGGGAGAGCATGCGATTGCTGCACGGTCACACCCATGCGAACACTCCCCATGAGTTCAAGAACCGTAACGAAATCAACGTGGGATTGGACGCGTGGAACATGCGCCCCGTGTCCGAAGTGGAACTTGTTCGCATGTTTCAGGAGAACTGAAGTAAAGAAAGGCTTCGAAATTGACCACTTTGACCATTCTTAGAGGACTGCCCGGCTCGGGAAAGAGCACTTGGGCGCGGAAGCATGTCGATTCGAATACGGTAATCGTCAGCTTGGACGGTTTGCGTGAAATGATGGCGGGAGGCCGTCAGGCATGGCATGAAACCATGAATCCACAGTTGAACAGGATTCTCGTCCGTCAGGCGCATACCATCATCAGCGACCTGCTCGCCAAAGGCGTGAATGTCATCAGCGACTCCCAGCATGTCAACCCGCGTTTCTGCGTGGACGAGGTGCAGATTGCGTCCGTCACAAGGCGCATGTTGAGACTTTCACATTCAACACGCCGTTGGACGAACTGCTGGAACGCAACAGGATCCGCGTCGAGAGCGACCGTGTGCCGGAGAAGTATCTGCGCACCCAGTATGAGACTTGGCATGGGTGCCTTGAACGTGACAGCCGTTGGGTCAACGTTCGCGTCATGAAGACGGACGGCGTGTACCGTATGAACAATGGGGGAGACGGTGATGGTTGACGTGGGACTGCTGTGGGACGCAATGCCCGCACCGTGGACGACGCCGAAATGGGTTACACTGCGGCCTCAAGCAATGGGCGTGATGCGACCGGTACCGTCCGTTTGGACATGCCGTCGCTCAAGGATGGCGTGAAGTGGACACTGGACCGTTACTCGAAGTGGCTGGAACAGGGTGCGCATACGACCGAAGACGGGTTCGCCGACTTCTCCGCCGACGGGAGCAACCTGCTTGACATCATGCGCGACTCCGACAACGTACACGTCCGTCCGGTCAAAGGCGAGACCGACGTGTACGCCTGCAACTTCAGTCGTGACGCGTTCAAGAACCAGCGTTGGGACGAGTATTCCAGCAAGGCGCGCGGCCTGTTCCTCGACGGGAACGGCAGGGTCGTGGCACGAGGATTCGAGAAGTTCTTCAACCTCGGGGAGAACGAGCAGACCACCCGCGAGAACATCGACAAGCGTCTCAAGTTCCCGGTGCGCGTGGAACGCAAGGAGAACGGGTTCCTCGGCTTGGTGTCCGCACGCGGAGACGGTTCGTGGCGTTTCTGGTCGAAGAGCGGACAGACCGACTACTCGTATCTCATACAACGGCTCTTCAAGGAGACGTTGGACGGCGGTCAGGAACAGGCGTTGTGGAACATCGTCCATGATGCCGACGTGACGTTGGCGTTCGAGGTCATCGACCAAGAGTCCGACCGTCACATCGTCAAGTATGATACGTCTCAGCTCGTGTTCCTGCACGCCATCGGGAACACGGTGGACTTCCATATCGACCATGACGCCGACAAGCTGATTGACATGGACGGGTTCTTCGCCCGGCCGGAGGTGTTGGGCGTCTTCCAATCCGACGAGGAGCGGGAGGCACTGTGGAGCATGTTGGACGAGGAGCGTCATGATTCCACACGTGAGGGCGTTGTGGTGTATGACGCCGACGGGTACATGTTCAAGCTGAAATCCGACTATTATCTTGAGGTCAAAAGCTTGAGAACCATGTTGAAGCGTACCGTCCTGCATGATAGGCCGATTGCCGACAACGACCATTCCGAACGCGCGGAGAAGGCGCGTTGGGTACTGTCCCACGCCAACATGAACCGTCTTGTGTACACGCGCAAGGCGTTCAACGAACGCGACGTGGATATGGAATATGTCGGCGACTTGCTGGCCGTCGAAGGCCCGGCGACTCCCGACGTCTCGCCGAGCGACGCATACCGTCGGACGCACGCAAAGGAACGGAGGCTTGATGGCAAGAATCAAAGAAACGTTTAACAGCCGCTCTTGGTTCATGATCGAATGCGACGACCCCAACTGCGAACAACGGTTCGACGACAGCCAATGGTATGCGGACGAGGACGATCTGCTGGCCGCCGCGAAGGACGAAGGCTGGCAAATCCTATACAAGGACGAGCATCCCGAATTGGAACGCGACATGCACTACTGTCCGGCGCACCGGCTGCCCGAATGCACGACCTGCACGAACATCATGATCGATCCGATCGGCTGGAAGGACGGGCAATGCCCCGAATGCATCAAGGAGGAGATCCCGATTGAACGGTCATGATTTCACGCTCGAACAGAACACCGAGGCGAGGATGATGCTGGCGGTCGCCCGCCGCGGGCTCGCCGCCGCCATCAACGACGCGGAGAACGGGATAGGCCATCTGTCCTGCGACGATCCGAAGATCATGGAACAGGTTCGCGCTCATTGGCGACGCCTGTACGACACGTACATGAACGCGGACGCGCTCCTCTCGGATCTGGAATCCTGCGCACGTCATCTCACGGATGGCGACAAGTGGGAGCCGAACCCGATCGCCGACGGCATGAAACCCATGGAGATGGCCAAAGGATGCGCCTGCTTCATCGCGGAGACCCCGGATGGGGTCCTCATCATCCCGTCGGAGCCGACGCCGGGCGAGAACACGGCGAAACGTCTCGCGAACACGCTGAACGCCCTGACAGGCGATGTTCTCCTGGATGCGACCGGCATCCGCCTGCTCGGCACCCAATTCCTGTTCGCCTACCATAGCCGGCTCGACAGGCCCGTCGATTATGGCGTGAACCTGACCGGCATGCGGTTCCCCGACCGGCTCGGCCTGCTCGACCGGGCGGACCGGCATCCGGGGTTCCTCCCGTTGCGCCCCGTCGTCGCCAACGGGACCGGCGCATTGGAACGGTCGGGACGCGAACTGTGGGCGATCACCGCGCGTACGCTCGGCCGGCTGCCGCACGGACGGTTCTTCGTGGATCTGACCATGTTCGCGGACCATCCGAAGATACTCGAACGGTTCGCCGTCCGTTACGGGAAATACCTGAAAGACAACCGGACCGCCCTGGACGTGACCATCATCGACCCGACCGGCCTCGTCGCCCGCCACGTCGCCACCATCAAACCGAAATGGGATTAAGCAATGGGCTATGTTCGAATCATGTGGGTCGGAGCCAATCTTCTCGCACTCATTCCTCTGGCGCCGCTGCTCAGATCGAAAGACCTGAGGTTAGGACGATTGCATGCGGCCATCGCGTTCACGATCATGTTCTCGGAGCTGGTCTCGTGGCTGTTGTTCCTCGGCCTATCCGTTTTGGAAGGATTTTTCTGATGGACTTATCGAATCGCGCCGTAAGACCACCGGCTTCAGCGTGGGGAGGAAGTCAATTGCCTGAATTGAGGATTGTCGGACCGGCCGAACCTTGCGACGGCCGCGACGGGGAATGGCCGGTGGAATGGGACGGCGGGCACGGCCTGCTCGTCGTCCGCAGGTTGAAGGCCGAACTCAAGGAGATTCGCTGATGCACAGAGGATTCTGCACGGATTGCGGCGCATACGCGGCCTTGGGCGAAAACGACAGATGCGCCGCCTGCGACGCATGGCGCCACAGGGAGGAGGAAAGGCAGGATCATGTCTGAATGGTGGGACCGTTACCTGTTCGACGATCTGATTGGGTTGGAGGCCGCGGCCGTGACCTCGGACGGCAGCCGGCATATCGGCCCGTTCGTCCGTTTTGGGGATTATCTGACGGTAGACGATACATGCGTCTTCACACGGAAGGACAAGGGCGATGGCGTGCGGCTCATGGAAGAAGTCGACCATGTGCGTCTGCGTCCCGAGGAGCCGTTCTGGCAGGGTCGTTTTCTGGACGAGCTGGAAGGAGTCCGGGTGCGCGTCGAATTCGGGGGACGGCGTGGGGCGTTCGAGGGGCCGCTGGAACCGTTTGACGGCGTATTGGGCATCCGGCCGGCGGCCGTGGCCTGGAATACGTGGTTCGGCGATTCCGGCTACCGGTTCGCCCAACCGAGCTTCGTCAAGGTCAAACCTGTGGAAGACCAGCCGGACGAACCGGTGCCGGCCATCAACGCCTCCCGTCTCATCGAATCCCGGACCTTGCTGCGCGTGGCCCGCCGTCAGCTCGCCGAGACGGAGAATCTACTAACCCAATCATTTTCTCGGCTACCGCGTTTCAGCAAAGAGGATGCCAGCCGAATGGAAGCCCGACGGCATGATATCGAAAACAAGATGTATGAGCTGCGCGAACTGATTGGCGAACAATCGTACGATCTGAACTCAATCGAATCGAAAGGACAAACCGAATGAACGATGGAAAAAGGCAAGTCACAGACGAGACGGAACCAGACGAGAATCCTATTGCCACCATCTATTACGAGAACGGCACGGAGCTGACCGGGAAGGCCGTCACCCTGCAGGACGGGACAGTTGGAGTCAGGATTCCCGGCGAATTCTTCAAGACGGCGCTCCTGCCTGATGGTTCGATGCCTGATGGCGTCATATCGGTGGATATCGGCCCCAAGCATGTGGAGGGCGGTCTCCCGTTGACCGACGACATGGTCTGCATGGCGGTCACGGCCATGCTGCGCGACGCGGTCGGATTGACGTTGGGCGAGGCATCGGATGCGTACGAGGCATGGCTGAACCGGGTGAAAAGGGCCACAATCGAGCATTGGGTGGACTCCCTGCCCATACGCGAATCCACGCGACTGCATTGCAAGTATCTCGACCGTGACGGAGCCGACTATCCGAAGGAAGAGGGGGACGCATGATGTTGATCGAGCATGAGGCGCGAGTCGGACTGCCGCGCATGTGGGAGCATCCCAGACGCACCCGCACCCGGCGCGGCGGCGTCGTGGCGAGCATGGTCGGCGGATATACGGCGATACTGCTCGTCCGCCAGCGAACGGCGTGGAGAACAGTATTCGCAGGCAATGCTCGACCCTGAACGAGGCCGAAAAATGGCTGGACGAACAGATGGGAGAGGCCGAATGAGCGGCCGCGAGAAACCGGATGCGCCCGGACTGTGGCGGGATGCGAACGAGAAAACGGTCGTGGCCTGCATGGAATCCGGCGAGCTCGCGATACGGGATGCGGACACCGGCGAGATCCTGTCCGCGGGACAGCTGGAACAGGCCGCACCGTTCCAGCGGACCGAATGGAAGGGGATAGACCTGACCAGGGCCGGGTTCTCCGCCATGCCCGACACGGCGGGATGCTGGAGCGACGCGAACGGCACGCTCTGGCTCATCACAGGCGGCGACGGGATCGACGGGCACATCTTCCGGCTGAAGGAAGAGGGCCGCGAATGGGAATGCGCGCCTTGTTCCGGCATCACCGTGAGGATGCTCCACGAATGGGGCCCGTGGGCACGCTGCGACTTCGAGCCGATGGATGATGAAGGCACTCACTTTGACTGGTGCAAGCGTGGATCGCCGATCGCGGATGGACGGCCGAAGAGCTTGACGACGATTCCGGGGAACCGGCCGCGCACGGCCCGTACGCCCGGTATTCGCTCCAAGCCGTCGAAGAGGTCCCGTGGAAGCCGGCCTCCGACGATTCCACTCCGATTCATGAGGGGAGCCGCACCGTGCATCTCCCGGATGTCCGATCGTTCGGTCGTCTGGAACAGGACAAGTGGCTTGCCGTGAAGAACCTTGAGGAGAGCGCCGAACTGGTGGAGGCCTGCAAGCAGTGGCTGAAGGCCTGTGATCCGGCCGATCCGAGCGGCATCGACGGCCAGTTCATCGGCGTCGTGAACTGTCTGAACATTCATGGCGCGGCCGTGGGCGACGAACCCGATATCGACCTGGACAAGGCGCAGGCCGACTGGCATGACCACGTGCGCGACCAGCGTCGTCAGGCCATGCTCGGCGAGCTGGCCGACGTGTTGCAGACGGTCGGCAACCTGATCACCGCGTTCGGCATCACGGATGAGGAGGTCGAACGGGCGATGGACGACTGTCTGGAACGAAACAGGCGGAAGGGCAGACTCTGATGGGAACCACGAGAATATGGGATTCCCGCAACAACAGGCGGGCGACGGTCGAACACGAGACGTTGAGACCATGCCCGTTCTGCGGCGGCACTCCACGAATCGACGATGATGTGGACGATACGACGGAACGGTACACGGTGCGATGCGACTGCGGCGGGAACATGCCCGGCCGGCACGTTCCGATCGACCCGTCGTTCCAGACCCGCGTCACCTGCTGCATTCGGCGGTCGAGAAATGGAACAGGAGAGGACTGGATACCCGAACTGGAAGGAAATAATGGACTCTGAAACATTCGCAGCATACGAATCCGGTTGCACCTGTTGGCGGCTGGTCGACCAGTATGTGGGCTGGGTTGAACAACCAACGGAAATGCTCGGCATCACCATCTTCACAGGGGCGATGCCGGATGGGGAAAGACTGCCCGGCCTGCCCTCCCGATATGAGGCGTTCCGACTGGTCATGAAGGCGTTGGACCGGTACATACTGGGTGATTCCGACCCGTTGCACCTCGATCTGGGTTCTCCCGACAGCATGTATTCGCTCGAATATGCGGGATGCGGCGCGGAAGCCGCGCGCGGCCTACGCGAACGGCATCCGCACGGCGACATGCTGATGCTCAACCAGAACGGGCATCTGCTGACCGATAAGGATTTCGAATGACCGACTGGCTCATCGACATCATCCCCCAGGCGTGCCCGCCCGACGTGATGGACGCGCCGGAAGCGTATCGCGCCGCATGGGGACGATACGTCGGCGAGGCCGTGCCGGGCGACGGTGATCCGGAGGATTGGCGCGAACAGGCGGCGCGCCTGGAGGCCGCGACACGTATCCTCCCGGACCCGCATGTAAGGGTGGCGGGCCGGCCGTACGAGGGGCCGGATCCGATGACGCTAGCCCATTACGGCGTGGTGAGAATCAGCCGTATATGGATCAGCTGACGTTGCCCGCCTCGAACGTCGACCGGTGGGATCTCATGCCCTGCTGCGCCCGCATCTGGGGCGCGACGCGCGATCCGTCGCCTGCGACGGGGACATGATCGATGCGGCGGCGCGGGGCATGCTCGACCGGCATCCCGGTTCGGGCGTGGTCGCCAAGTTCATGCTCAGGGAGAAACGCCTGCCGCTCGCGTTCATCGACCCGGACGGCACGTTCATGCAGACGGACGAGTATGGCGGGAAGCCGGAGCATATCCCGTTCGCCGCCTGGCGGTGGGCCGGCTACGATCTCGCACTGTTCGAGGGCGAGCCGGACGCGGTGCTCGTCCAGCAAAAGGCGCGCATGCGCTACGAATACCGGATGCAGGTGATAGGCGGGAAACCGGTGTGCGGCGCCGGCTGCATCGAACGGTTCACGCCCGCCGACAATCGGGGTGACCGGTATGATCCGCGCATGGAGGAGACGCGCAACAGCGGGCGCATCGAATCGCATCCCACATCGCACGGTTGTATGAGGCGTTCGCGCACGAGGCGGCGCATGCGATACGCGGCGAAGTCGAAGGCCCATACGTGATGGACCTGTATCTGGATGATGCCGGGCGGCCGCATGTGATCGAGCTGAACCCGCAGTCGAACAGCGGCCTGTACGCGCTCGACATGGACGCATTGCTGACGGCGATCGGGAATAATCCGGCTCAGTTCATGCCCGACCCGAAACGGACGGCGACGCCCGGCTGCCTGGGAGTCAGGGGGGGAGGCGATCTGACGGTTTCCGGGTATCGACGGTCTCCATTCAGTGATAGCCTATGTATACAGAAAAAACGTTTACAAGGGAGAAAGCATGAGGTTGTTGAGCTACGCCATCAGCGGCCTGCGCCTATACGAAAACCATGAATGCAGGATGGACCTGTACGCCATCGACGCCGTAAGGGAACCCGGATACACGCACATGCTCGACGGCGCCGCACGCAACATCAGCATCAACACGGCCATCGGCGTCGCCGGCATCAACGCCTCCGGCAAGACCACCGCGTTGAGGGTCACCGAACTCGCCCTCGCCGTCGCCGGCGGCATGTCGCTGGGATCGTTGAACCCCGACCTGTTCCCTTTGTACGACACCATGGACGACCGGATCGGGGTGCGCGCGCTGTTCGAACAGGACGGTCGCTTCCATCTCATCGACAGCCTGCTCGAGCGGACAGGCGAGGGTCGCACGCCGTTGAGGTTCATCCGTGAGACCCTGAGCATCCACCATGCAAGCTCAGCAAGAAAATGCTTGCCTCCGCCATGAACGGCACGTTGGATCCGGAACGGTGGACCGTGCTCTCATCCCGCAACGTGGGCAGGCCCGGCGTCCGGGGCGAACTGTCCGCCGACGCGAAACGGTATCTGCCGCCCGACCGGAGTATTTGCGGGGCCTTCGTCAAGGACACCGACATCGCGACCGAACTGCTGCCGGTGTCCCCGACGCTCACCGTCAGCCCGGCCCGCCCCGTCGTGACGCTGTTCGATGCCAGCATCGAACGTCTCGACTACGACAAGGACGGAATCCATCTGAAATTCCGCAATGAGGGCAAGGAGCGGGAGGTCACCCCCGAACTCGCTGGTCAACATGGTCTCATCCGGTACCCTGAGAGGCGGCGCACTGGTCGGCCGAGCATTGGAGACACTGCGCGCGGGTGGCTATCTGATTGTGGACGAACTGGAGAACAGCATCAACAAGCAGCTCGTATTCGCATCATGGACCTGTTCGCCTCCCCGGTCACGAACCCGCATGGGGCCACGCTCCTGTTCTCCACCCACTATCCGGAGCTGCTGGATCATTTCACCCGCAAGGATTCGATATGGTTCGCCGTCCGCGATGGAAAAGCTTCGCCCTCCGGAATCTGGGCGCATATCTGGGCCGCACCGATTTGAAGAAGAGCGTTTCCTTCTTCGCCAACCGGGTACCCGGTACCGCGCCCTCATACGCGGCCGTCCGCGCCCTCCAGGATTATGCGGAAAGGTACGTGCATGCTTAATGCGGAAGGCCAGTATGTGCTGTTCGTCTGCGAGGGCGTGGCCGAACAGTACATACTCACGACCCTTATCGAACGCGGCGAACTGACCGTGCCGAACGAGCTTATCGTGCCTAATCAGCTGCGAGGCACATGGTATTTCACCCGCAAGGAATCGAAGCGGATGCTCGACCGGTTCCTCAACATGTCATACGGCAAACACCCGCTGCTGATCATACGTATAGTCGACTCGGACTCGGATGTACTGCGCATACCTCGAGGCTACGAGCATGCGGCCGAGGTCGTGAACCTGCGAACCCATCCCGAAATCGAAATGCTGGTCATCATCAACGAGGCATGTACGGCAAATACACGAACGGCTCCAAACGGCTGAAGCCTCCGACTATTGCAAAAGAGAACTGGGCATGAAGCAGGTGAAAAGCCGCGCATGGCTGGAACGATACTGGGCTGAGCCCGGCCGGCTCGAACACGCGCTCAAGGAATATTCAAGACTGCACCGGTTCGGCAGGAACGAGAACCGAGGGCTTCTGGAGCTGATTCGCTGAAACGCATATCAGTTCTAAGGACGAAAGGAAGGCGGATGGCATGACGGCGCCATCCGAGAACAATAACTACACGTACCGCAATCAGGTGAACGCGGCCATCGGCCAGCTGCGTCTCGCGTTGGAGACCAACGATATGGGGGGGAGCGTGTGCGTCTACTCAATGGCGCGTTGCAGAACACGGGCAATGCGATCGGGCAGCTCGCCCAGTTCAACGCGGACGGCACGCGACGGCCCCCACGAGAACAGGAACCGCGCACCCGGACTACCATGGGGATAATGCTTGATTCCATCCGCTACCGGCTGTACGCCGTCGAATCCGAAACATCCGAACCGTCCGGCACGACGGCCCGCATCAAGCTCGAATATCGTGCCGGGAACATCACGTACGGGCTGGAACTGCGGGAACCGTTCGGACCGGGCATCGTCGCCGACGAGGCGCGTTCGTTCGATCCCGGCAAGCCGATGGCGATGCCGCCAGTCTGGCTGCTCGTCCGCGGGGACGCGACGCCCGAACGCGGATTGCGATGCCTGACCCTGGCCGTCACCATGCTGGATGGCGTGGATCGGGAGGAACGTGCATGCGGGGGTCGAGGTCTCATTATCCGTGCGGCCTTCCCGAGGATGCGCTGAACGGCGCCCGGTTCGCCCTGTGGGTGCTGCGCGATCTGCTGGATGGAGGAAGCCAAGAATGCTAGACGAGATGCTTGCCCGCGAGTTTGAGGAACATTCGTTCTGATTCCGGAATGTGCTGGAAACCGTTGTTCTCGTAGAATCTAGCTGCGGCTGAATCCACGGGATCCACTATGAGGGCCCTCGCCCCGAGTTCGGAGCTGATGTTCAAGGAACGTATGACCGCATCGTGCAACAGTTTCCTGCCGAGGCCTTCGCCTTGGAAACGTCTGTCCACGCCGAGCATACCGAGCAGTATCATGGGCACTCGCTCTGGAACGTTCCTCTGTAGCCATCCACCGGCGATATTGGAGCGTTCCATCGCGTGTGCGCTGAGAGAGTAGAATCCGGCGAGTTCCCCTGATTCGGCGTAGGTGACGTACGCGACGGCCGTTCCCTGTTTTTCGGCAGAACGGGATCTCGTGGACAGCCATTCATCAATGAGCGTAATGCCGCAGTCAAAGCCATCGAGCATGTCGGAGGACTCTATGCGCCGTGGTGTGGTGAATCTCATATCCAGTCGGGTTCCATTTCGATGAGATCCTTCGCGGCCTTCGGCATGGGTCTGTCAAGCGCCTTGAGAAATTCGTCGAATGCCTTGGAGGGTAGACGGGTGACGGTCTCCTCTTCGATATCCCGGCGTGCGTCGGTGACGAGATGGTCGATGGCCCATTGAGTTATGGAGGAGCCTTTGAGAGAGGCCGCTATATCTATGGTTTGGCGCTGTTCTGGCGTGAGGCGCATGTTGAGGCGTGAGCTGCGTGCCGGTTCCGTAATAGTGCTTGTCATACCGTATATTGTACGTCAACTTGACGTACATATCAATACATTGGATACGCATCAAAGACTATTCGTTTGTTCTTTGTATAGTTGGCTATCGGAAAGGAAAAGCGATGTTGCAACCCCACGACTTCTATTAGGCGGACTAAAACCTAGTGGAAGGGAAAAACGAATGTCCCGCACATTCAAGGACAAACCATACCGCGTGCTCAAACGCGAGGCGCTGGAACACGGCTACACGTACCTGCGACACAACTGGATGCACCCGACCGAACCGCCAACCGTCGAAGGAGATGTGGCTGCATACTCGTACTCGCGGGGACGGAAAGAGCACATCCCATCCGGGCATCGCTGGCACGGCTGGCATGACTACGAGGATGACTGGTATCCGGATTACGTGGGCCGCCATACGGTTCGCGATCGTTGCCGCATCGCCGTGCGCGGGGCGAACACCGGCCTCATGGACGACGATTGGGATGATCCCCGGCTGTACCGTCGCCGCGTCAAGTGGGAATGCTGACTAAAAGGGGTTTTTCTGCTCGATTTGTATTCGTTCCAACGGTGGCCACAGGTCAAAGCCGCGTTCGAGCGGTTCGGCTCGTACACGCCCGCAATGTGGCCTATCTGTCTTGTACGGGATCAAGGAAGACTGGCCACATTGTTCTATTCTTCTGGCTTGCTGAGGCCGACTCCCGTCTGTACGTCGAATTCGAATTGTTCCAGCTTGTCCGCGAATGTATCCAATTCGATTGCCGATACACGGCCGGTTATGCTTGCACCGTGGTTTGATACCCTGATGCCATAACGATTTCCTCCATCGTCCCAAACATCGAATCGCAGGTCTTCTATTCTCTCTAGTTTGTTCGCGGATGGTTCCTTAAGCACGCTGTCGATAAGCGTAAGCAGCGTATGTGCAGCATTCGGAGACAGATTCAAACGGTAATGCAGCAGACCATCATCAAACTCGATTTCGATTACGTTCGAATCGAGTCTCGTGCAGTTCAAGGAAACATCAGGCATATGCCCCAAGATATTGGCAAAGGCAGACCGTTCTTGGCGTGGACTTCTTTCGGAAGAAATACGGGTCAAGAACATGAATGTCAGTGCTTCTTCTTTTTTGTTTCCGCCGTCCACCCAGTCGAATGCGGTCTTGAATGCTTCTCGTGCGGTGTTGGTCTGATCGTAGTAGTCGCTGCCCATGTCGCTTTTCTTATAGTCGATGACGGTTTTGTTCACGTCGCCGCGACCGTCCGAGAAGGTGACTCGCCATCCTTTGCTGCCACCTAGGTAGAAGAGTTTCGCGCGACGATGGTTGTTGTCGGTGTCGGTTGGCCACACCTGCGGGTACGTGTTGCCGGTCAATTCCAAATCGGGGTGGCCTTGGAGAGCCATGTTCGCGCCTTCCTCAGCCGACTGCGGGTCACAACCCTTGGACTCCAAATACTCGCCGAAGGAATAATCCATGTCATCCGTGTAGGTGAGTTCCGGATTGGTGAGATACACTTCGGCATCACCATCTTCGGCGGCTTCACTGGCAAGTTCGGACATTTGCTGCGGGTCGTTCCAAGCATCCTCGTTGCCATCCATGTAATCGTTGCCCCATGCGATATACCGGTCGCGATCCAATTCCGGCAGCTTCTCGAACTCCTCACGGCTGACGTACAGGCCGGATTCCACGCGATAGCCTTCATCATCGGGGCCGAACTTACGTTCCGAGTACTCCCTGTTGGCGATGTCGATAAGCTTCTGATCCAGTTCCTGCATTCGCTTCACACCGGTCTCATAGGTTTCAACCGGCGCGCCGCCGGTATTCGATTGCTGATTCTGTTCGAATCGTTCGAGTACGTCACCGGTCGGCATGCTGCTGGTTTTGCCTTCATCCGCATAAGTGCCGTCACGGTTTCGACGTTGCTGTTTTGCCTGTGCTGATTTTCTGGAGTCGACCATTGTTTCTCCTTGCTATTTTGGGTTGAATGTTTGATGTCGTAGGGAGGTTGTCTATTTACGTTTTCGAGCTGTCTGCCGCAGCTCTTACCTTTTGTTGTTTGTCAGAACGTTGAAGAATGACCGCTGCCGTTCATCCAACCATGTGGGGGAATGACCGGCGTCAATATCCGATTGCTTGATCAGGTACGCCACTCGGTTTGGGGTTGAGCTTTTCGCGTCTCGAAACTCGTACACTGTGTTTCCTGTCGGAGTGTTCCTTCGGTGTATGCGCCATCCGTCGATTGATGCGTCATCCTGTTCGTCGAATCCTCCGGAGAAACCTACATAGGGGGAGTTGTCTTGGAGTGCGTCCATCCCTTCGGCCCACAGTTCACGATTCTCTTCGCTCATGGTCCCGTCGTAATAGGATGCGGGCGGAGACACGACGGATGTTTGCCGCTCATATTTTTCCAAGGCGTCAGCATTCGGGAACCCGGCTTTTTTGTGTTCGTCCTTGAACCGGCCGCTCTCGGGTTCCCTCAGTTGCGTCTCGCCTGCGCTGATCTGACCGTATCTACCATTCTGTTCTTTTCTGCTAATTGTGTATGTAGTCGAATCCATTCTAGCCAGGGACTCTCGCTCCTCGCTTTTTGCCATGCTTTCCATTTCCATGGCTGCCAAGGTCTACGGGGAGGCGTCCCGAATACCGGAGATACCGTCAGCCGGTTCAATCCGGTTCCGGATG
>ENA-OQMZ01000377-OQMZ01000377.1-human-gut-metagenome-genome-assembly--contig:-NODE-377-length-19434-cov-3.900554_pt1 | contig 19434 bp, 25 predicted proteins | sample MGYA00242621_ERZ504862 | MGnify/ENA primary metagenome ERZ504862 (study PRJEB26092, sample SAMD00036393) | human gut metagenome | host: Homo sapiens | study: EMG produced TPA metagenomics assembly of...
TGCCAAAGCAGCGCCCGAGGCACTCGACACGATCGCCGCACGCGTGCGCGCCCTCGGCATCCCCTGCCAGGTGAGCTACTAGCAAAACCACGCAGCAGCCAGTGCCCGCCATCCCGCCCCATCAGTTGCGGTGATATAGTTCCTATTTGTGCTGTTAAACCGCTTAAATCGGAACTATATCACCGCAACTTTTATAGACGCGTGGGTGGGCTATACTAGCTGCGGATGAAAGGAAGTTAGCCATGTTTGACAAAGGACCCGTGCCCGGCCGCAACGACGCTTGCTGGTGCGGCAGCGGCAAAAAATATAAGAAATGCCATAGCACCTTCGATGAGCGCCTCGAGCGCTTGTGGGAAGAGGCTGGGAGGTTCTGCCCCGCACGCTCTACAAGACGCCCGCCGATATCGAGGGCATCAAGCGCTCGGCCGCCATCAACGTGGGCGTGCTCGATTATGTGGGCGAGCATATCGCCGCAGGCATGACCACCAACCAGATCGACCAGATGATCTACGACTACACCGTCGAGCACGGCGGCACGCCGGCCGACTCAACTACGAGGGCTACCCCAAGAGCGTATGCACCTCGATCAACGACGTCGTCTGCCACGGTATCCCTTGCGATGCGGATGTGCTGCACGAGGGCGACATCATCAACGTGGACTGCTCCACGATCTTGGACGGTTACTTTAGTGATTCGAGCCGCATGTTCTGCATCGGCGAGGTCTCGGCCGAGCGCCAGCGCCTGGTCGACGTCACCCGTGCCAGCGTGGAGGCGGGTCTGGCAGCCGTCAAGCCATGGCTACCGCTCTCCGTTATGGCCGAGGCCGTGCAAAAGACCGTCGAGGACGCCGGCTTTAGCGTGGTGCGTGAGTACGGCGGACACGGCATCGGTAAGGAGTTCCACGAGGACCCGTTTGTGGGCTTTACCACCGAGCGCCCGACGTAGACACCATCATGGTGCCGGGCATGGTCTTTACCATCGAGCCCATGGTCAACGCCGGAGCGCCCGACATCAAGATCAGCAAGGGTGACGGCTGGTGCGTGCGCACCAAGGACGGCAGCGATTCGGCCCAGTGCGAGGTACAGCTCGTGGTGACCGAGGACGGCTACGAGTTGCTGAGCTGGTAGCCGTGGATGCGCCGGGCTTCACGATGGATATGTTAACCATCGCGAAGCCCGGCGTTTTTATAGCGTTTTGCCTGATAAAACCTGCCAAAATAAACCTGTCCCTTTTTGGTAGGTCGAGCGGAGAGGACTGCTTGTGAACATCCTGGTTTTGTTGCCCGTCAACGATCGTCACCGCGCGATCCTCGAGTCGAGCGCTCCGGGCGAGGACTTTATCTACACGAGCGCCGACGCCGCCACGCACGAGCAGGTCGCCGATGCCGACGTGATCCTGGGCAACATCGACCCTGACATGCTCACGGCATGCGAGCATCTTCAGCTGTTGCAATTGCAGACCGCCGGCTATGACGACTACCTTGCTGCTGGCACCGTGCCGGCTGACGCCAAGCTGTCTTGCTCGATCGGCGCCTACGGTCAGGCCGTAAGCGAGCACATGTTTGCCATGGTGCTGTCAATGATGAAGCGCCTGCCCGGCTACCAGGACCTGCAGAGCGAGCATCGCTGGGAGGACTTGGGCCCGGTCACCTCGCTCAAAAATGCCAACGTGCTGGTGCTGGGCGCGGGCGATATCGGCGGCCACTTTGCCACGCTCTGCCGCAGCATGGGCGCACACGTCCGCGGCATCAAGCGCCATCCGCTCGTCTACCCCATTGTGTTTGAGGACATGGACGGCATGGATGCCCTGTCTGAGCGCCTGGCCGAGGCCGACATCGTCGCATCCTTTATGCCCAGCACACCCGAGACCCGCGGCCTGGCGAACGCCGAGTTCTTCGCCGCGATGAAACCGGGCACCTTCTTTGCCAACGGCGGCCGTGGCGATCTTGTGGTTGCCGACGACTTGGTTGCCGCTCTGGAGTCGGGACATCTCGCCGGCGCCGCGGTCGACGTCACCGATCCCGAGCCCCTGCCCGCGACAAACCCGCTGTGGGACGCGCCCAACATGCTCATCACGCCGCACGTGTCCGGCTGGTTCCACCTAGCCGCCACGCTCAACAACGTCGTCGACATCGCCGCGGAGAACCTGCGTCATCTGCAAGCCGGCGAGACGCTCCGCTGCTGGATCGAACACTAGGTTCCGGCGTTCTACCTGCGGGGTCTAGAGCTATTTGAGCGTTGCCAAGTAGTTTCTTGCGTTTTCGACGTTCATTGCTGCGACGGGCGCATGCGAACAGAGCTTGACATCGTTGGTGACCAGTAAATCTGCTTGGGAGCGCATCGCTGCCGCGATGATTAAATCGTCTTCGTAATCGCTATGGAGATTACGCTGCTTGCTCGCCATCCATATGTCACTCAGGTCGCAGGGTACCGGCGTGGCAAGTTGCGACAGCACGCTAAGACAATCCCATGCAAGTGATGTCGCCGCCACGGCGGCATCTTGGGATAGTGAGCCATGCTCTCGCCGATACCATGCCTTATGTTCACTTGAAATCAAATAGAACAGGTCTTTGGACGATGTCGCCGCATACAGCAAATCCACCTGCGCCGTGCATGCATCGCGTAAAAACTCAATCGCCACCGAACGACCACGTCGTGAGGGAATGAAGTAATCGAGCCACACGTTGGTGTCAACCAAGATGCGCTTTAGAGCCTCACTCATAGAGCCAGCTCATCTCCTCGCCATAGCATCCGCATATGCATTCCGTTTGAGCTCTTCGTCGTCCGATGGCTGAGCCCTGACATATCGATTCCCGACTCACGGCAAGCGGCAGCGAACAGCTTCGATCCCTGATCCATGAGCTCGAGTTTACGTTTGGCGGCCTTTTCGCGCTCGCGCTGTTCCGCCCGGGCACGACTGGGCAGCAGGATATCCTCGAGCGCACCGGGGCGATCGGCCAGCGACGCTGCAAGCTGCCAGAGCGCTCGCACCGCTTGGCTCGGCGTCATACCGGCCCTGGAGAGAGCAGCGTCGCCGCTCCTTTTAAGATCGGCATCAAGACGTACGTTGATCTGAGCGGCTGTTGTGGTCATGACCCCTCCTTAATACTTCAGAATTATCATAAAACACTATGGTAGATACGTAAAGCATGTATAGCAATAAATTAGTATTAGCCGTGCTCCGTGCACAAAAAGCCGCCGAGGCACATTGCACCTCGCGGCTACGCATCACCAATCTAGTTCGGTTTCATCCTTTGCATTTGCCCAGATAAAACCTGGCAAAATAAACCTGTCCCTTTTTGGCAGGTTTTTAGAGCTCCACGCTTTCGGCGCCGTTGATGGTTAGGTTTCGCTCGTAGAAGGCGGTGAGGGCACGGATGGCGTACATCACGTCGCGCACGCCGCCGGTCTCGTAGCTCGAGTGCATGGCCAGCTGCGGCAGGCCACGTCCACGGCGTGCATGCTCGCCTGCATGTTCGACAGGTTACCGAGCGTGGAGCCACCCGCCATATCGCTCTTGTTGGCGAAGGCCTGCGTGGCACGTCGCGTCATCGCAAATAGCCTGGAACACCGCGCGGCTAAAGGCATCGGTGCAGTAGTGCTGGTTGGCGGCTTCCTTGATGACGATGCCGCCGTTGAGTACAACCTGATTGCGGGCATCGCACTTCTCGGCGTGGTTGGGGTGCACGGCATGTGCATTGTCGCAGCTTACAAGCATCGAGGCGGCAAGGGCGCGATGGTACGACTCGTCGTCAAAGCCCAGCGATCCGTTAATGCGGCGCAGCGCGTCGGCCAAGAACGTCGACATGGCGCCCTGCTTGGTCTCGGAGCCAACCTCCTCATTATCAAAGCAGCAGAAGACCGAGACATCGTGCGCGTTCTCGGCGCCCAAAAATGCCTGTAGCGAGGTATAGGCGCAGGCCAGGTCGTCAAGCTTGGGCGTCGAGATAAACTCGTCGGCCCAGCCCCAAATGCGCGCATCCTGACGATTGACCAGGAACAGATCGCGGCCCAAAATTTGTTCGGGCTCAACATCCAGCTCTTCGGCGATCAGGGCATCAAAGTCGCCCTGCTTAAGCTCGCCGGCACTGATGAGCGGGCACAGGTCGACAGCTCGGTTGGGAGCAAAGCCCTCGTTGACGCCACGGTTCATATGGATAGCAAGGCTCGGGATAATAGCGACCTCGCGCTCGGTGGCAAGCAGGCGGCTCTCAATACGGTCGCCCTCGCGCACCAGCACGCGGCCCGCGAGCGCCAGCGGGCGATCGAACCAGGTGTAGTCAATCATGCCGCCGTAGGCCTCGGTGTTCAGGCGCAGCGTCTCGCCCGCGCGTCGAGCTCGGGCACGGCCTTAACCTTAAACGTCGGCGAGTCGCTGTGCGACGCCGTCAGCTGAAAATGATAGTCGCCGGCAACGCCGTCCTCGCCCCACGTCGCGGCCAGGTCCTCGCCCACCTTAAAGGCGATGACACTCGAGGTATTGCGCTGCGTGTAATAACGCCCGCCCGGCTCGATATCCCATGCCGCGTTCTCGGGCAGGTAGGTAAAGCCCGCCTCGTCGAGCTCGGCCATAATGGTCGCCGCCGTATGGAACATGCTGGGGCATGCCTCGATAAAGTCGATGAGGTCGTTGGCGGCCTCGATATCGTCGGCAGTCACGTGCACGCGCTCGGGCGTTTCCTGATCCGTCATGCTCTCCCTTTCGCTGGGTTGATGGTCCCCTCCAGCATACCCCGCCGCGCCAGCGCCGCGCCTTTCATTCCATGTTTAATCCCACGCCGCTCGCCAAGTTGAGCCATCATGCCCGTGCACCTTTTGCGACAATTACGCTAACAGGACGAGAGGAGCCGTCATGAAGCCACGTAACATTGCCATCGTCTGCGGTGTTGCAGGAACCGCCGTCGGCATCGCCATTGCCGCCGGTATCGTTTATCACAAACAAATCAAGTCCGCCACGTCGCTCAAACGCTTGACCGGCTACGCGGATGGCCATGACCTGTACGCAATCGACATCGCCTATGACTACGATCTCGATCGCATCATCTCCGCTGGCGTGCGCGACGACCAGGCCTACATCGATGCTGTGGTGGCGCAGGTGTTGCCCGGCGTGCCGGCACATGTCCAGGCGCCCCAGTTTGCCTGCAGCGCCTTTGCCGCCGTAGATGCCGAAGGCGCGTGCGCACCGGTCGCAATTACGACTTTAAGGACGACACCTCGGCGCTGCTGGTGCGCAATCACCCGCGCGACGGCTATGCTCCATCGGCTTTGCGGCTCTCAATAACCTGGGCGATAACACTCCGCTTGACTCCGTCGCCGGACGTGCCGCCGCACTCATGGGCCCGTTTGCCCAGCTCGACGGTGTTAACGAATGCGGCGTGTCCATTGCCGTACTCACCCTGGATTCCAAACCCTGTGATCAGGATACGCAGCGCCCCGTCATCAATACCTCACTCGCCATCCGCCTGGCGCTCGACCGTGCCGCCACCACGCAAGAAGCTGTCGACCTGCTTTCCGCCTACGACATGCACGCCATGGCAGGACGCGATTACCACTTCTTTATCAACGACGCCGCCGGTGACGCGCGGGTGGTGGAGTGGGATCCGCGCGATCCGGACCGCGCTTTCAAGGCGACTCCTGTACGCCAGGTCACGAACTTCTACGCCTGCTATGGTGACGAAGTGCTGCCCAACCAAAAGAATGGCGAGCTGGGCCATGGTAAAGAGCGCGCCGTCGCAATCGCCGATGTCCTTGACGCCCATGTCGGTGCCCAGGACGAGGCAGTCGCTTGGAAGGCCCTACGCGCTGCGGCGCAAGAGCCCAATCCGGAAGACATCACCAGCAACACGCAATGGTCGGTCGTCTTTGACAATACCGAACCCGCTGCCGTCATCACGCTGCGCCGCCACTGGGGCGACATCGACGCCTTTGTGCTGTAAGGAGCTGGCGCCGTCGTCCTTACGCTCGCCTGACGTTGCTTACATTTCTATACATTTGAGCTAACACGTTTTACCCCCGCATCAACAGTGTGCGGGGGTAAACTTATGCGCATGTTATAACTTGCCCGGAAGGATTCACCATGCTTAGAATCGGTCTTCTTACTAGTGGCGGCGACTGCCAGGCGCTCAACGCCACCATGCGCGGCATCGTCAAAACGCTTATGACCAATAGCGAAGAGCCTATCGAGATCTATGGTTTTGAGGACGGCTACCAGGGCCTTATCTACAGCAGGTTCCGCGTCATGACGCCCGCCGATTTTAGCGGCATCCTCACCCGCGGCGGCACCATTTTGGGCACGAGCCGCACGCCGTTCAAGCGCCTGAACATTCCCGAGGCCGACGGCGTCGAGAAGGTGCCCGCGATGGTCCACACCTATCACAAGTTGCAGCTCGACTGCCTGTTTATGCTGGGCGGTAACGGATCCACCAAGACTGCCAACCGCTTGCGCGAAGAGGGCCTCAACGTTATCGCCCTGCCCAAGACCATCGATAACGACACCTGGGGCACCGAGATGACCTTTGGCTTTACGAGCGCCATCGACGTCGCAACCAAGTGCATCGACGACATCCACACCACCGCTTCGAGCCATGGGCGCGTATTCGTTATCGAGATCATGGGACACAAGGTTGGCTGGATCCCGCTGTATGCCGGCGTCGCGGGCGGCGCGGACGTCATCCTGATTCCCGAGATCCCCTACGACATGGACCAGGTCATCAAGACCATCGAGCATCGCATGGAAACCGGCAGCCGCTTTACCATCGTGGCCGTCGCCGAGGGCGCCATCTCCAAGGAGGACGCGGCGCTGCCCAAGAAGGAGTACAAGAAGAAGCTCGCCGAGCGCACGAGCCCGTCAATCGTGTACGACATCGCCAAGGAGATCGAGGCCAAGACCGGTCGCGAGACCCGCGTCGCCATCCCCGGCCACACGCAGCGCGGCGGTCAGCCCGACGCCCAGGACCGCATCTTTGCGACTCAGTGCGGCGTCGAGGCAGCGCTCGGCTGCCTGCGCGGCGAGTTTGGCTACATGATTGCCCTGCGCGACGGCAAGATGTGCACATGCCGCTCGAGGATGTCGCCGGCAAGCTCAAGTTTGTCGACCCCCAGAGTGATCTGGTGCGCGAGGCCAAGGCGCTGGGCATCAGCTTCGGCGACGAATAGCCTCGGCTGGAACCGCCCCCATCGGAGCCCCAGGGCTTACCTCCCAAATCGTCCTCGGACATGTCAGGACCCCGCCGTGCGCTTCGCGCGGCGGGGTCCTTCCGTCCTGGCGGAAAGATTTGGGAGGTAAGCCTGGGGCCTCCTGCGGTAACTAGGGAGGCCGAGGCTATTCGTCTTCTTGCTGCGGATGCCTGACCTGAAATTCAGTTGCGGTGAAATAGTTCCTGCTTAGTCCGCAAATGGCTGAATTTAGGAACTACTCCACCGCAATTTACTGAGTGGGAGCTCTTGGCTGCTACTTGCATTGACATTTGTCCTAAAATGGCTGGTCGTTAGGGGTTGCTACCGGTAGTTGCGGTAGGGTTTGAGCAGATTCTAACTAGAAATGGTGGTCGCTACCGGTTGTTCTCGGCATACTCGGCTCATTCGATTCGACCATCAAACGAAAGGAACCACCATGGATCTTGCGATGGCACAGCGCCTCGTCGATCGCCGTAAAGCTGCCGGGCTTTCTCAGGAGGCGCTTGCTGCCCAGCTGGGCGTAAGCCGCCAGGCTGTTAGTAAATGGGAGCGCAGCGAGTCCTCACCCGATACCGATAACCTCATTGCGCTCGCCGCGCTGTATGGCGTGTCGTTGGACAAGCTGCTATATGGGGAGGCGGCCAACGATGCCGACGGCCCGGAGGACGGTAGTGCCGACACCGAGACGGCGGATGTGGCTGACGAGGCTGAGGATTCTGCCGAGCACGCCGATTGCGGTGACAAACCACTTGTCGATATTTCCCTCGCGCGCGGTATCCACGTCATTGATCCCAATAAAGGCGAGGAAGTCCATGTTGGTTGGAGCGGCATCCATGTGACCAACGAGCGCAAGGGCGAAGAGGTGCATGTGGGGCCGGGCGGCGTGCATATCGATACGCTTGAGGACGATGGACATAGCGTGCGTACCAATGACGACGGCACCGTCACCATCGACGGCGAGACGTTTTCCAGCTGGAAGGAAGCACACGACAAGCTCGACCATCATGGCAAGCATTTCCACACCAAGGTCGGACGTGCATGGAACAAATTCCCCTTCCCCGCACTTGTCACTCTCGCCTATCTGGTGCTCGGCATTGTCTACGGCACATGGGGCATGGGGCTTTTCCTCGTCTTTTTGGTTCCCGTCTACTACGCGATTGGTGACTTTATCGATCGACGCCATTTGTCAAAGCTCACTGAATGCGTCTATCCAGCAGCCGCCATCGCTTGGTTCCTCTACATGTGGCTCTGTTTGGGACAGCCCCATCCTGCATGGATCATCCTCATCACGATTCCCATCGTAAAGGCGCTCATGCGCTGGTGTCGCAAACAATGGAAGTGCCGCAAACAGGCCTAAACCGCCCCAACCAGCCAGCGCCACTCATCCGACACCGCCCGCCCCTTCCAAGTTGCGGTGATATAGGACTGTTTTGAGGCTCCAAAGCGTCAAACAGTCCCTATATCACCGCAACTTACAAACAACTGGGCCAGTTCCGGCACGGAGATTAGCATTGAGCTGACCACGCGCCAAGAAAAGGGCCTATTTACTACGTTTAACTCGAGAGAGCCGACCATACCTGCCTTTTTTGAAAATCGACAGGCCTTCTACCTGCGGTTTTATTTTTCGTTTCCCCGGCATGATTGAGAGTATCCAATTAAACGTAGTAGATAGGCCCGTTTTGTGGCATACGACCCATTCAAGCCCAATCTCGAAGCTAAAGAGAGCCTCTCATCCACGCCTGCGAGCGAAAACCAAATAGAATGAAAGGCAAATGGAAAGCCCGTTTGACGAGCGGAGGACATATGCGCGACGTAGCCGAAAGCGACTGGAAGCTGTTTAAGAAAATGCTTCCTCAATGGCAAGAACGTTATATGGAAAAGCTCATCGGCCAGTACGTTGAGATGCTGAACGGCGACAGCGAAGCGTCCAGTAGATTTTGGGCACTAGAAGAGCACCTCAATAGAGACAAGCTGTCCTCAGGCGTAATTGCAAACGACATTCGCCGCAGCACAATGCACCGCGAGATAGCCAATTTGCTTATCGACAGCGTGATCACCCTTGACGACCTTGACGGTTTTACCGAGGACATTAAGAGCTATGCGCAACACTGGATTGGCCAGTAAGAGCACTGAACGACAGACATCCCCAGCAAAACGGGGCAAACGCCGGATCGCCCGTAGGTGTCCGGCGTTTGCCCAGATAAAACCTGCCAAAATAAACCTGTCCCTTTTTGGCAGGTTACTCGGCACTCTTGAGGGCGCCGACCATGTCGATCTTGTTGAGGGTACGATTGGTGGCGAGGTTGACGATAAACGTAAAGCCAAAGGAAAGCACCACGGCGAGCACGTAGCTTAGCGGCTCGACCTCGACGTCAAAGTACAGCGACGGCATCTGCAAAATGTACGTAAAACTCTCGGCCAGCAAGCCGCCCAGCGGCACGCCCAGCGCAGCGCCAATCGCCGTGAGGATCAACGTCTCCTTGTTGACGTAATGGTGCACCTCACCGCGACGGAAGCCCAACACCTTAATGGTCGCCAGCTCGCGTTCGCGCTCGGAGATATTCGTGTTGGACAGCGTAAACACCACCACAAACGATAGGCACGCCGCCATAAAGGTCACGAGCACTACGACCGAATTGATAATCGTAAAGTTCGCCTCATAGTTTTCCCAATGCTCGGCCGTACTCGAAATCGTAAGCCAACCGTCACTCTTAAGATTCTTGCTAAACGCAATCTGGTCGGCCGACGAACCCTTAAGCAGCACAAAGACGCCGTTAAGACGTGCGCTTCGACCGAACGCACGCTCATAGGTGCCCTGCGTCATGTAAAGCGTGTTGCCCAGATAGTTAAGCGAAATGTCGCTGACTTTGACCTTGGCAACATTGAGCGACGAATCCTGGACGTGAGCCGTATCGCCCGGCTGAATCCCCAGCACCAGCTGTGAACTTTTACTCAGATACACGTCTCCGTCACGCAAAGGCAGCGGTTCTTTGGACTCATCCTCCAGACGCACGTAATCGCCCAAGTCACTCGTGCGGTCATCGGGCACCACGATCAGCTGCACGGTCTCGCTCTTGCCGCCAAACGTAAAGGTGACGTTGTCGGTCATAATCGGCAGGGTCGAGGTCACGGTCACGTTGAAATCATTGGCCGCGCTGCGCTCATCCAATGCCGCGCACGTCTGCGAAAAATCGTCGGGATTGCGACCGCCAGCAGGTCGTAGCGCGTGATATGCCCGTACTGTTTGGGCGAAAGCGCCACCGACGTATCGCGAATGCCCATACCGCAGATCACGAGCGCCGTGCAGCCGGCGATACCGAAGATGGTCATAAAAGCGCGCTTTTTGTAGCGGAACAGGTTACGTGCTGCCACCTTGTTCAAAAAGCCCATGCGGCGCCAGATAAAGCCGATGCGCTCAAGCAAGATGCGAGAGCCGGCGCGTGGGGCCTTGGGACGCATGAGCGAGGCCGGGGTCTCGGCCATCTCGTGGCGGCAGGCGATAATCGTAGCGCCCACCACGCCCACGGCAAACAGCGCCACCGAGACGATTGAGGACACGATGTCGTACGAGAGCAACATCTGAGGCAGCGAGTACATGTCGTCGAACACCGTAAACAGGAACAGCGGCAGGCCCACAAATCCGATGATGTTGCCGAGCACGCCGCCGATCAGACATGCCCACAGCGCATAGTCCACGTATTTGGACAGGATGCGCTCGCGTGAATAGCCAAGCGCCTTGTACAGGCCAATAAGCGTGCGCTCCTCCTCGACCATGCGCGTGGCGGTGGTAAGACTGATGAGCACAGCGACGACAAAGAAGATAAATGGGAAAACCGTGGCGATGGCTCGATCGAAGAACTGTCGCTCTCGACGCTCGAGTAGCTTGCGATGTTACCGCGGTCCTGAATGTACCAGGTGCATTCGCCCAGATCGGAAAGCTCGGCGCGGGCATCGGCAAAATGCTGGTCGGCGGCGGCGCGGCGCTGGTCCAACTCGGCCTGAGCCTGGACGCGCTCCTCGCTGCCCTCGGCCATACGGTTGATGTTATCCTGCTCGATCCCAAAGAGCATGGCGGCCTGACGCTCGGCCATATCCAAGCTTGACGGCGTGTCAACCGTCAACTCCTGGACGCGCGCCTTCTCACGCTCCTCGCGGATCTTCTCGATGTTGCCTTTGACCTCGTTGATCTTTGTCGTGTAGGCATCTGAATAGGAGTTAAGACTCTTGGCTCCCTCGACGATCACGTGGACTGCGGAGTAGGAAGAAGATGTCGCGGCATCTTCGCTCACATAGAACTTATAGTCCGCAGCCGAAGCAGCGCGAAAGGCGTTGACTGTCGAGTCGGAGCTCACGTCGGTAGGATCGAGGACCTCGGCCGTAATGGTGTAATCGCCCGCGGCAAACTGATCCTTGGCACTTTGGTTGGACGAGCTCGCGTCATTGGCGGCAAAACTCACCGTATCGCCGAGCTTTTTGCCCGAAGCCTTCAGGAACTTCGAAGTCACCGCGACCTCATCGGCGCTCTCGGGCAAATCGCCGCTCACCAGCACCGGCTGATCGATGTTCTCCTTGGAGAGACTTTGCACGACCACGCGCTCGCGCGTTGTGCCCACGGCGGTGTAGGCGGTCTCGGTGTAGATGCCCTCGACCGTCTCGATGCCGTCGACCTCTTGGATAGCCGCGAGATCGTCGCGCGTAAGGCCATAGGTCGACTGCACGTTAATGTCATAGACATTCTGCTGGTCAAAATAGGCGTCGACCGAATCGCACAAATCCTCGCAGCCCGCCTTAAGGCCGCACATCACGCTCACGCCAAGCGCAGTGATGACCACGATAGATAGGAAGCGCTTAAGACTGCCCCGAATCGTGCGGTAGATGCCACGGCGAAAAACCGTCGGCACCATATCGTTTGAGCTTTGAGCGGTACGGTAGGTCGCGAACTCCCGGTCGCGGCCCGCGTGCTCCGTATCGTGGTTTTGGCTGTTTTGGCAATCTTGGTCCATGGGCGCTACCACTCGATCGTCTCGATAGGCACGGGATTTTGCTGGACCGTCTCGCTCTCCACGCGGCCGCTCTTAAAGCGGATCAGGCGATCGGCCATGGGCGCCAGCGCGGAGTTGTGGGTGATGATAATGACCGTGATGTCCTGCTTGCGGCAGGTGTCCTGTAGCAACTGCAAGATCTGCTTGCCGGTTTTGTAGTCGAGTGCACCCGTGGGCTCGTCGCACAAAAGCAGCTTGGGATTCTTGGCCAGTGCGCGGGCAATGGACACGCGCTGCTGCTCGCCGCCCGAAAGCTGTGCCGGAAAGTTGCCCAGGCGCTCGCCCAGGCCAACCTGACGAAGCGTCTGTTCGGCATCGAGCGAATCGGGGCAAATCTGTGCCGCGAGCTCAACGTTTTCAAGCGCCGTCAAGTTGGGGACCAAATTGTAGAACTGGAAGACAAAGCCGACGTCGGCGCGGCGGTATTCCACGAGCTGCGCCTCGTTGGCAGAGCTCACGTCGCGCCCGTCCACCGTCACGGTGCCGGAGGTCGCCGTATCCATGCCGCCCAGAATGTTGAGCGCCGTGGTCTTGCCGGCACCCGAAGCACCCAGAATGATGCGAGCTCGCCGCGCTCGACCGTAAAGCTCGCGCCGTCGAGCGCATGAATGCGGGCATCGCCCTCGCCGTATGCTTTGACGACGTCTTTGAATTCGATATAGGCCATCAATCGGCTCCCATCTGGTCGGATAACTCTTTAGTATTACCCATTTCGCACCGACCAAAAAGGGACAGGTTTATTTTGGCAGGTTTTATATGGGGAAACGGCAGCTATAGATGAGGCGCCGGGGAGGCCGAGAAATCATCGACGGGGTCAGGCCGACCGCCAAACACAACGCACGCATCTCAATCTGTCAGCCAAATCATTCGAACAGCTGTTCGTTTCTATGATATGATTCAACTATCTAAGCAGGCCAATACGCAGAAAGGCGGCCAACATGGCGTTCGACTTTAAGAAGGAATGCAAGGAGCTCTACAAACCTGCAAGCAAGCCGAGTATCGTAACTGTCCCGCCTATGAGCTACGTTGCCGTTCGCGGAAAGGGCGACCCAAATACCGAAGGTGGCGAGTATCAAAACGCCCTGCCGCTACTTTACGGCATCGCCTATACCGTCAAGATGTCAAAGAAAGGCTCAAGGAGTATCGAGGGCTATTTCGACTTTGTGGTACCGCCGCTCGAGGGTTTCTGGTGGCAAGAGTCCCCGAGCGGCGACATCGATTATGTACACAAGGACAATTTTAACTTTATCTCGTGCATCCGCCTGCCCGATTTCGTCACCCGAGATGACTTTGACTGGGCAGTCGCGGAAGCCACGACCAAAAAGAAACTGGACTTTTCCGCCGTCGAACTGCTTAAAGTTGACGAGGGTCTCTGCGTTCAATGCATGCACACCGGGCCCTACGACAACGAACCGGCGACCGTAGACGCTATGCATGAATACACGACCGAGCTGGGCTATGTTCCCGACCTCTCAGACACCCGTTTACATCACGAAATCTATCTCTCCGATCCACGCAAATGCGCACCGGAGAAACTTAAGACCGTGGTTCGTCATCCTATCAAGCGCGCTGAATAGCGTGGGGCGTCATTTCACGCGCTAGGTTTTAAGCCAGCCAACCAGCCGCCTCCTAGGCCGTCCGGTAATTATCTTGACGCGGCCCGTCGCATCTTATAAGTTTGTTTTGCTAAAGCTGGAAAGCCTCTCAACGATGCGCAACTCCAGCTCTTTTTCTATCAAGAGAGCAAGTGTCGGAAAGCAAAATGTCAGAAAGCAGCGCTTCGAGCAAAATCAAACGCCTGGTCAACACCTATAGCGGTCTCGTGCTCATGGGCGCCGTCGGAATCCCTATCGGCGTTATCGTTGGCGCCGTCTGTGCCCTTTTTGGTCGTGTGCTCCTGGCGATCGGCGCCTTCCGCGACGAGCACATCGCGCTGCTCCTTCCCTTCCTCGCCCTCATGGGCTTGGCCATCGTATTTGCCTACCGCACCTGGGGCAAAGGCACCGATCGGGGCATGAGCTTAGTATTCGACGTAGGTCACGGACGCGAGGACGCCATCTCCCCGCGCTTGGTGCCGCTCATTATGCTGAGCACGTGGGGAACGCACCTCTTTGGCGGCAGCGCGGGACGCGAAGGCGTGGCCGTGCAGATCGGCGCCACCGTCTCGCATTGGATCGGCCAACGCCTGCCTTTCCGCGACCCCGGCAACACGTTTTTGCTCATTGGTATGGCCGCTGGCTTTGCCGGACTCTTTCGAACGCCGCTCGCCGCCACGGTCTTTGCTATCGAGGTGCTGGTTGCCGGACGCATTGAATACCGCGCGTTGTTCCCCGCGCTTACGGCTTCGCTTGCCGCAAGCATGACCTCCGGCGCCCTGGGACTCGAGAAGTTCGAGGTCGCCGTTACCGCCTCGTATGCGCTCGACCTCCCCGGTCTTGGACGGCTGGCGCTGTTGGGCATCGCGTTTGGTATGGTCGGTGGAGCTTTTGCCTGGTGCCTTGCCCACGCCAAGACCCTTGCGGCGCGGCTGCTCCCCAACCCTTACATACGCGTTGCGTTATGGGCCTTGCGCTGTCGGCGATTCTGTTCGTGCTGTGGCAGGGGCGATACTGCGGCCTTGGCACCAACCTGATATCGGCGGCGCTCAACGGTAACGGCAAGGTCGCCATCATGCCTTGGGACTGGGCGCTCAAATTCACACTCACCATCGCCACGCTTGCCGCGGGTTATCAAGGTGGCGAGGTCACGCCGCTGTTCTCCATCGGAGCCAGCCTGGGTGTCGTACTCGCCGGGATTCTCGGCATGCCCGTCGAGCTCTGCGCCGCGCTGGGCTACGCCGCCGTCTTTGGCAGCGCCACCAACACGCTACTCGCGCCGATCCTCATTGGCTGCGAGGTCTTCGGTTTCGGTAATCTGCCGGCGTTCTTCATCGTCTGCGTTGTGGCTTATCTGTTCAACATGGATAAGTCGATCTATACCCTGCAGGAGCACAACCGCACCCGATAAACAGGCGTTTGCCGCCAAAAAAAACGCGCGCGACAGGCCAGGCCCGCCGCGCGCGTCATCCTATACGCGATTAGTTATTGTTGTTGGTCATCGAGGCCACTGCTGCTGCAAGATTGGAAATGGGCATTGTCTGCAGCCAGATGCGGCCCGGACCGGTGAGCACAGTGTTGAACACGCCTTCACCGCCAAACATGATGTTTTTGACGCCCTTGACCATCTGCGCGTCGATGCTCACCGTCTCCTCAAAGCCGGCCACGTTGCCGGTATCTACAATCATTTGCTGACCAGCAGCAAGCTCGTACTCAACTAGGTCGCCGTCGATCTCGGCAAAGGCAATACCCGAGCCCGTGAGCTTTTGCATGATAAAGCCCTCGCCGCCAAAGACGCCGGCCTTTGCCTTCTTGTTAAAGTGGATGCTCAACTCAACACCACTTTCCGCGGCAAGGAACGAGCGCTTCTGCAAAATCCAGCTCTTGCCAGGACCGATCTCGATTGGCACGATGCGGCCGGGGAAACAAGAGCCAAACGCAATCATGCCATCGCCGTGCGCGGTCCAAATGTTTTGGAACAACGCCTCACCCGAAAAAGCCTTAGAGAACATCTTGCCTATGCCACCGCCCGAGGTGGACATCTCCATGTTGGGGGTCATCCAGACCATGGCACCACTTTCGGTGATCATGGATTCGCCGTCGCTAAGGTTGCATGTAACAACCGGGAAAGCCCCTCCGCCGATCTCGTACTGCATGACCGTCTCCTTTCCTTCGGGAGCCGAACAACGATGCCTATATTTTAGCAGCTAGAGGTGCATTTATTTGCGTCGGTGGCGTTCATGGCGCCGACCACGGCCAGCCTCCGCCGACGTTTCCCCAGATAAAACCTGCCAAAATAAACCTGTCCCTTTTTGGCAGGTTTTAAAAGCGGACGGTGAAGACGATCTGATGATCGTGGTCGGATACGGTGGCGGATCCGCCATGGGCTTCGGCGATGGCGCGCACCACGGATAGGCCCACGCCCGAGCCGCCTGTCTTGGAGCTGCGCGACACATCCGCACGATAGAAGCGGTCGAACAATCGGTCCAGATCGCCTTCGGGCAGCTCGTCCACGGCATTCGATACGACAAGCTCGGCGCCGCCCTTACCCTTGCCGTGCGAGACGGCACGCAGGCTCAACTCAATCACGCTGCCCTCGCTCGCATAGCGCGTGGCGTTGTCCAGCAGCAACTCAACACCTGCGCCACCGCCGCAGCATCGGCATGGGCCCGCACGCCACTCGCAATCGACGTCGACAGACGCTTGCCGCGCGAAACCGCCACCGACTCAAACGGCGCCGCCGCCTTGTCCACGGCCTCCGAAAGATCGATCGATGTCATGGTAAAGCCGGCCGAACCCTCGTCCATACGCGCCAGGAACACCAGACGCTCCGTCAGCGCCGTCAGCCGCGCGACCTGCTCGTGAATGCTCTGCGTCCATTCGCTCTCGCCGCTCTCGATTTCCTGCACCTCGTTGGCGGCGTCGATCACAGCTAGCGGCGTCTTGATCTCGTGGCTTGCATCGGTAATAAAGCGCTTTTGCTTGCTGTAGCTCTCGACCATCGGCCGAATCACCGCACCCGAGGCGCCCGCCACAATTGCCAGCACTGCCAACCAGCCAATGCAACTGATTGCCACGCTCGCGCTCAAAAACGAATGAAAGCTTGCAAGCTCACGCGAGCAGTCCACGAACACATAGGTGGTCTCACCGTCTTGAACGTCAGTCGTATAGCGATAATTGCCAGAAAAACCCGAGACCCAACCCTTGGAATGCAACTTTGCGGCAATACTGGCGGCGCGCTTGGCACCCACCGCGGCAATGCGGGCCGTGTTGACATCGGCAACCTGTCCGGCGGCAATCGTCACCGTAAAGTAGCGCGTGTCAAAGGGAGCTTCCGCCGTCATGCCTTCAAAACGCCCGTCGCGAACAGCCGCCCGGTTACCAGTAGCAACCTTGCCGGCAACCGCATCCTGGCCGGGATCGGCTTTAGGCTCGTTCCCCCAATCGATACCGTCCTTGCCCGCCAGGATATAGTCCAGGCGAGCGTCGGCCATCTTGCAGACATGCGAATAATTGACGATGTTGATGCCGGCGATGATGAGCGTGAGCACCACGGTCACGGCGCCCATGGCAACCAGGATGAACTTGCGACGCAGGCGGCGGCCCAATGCGTCAGCAGAATTTGCCCGCCCCGTACTACTCGAGGCGGCGTGAAACCGCTCCGTCATGCGTTTACACCACGTGCGCACGCTCACGCCTGCTCGCCTTCCTCGACAACCTCAAGCGAATATCCCTGGTTGCGCGACGCGCGGATGGCCACATTGGCACCCAGCGCCGCCAGCTTTTGCGCAGGTACGAGATGTAGACCCACACCACGTTGGCGCCTTCGGGCGCGTCCTCACCCCAAACCTCGAGCATCAGACGCTCGGTGGGCATGCGCGTGCCAGCGTTGCGCATAAAGAGTTCCATAAGCTGAAACTCGCGATTGGCTAGGTGTTCCTCGCCCAAGGGACCCACAAGCGTGCAAGCCGCCGTATCGAGGCGCACGTTGCCCACACTGAGCGTCGTGGCATCGATCGCAGTCGCGGCGCGCGTCATGGCGCGAATGCGCGCGAGCAGCTCCTTGGCGGCAAACGGCTTGGTCAGATAGTCATTGGCGCCGGCGTCCAGGCCCTCAACCTTATCGGACACCTCGCTTTTGGCCGTGAGCATGATGATGGGCAGTCGCTTACCGGCGGCGCGTGTGCGCTTAAGCACCTCAATGCCATCCATGCCGGGCACCATGATGTCCAGGATTGCGGCGTCATAGTCGTTGGCGAGCAGATATTCGAGCGCCGTCAGACCGTCGAGGGCGGCATCGACCTCGTAGTCGCTATGTTGAAGAATCGCGGTAAGGGCACGGGAGAGGCCGGGTTCGTCCTCGGCAAGCATCAGCTTCATAGTTGTTCCTTTGGCGCACGGCTATACAAGTTTCGATACCGCCGATGATAGCGCACCGCCAGCCGTCTTAGCGCAGCCTTAGCTGCTCAACCTGCACGTTTTCAAATACGCAGGATATGGCTTAACCAAACTTAAGGCTCAGATGCCGAGCGCTTGGACGCATGCCGGTCGCGAAAAGACGGCGACTCGTTCTTTCACGGCGTCTTGGCTATGCAAAGTGTCCTGACGTTACTCCTCGTACGCACTCGAGCCGCAGCAGCCACTCCTTGCGGTCAAGGCCGCCGGCATATCCGTTGAGCGATCCGTCGGCCGCCACCACGCGATGGCACGGCACGATAATCGAAATGGGATTACGTGCGACCGCAGCCCCCACCGCACGAGGAGACACAACGGGCGCCTCGTTTCCCGGTACACGATATCGAGCCGCAACACGCCGGGCGATCTCGCCATACGTGGCAACCTCGCCACGCGGAATGGAAAGCAGCTCAAACCAAACCTCGCGCTGAAACGCCGTGCCGATCATATGTAACGGCGGCGTAAACCGAGGTTCCTGCCCTGCAAAATAAGCATTCAGCCAAGCCCAGGAACGTTCAAGCACCGAAGAGGCTACACCATTTGCGGGACTCACCGACGACATGCCGCCAGCACCAGAAACCGCATCGGCACCTTCAACGTACTCCGCATCTTCTTTGAGAAGCGTGGAGCCAAAGTGCTCCTGCCCCTCAAACCAAAGCCCCGTCAGACCGCGGCCATCAGCGGCAAGCAAGATTTCGCCCAAAGGCGAAGCAAACGTCGTCGTGACCACCAGCGGCTCCTTTCAAAACTCCGCTCCATAATACCGCGAATTGTGCAGACAACTCCCGCAGATGCGTCCGGACAGACTCGATTGTCCAAGAGAGGGCGTTTTTCCCTCTCAATATCGGCCGATACCGAGTCGCAACGCCCAAAACGATGTCCGGCAAAAACGAAGGTGAATGGTTTTCCGAGAAGTGGACGAGTAAAACTAGGGCCCCGAAGCATCCGCATTTTTTAATTGCAAAACAGCAGGATTCATGCGATAAAACCGCAGGAAATGGCGGCCAAAATATGCCGATGCTTCAAGGGTCCAAAATAGGTCGTTCACTTCCCGGAAAACCATTCACCTTCGATTCGCATCAACCTAGCCTCACAAGCAACAACACAGCGCGCCAAAGTTACCGACCTCAACCCCAAAGTTCCCGCAGGCCAGCAGGCCGCAAACAG
>ENA-OQMZ01000378-OQMZ01000378.1-human-gut-metagenome-genome-assembly--contig:-NODE-378-length-19402-cov-2.218418_pt1 | contig 19402 bp, 23 predicted proteins | sample MGYA00242621_ERZ504862 | MGnify/ENA primary metagenome ERZ504862 (study PRJEB26092, sample SAMD00036393) | human gut metagenome | host: Homo sapiens | study: EMG produced TPA metagenomics assembly of...
AACTTCCTGCGCTTCTGAAATTTTCAGATTACTTCAGCTTCGCAAGAATCTCGTCCGTCGCTCATGCCGCTGGCCAGCAGTTTTTTCAGTACATCTTCTGCTTCTGCCTTTTTAGCAGATTCCGCAGCTTTGGTTTCTGCCTTAATCTTTTTGGCTTCAATCTTGGCAATTTCCTTGTCGATGAACTTCAGCTCTGCCTTCTTCGCTTTCAGGTCTGCTTTCAGCGCATCGATATTCGCAGTGATGGATGCAATTTCGGCGGCAGCGGCTTCCTTTGCAGCCTGCTTTTCAGCGAGCTGTGCAGCAAAGTCGACGGTTGCTTTTACGGTCTTGGGCTTGTTCTTGCTTCCTTTGGGACGGGGCATATGGGACACCTCCAATGTTTTTTGATGGCTTCAGTATAGCACCCACTATAAATAATCGCAAGGTATCTCCGTCAATGCGAATAGGCAGTTTTTATCAGCCGCCATATTTTGCCATATCGCCATACAATGCAGGGAAAACCTCTTCCCACCGATGCTCCGCTGCAAAAGCCTCCGCAAGCGCTTCACACATATGATAATCATGTTTATCATCCGGAACAATTGCGTAAATGGCCTGTTCAAAAGATGCGTTAGAAACACTCTCTCCATTTGCAAGCTTCTGGCGACAATCTTCCATCACATCCATAATCGCCTTATATTCGGGTTCCGTCAGTTCGTTTTCAAAAAGCACTCGATCCACAGGACTCTTTGCATAAAGAAGGTTTTCTCTAAATTCGATGTAATCTAGACGTTCTTCAACGGTATCAAATGTTCTTTTCATGTTGTCCTCCTGATTTTTCTTTACAGATTGAAAATCATTCTCCCAACATACTCAGCGATTTTCAAATCTTCTTCTGTATTAATGTCAACTGCTTCAAACTTACTTATAGAATAAATATAAGGTTTTCTCCCGATTCTGCATCTATATTTCTCTAAAGATTCCTTCGTAATCCCATACAATCCTGTACTTTCTTCAACGACAGGAAGCATATCTTGACTGCGCGGCAAAATTCCCGGCCGATAATTGATAGGTGTGCCATTCAGCCAGTAAAAGCCATGATTTTCTGTTGCAGTAAATACAGAATCATAAACTTCACTCGCAGTCAAACGATTAACACACTCTTGAATCGTTTCAGGTTGAAGATATGGGGCTGTTGCAAAGAGTTGAAAATAGTAATCATACTCCGGGCAGAGATTGTAATGGTAGACCAGAAGATCATTTCCATTTGCAGTATTCTGTGCCAATTCGGGTTTTCGTTCCAATACATGAAATCCCATTTTGTCAGCATACTCTGCAATTTCGTTACTATTTGTATCAATATAAACGTCATCAAAAACCGCTGCCGTTTTTACATTGTTCACAGATATATTGATAAAGCTTCTTTCCATTCAAAACGCGAAGATTCTTTCCGGGCACTCTTTCCGAGTTCGCTTTAATTGGAATAAAACATGCCGTTTTCATGCTGCCACCTTCCTTTCGGTGCCAGCATATTGCCCTGCGCTTAGACGGAAGCAGTTAGATGCTGCCCCCCCCCGACAATATATGGATCAATCTGAGAAACCGATTCATCCATATCTAGCCAAGCGCGCGCACATGCCAAATCCAGCCCATCATCAATATCAATGCTCGTTCTTTTATCTAAGATGTACCGATAGGGATTGTGCCCGTGAAAATATTTCCACTCAATCATTTTTTCACGCGGAGCAAGTAAAATGCCGTCCGTTACAAAATATAACGGCGGAAGCTGTTGGGATGGAACATGTTTGATTCCAAGTTCATAATTGACGGGGCCGTTATCATCCCACAGATATCGCTTGAATTTTTCCATCGACACCAAGGAGTCATACCCCTGTTCCAATGCCTCATGGTAGAGCTTAATCGCTTCTTTATAGTGCCGTGGAAAAACCAACGGTGCTGTACAAGTAGCCCAGAGAATATCATCACCCGGAACATTTTCGCAAATATGGGCAACGACCTCACCAAATGTTTTGGTCTTTTCATCGCAAAATTCCGGTGCACGTTTATGTGTCAGTACTCCTTGAGAGGAAGCCATGGCAAGCATTAAATCAGAGTCAGAAGATACGACAATATTGGTAATTGCATCCACCTGTTTTAATTGATTGATTTTGTTAATTAAAAGATTTGTTCCTGCAAAGGGTGCAATATTTTTGTTTTTTAATCTACGGCTTCCCTCACGAACGGGAATAATTGCTGTAATGCTCATACAATCCTCCTGCTTTATTTCTTTTTTATAATTCTTTTTGCACTACAAAGCAGTGTATAATACACTTTTCTATAGCACATTAAAACGGCCACCATCGGGATCAGAATCAAGATATAGTGTTTAGAATAAACATATAACCACGCTGTCACACACAACATAAGCCAAACAAAAAAGGATGTAAAAATACTTTTCTTCGGTAACACATCTTGCGTATGACTTGCTCGAATTGCAAAAATCAGAAAAACTCGAAAGAGCTGTGGCAATTGTTGCGCCTTGAACACCAAACAATTTTACAAAGACAATGTTCATCACTGTATTTGCAATGGCACTGATCACAGCCGATTCACCCATTGTTTTGGAATCTTTTTTTGCAGAAAGGATTGCTCCCAAATAACCAGAGGCCGTATTGATTACACTGCTGATGATCAAAAAGGGGACATACTTCCATGCAACAAAAAAATCTTTCGCATATAAAATATGGGCCAATATACGCGTTGTCAGTATCAGACCAAGTGCCAAAAACGACATCAAGGCATCCAAAATCTGAAATGTCTCCTGATAGAACGCTTTGGAATCCGCGTTATACTCTTTTACTGCAGAGATCTGCCACGCCTGCAAAAAGAGCTGCTGTATCGTATTGAGAATTGTTGGGATCTTATAAGCAACAGATAAAATACCATTTGCAGAAACGCCAATCAAAAACGACACCACATATTTGTCCGATGCACTATTGATCCACCAGCTGACAGCCGTAAGAACCAGCGGTGCACTGTATTTTAGAACCTCCGCCTGTACCTGTTTGTTGATTTTAAGATGCGTATAATTCCATATTTTCAGCCGAGCTGCCAGATAAATTGCAGGAATCAGTTGGGACGCACAAGAAGCAATAAAGAATCCAGTGACTCCCAGTTTGAAAACCAGAAGAAGCAAAATATTCGTTCCTACCAGACAAATCGTGCTGATAATTCCGGCAATTGCCATTTGTTTCACAGCTTCGCATCCCTTTGCAAACTGTGTTAAGAGAGAATAAAACAGGGTCGAAATAAAATACAAAAGAATCAGTAGTTCTTCTCCGGCAAAAACATTTGTAATATGTAGAACACTATTGGCCGATAAAATTGCAGCAAATATGAATACCGCAACTGAAATGCGCCGCAATCCAATCGAAAAAATATCGGCTCTGTCATATCTGGAATCCATGCTGTAACGCATAACACCATCGACAATATTCACCGAAAGAATTGGAATCAGAAGCGAAACGGTTGAAACTGCTAAGTCATACGTTCCATATTCTTCTGTTGTCAGAACGTTGGTGTAGAGCGGAACCATCAGAAATGTCAGAATTTTGGTTGAGAAGCTGCTGATGGTAAGTATCCCTGTATTTTTTATCAGGTATTTATAACGATTATCCATCCTGCCACCTTCTCAATCCAAAATTGCATCCAGCGATTCCGGCGCATCCACATCAGAAAGCTTATCTTTCAGCCGGGCTTCGCTTAAAATCTCGCTGATTTTCTTCGTGTTGGCCACAGCAGAGGGATTTCCGCTCAAATCGCACAACTTATAGAGGAAATGGATTTTCGGCTTTTTCTCTTGCAACATACTGACGCTCAAAACGCTTCCAGAGTTGACTGTCAGAAAAACATGATCGGAAAAATCTCGTCCCAATTGAATCGCTTCCCAAGGAATTGCGGAATTTTTATCCACGTTCAATCCAGCAGAAGCAAATCGTTCAATCGAATCGCGCGGGTGCACTTTAACGATCAGGTTTTCGCTGCCAACCAGCGCGGCTACTTTTTTGATTACTTCAAGTTCACCGACCGGTGCACCGCCCTCAAAATCAAATACACTGGAAAAGAAAATATACTTTTGAGGATAAACCGCCGTTGAAGTATCAAATAACCTTGAAAGAATTTGCGCCGTTTTTCCATCTGCCTCAATTTTGGGAATTTGCATCGGATTCAAATGGCCCTTGTACAGTTCCGGATAAAAACAATAGAAATTTTGCTGACACTCTAAAAGTGTTTTCTTCCCCAGAATTTTCCGTAGTGGGTTTACGATTTTATCTTTTTTTCGCCAGATATTCACCATCTGCATAAGAGAAGATACCCTCTTCAAATCGAGAAATTTTAATTTGAGGATTCTTCTCATAAAGTTCTGCGAAAACAACTTTAAGATTGTCAAACTGATTATAATAGATCAGTTCATCATAAAATTCAGATTCAAATGGATTTCCATAGCCGTCTTTTCCAGTTATCTCACATGAAAAAAGTCTGCGATTTTCATGCAAATTTTTCCTGCTCTTTTCATTTTTTTTTAAAAGAGCTCCAAAAAAAGCACTGTTCAAAAATGTCCAAAGACTTGATTTGTTTTATAATATTTTCCGCATTGCGCGAATGATCGGAAAACACCACTGTAACGCTTTCATGCAAAAACAGCGTGTTTTTCAGCTGAATTGCTTCTATCAATTGAAAATATGTATTGCAGATGATTATATCCTTTTTCATGCCCTGCTTTCCCTCATATTAGAAAATCACAAAATATCAATTATGCCATTCTTTCAGCTTTCGGCGAAGATTCAGCAATATAAGCGTCCCTTGAATCCCAATTATATGGTTCAGTTTCGCAATGCTTTTTTGCGGATTATGCAGCGTATAGTCACATATCCACTCCACTTGTTTCAGTTCTTCTAATATCTTTTTCTTCTGCTCGACATCTTTCATCATTCCAGCGCGTATCTGCGCACTATAATAACCACAGGACAAGTTGTCGCACATCAATGTCTTCAGTTCTGGTGAAAGCTTCGAATCATTCTGTATCATTTGAATATTCCGACTAATTCCCTCCAAACGATCCAATTCACCTGAAAGGTTTGCCACCTGCGTTATAGAGCCCTCCCGTGCTACACGATATCCATACACAGCATATGGAACAACCGCAATACTTTCTGCCGCCAAGATAACCTGCGGCGTATGCCAAGTATCCTCATACTTTTCCCTACCGGAAATGCAAATTGATGAGCGTCCCAGAATTTGTGGCGATAGATTCGCATACATGCATACCATGGCAAAAACCTGACTTTTTGGAGTGCATCTATTAAATACTCCTCGCCATTCTTGTAATCGTTCCATGTATAATAAGATGTAACGCATTGTACTCCCTTGTCAGGTGTTTCACCGTCCGGAATCTCTGACCAGAAAAACTCTATCAGATCTCTTCCATTTGCCTTAGCTGCAAGGATTTCCAATGCAGATGGGCTCAAAAGATAATCGTCTGAATCCAGAAAGAGCAAATATTCACCACGAGACACTGCAACGCCAGTATTTCTGGCGGCAGAAAGACCTTGATTCTTCTGGTGAACACAAGTCACCTTGTCTATTTTGGCATACTCATCGCATAAAGTTCCAGATTTATCTGTGGAGCCATCATCAATTAAAATAATTTCATAGTCCTGACAGGTTTGTTGCAAAACGCTTTGCAAACATTGCTTCAGATATTTTTCGGTGTTATAAACCGGAATAATGATACTAAATAACATATCGCTTTCCTTATCTAATCCACGCTGTTTTTATAATTGAAAAAATTTATACCCACATAGATCGCCGCGCACGCACTCCAACAATAAAACAATCCATGAATTAAAGTTCAGTATTTTTTGGAACGAAAAGCATCGCCCACCAAATTTCAGAACGCATAAATCGTCCTCTACGAGCAAACTGCCAATAATTGGGATTGCAATAATTGAAAGCAAAACACTTAATCTCCGGAAAATTGCAAATTCGTTTCCGAACAATACAATTAATAATACGATCAGTGCGCAAAACCAAAATGTTTCCTTCAATTTGCTTTTTGATTTTAGTTTTCGGATTTGCCGCATTGCAACAAGTACAACTACAATATTCAGAACACCGATCAGTCGTTCCCAAAAATAGTCATAGTAATTTTTGCTCAGATAATTTATCGCTTTTCCGGTAGCACTGTTTAGAAATCTCAATATAACTTGTGGTTTTGCTGCAAAAAAAGCCAGTATTACCGTCAGTGCAATCAAATTCCAAACCGGAATTTTTCCATTTTCAATAATCGGATCCACAAGCACGATCAAAATTCTTGCCGCGCACATAATTAGTGCAGCCTGATGGAAAGAAGCTGCAATTAAATAAAGCGGGATATCCTTAAAAAAGTTACTTTTATGATATGTTTCATTTACAAAACATACTGCCACAATGGAAAGCCCGATTGCCGTGCGTATATTTCCAATAGCAAGTATATAAATTTCGCCAATTGACATGATATAAAAAAGCAAATCAGAAAGCTTGGAACCATATGTGTTCTCATACTCAGCGGTGCTGATAATAACTGAAAATATATTATGATAAACAATCAACGCCGTACATGCCGGCAAAAGTCCCTCTAAACGAGTCAATCCGAGAAAATAGCCATAGATCAGCCATCCCGGTGTGCTAGACCTTAAACACTGACCAAATATATCCGTTAAGGAGTAAGAGCTCACCCATCGTTTTACTTCAATCTGAATTCGGTACAAATCCATCGTTGTATAAGGAACATAAAAATACGCCATTATAATAAGAATCAGAAGATATATATTTAGAATCTTTTTCACTTTTTTCAAGCTGGGCGTTTTTTTTGACAAAATGGCAGCAGCAGAGTAATGCCACTACATAACAGCCAATCCCAACAAATCTTTCAATTGCAAACATTTATAAAACCTCTATAAGCAGCAGAACCTTTCTACTGAGCGGCATTTTTATTTTCATCAAATCAAAAAAGTCTTTGCGAACCTTTTTCTTTAATTGCGCATGAACTGCACATAACTCTTTGTCGTTTTTGTTGTATCCGCGTATCATCATTTTGGATAATAGTGTAAAATTCGCACGCTTTCTGCTGGCAATTGCGTACTCGGCATATTCCGGATGTTCTTTTTGCGTTCTTTCTACGATCCGATTCCATACCACCAAGTAATCTAGATCTTTCCGTGAGAATTTTGATCTGGTAATTCCCGTATCGTTCATAAAATAGTGATACAACTTCTGATTCGTCTCCACCATTCCCGTTGCACGGTATAAACTCATAGCTTGCTTCCACATCCTCATTTAAGGTATCAACAAACGTAAATCCGCACAGAATTTCTGTTTTATCATTTTATTCCAAACAGCAGTATTACTCGCTTCGCCATGAATACGGAAGAAGAAATCCAGCATTTTATTCTGATCATATAGCCAGATTTCTTCTTCATCCTGTTGCACATTGCCCTGCGTTCCACGCTCAATTTGCGCATTGCAAGCTGCGATTTGCACTTGCGGATACTTTTTTAAAAGTTCAAGAAGCACTTCAAATGTGTTCGTTTCCACCCAATCGTCAGAATCAATAAAACATACATACTTACCTGTCATTTTTGCCATTCCAGCATTTCGAGCAGAACTGAGGCCGCCATTTTTCTTATGTATCACCCGGATACGGTCATCTTTTTGGGCCCATGCATCACACATAGCTGGGCAATTATCCGGTGATCCATCATCTACAAGGATCAGTTCGAAATCGCCAAATGTTTGATTCACAATAGATTCCACACAACGATCCAGATATTTTTCAACTCTGTAAACCGGAACTATCACGCTAATTTTTGGATTTTCCTTCATTACGCTATCCTCATTTATATATTATTTGTAATTTATAATTTCAAGAAAAAGTCATCCACATCCAAATCTACTTTTCGCATTATGAGGTATCCACTATTTTGGGCTTCTTCCCAATCTGATTTTCCTAATACAACCGGACTATTTGCTCCAGCAGGGAAGTGGAGATAGGTAAGATAATCGGTCTTATCATCAGCAAAAGGTGACAGCATAACCAATGTCTGAAAAAAGGATTCATCGGGACACACGGTATTGCAATAAAAAGCGTAATACTCTTCATGTTTTGCAAGGTATTCCATAATCCAATCTACTGTATCGCGTCCAAGTGCCCACCATGAACTTCCAAATAAAACTTGACCGGCAGCTGTTTCCGTTCAAAAAGACGCCATGTCCGGTTATATCCGCCTGTAAGCTCCACCCAGCTTCGTTTGATGACCTTTTGTACGATTCCACGGCCAATTATTTTTTGTTGAAAATAGATTTGGTTTCGCTTGTCTAAATTGTTCTGTTTATGGTCTCCATAATTTTTGCTATTCCAATACTGAATATATTTTTTCCATCCTGACTCTCGAAAAAGCGGATGATTTCATTCACAGAGCAAATCGGCCAGTCCTGTCCACTAATCAGCCAGTAATAGTCATACCCCCCCAGAAGTAGAAGCTAACAAAAGATTTATCGTTGCATCTACCTGTGAAATTTTTGCCCATTCTACTGAAACGCGATTTTCTTCTGGAAGAACAAAGACATTTTTTCTGTGAACAATCTGTTCTTCAAAATATGCTTTCTTATCAATATGCAGATAGCAGTCAATATCCGGATGATTCAACTTGTTTAGGAGAAGATTTATCTGTTTAGCATTCTTATGGCATTGAATTAATACTGCTATTTTCATGTTTTTTCCTCTATTTGCTTAGCTTCACTCTCTGTTATAAATCCCGCAGGAATCGTCTAGTTTTATGAGCGAATATCCTTTCATCTATATTTCTTGTGTTCACGTTATGAATGCAATACCTGATAAATCATTTTGCGCAACTTGTTGGGCATCACGCACACCAGTGCATGCGGCAATGCTCCCGTACAAAAATCCACCAAACTCGTCCACCCACTTTTATGTACCCACCAGTGGAACCGCAGCATCGCTTTTGCATATGCAGCTCCGCCACGGCGGAGATACATATCGGTCGGTGTCCGCATATAAAGCAGCACATCCGGCAGATTTTGCGCCTTACAACCGTTTTGCAACATCCGAATCCACAAATAGTAATCTTCAAACAGGTGGTATTTTTCCTGATAACCACCTGCGCTCTCAACTGCACTTTTTTTGAACATCACACATGGATGATTGAAGGGACATCTTTTCCGAGAGTAATGGATAATTTCATCATTGTTACACGGGATTGTACGTCCACCTGTTATTTGGTCTGGACTGGTTACAAATTCCAAAAGCGCCCCGCTTGTTATATCCAGTTCTGGATTTTTCTCGAATAACTCAACTTGCTTCTGGCATCGGTCCATTACGCTGATATCATCACTGTCCATCCGCGCAACCAGTTCGTTTTTGCAATGTTTGATTCCTTCGTTCAGCGCATTACCGAGGCCGCAGTTCTTCACCAGCCGGACAACGTTCAAAGTGTCGCCCATCTCCTGCTGCTTTGCTGCAATAACGGCATCCAACTCCAGATTCAGAGGTCCATCGCAAACCAGTACAAAGTCATCCGGTTTTACTGTTTGACAGAGTATACTTTCAATTGCCTGCTTTAAATACTCCGGTTTCTCTTTGTAATAGACTGACATCAATACCGAATATTGAAATTTCACGCTATCCTCCTCACACTTTCTTGATAACATAAATCTCCACGGTCCTTGTGCCTTTCTTGTTTAACCAGTATTTTATTATTCCTCTTTTCACATCGAACCACCTCGAATTAACCTCAATGAATCTGAGCCATTTCTTTTTCTTGATTTTTATCCTGCTGGGAATGAGCCGAGTCATTATCCTTTGGAGACTCTTTTATAAAATATTCAATCAACATCACCAAATTTCCAGAAATAAATGCTCCCAAATCAAAGAAAACAGCCATCACGACCGAAAAGACTGCCATTTCTCTATACCCTGTATATTCTTTCTCAAAATAATTGATGGCTCGTTCCACATCTGTCAGCTCGGCAAAAAGGAGCTTCTGCAACCGGATTGCTTCGCTCGGAATCTCTGTGATTTTGTTGTCTACTGTGCTCTCTTCCGCTTCTGTACCGACTGGCTCATTTGGCAGAAGACTCACGCCGCTTTCCAGCGCATAAAACGCATCATTTCGTGCCGCTATCCATTTGTCCTCTTTGACATACGAAACATTGCCAACACTCTTTTCCTCGTCTTCATCCGAAATCACGACGTAAATGGTTCCAACAGCTTCGTTGTTGAATTGCTCAAGTCCCTGTTCAAGCTCAATGTATTTACGATATTCCTTCAGATTCTCACAGAAATTCTGGACGCTCTCTAATACTTCCGACGGAAGTCCCTGTGCAGATGCCCAGTTGTTAATCTCCGTCAGTAGAGTCTCAACCTCCTTCTTCGCATCGTTCTGTGTACCGCTGGACTCCGCTTTGCTTTTGATTTCATTAATTCTTCTCAAAATTGCATCTGCTGACTGAATCGTTGCTGCACTTGAGTTGCTCTGAGATGTTTGCATCATTGCCATATTGTTCTGCTCAATATAGGCGTATGCATTTTCCAGCTTACTCTCTAACTTTCTGAATTTATCCCTCAGTCTATTCCATGAGGTCTCTGTTTTCAAAATATGATCTTTTAGTGCCTGATTCTTAACAGAAAGCCCCTCTATTGTATTGAACACTTCATTCAATGTTCCTTCTGCGTTGGTACTTACTTTTCCATATAAATCGATGTAACAATCCCTTATTACAATGTAGTCTACCTTCGACCATGTCTGACTGTCTTTATTCAAAATCAAATCTAATTTTGATAATACATCATCTAAATCGTCCGCTTTTCCTTGAAGAATAGCGTTGTTATCCAGAAGTGTATCCATATTTCTTTGATCCCCGGACGATAAATTCGTTACATCTACAAAATCTGTCATTGTTTCAAACGTTATTTTATCCGTTATATTCCGTACGTCTGTCAGGAAGAGTAGCAAATCTGAATTTTTTTGTATTGTATCTGTATCCTGTTGAAGTTGAACTGCTGCTGATAAACCATTGGGATCATTGATTGCAGCTTTCATTGCCGAATAAAGTGCTGTGCCTCTACGTCTGTTTTCACTTTCCAACAGATTTGCGGTCTCTGTAAAATACGTCCGGGCAATCGCTTCATTATTTTCAGTCCGAGTCTTTTCGTACGCCTTTGTAACAATAAACGAGTAACTAAACAGAGATGACATTGTCAAATATCCCGTAGTAATCAGGACCAAAAGACAACTTGTGATTCTTTTGGCTAAGCTTGGCCACTGCAATTCCTTTACTGCAAAAATAAATCGCAAAAGAAAGAAGCTGAGAAACGCCAAAGTTACCTGTACGGCTATGGATGCCGGATATGCAAGCCACCCACCAAACACGACATTCTTCATACCATTGGCTGTCGTGTAGCAAGAGATTACTGAAAGGATTCCAGCCCCATTTGTCAGTGCTTTTTTTGCATTTTTTAGTATTTGGGAGTCAAGTTTGGGTGCACTGACTTTTCGCTCATCCACTATGCCGACTACACACAAAATGCTCCAAATTGCAGTAAAAACAAGCATTGTTGCCAGTAGAATAAACGCATCTACTGGTTTTGGAAGCCAATGTAAATGATCAGACTAATGTCAGCAAAGCACAAAACTGCTCTAAGAACAGCCGTAGAAGATTGTTTTCCTAATATACTATTTTGAATTTTTCATTGCAAAGTGATAGGAGTTTTCCACTAAATAACAGGGCTAGAAATATAACGATACTTAGACATTTGCAAAATACATACACTCTCCTTCACCCCTTTTCAAAATCTCTTTTTAAAACAAGTTATTTTTTGTCGAGATTATCTGTTTTTTCTCTTCAATTCCAAACACACCTAAAATCGCCTCAATGTAATCGGTTGTTGCAAATCGGATAAGGCCTATTCCCGATTTTAGCAGTCCAAGTGCTATTTTTTGTATATCCGAAAAAAGTGTTTTACACTCTTCTCTTATCTCATTTTCGAGATTATTCGTTTTTTCCGTATCAGACGGAACAGACAACATTATCAGGAACAGCCAGATTACAATAAAAAATATTGCTAGTGCGACCAAGGTATTACTGAAGCCACCCTCAACCATTGTTTCCAAAAGAGAATCGAATGGATTGATTTCTTTCAGCCTTGGTAATGCAATAAAAAATATGATTTCTATTATTACCGCAAGTAATGCTTGCGGATGACCAAATTTCTTACTATTGAGGTATTTACAAATTTTCTGGATAATAATGGCTGCTCCTGCTGCAACAAAAATCACTGTGCTAGCCATCGCAAGCGGTGTGCACTTTTCAACAATTAGTTGGATGGAAGTACTTTCCCGAAACACTTCCTTATAGCCTTTAAAAATCTCAAAGTCCGACAACCAATTACTCTGTAATATTGCAAATATAAATACTGTAAAGATAGGCAATAGCAAAATAAATATTGCTACTCCTATAAGCTTTTCCTGCGAATTTGTTTCCGTTTCCTGTGACTTTTGTGAGTCACTTAGTTCATTGATATTTTCACCGGACGGTGTTCTATCCACCCTCCGACCTATATCGTCAGCGGCGGATACAACCTTTTTCGCATATTTTTCTTCTTGCGCCTGTGAATCTGGATATCTTTTTTCAGTCGGTTTACTTATCGAACGCAAGCCACGATTTTTTGATCTTGTCGGCTGAAAAGTCTTATATATTTTTTGAATAAATGCTGTAGCTACTGCTGCGGCTACGAAGATAAGTCCAACTCCAGCAAGAACTCCAAAGTCCGTTTTTGCAATAGTTCCAAGGCCCATTGCACTACGCTTGTCAAATCGTCAATATGCTTTTTTATTACATCCATGCTATATATGCCAGAGAGCATAACTAACATGCAGCACACACTCAAGCTTCGTATTTCTCTTACTTGTTTATCTACTTCACTTGATTCATTTTTCAGTAAATAAACGAGATAGGCTACTAAGCCACCGAACCGATTAGCCAAATGCTTTCTAAGAAATCGTACAGTCCTGCAAAATGACAGTCAGTACATGCAGTATTCCAAGTTGATTTGTAAGGTAAGAAAAGCCATGATATCCCAAAATGGTGACAATTTCAAAAAAAGCCCCAGCAACAAAAAGCATCGTTTTCTTGTCGTATTTGAATTTCATCCTCGCTCAGCCGCCCCTCACAAGTGTAATGTCCCACTACATGTTCTGAAATTCTTTTGTCTCTACATCGCAGTTTAATTCTTCCTGTGAAATTAGTTGACTTTCTTTCAACAAAACAATACTCTCTCGCCGGAACTCCGGGTCGATTTTCCATCTACCACGCCTTTGCGTCCCAGCACGACCTGAATGCTCTTCCAAATGACCTTCAAATCAAATTTCAGGCTAACATTCTGGACGTATTCCCGGTCATAGTAGACTTTGTCGTACACATCCACCGTGTCACGGCCGTTGATCTGTGCCCAACCAGTAATGCCCGGTGTTACCTGATACACCCCGTACCAGCGACGCAGAAAACGAATCTCACGTTCCGTATACACCAGCGGACGAGGCCAATCAGGCTCATTTCGCCACGAACTACGTTTGCCAGCTGCGGCAGCTCATCAATGCTGGTGTCGCGTAAAAAACGTCCCACTTTGGAAATGTACATCTGCGGATTTTCCAAATCTCCCGTAGCCACATTTTTAGGCGCGGAGCTCTTCATCGTCCGGAACTTGATGATATTAAAGCAATGCGCACCTTTACCTACTCGCTTTTGCAGAAAGAAAATCGGTTCGTCCGGTGCACTGATTTTTTGGGCAATGCTCACCACCAAAAACAAAGGAGAAAGTAAAACCAGCGCCAGCGCTGCCAAAATCCGGTCAATTATGGATCTTGCCGCAAGATATCTTTTCTGTTTCCGGGTCAAGTGGACATAGTACGGTCCAAAATCAACGTGGTAGCTTAATTCTTCCATTTTTTTCATGTTTTCCTCACACTTTTAACTTACTTGTGCGTATTTTTTCGTATTTCTGTCTGTAAGTTCAATTGTTCCTAACAGCACACAAAGCAGTTGCTTTTGTCTTTCGTTCAACTTTCTTCAACCCGCTTTTGCCGTAACTCTTTCGGCTTGTGCTGCCTGCTTAGACGGTGCTTAGGGTTACTTTTCTCCCACCGCATCCCAATCTCATCCAGCTTTGCGATCCGTTCCTCTGTTAGGACAGCGCCGCTTTTTTCAGGATTCTGGCGGGTATACCGCTGCCGTTTGACCCAGTTTCCGAGGTTGTAACCGCCCGGTGACACATACTCTGCCGGGACGTTCAGGTCACCATGGGCATCAAAATAGCGCTTTGCTTCCTGATACCCCTCGTTCCACTTGCGGTCATTGCGGTTGCCCCAGTACATCCCGATCCGGCTGAGCCGCTCGACCTGTTCCTCCGTCAGTTTTCCTTTCGGGTACGCCCATTGCTGGCTTTCGACCATTGTCCCAGCCGTTCGCCAGCCGCTGTCACATAGGAACGTGGGATATTCAGGTTACCGTTTTCCTCATAATAAGCCGCAGCCAGCGCATAAGCCTTTTCCCACTTGGCATCGAAAATGTTCCACACCATGCCGATTTTATCAAGCTGTGCGATGCGTTCTTCCTTCAAGCGTCCGTTCAGCTTTTGCTGCCGGTTCTTGATGATCCACTGCCCCAGTGGGTAGCCATCTGGGTCTACATATTTTCCGGGCACCATCAGGTTTCCGTAGGTGTCGTGGTATTTCTTTGCGACCTCAAAGCCGTGCTGCCACGCAATTTCCTTCCGGTTGCCCCAGACCATGCCGATGCTGTCCAGCCGTGCGATCTGCTGCTCGGTCAGATTTCCTTGAATTTGTCCCTCGCGCACACGACGCTGAGTGACCAGCCACACGCCAAGGCTCAGACCGCCGGGCGTGGTATACAGTTTCGGGACATTCAGGTTGCCGTGTTCCGTCATATAGATGCTTGCCTCGGAGAAGTAGTGCTCCCAACCGGACGAAAGGCTCGCCTGCAGCTGCTCGAACAGCACCCGGCAGTCATGCACCTGCTCGATGACCTCGAATCGCTCGGTGACGATCCTATCGCCCTCGCCGTTGGCATACAGACGATGGACTGCTTCCTGCATCTCGCTTTGCAGACCGGAAATGCTGGTCAAGCCCTCAAAGTTGTTGACCACATCGAGAATCAGCGGGGCTGCGGTATCTCCGGCGGTCAGGGCTCGTCCGATTTGCTGCTTGTAAATGATGGGCGAGATGGTAGGTCGGAACAGAATCACGCCCGAAATACCCTCCACATGAACACCCTCGTTGAGCATATCGATGCAGAACAGCAGCTTCAGCCGGTTGCTGGTGTCCGTTTTGAAGTCCGCAAAAGCCTTGTCGGTGTTCGGGTCATCCGAGTAGGCTTCGTATACCACCACGTCCGGGTTGACCCCTGCAAACCATTCGGGCACATGGGAAACCATTTCGTCCATATGCTCTTTGTTTGCGCAGAATACGATGTATTTTCCACTTGTCTGCGTGATATGATGTTGAAAGACAAGATCAAGTCCGTCTGCCTGTTCCAGTGCCCGGCGCAGCGCGTCCAGACATTTCTGATTCACATCCTGAATGCCCGGTGCCCGCAGGTTGTCCACTCGTGCCTGATACTTTGCAAGTGCTTTCTGGTACTGATAAACCGTGGTCACATATTTCGGGGCAGGCAAAATACCCCTAACGACTGCTTCGCCAAGGGTCATGTCGCTCGCGACATGGCTATCGAAAAGCTCTTCGGCCATATCGCGGTTATTATCCAGATATCGGATGTTTGTTGCTGTTAAGCCCAGCAGTTTTGCGTCCGGGCATAACTTTAATAAAGCCACCGTGCTTTCGCCCCAGCATTCCGCACCGGCACGGTGAAATTCATCGAGTATAATATAGGCTGGCTTTTGCGCTGCTATTTCGTACAGCTGCGCCTGCGTGCAGCACATCAGTTTGGCATAGGTATAAAAGAGAACGTTTGCCAGCGGAAAATCCGGGTCGTTCCTTTTCAGGCTCTCCAGCTGGGTCTTAAAGATATATTCACTGGGAGAAAGCCAGATTACGACCTTCTCTGGGTTGTCCTCGATCAGCTTGAACGCAATGTAACTCTTTCCGGTGCCGGTGGGATGAACAATGGCAGCCTTGCCGTACTGCTCCATCATCCGGACTGCCGCATGATATGCTTTTTCATTGTGCTCGAACAGACATAATGCCACCTTGTTCACCCCTTTCCGCAATAAAGGGGTATCTCTCATTTGGTTAATGGAAGGGGATGTTCAATAAGCTGCGTTTTATCGAAAGTTTTGCGGATTCCTGACCACGAATTGCCCCCTTAAAAGTTTTCGAAAACACGATTTATTTCTCGTCGTTTGCGCGTCATATCAGAGTGAACATATTTTTTTAACGTGACTGCTGCATCTGCATGACCCAACAGTTCACTCAAAGTTTTAATGTCGCAGTGCGCCTGCAAGCAGGTCGTTGCAAAGGTATGACGAAGCGTATGAGGATGCGCCTGATGGACACTGGCTTTTTTCAGATAGCGTGAATGCTCTTACGGTAGCATCGCGGTTCGACTGGCTTTTCCTCATTGCCAGAAAGAAACCAAATTCCGCTGCTGAAATCTTCCGACAGCTTCTTCAGAACACGAAGCAGCGATTTGGGAATGGGAATCTCACGATGGGAGTTTTGGGTCTTGGGGGATTGAACGATGACTTTTGTGTGGCCATTTCCACAAGAAATCCGAGTCACTGTCCGTTGGATCGTCACAGTTCCTGCTGATAAATCAAAATCGCCCCATTTCAATCCGCAAATCTCGCCGATACGCAGCCCTAACTGAAAACCAAGCAGTAGACCTATTTTCCGGGGCGTAGGAGAATCCATCACGAACGACTGTAATTTCTTTTGTTCTTCTATGGTAAACGGCAGCAGTACTTTGGAGGATTTTTGAGGCAGCTTTACCGTGATCTCTAAAGGACGAATGAGATGAAAATGCGCTGCATACTTGCAGATGCGCCGCAGTATCGATAAGCACTCCTGTGCCATGGCTGCTCCTAAAGGCTTTTGCTTTCCGTTGGCTGGTGTTATCACTGCCAAAAGTCCCTGCTCCAGAATTTTTTCGCTTAAAGCACTCACTTTGAAATCCCCGAAAACAGGCTGGAGATAATGTCGTAGAGTATACTGATAGTGTGCGAAAGTTGATTCTTTTACACCCTGTCGGACAGAATACAACCATTGCTCTGAAATTTCCGAAAAAGTAATATCGGTGCTGTTCAGGTTATAAATGCCGTACTCTGCTTTCTTGCGGGCAGAGATTTCTCTTACTTCGGTATAAGTCGCCCCATATACATAGCCCCAGCAGGGCTTTCCGTCCGCAGAACGGCCTTTGATATATCGACCCTCCCACCGTCCATCGCTGCGCTTTCGGATGTTTTCACCGCGTCTTGCCATATAAAGCCTCCTGCTGACACCTTATTGACCACTAATGATTTGAAAATTGAAGTTGTGGCTGATTATCTGAACAAATTGGACAACAAATCACAAAAAGATTGACTATATCGCTGAAAATTCTCCGGGGGGGTACAAAATGATGCCGAACCCTCTTTACTCAATGGTAATTCAATGGTAAAATAGAATGGTTAAAATAACAAGATTTGTCAAACACATGGTATCTTCCATTAACCAAATGGAGGATACCTTTTCTTGTCTTTCTGTCGGTTGATTTTCGTGGCAAAATTTCGGAAATATCATTCTTGAATATACGGTGCACCGTACACAAAAACAACCTATTTCCGCTAATATCTACAAAAAAAGGAGAACAGACATATGATATTAGCGACCGATGAGGATACAAAAGTAAAAGATGCCGTTGCATTACGTTTCAAAGAGCTTTGCGAGGAACGCAACATAAGTCCCAATGCCCTTGCTGTCCGTTCCGGTGTCACTCCGTCCACCGTTTACAGTATGCTTGATTCCTCCCAGCAGAGCGTCACCGTTCCAACCGTCAAAAAACTGTGTGATGGCCTTGGAATTACGCTTGTAGATTTTTTTAACGCCTCGATTTTCACTGCAATCGATCAGGAAATCCGATAAATAACACATTGACATCGGTTTATGTACCCTATTGGAAATGCACCAGCATTGTACGAAGCCGCTGCTATTTATCAATGCCTGCATTATAGCCCTGACGTTTTTCTTCTTGCCCTATAACATAGAGATTTTTCTCTGTTATTAAAGATGCACCGCGCTTTTTTTGCGCTCTGCCCGCCTTCCACCATTGAAAACGAAAGGACAAAAACATGAAAAGGAGAATCATCGAGTACAAACCAAGTCCCGGCAAACAGAATCTGACCCGCCGACTGTATCTTTGCGCTCTGACCTTGTGGCGCAGCTTGTGGCTGCCTACCTGCTTGGTCGGAGGGCTGGCATATGATGTATTATGATCAGTTCAACACCGGAAAGCGTATTCAAAAGCTGCGCAGAGAGCGCTACCTGACGCAGGAAGAACTGGCCGTCCGCTTGAATGTCAGCGACCGCCACCTCCGCAGTCTTGAGAGTGGGGAGTATATTCCTTCTATTGACCTTTTCATCGAGATCGCTGCATTTTTTGATGTAACACTGGATCATTTGATTATGGGAAAGTCGTTATCTGACCAAGAAGAAAGCTTACGAAACAAGTTGCAGCAAAAGCGTTTGACAAATCAACAGCTCCGTTTGAAATTGCAGCGTATTATGCAGAAACTGTCTGCAATCGCTGAAGAACTTTAACTCTATATAAAATCGCGTCCCTCCGGGCAGGCAACATTGCGCTGCTTGTTCAGAGGGGCGTTTTTTATTTTTGTTGCTCAAAAATTTTTTGAAAAATTTCAATTTTATTCGTATTTTTGTCAAAAGTGAAACATCGACTCAACGTTATTTTTGCGTCAAAACCGGAAGCATCACTTCCGGTTTTTTAAGCCAAAAAACCGGAGGTACGACCTCCTAAAAAGCATTCAGTTCAGGTACACTATGGTCACAGCAAGGGCAACACCCCAGATGGGGAGAAGCCCGAAGCTGTAAGCCGTACCTTGAAAACTGAATATCATTCCCTCGGACAAAACAATGAAACTTCCGTAATTCGCGGCCCGGCCATAAAGAAGGCGGGGTGCTGAAAAGCCAATGAGAGGAAGGGTGCAGTCCCCCTCACCGAGGTGTATTCCAACCCCCCACCGGGCGTCGAGGACAAATAGGGTGGGACACTTAAAACAAAAACTTCAAAGCCCACCACCGGGATTCTTCCGAATCAAGCAGTGGGCTTTTCC
>ENA-OQMZ01000379-OQMZ01000379.1-human-gut-metagenome-genome-assembly--contig:-NODE-379-length-19379-cov-4.150166_pt1 | contig 19379 bp, 25 predicted proteins | sample MGYA00242621_ERZ504862 | MGnify/ENA primary metagenome ERZ504862 (study PRJEB26092, sample SAMD00036393) | human gut metagenome | host: Homo sapiens | study: EMG produced TPA metagenomics assembly of...
GGTCGGGCAGGTCGAAGCCCAGCGCTTCCAGCGCCTTTTCCTGCTGGGGTGCGACCTCTCCGTGCTTGTTCTCGCAGTCGAACACATGACGTTCGTGGATATGCGGTGTACTTTCATCCAGATGCAATGCCCAATCCAAAACATGAACATGGTCTCCGAACCTTGCCTTGAACTCCTCGATGAATTCGGTCACGACCGCCAGAAGAACTTCGCCCGAAGCATGGTCGTCCTTTGTTCCCAGCTGATAGATGGTTTCTTCCGGGCAGGTCTTGCGGCTGGACAGCAGGTCAGGAATGGAGCGGTTACGTTCCGTGTGCCGGATCTTGGCGTTACGCTCGTTCTGGCTTTCCACAAAAGCCGTGTAGTGGGTTTCGTAGAATTGACGTTCCACATCCGAGAAGGTCGCCGCCAGATCATCCGGGTCGGGTGGAGCGAGAGCCGAACGGAAACCGTGGAAGCAGTCCCAGTAGATGTTGCCCTTGGCTCGTTCCGGGTCGATGTGCGCACTGTTAGCAAGGTTGAAACTGCGGTCATTGTGCTTGGGGTTGTAAGTGCCGTGTGCTCCGGCTCGTCCGTTGTGTCGTGTCAGTTTCAGATAGACATTCCTCCGTTTCAACAGCTTAGCGGGGAAAGCGCAGCAGCGGAGCTGCTGAATCTGCCGCCGTTTTGCGCCAGATAATACCCAGTAGGATATGACGCACAGCATCATATCACTGGGCAAGGCGTTCCCCCTTGACTCCCTTCAACGGGCCATTTTGGCCCGTTGATTTTGGCAAGCTGGCGGTCAAAGATTTGCGAATCCCTGCCCGCAGCTCGTCCGGCTTTTTCAGTGGGCCATTTTGACCCACTGATTTTTACGAGTGGGAGTGACGTGTTACAGGTAAAACCAAAGTTTTCAAAATGATAACTCCGGTGGCTCTGCCACGGATGCAATAAAGTTATCATCTTGGGGACCTGATTCGGCAGGGGGCTACAAATCAAGTTACGGAAAGCGTAACCTGATTTCAGATAATCGCCCAAATTCCATTTTGGGGATTTGGGAGTGAGCGATTAGGTGTTACGGTAAAGTGGCACTTCCCAAAATGGGAAGTGCCACTTTACGAGATAAAAGCGAGCGTGGATAAGGAGCTTGAAAAACTTTGTCAAGTTCCTCAAAGAGAAGTGTGTGCGGCTGTTTTACGATGGCGGTAGTCTTTCTGCCGACAGGCATTGCTGCAATATCTGGCATCTGCCCGAATCGGTAAGAACTGCTCCCCGCAGCAAGCGCAGGTATACGTTCCACGTTCGGCACGCTTTTTAAGGCTTTTACGCAGATTCAGCATCTTGTGGCCGCAGGTCTGAAAACTGCAATATTTGCGGTTGCGCGTCTGGGTGTAGATGACCTTGCGGCAGTATTCACATTGGATTCTGCGCACACTGGGGTCGCCATCAATGAAATATTCCATCAGAGTGTCCTGATTTTCGCGTTCCCATTGTTCTGTTGTCATAGGCATCCTCCTTTGGCAGTTATGGGTGGATGGTGGATAATGAAAAGCATTATTCAGCCAAAATGTTACGGATGCGTGGTGATTATCAAAATGATAACCGCCACTTTCACGCAATAAAGCGTTGCGATTATTTGGTTGATGGTCAAAATGACCACCAACTAAACTTTCCCTGTTATGGTTGAGTGGTGAGTTACGGTTCTCGTAACCTAGCACAGAGTGACCATGTTACAGCAATTTGGTAAGTACTGAAAAGCAGTATTCACCAGATTTCACCGTGGCTTGACAAAATGTCAAGTTGAGGTCAGCCGTAACACGGGTAGAATCAATGTGGACAATTTGTCCACATTGATTTAGGCTGCGGCAATTCACCTCGTGTGGACAAAATGTCTACATGAGGTGAGCCATAACGCAGAAGACCCTTCTGGGAAATGACGCTTTGTGTCATTCACCACATCAACTGGCCATTTTGACCAGTTGATATTGGGTGTGCCGCTCTCCCTGCATGGATTTCCTGCCCCCTTCCGGCGACGTTTTCCGGCTCTCCCACTTGGGGGTCATCGCCGGGTATCCCATGCAGACGGTCATGCGGTTTTCAAGGTGCGGTACTGATTTGGCAATAAAAAATCGCCACACAACAACCTGAACCTGACCATCCCTTCCGGGATGGCCTTGGTTCGGGTTTGCTATGTAGCGATCAGAAAGTTAAAAACTTGCTCCGCTGCGCTGCGCAAACGCGCACTTTTGAGAACACGCCACTTTCGGCAGTGTGCAAGAAAAGACAATGAAAACTTTGGCGAAAAGAGAGAGCCGGATGACCCGTTTTACTTATTTGTTTTTTACCAGCAGCGCCTGATAGGCTCCAGCTCCACATCCGCCAGCCAGACGGAAGTGCCCTCCGGGGTGTGATACTCGCCGCCCAGAGCGTCCAGACTGGCGCCTGCCGGGTACTCGGTAAAGTTGAACAGTCCCACCAGTGTTTCCTCGCCGCGCTTGCGCACCAGCGCCAGCACGCCGGGGTTGTGGCTGTCCCATGTGGTTACCCACGCATCCGGGGCAAAGCAGGGATCTGCCCGCATTTGGCGCAGCTGCTCCATGCCCTGCCACAGCCGGTTTTGCAGCGTGCCCTTTTGGGTGCGCTGCTTGGCATCCTCCCAGTTGAACTTGCTGCGGTGCAGATTGCGGCTGTCCTCCACACGGTCGGGGTCGTTTTGTAATCCCAGCCGTTGAGTTGTGCGATCTCATCTCCGCAGTTCAGCATGGGGAAGCCCTGCAAAAACGCCATAGCAGTATGCAGCAGCAGGTCACGCTTCACCGCATAGTCCAGTGCGGTTTTATCGTCCTTTTCCAGTGCCTGCTCCACGCCGCACAGGCTGGCAGTGGTGCCGCAGCTGCGGGCATCGCCGGTAGCAGGGTCGTAGTTGTACAGTTCGCCCTTTGCCCAGCTGCCGGGGAAATTGCCTCGTAGAAGTGGTACAGGTATTCTTTATGTTTCTGCGGGTCGATGCCGAGCCGGTTTTCCACCGCCTCGTCCAGACCCCAGCCGATGTCATCGTGGCAGCGCAGATAGTTCACGAACCAACAGTTGTCCGGCAGGGTGTGCAGGGCATCCAGTTGAGCCTTCAGCAGCCGGGTGTCCCGGCTGGCAAGGGCACCCCACAGGTTGACCATGGTGGACACGTTGTAGAGCATATGGCATTCCGGTTTTTCCGGGGTGCCGAAATAAGCTGCCAGCTCCTTGGGAGCCATGACCACCTCGCCCTTGAGGATGACCGCCGGGCAGACACATTCCAGCACCATGCGGAGCATCCGCACAATGGTGTGCACCTGCGGCAGATTGCGGCAGGTGGTGCCCAGCTGCTTCCAGATGTAGGGTACCGCATCAATGCGGAACACCTCTACGCCGAGGTTGGCAAGGTGCAGGATGCTCTTGGTCATGTCCACGAACACTGCCGGGTTGGCGTAGTTCAGGTCCCACTGGTAGTCGTGGAAGGTGGTCAATACCCACTTGTGCATCTCCTCACACCATGTAAAGTTGCCGGGCGCGGTGTTGGGGAACACCTGCGGCACGGTCTGCTCGTACTGGTCGGGATGGTGCGGTTGTCATAGAGATGGTAATAGGCCTGAAACCACGGGTCGCCTGACTTTGCCGCCATCGCCCAGCGGTGGGTGCTGGCGGTGTGGTTCATGACAAAATCCAGACACAGCTGATGCCTGCCTTGCGCAGTTCACGGGTCAGGTTTTCCAGGTCTTTGTTGGTGCCAAGGGCAGGGTCTACGGCGTCAAAATCCTCCACCGCATAGCCGCCGTCGTTGTGAGGGTGGGGCATTTGCAACAGGGGCATCAGGTGCAGATAGGTCAGCTTCTGTTCTTTCAGGTAGGGCAGCTTCCTTGCCAGCTCTTTCAGATTTCCGGCAAAGAGGTCGGTGTACATGGTCATGCCGAACATATTGCCACGCTTGTACCACTCCGGGTCGGCAGAGCGGGCCTTGTCCAGTGCTTTCAGCTCAGCACTGCGGGCGTTGTAGGCTTCTGCCATCTCCCGCTCCAGAACTTCCAGCCCTTCCCGGTTGTGGTACAGTTCCATGAACAGCCATTCCAGCTCGTCCTTATGGCGGGCAAAGCGGGTGGAAAATGCAGTTTGATCCTTCATATCCTTTTATCCTTTTCGTGTAAGATGAAGCTGCACGCTGGGGTAATCGCCAAACAGCTGCGGCAGGACAAGTCCCGCATACAGCAGGGTGCTGCCGCTGAACCGCATCCCCTTGTGAATGCCGTCCTCTACGTCGTGGGCATACCGGGAGCCGAAATAGTCGATGCCATCCAGCTCATACACAGCATCTTCTTCCAGCCCACGGAAGCACAGGTGGATGGGCAAGGGATTTGCCTGCGGATGGGTCACCACCAGATTCAGCAGTGCCTCGCTGCCGTCCTCTGCGGCAAACTGCCATGCCGTGAAATATGTGTTTTCTGCCGGGTCGGTCAGCCGGTAATAATCGCCGGTGCGGATCAGGTCGTTCAGCCGCTTGAACCGCTTGATCTGGTTTTTCACTGCGGTGCACTCGGTGCGCTTCAGTTTGCCCAGATCCAGCTCGTAGCCAAAGGTGCCGCTCATCGCCACCACAGCACGGGTGTCGATGGGGGTCGTGCGGCCGGTCTGGTGGTTGGGGCAGGCAGAAACATGGCACCCATGGTGCAGACCGGATAGCCAAAGGAGGTGCCGTGCTGGATCGTCAACCGTTCAATGGCATCGGTATCATCACTGCACCAGATCTGGGGATAGTAGCACAGCATTCCGGCATCAAAGCGTCCGCCGCCGCCTGCACAGCCCTCGAACAGCACCTCCGGGAAGCCTGCGTCAGCCGCTCTGCCAGCGCATAAACGCCAAGCATATAGCGGTGCATGATCTCTCCCTGCTGCTCGGCAGGGAAGGTACGGCTGTACACATCGCTCATGCTGCGGTTCATATCCCACTTGATATACTCGATGTGATGCTCCCGCAGCAGCTTGCCGATGGCTTCTGCCAGATAGTCCACCACCTCCGGGCGGGAGAGATCCAGCACCAGCTGGTTGCGCCCCATGGCGGGCTTGCGTCCGGGCAGGGTCAGCGCCCAGTCCGGGTGGGTGCGGTACAAATTGGAGTTCTCGTTGACCATTTCCGGCTCGATCCACAGGCCGAATTTCATGCCCAGCGCATTGATCCGCCCGATCAGCGGGTCCAGTCCGCCGGGCAGTTTTTCGCAGTTCACGGTCCAGTCGCCCAGACCCTGATTGTCGTCATTCCGGGTGCCGAACCAGCCATCGTCCAGCACCATCATCTCCACGCCGAGAGAGGCCGCTTTTTCAGCGATCTTTACGATCTTTTCGGTGTTGAAATCAAAATAGGTGGCCTCCCAGTTGTTGATCAGCACCGGGCGGCGCTTGTCCTTCCATGGGCCGCGGCAGATGTTGCGCCGCAAAAAGCGGTGGTACTGCTGGGAAAGCGGGGTCAGACCCTCTGCCGCAAAGGAGAGGATCACCTCCGGGGTATCAAAGGTCTCGCCCGGCTTCAGGTTCCATGCAAAGCGCTCCTCCTGAATGCCGCTCACTACCCGGACAAGCCCGGTCTGAGAGCGCTCCACGTCCATCTGGTAGCTGCCGGAATAGACCATCATCACCCGTAGCAGGCACCGCTGGTCTCCGTTGCATCCTGCTGGCAGAGGATCAGGAAGGGATTATTGTGGTGGCTGGAGCTGCCCCGCACCGAAGAAATGGTCTGGATATTGGTGCCCACAGCTTCCCGCTCCAGCTGCCGTTCCATAGCGTGTCTGCCATGGAAATGCAGCAGATCCCATCTGCCAAAGGCAGATCCAGACAGGCAGATGCCGCCTTGTCCAGCCGCAGCGGGGTATCTCCGTGGTTTGTCAGCCGCGCCGCGCGGGTGATGACATCCTGCTGTGCAAACACGCCGTACAGCAGCTCCAGCGTCAGACCGGTGGCTTCGTCCTGCATTCGGACGATCAGGGTCTCGGCATCGTTTTCCTCTGCGTGGGCACAGGGCAGACCGGTCAGCTGGTATTTGCCCGCCTCCACCGTGTGGCTCACATAGGTAAAGTCTGCGCCAAAGGCACCACGGCTATCGGCCACCGTCAGGCAGGACAGACGGAAATCGCCACATTGCAGCCGGTATACTCCTGCGGGAGCAGATCCGGGGAAATGCCCCGGTGGGTGCGGTAAGCGTAGTAATCCGGCGAGAATCCCCGGTCTGTGCGGGGATACAGCTGCATCAGATCGCCTGTACCGATTTTTTTACCATAATACAGGTGCAGAAGATGTCCCAGCGCATCCACCTTCATGTGGTAGCTGGTATGGGCGGTCTCCAATACAAAAATGCGGGAGTCAGAATCAAATCGAATGCTCATTGGTTCAACACCTCAAAGAATTATTTCCAACAAAAATGCCGACAGGCAGGCGGTCGTATTGGAACGGCTACCCGCCTGTCGGCTATGATGAAGGAGAAATGTGAATTGCTTATTTACCGCCGGTCATGGCAATGCCCTGAATAAACTGCTTTTGGAAGATCAGGTACAGGATCACCATGGGGATCATGGCCAGCAGGCTGCCTGCCATCAGCACCGGGAAGTTGGTGGTGTACTGACCGTTCAGGGTGGAAAGGCCGGCAGACAGGGTCATCATGTTCAGATCGGTGTTGCAGATCAGCGGCCACATCAGGTCGGCATAAGCGAACACCGCCGTAAAGATGGCCAGTGCCGCCATGCTGGGACCGGTCAGCGGCAGCATGACCTTGACGAAGGTCTGCCACTTGTTGCAGCCGTCCAGATACGCTGCCTCTGCGATCTCGTTGGGGATGCCCAGATACGCCTGCCGCAGAAAGAAGGTACCGAAGGCGCTGACCAGACCGGGGAACACCAGCGCGAAGATGGAGTTGGTGGCCCCCATCTTTGCCAGCATCTGGTACTGCGGAATAATGAAGATCTGGCTTGGCAGCATCATCTGGATCAGCACCAGACCGAACAGCAGCTTTTTGCAGGGAAATTCCAGCTTGGCAAAGGCATAGCCTGCCATGGAGCTGAACACCACCGCAAAGATCACACGGAACAGGATCAGCAGACCCGTATTGACGTAGAGGTTGGTAAAGGGCAGGCTCTGCAATGCCTTGACAAAGCTGTCCAGATTCCAATGGGAGGGCAGGATCTGCGGCGGGATCGCCATAGACTCGGCCTGCGTCTTGAAGCTGGTGAGCACCATCCATACAAAGGGGAAGATCATGCTGATGCTGCCGAGGATCAAGACCAGATAGGTAAAGAACGTTACGACATTCTTTCTGGTTTTCAGACTGGCATTCATAGTTTACACCTCGTAATTGACCCACTTCTTCTGACCGATGAACTGCACCAGCGTGACCAGACCGATCAGCAGCACGGTCCACACCACAATGGCCGATGCGTAGCCCTTATTGCCGGCAACAAAGCTCTCGCGGTAGAACAGGTACATCAGGCTCTGTGCGCTGGTCAGCGCAGGGTTCGTCTGCTCCACCATCATGTAGATCAGATCGTAGACCTTCAGGGAAGCCATCAGGCGCATGATGAGCACCACAAACAGGGTGGGCGACACCATGGGCAGCGTAATGCTGAAGAACTGGCGGATCTTGGATGCACCGTCCAGCTCGGCGGCTTCGTACAGGGACTGGGAAATGTTCTGGATGCCGGACAGCAGCAGCACGGCATCGTAGCCGATGGAGCTCCAGATGGAAACGATGGCACAGGTGATCAGAACGATCTTGGGGTCGGTCAGCCAGCGGATGTTCGTGCCAAGGACCTGATTCAGAATGCCATACTCCGCATTGAAGATCCACTTTCAGACCATTGCAACCGCAGCAGGAGCCACCACCATGGGCAGGAAGAAGATGGCGCGGAAGGCGGTCTTGCCCTTGATCTTTGCGTTCAGCAGCACTGCCACGATCAGCGCCAGAAAAACGCCCACCGGCACAGTGAGGATGCAGAAGTAGATGGAGTTCCAGTTTGCCTTCCAGAATTCCGCATTGCGGAACATTTCAAGGTAGTTTTCCAGACCGCAGAACTGATAGGCTCCAAAGGCTTTTGTCTTGGAAAAACTCATGTAGATGGTCTGGAAGAACGGGATAATATTCAGGATCATCAGACCGATGATGGTGGGAGCTATCATCAAAAGTCCCCAGAAACGTCCATCTCGGCCCAGTTTGGATGTACTTTTCATTTGGTTCCTCCCAAGCTGCATTTTCAGCCCGCACTGGCCTGATCCACGATGTCCTGCATCTTCTGCAGACCGGTGTCGATATCCTCGGTACCTGCGTAGATCTTCAGCAGCTCATCACTGACCTTGCTCTTCCACTCCGGGCGAGAGGCGTTGTTGACGCTCTGGATGCTGTACTCGAACATCTCAATAAAGCACTGGATATTGATGGGATACTCTGCAAAGCAGCCTGCCCAGGTATCCTCCAGACCCTGATAGGCAGGGATGGCCGCACCGCTTTCGCCCTGAATGCGCTGGCCCTCCTCGCTGCCGAAGAACTTCAGGATATCCTTCACGGTATCCAGATTTTTGTTGCTGGCAGCAGTCGCGTAGCACAGACCGTTGGAGATGGTGCACGGCCGTCTCCGCTTTCCGGGTCGGGGCACTTGGGCAGAACAGCCACATCCCACTTGCCCACCATTTCGGGGTAGTTCTGCAGCTCGGCAAGGATGTTCCAGTCGCCTTCCAGGAACATTGCGCCCTTCTCGGAGAAGAATGCAGTGCCGGGAGCGGTCTCGGCAAAGTAGGTCTGGTCCGGGCACCAGTCGTTCTGCTGGAGACCGATGTAGAACTTCATTGCCTTTTCGGTGGCAGGCTGGGTAAAGCCCGCCTTAGTCTTGTCCTCGTTCAGGATGTAGCCGCCGGCCTGATACACAAAGTTCCAGTAACCAAGCTGGTCGTCGGCGTATGCCATATAGCCGTACTTGCCGGTGGCAGCGTAGATCTTCTCGGATGCGCTGACAGATCGTCCCAAGTCCAGTTCTCGTCCGGGTAAGCTACACCGGCAGCATCGAACATCTCCTTGTTATACACCAGACCTACCGTGTCCTTGTCCTTGGGGACTGCATACAGGGTACCGTTGGAGCCCATGGCGTTGGACAGCGAGATCTCCGAGAACTTGTCCATTTCCACAATATCGGAGCAATCTGCCAGCATTCCATTGTCAGCGTACTTCAGCAGCTCGTTGGTGTGCATCCAGAAAATATCCGGCATCTGGTTGCTGGTGGCTGCAGCCTCCAGCTTTGTCCAGTATTCGTTCCAGCTGGTGACCTGCACCTCAATGCTGACATCCGGGTGCTGCTGGGTGTAGGCCGCACACATAGCCTCCATGCCTTCCTTCTGTGCAACGTCCCAGATCTGGAAGGTCAGTGCCTTCTTGCCGCCGGAAGAACCGCTGCCGCTGTTGCCGCCGCAGGCTGCCAGCATGGATGCGGCGCTCATTGCCGCCATTGCCTTTACGAATTGTCTGCGAGAGATCTTCATTTTTGTTCTCCTCCAAAGTCCTTATTCCGTAGGGTGATCTTCGTACTGTGTCGCACCGGCCGGGTCGATTTTCTTGCTTTTGTCAGCTCTTACAAAAGCAGCGAGAAAATTTTGTGCATCACCACATTGCACAGTTTCTTTTCTCTTGTTGTGTCATTATTATACTATCTGCCAGTGGTTTCGTAAATGCAAAAATGCGACTTGTTATATCTCAATTTGAAGGAATACTGTGAATTATGTTGAAGTCATAACGCATTTTGGTATATAATAAGAAAAAGCGGACAGGAGGCATCTTGTATGCAAGAATGTACAAAAAGAAACGTATCAACGGAAACAAAATGCAGGTTCCATGTGTTTCAGGATGAGCGATTCGTCGATCTCAACTTATACCAATATGGCTGGGAGCAGACAGAGCCTCTACACTCCTATGGTCCCTATGCCCGCAACCACTATCTGTTCCACTATGTCATCTCCGGCAAAGGGCTTCTGCTTGCAAACGAGCAGGAATACACCATCGAGGGCGGGCATGGTTTTCTGATTGCTCCCGGTCAGGTCACCACCTACCGTGCCGATGAACAGGAGCCGTGGGAATACACATGGATCGAGTTTGACGGTCTGCGTGCCCACGAAGCCCTGAACCTTGCAGGCATCAGCGGACAGAACCCGGTGTACTCGCCTGCGAGCACCAAAGCCGGACAGCTGCTGCAAGAGCAGATGCTCTTTCTGGTAAATCACAGTCAGGACAGCCCCATGCGTCAGATCGGCTACGGCTTTCTGTTTCTAGATCAGCTTGTACAGTCCTCGGCCTCCCATCAGGCACAAAGTCCCCGCCGCCTGCGGGACTTCTATATGAAGGAGGCGCTGTCCTTCATCGAGCAGCATTACAGCGAAGATATTTCCATCGAGGATATCTCCTCCTTCTGCGGACTGAACCGCAGCTATTTCAGCAAGGTGTTTCGGGATACCATGGGCGAAAGCCCGCAGGGGTTCCTGCTGCACTACCGCATGGCACGGGCGGCACAGCTGCTGACCGAAAGCCGCCTGCCCATCAGCACCATCAGCACCATGGTCAGCTATCCCAATCAGCTTCACTTTTCCCGTGCGTTCAAAAATGTATATGGCATCAGCCACGGGACTATCGTGCAAAGCATTTTGCACTATAAAAATTGGTCTCATTCTCCGCTATACGCCTTTCGTTTTTCCGACATATAAAACACCCCATTTGTCAGACCGAATACTGTCGGACAAATGGGGCGTTGTTCATTCAGGGGTGCGCCCTGTTTTTTTACCTTTAATCCTCTGATCCATGCTCCCGCCCACAATTCCGCATAGCCCAGCGGGTCATTGTAGATGAGATAATCCAACTCTGACCTCTGCGCCATGGTCACATCCAGTGCATCCTCGACCCCGGTGCAGTCGATGGAGATCATTCTCCCATCCCGGAGCAGCAGCTCCACGCAGCCGGTATCCATATTGAAATGGCAGGTTCTTGCATCGTACTTCATGTTTGTGTCCTTTCCGCCTTACGGCACTCTCACCGTGGTCTGTCGTGCTTTCTTATGATAAGGTCTGGGACGTTTTTCGATGGAAGCAAGGGATTCGTTCTGTTTTCCAAAGAATACAAAAAATCCGAACCCTTCTCCTATTGGAAAAAAGTTCGGATTTTGTTGTTGTGGTGCACCTCCAGGGACTCGAACCCTGGGCCCACTGATTAAGAGAAACCAACGTGCAACAATCGTCAATTTTCAAAATTGCGTGAATTCGTTATTTTTATCGTTTTGCCGTAAATTTGAGTTTTGCATCCGCTGCATTCTTTGCACCTGTTGTTCCCTCTTGCATCCGTTATCCAGCCGTTCCGGTGTGCAAAAATGTGCAGAGCCAAAATCAACCCCTTAAAACAGGTATCGGATTTTTATGCAAAGCCGGGAAATCGGTCGGGTTCGAGCCCAAAATGACAGCTGCAATCTAGCCTGTTCAGACCGAGCATCAAATGTACATCCACAACTACGATTCATGGCAGGGATTTGGACAACTGCGATCTCTTATAAATCCAAAGCAGCTCTTTCTATGTGGACTTTTCTGGGTGGAAATCCCCAGAGGGTTCACTTTTTTTATTTTATCGACAGCGCCTCCATCCGGGCTATACTGCTGTTTTGACATCTATTTGGCAGCAAAACCCTGAAGGATCACGACTCGTTATAAAGCGTGACGGATTTCAGACAAAAGCGCACAAGGCTTGAACAAAGCCGTAAGATCACTTTCTGGAGCGACAAAGTCTTATACAATCTTTGTTTCGATTGCAGGACCCTTTTCCCCTCTTAATACTTTTAGCGGTATTATGGCCTTGCAAGAAAGAACTGAGGTGAACAATTATGAGCATTACAAATGCGGCGAGAAGATTTGAACAGAGATTTGACGCAAAAGCGGAGCGCTTTATTTGGCATCATCCGCTACTTGGCTCCATCTCCATCTTTGTTGGAATGCCATTACTGGTTTTGGCGTGTGTCTGTATCAGTACGATCGTTATCGCCTTTCCTATGGCATGGCTTTTGGGTTGGTTGTAATCTTTATTTCATCTTTAAACACACAAAAGATCACTAATGCCATTTTTAGAGGAAAGGTTTTATGATATTGGGGACAGCAAAAAAGGAGGATGAATCTTATGCAAATGCTAATTGCACTCATAGGTGTATGTGCGGCAGCAATGCTGCTGTGGTATGTCTATATTTTAATGAAGGGAGATGATCAGGCATGAGCACCATGATTCAGTATGTTTTATACCTTGCCATTCTGGTTGTTTTGGCAATTCCGCTGGGCGCATACATAAAAAACGTCATGAGCGGCGAGAAAACTTTTTTGTCCAAAGTTCTGACACCGTGCGAAAACCTGATTTACAAGGTTATGCGTGTAGACAGAGAAGAACAGATGACATGGAAAAAATATGCGGTAAGTGTAATGATTTTTTCCGGTATCGGGCTTGTTTTTCTGTTCCTGCTTCAACTTCTGCAGGGAGTTCTTCCCGGAAACCCGCAGCATCTTTCCGGTGTGAAATGGGATTTGGCATTTAACACTTCTGCAAGTTTCATTACCAATACAAACTGGCAGGCATATTCCGGTGAATCCACATTGAGTTATCTCACTCAGGCTTTAGGTCTGACTGTTCAGAACTTTGTTTCCGCAGCTACAGGTATCGCCGTTCTATTTGCATTGATCCGTGGCTTTATCAAGGTGAAATCCTCCGGGTTGGGAAGCTTTTGGGTGGACTTGACCCGCATCGTGGTTCACATCCTACTCCCGCTGAATCTGGTCATTTCTCTGTTGCTGATAGGCGGCGGCGTGATCCAGAACCTGAAAAGTGCAGAAACAGTATCCCTTGTAGAACCGATTGCGTCAGTGCAGAAGGCGAAATCCTTGAGGATGCGGTAATTGACTTAGACACCGAAACCGTCACTGTAGATGGCGAAATCGTTTCGAATGCACAGATCGTCACCGAGCAGTTCGTACCGATGGGTCCTGCGGCCAGCCAGGTCGCAATCAAACAGAGCGGCACCAACGGCGGCGGTTATATGGGTGTCAACTCCGCACATCCTTTGGAAAATCCCAATGCCTTTACCAATCTGATCGAAATGATTTCCATTCTGCTGATTCCGGCGGCACTGTGTTTCACATTCGGTTCTGCGGTAAAGAACAAGAGGCAGGGTGTTGCGATCTTTATGGCAATGTTTCTCTGCCTGGTTGTTGCTTTGGGCTGTATCGCCGTCACTGAACAGGTTGGCACCCCCCAGCTTGCACAAAACGGCGCAGTCAATATGTCAATGGCCGAACAGGCAGGCGGCAATATGGAGGGCAAGGAGACTCGCTTCGGCATTGCAGGGTCCTCTACATGGGCAGCTTTCACCACAGCAGCCTCCAACGGCGCTGTAAACTCCATGCATGACAGCTACACGCCTCTTGGCGGCATGGTAACTATGCTGCTGATGCAGCTCGGCGAGGTTATTTTCGGCGGCGTGGGCTGCGGCCTTTACGGTATGCTTGCTTTTGCTATTCTGACGGTGTTCATTGCCGGTCTGATGGTAGGCCGTACACCGGAATTCCTTGGCAAGAAAATTGAGCCTTATGAGATGAAATGGTCGGTACTGGTTTGCCTTGCAACACCCATTGCAATTCTGGTCGGCAGCGGCCTTGCCGCTGTAGTACCTCTGTCATGGATAGCCTGCATAACGGCGGTGCCCACGGTTTCTCTGAAATGCTGTATGCCTACTCATCCTGTGGCGGCAATAACGGCTCTGCCTTTGCCGGTTTCAATGCGAATACCGTATTTCTGAATGTAAGTCTGGGACTGGTGATGCTCTTTGCCCGGTTCCTGCCCATCATCGGCACACTTGCAATCGCAGGCAGCTTGGCTGGGAAAAAGAAAATTGCCACGACTGCGGGCACCTTGTCTACCACAAATGGAATGTTTGTTTTCCTGCTGATTGTTGTGGTATTGCTGATCGGTGCGCTGAGCTTCTTCCCGGCGCTTGCTCTTGGTCCACTTGCTGAGTTCTTTGGAAGCATTGCGTAACGGAGGGTTACAGATATGAGTACAAAACAGAAAACTGCTTTTGCCGACCGGAAAATGCTCGGCAGGGCAATTAAAGATTCTTTTGTGAAATTGAGCCCGAAAACACAGGCAAAAAACCCGGTCATGTTTCTGGTTTTTGCGTCTGCGATCTTGACCAGTATCCTTTGGGTGGTATCCCTGTTCGGGTTAAAAGACGCTCCAAGCGGATATACACTGGCGATTGCATTATCCTTTGGTTTACCGTGCTATTTGCCAACTTTGCCGAGGCCATTGCAGAAGGTCGTGGTAAAGCACAGGCAGATTCTCTCCGGGCATCCCGTAAGGACGTAGACGCGCATAAGATCCCCTCTGTCTCGGAGAAGGACAGCGTGACTGTGGTTCAATCCGCCCTGCTGAAAAAAGGGGAACTGGTGATTGTCAAAGCAGGAGAGCAGATTCCGGCAGACGGCGAAGTCATAGAAGGTGCGGCATCTGTGGATGAAAGCGCCATCACCGGCGAATCCGCTCCTGTAATTCGTGAGGCAGGCGGCGACCGCAGCGCTGTAACCGGCGGCACCACTGTACTGTCGGACTGGATCGTTGTCAGAGTGACCAACGAAGCCGGAGAGAGCTTTCTGGACAAGATGATTGCGATGGTAGAAGGTGCTGCCCGGAAAAAGACGCCCAACGAAATTGCTTTGCAGATTTTTCTGGTAGCCTTGTCCATTATCTTTATCTTGGTGACAGTCTCTCTCTACACTTATTCCATTTTTTCTGCAAAGCTGGCGGGAATTGAGAATCCCACCTCTGTAACAACTCTGGTAGCGCTGTTGGTGTGCCTTGCGCCTACTACCATTGGTGCCTTGCTTTCCGCCATCGGTATTGCCGGTATGTCCCGACTGAACCAGGCAAATGTTCTGGCCATGAGTGGTCGTGCCATTGAAGCCGCCGGTGATGTAGACATTCTGATGCTTGACAAAACCGGAACAATCACCCTGGGCAATCGACAGGCATCGGAGTTCATTCCGGTAGATGGTGTTGATATTCAGGAACTGGCGGACGCCGCTCAGCTTTCTTCTCTGGCCGATGAAACCCCCGAGGGCAGAAGCGTTGTCGTGCTGGCCAAGGAACAGTTTGGAATTCGTGGCAGAAGCCTTCAGGACAAGAATATGCACTTTGTCCCATTTACTGCCGTGACTCGTATGAGCGGCGTCGACTTTGACGGCAACGAAATCCGAAAAGGCGCAGCAGATGCCATGCAGAGTTATGTGACCCATGCAGGCGGAATGTATTCTCCGGACTGTGATCGAGTTGTCAAGTCTATTGCGTCCAAGGGCGGCACACCTCTGGTCGTAGCTAAGAACCACAAGATCCTCGGCGTTATCTATTTGAAGGATATTATCAAGCAGGGTGTGAAGGAGAAATTCTCAGATCTGCGTAAAATGGGCATCAAGACCATTATGATCACCGGCGACAATCCGATTACTGCTTCGGCCATTGCTGCCGAGGCCGGTGTGGATGACTTCCTTGCGGAAGCAACGCCGGAGGGAAAGCTGGCAATGATCCGGGATTTTCAGCCAAGGGTCATTTGGTCGCCATGACAGGCGACGGCACCAACGACGCTCCGGCTTTGGCACAAGCAGATGTTGCAGTTGCCATGAACAGCGGCACACAAGCAGCAAAAGAAGCAGGTAACATGGTGGATCTGGACTCTTCACCCACAAAACTGATCGACATTGTTCGCATCGGCAAACAGCTTTTGATGACACGAGGCAGCCTGACTACCTTCTCCATTGCCAACGATGTGGCAAAATACTTTGCCATTATTCCGGCGCTGTTTATGGGACTTTATCCGGGACTGTCTGCTCTGAATATTATGGGGCTGCATTCCCCGCAAAGCGCTGTCCTCTCTGCGATTATTTATAATGCACTCATCATTATTGCGCTTATTCCGCTGGCGCTGAAAGGTGTGAAATATCGTGAAGTTTCTGCTGGAAAGCTGCTATCACGGAACCTGCTGGTTTATGGTCTTGGCGGTCTGGCGGCTCCATTTATCTTTGTGAAACTGATTGATGTTCTGCTGGTGTTCACCGGCCTGGTATAAGGAGGGGATATATCATGAAAACAATAAAAAGTGTATTACTAAAGGCAGGTATGATCTTTTTAATCTTTACTCTGCTGTGCGGTGTGATCTATACGGGTGTTGTCACAGGAATTGCTCAGCTTATTTTCTCGGATAATGCCAATGGAAGTATCATTGAAGTAGATGGGAAAAAATACGGCTGTGAGTTGCTGGGGCAGCAATATACGGATGAGTCCCATATGTGGGGGCGCATTATGAATATCGATGTTTCTACCTATACAGATGAAAACGGAAAGGCGCTGATGTATGCCGCCCCATCTAACATCTCTCCGGCAAGCGAGGAGTATGCACAGCTCGTGGCAGAGCGGGTGGAAAAGCTCCGGGCTGCCGACCCGGATATGGATGAAACAGCTGTTCCGGTGGATCTTGTTACTTGTTCCGGCAGTGGGCTTGATCCCCATATTTCCCCGGCGCAGCGGAGTATCAGGTAGCACGTATTGCAAAAGCGAATGATATGACCGATGATGAAGTACGCAGGATCATCCGAAAATGCACCGACGGTCGATTCCTTGGCATCTTTGGCGAAGAAACCGTTAATGTGTTGGAGGTCAATCTGATGTTGGATGGTATCCTGGATGAATAAATGAACATAGTAAAAATTGTGATGTCTTATGCAGGATTCTGACAAGGAAACGGCTGATTGAATTTCTGGCGCAAGCTCGTGATAAAAAGAATAAGTTTTGCATCTTTAGACGGCCTTAATACAGATACGCATTCTCTTTTACCTTCTTTACTCCATTTATTTATGATTAAGGACACATAAAGGGGTATAAAGGAGGATTGCAGTTATGGGAGTAATGTTGTTAAAAAGGAAGTTGACTTCGTTTCAAATTATCATCCTCGGGTTTTCCGGTGTGATCCTTTTCGGCACCTTCCTTTTAATGTTGCCGTTTTCCAGCCGAAGCGGACTGGCAACGCCTTTCTCGGATGCATTGTTTACTTCTACCTCAGCAGTTTGTGTAACCGGACTCATTATACATGATACGGCAACATACTGGTCGGCCTTCGGCCAGTTTGTCATTTTACTGCTGATTCAGATTGGAGGCATGGGGGTTATTACCATAGCCGCATCCTTTGCAATGATTTCCGGTCGGAAGATTTCTTTGATGCAGCGCAGTACCATGCAGGAGGCGATTTCAGCGCCAAAGGTAGGGGGAATCGTTCGCTTGACCGGCTTTATCGTCAGGGTGACACTGGTGATGGAACTGCTGTGTGCAGCCGTGATGGCGCCGGTGTTTTGCCGTGATTTCGGGAAAAAGGGACTTTGGATGGCACTGTTTCATTCCGTGTCCGCTTTTTGTAACGCAGGCTTTGATCTATTGGGTGTGCGCACTCCCTTTTCCTCCCTGACCAGCTATGTAGCAAATCCAGTCATAAACTTTACTATTATGTTCTTAATTGTGTTTGGCGGCATCGGCTTTCTGACTTGGGATGATATTCGGACAAATCGATTGCATTTGCGCAAATATCGGATGCAGAGCAAGGTGATTCTTTGTACCACAGCGGTTTTATTGATCGCTCCGGCAATGTACTTTTATTTTTTTGAGTTTGATGATCTCACGCGAAAGGAACGGCTTTTATCTTCTCTTTTTCAAGCCGTGACACCACGAACGGCGGGTTTTAATACGGTGGAATTAACGGATTTAAGTGAGGCGGGACAATTTATCACCATTGCGCTGATGCTGATCGGCGGTAGTCCCGGGTCTACCGCAGGCGGTTTGAAAACAACAACCATTGCTGTTTTGCTTACTACTGCGATTTCTACCTTTCGGCGCAGAGAAAATGCCAACCTCTTTGGACGTCGCATTGATGATGATGTCGTAAAAAATGCAGCGACAATTTCGCTTATGTATATCACACTATGTTGTACCGGTGGCCTTATCATCAGCGTTTCCGAAGGACTTCCCATGCTTACCTGCCTTTTTGAAACTGCCTCAGCTGTTGGCACAGTCGGCCTGTCCCTGGGAATTACGCCGGAACTGAATCTGCTCTCACGGAGTGTTTTGATTCTGCTGATTGTTTTTTGGACGAGTCGGTGGCCTTACATTAATTTTTGCGGCCTTGTCCAGTGCACAAAAGAAAGTTTCAAAACTACCAAAGGAAAAAATAACAGTAGGATAATCCGTTACAGTGCGGATCACATTCTCGATTACATAGAACTGGATGAAAATCATGCCATGTTTGAGATTCCCATTCCCAAAGATTGGGCGGACCATTCGATTGGAGAGCTTGATATTCGTAAAAAATTCAATATTAACATTATGGGAATCAAGAAAAGCGGCAAGCTGGAGTTATCTATTTCTTCAGACACAGTGCTGAAAGCAGGAGATACCATGTTGGCGTTGGGAAGTAACAGAAATTTGCAAAAGTGCTTTCATACTTGATTTCAAGAAAAATCAAAGGAATTGGGGGGTGAATCCATGCAGGATGTTATTTTACTTGTAAGTACATCAGCTATATTTATTTTTGGGTATTTTCTGATGAATAAACTGGATGTTTTTCTGGAAAACAATTGGAATAGACAAGAAACTGCTCTGACTTACGGCGAAAACAGCTTGCGAATTGGTTTTTCCAACCCATTAATGGCAGGCGGTCTCGCAGATGCTTTCGAGACTTACGGAAAGCAGCATCCAGATGTCTCTATCCATATTTTCAGCGGAGAAGAAAGTGAATTGTGCAGAGAACTGGAAACACACAAATTGGACATAATTTTTTTACCAGAGAATACAGACATATCAAAAAAAACTCATTATAATGCACGGATGGTGCTTCTTCGTTGCGCCCCAGTTGTGATGGAATATGCTGACTTGCCCATTGAGCCGATTACCCAGAATCAAATCACACAAATAGCACTATGGAGGGATTCCCAAAAATCACCTGTCATCGATTTTTTCATTGGATGCCTGAACAAATTTGCCGTGGATCAGTCGCAGATGTAGGTTTTGACGTTGTGTGTTATAAATTGAAAAAGGGAATCGCTTTTGCTTGAGTGACAGATAGGAGGGTTAAAATGGAACTGCCAAGACAAGATCCGGATCAGCTTCTTCGTGCGATCCGTAACGATGCATCCACTAAGAAAAGCGGAAAACTCAAAATCTTTTTCGGTTATGCCGCAGGTGTCGGAAAGACCTATGCCATGCTTCAGGCGGCTCATCAGGCTAAGGAGCGTGGCATC
>ENA-OQMZ01000380-OQMZ01000380.1-human-gut-metagenome-genome-assembly--contig:-NODE-380-length-19373-cov-5.700613_pt1 | contig 19373 bp, 20 predicted proteins | sample MGYA00242621_ERZ504862 | MGnify/ENA primary metagenome ERZ504862 (study PRJEB26092, sample SAMD00036393) | human gut metagenome | host: Homo sapiens | study: EMG produced TPA metagenomics assembly of...
CCGGGGCGGCCGCGGGCGGCGAGATAGAACGCCAGGCCGCCCGTGGCGGCCACCGCCACAACCACGCAGGCCGTTCCGCCCATCCGCCTGGCCATGGCTCCGTCGAGACGGTTTTCCATGTCCTTCACGCCCCTGCCAAGACCATGCAGTTCCTTGGCCGCGATGAGCGTCTGTTTTTGGCAGAAGACGTCGCCAATGTAGTCCGAACGGGCTTTAAGGCTTTTATACTCCTTGTCGTTGTCTCCATGCAGAGGGAAATAGGGTTTGAACATGACAAGCTCCAAAGCCACGAGCCAGAGCCATTCGCCATTGCCGGCCCCGACGGTCCCGTTGATCTCGTCATACAGGGATTTTCCGTCGAGGAAGTACCCGTCCCCTTCAACGCCGATGGTCTGCGTGATCCGCCGCGACCACTCATCGAGCCATTTCCCCTTCCTCTCGGCGTGCCTGTCGTGTTTCTCCCGTTCGATGTCGTACAGGACCTTCTGTCGCATGAGGGAATGGAGCACGCGCGCCTTTTGGGGGTCAAGTTCCAGACAATCAAGGTCCGCCAGCTCGTGTTCGATGGCGTCCCTCTCGCGCTCCGCATCGTCCTTCCACCTTTCCACCATCACAGCTTTCGCGTCCACGACGCAGGACACCACGAAAGTTGCGATTCCGACGTAGTTAACACGCAGCAGGAACACCCGCGCCTTGTCCTCGCCCGCCATCGCGTGCACGGCGGCGTCGGCGATGTCGACACCCACGAACACGCCGCTGGATACGGTCAGCATGCGGCGCATGGCCGGGGTTCCCACGGGAAGGACATCCTCGGGGGCGATACGTCCGAGATCCCCAACGCCGCCGATGCCGAGGGCGTCGATCTCGCGGGAGAGCCTGCGGCAGAAGTAGAAGGCGCGCGTGACGCACTGGTTGATGACGACGGGCATCGACTGCCTGCCGATCTCGCCCAGGACACCGATCTCCATACGCAGGTCGAACCGGCGTTCCGTGCCTTTGATGATCCTCCCGTCCGCGTCATGCTCCGCCAGGAACGTCCCGTTGAACATTTTGGACAGCCACAGTCTGAAGCCCATGCCGTCGGTTCCGGAATCCCTGAAGAACGGCAGGACGGACAGTTCCTTCATGAACGAGAGCAACGGTCCGGGAATTCCCGTCCCCGCGCCGGCGTTACCGCTCGAACCGGCCATGTCGCTCACCATGTGGAAGAACCATTCGACGGTTCCGAAGACGAGTTTTTCGGGAACGTCCCTGCCCAGATACCGCCTATGGTCCTCGGGAATCCGCACGACGACCAGCCTTCCGGCCGTGTCGGTTCCGATCGACAGTCCGGTGAACTGCGTGAAGATCGACGCGGCCAAACCACCGATGCCGAAATGGTGGGCGAAATCCCTCAAATGGTGCTGCCGTCCCCCTCCGAAATCCGGGGTGTTCCCGTCCGCCGCCAGCGGATGGACCTTCTCGAGGTTTCTTATAGCCTCCTTGAGGGAATCGCCTTTGTATCCCTCGGCACGAGCGATTCCGACGACCAGGCGTTCAACCGTTTTGGAACCCCATTCCCCGGCGCGGTCCAGGGAGAGCTCGCCTACGAACAGGGAATCGACCAGACCGGCGACGACGCCACTGGCCGCCGCGACGGCATAGTCGGCCTTGTCCGCCGGATCCAACCGGGGATCCCATTCGATATGGTCGGACAACCGTTCTGGCGTGTCCTGTTCCGTCTGGTCCGGAAATCCATGCGCGGAACCGGTGCCTCCGGATGCGGGCAGGAGCCGTCGCCGGTCCGGGAACACCAGATCGTAACTGACGATCGGCATGTCTTCATCATCATAATCAAACCGCTGTGCCATGCAATAGCATCCTCCACGTCGCTGCGTATCAAGCCCAGAGAGAAAGCGTTGCTTTCAACAATACTCGCAGAAGACTGAATTGATGGGTTCTAGCAAGCCGACATGAGCACTATCAGGAATTAGTTCGACCTCAACCACACGGAAGTTGACAAAATCTCGTAATTATGTTGAGAACCAAAAAGGAAACTGCCGACGCTTCCAAGCTCATTCGATTCAGGACAAATGCATGACAAAAAACGTTGTGATGGCGATGTCCATTGCTGATTCATCACCATCACAACGATTTCCCTTTATCACTGCAGGGCTTTCACCTCGTCGAGTAGGGTCTGGTAGGTTGTCGCCTGCTCGTAGCGGGCTCCGTCGCGAGGTCCAGGTCGTTGAACAGGCGCTTCGTGCAGGCGATCTTGCTGTTCTCGATTCCACGCAGGTCGAACGACTCCAAGGTGCCCTTGGTCTCGGCGACGAAGAACAGATGCTTAAGGCCACTGTCGTCGCGGAACGCCACCGCCCAGTCGGGCGCGTAGTTGCCCACGGGGGTCGGTATCTGGAATCCTCGAGGCAGCTTCGCATACACCGCGACCTCCGCGGCGCCGGCGAATTCTAGGCCGAATTCGCCGTGCGTGCGCAGGCTGTCGTGGATGACGATGCAGCCGAACACGGCATGATCGCCTTGCAGTATTCTTTCCGGTGTGAGACCGGGATGTCTTTCCTCGAGTTCCGTCCAGATGCCGGCTCGGTCTGCAAGGTCGCGCAGTGACTGGCTGTCCTCCGTCAGAAGCGTCACGTTGCAACCTCGCCCGCTTCTGGTGGCGTAGATGTCGGAGAATATCAGGATGTTTCCGCTGTTCTCCATGTAGCCGATGGTTTGTTCTAGATGCCTCGGCACCAGTATGCCCGCCAATCCCACGTTCGGCGACGACAGGATGATCCGCTCGTGTCCCAGCCGTTTTTCCGGAGTTGGACATAGAAGGAAAACGGTGGCACTGTCGTTCAGAAGTAGATTGGCAGCAAAGCTCTGTTTGTTGGCGAGCGCGCATTATATCGCGCACTCGCAATGCCAATTCGCGCACTGTCGCGCATTGGAGAGCGAATCGCGTCGTAATCGCGTCGTAATCGCGTCGTAATCGCGTCGTAATCGCGTCGTAATCGCGTCGTAATCGCGTCTTCGGAAAACGCGCAATGCTCTGCGGAGAAGTCCGAAGAGCATTGCTGTTTGCCAACCGTCACGGCATAATGCTTGGGCACAATGCTTGATTTGTCAGCGTTCGGTCATTTCGACGAGGTCCAGTTTGAAAATGCCGTTGTCGGGATTGTATTTGTCCACTGTTGCTTTGATGTGGACGTTCTGTCCTTCGCGCACGAAGGCGGGAATGCCGACCGAACCGTCGTGGAAATCGCTCCAGACGATTCCTTCGAATCTGAAACTAAGGGAATCATAATTCAATTGACATGCCACGAATACCGTCTGCGTCGGATCAGAGTCCATGCCTGTTGCGGCGTCCATCGTTCTCGGCTATGCGGCGTCGGCGAGGCAAGCATCGAACTTATCCTCAAGACGGTCGAAGAGATTCTGATAACTGTTGATACTCATAAACATGTAGGATGTCCTGTTCCGTTTGATGATGACGGGCGCACGGTCGCTTTGGGCAACACCGCGGCGGTGCGTCCGTTGCTGAGCTCGCTGAGTGAACTACGTACCAACTCCATCTCCCTGATGGTATTTGACGGGCCACGACAGGACACCGGGCAGGTACGCGCTTCCGTGGATGCCATGTTCCAAAGTGATGGCGACTGACTTGCCGTGGCCGGACATGTTTCCGCGGATCAGTTTCCGAATGCACGCCTTGCCGCGGAACATGCCGAACATGCCCTCGCAGGAAGCGTATACCGATCGCTCAATCGACATTCATGCAAACCGGCGATTCAGTCCGCAGCACCATGCAAGCGAAATACATCAGGCTTCCCTTTTCACCTTTCCCAGCCTCCTTGACAGTCTGGTAGCAGGCCGTTCCACGGCAAGATAGAACGCCTCCGCTGCCAGAAGGCACAATGCAAACAAAACCACCGGGCGCAATAGACCCTGCACGGGAATGTACGGCACAATCCAGTCGCGGACGGGAAGATGGGTCAGATACAGGCTGAATGAAATGCGCCCCAGCCAACGGACAGGTGGCGTGGAAAGCAGGTCGGATACCACGTTGCAGGTAAGTGCGACCACCACCAATATCAGGCATCCGCACACGGCCAAAGGTTGGGCGACAATACCAGGCAGCAAACCGAAACCGCTTTGGCAAACCAAGACGATGCCACACAGGGCGAGCGGTACGGCAACGACGTCGCGCATCGTCTCGCGCCCGTTGTCCGTAAGCCGTTTCGCCAACGCGACGCCAAGCGCGAACATGGCCATGTGACGCAACGGCGGCCACTGCGTCCACTCCGACAACAGCACGCATGCGAGCGCAATGGGTGCCACGAATCGCATGTCGGTGGCGATGATGACGTATACGGGCAGGGCGAGGCTGAAAAGCAATTCCCAGCACATGCTCCATGATGCAGGTCGACCATTGCCAATGTGGAACCGTCCACTCTGGTGCCGGCGGTGGTCATTGAAAGCATGTCGAGTTGGGTGAGCAGATTGTGGAGCCAGACTGATGGCGAGGATGTGCTGAACGCGTTTGCGTATTCTTCCGCTTTCCACCCCATATGCATGGCGATTGTGGAGACGATACAGCAGATCCCGATTACCGTGCAGGTGGGGATGGCGAGTCTGGCGATGCGACGCAGCTGGTAGCGAGACCAGTTGTATGTATCGATTCCGACGCGTAGCGGAACGATGGAAAGTACAAGTCCGCTGAGAATGAAGAATAGGGTGACGAATTGGGCGCCTGGCAATAGTTGGCGGAGGGTGCCTCCCGTGTAATGGTATGCGACCACTGCCAGGGCCGCGAGTCCTCTGAGCCCGTCCAAAGCGTATATGCGTGTGTCGGAGTCCTTCTCTTTTTCGTTCACGGGTGTACCCTATCACGTGCGCTGCTGTCATACATCCGCCTACGTGCGTTTGGCGTGCGTTGTTCGGCGTGTGTTCGACAACAGTGCCATCGTCGAACACGACGCCACATAACTTCCATTCGTCTCTCTTCCCCGCCCGACTGTAGTGTCGGATCATATGGAGATCCGCGAATACGACATGATGACGGACGAGGCGCGCGGCATCCGCACGGCGGCGTTCGTCGTGGAGAAGGATTATCGTCCGGAATTCGACGAATGGGATGAGCCGGGCCGAGCCACGCATCTGCTGGCTTTTGGAAACGGCCGCGCCGTGGCGACATGCCGTCTCTATCCTGATCTCGACCATGCCGATCAACCGGACGTGGGTGATTGGTCGTTTGGCCGTGGTCGCCGACGAACGTGGCCATGGTATCGGCAAGACGGTGCTGGCCGAGGCGGAACGTCTCATCCGGAAGGCCGGTGGACATGTTGCCGCCGTACACTCCGAAGATAAGAATTTCGCGATGTATGAACATCTTGGCTACCGCATCACCAGCGAGCTTTTCGACAACGGTACGCATGTTGGCTGGTCAAGGCATTGAACTGAATCCGGAGGAAGCGGCCATCACCTGCGAAAGCGTCCGACACGCGGTATCAGGTGATGGCCGCATATGGCATAATAGACACTTGGCGGAAAACCTCGGGTTTTATCGCCGTTCCCCCATGGTGTAATGCAGCACACGGGTCTTTGGAACCCTTTGTCTTGGTTCGAGTCCAGGTGGGGGAGCAAAAAGGACTATGTCTAGGGGGCTATTCCGACCCCCTAGACATGACCGGTCCGAGTCCACCTATTCGTACTGGCACCCTCTCGGATACGGCTCGTCCGAATCCATCGCCTACGACCGAAATCTTGCCGTGCGGACGGCCTTTTCTTCGTGATTTGCTTGATTCCACGGTGCAAGGCGGCAATAGGTTGTGTTGAGCCAATAGATTAGCGATTATTCACAGATTGTGCATTGACTGCGCCTACCGTATGATTCGCAGTGTTGCAGATGACGGGGATTAGCCTACCGTTTCGGACAATCTCCGTGCGAACAGCGGAAGGCGCAAGACGCGCAAATGCTCGATTTCCTCGCTCATGGTACGCGGTGGATGGCGTTTGGAGCTGACCAGTCTGCGCATGGCGTCCATCGCTTCTTCTGGATGTGCATCGAACACGGAGGTAAGGAAAACATTCGGCGATTGAGCGTGCAGTCCGTACCTGGAAAGTTCGTCTGCGGGGAAATCCTTGAGGTTGAATGTAACGATGGTTTCCGCACCGGCCCGACGGGCGGCCGCGACCACATGCCCGTCGTTGGGGTCCGACAAATTCACGTCCGGTTCAAACCGCTCCCAATCCTCCGCCATGGCCATCGGAAAGGCCCTGCAGATCGCGTCAAGAAAACCGCGGGCCCGGACGTCGGGCACATGCCGCACTTCCATGATGGCCAAGCGTGCCTCGTCCATGACCCTCGCAGACCATGCTGGCTCGCACAGACCAGCCTCGGCCAAGCTAAGCAGTGGGTCGATGATCCACGTAGGTACGAACAGGTTGGCGTCAAGCAGCGCAATCATAAGGCACTCTACTTATCGAACCGGGACAGGTAATCCGAATAGTCGATGTCGTACGCGCCGTCCTCATCGGCGATGGAACGCATCTCATCCAACGCCTTGGATGCGGCCTCGTCGCGTCTGCGCTTGTAGTCGGTCACATCCGAAAGCCGCAAGAAACGGTAACTGCGCTCCCCCATGCGGGTGTACGGAATCATGCCCGCATCCAGCATGCGTGTGAGCGTGCGTTGGGAGACCCCAAGAATACGCGCCGCCTCGCCAGTCGTGATACGCTCGTCATCCGCCACCGCCCGTTCCGGCTCCGCAAGCAGAAACTCCCTAACGCGCCTGTAGTCGTCCGGCGTCAACGGGATACGCGTGCCGTCCACCCCTTGCAGGAACGCTCCGGGAACTCCGCCAGCAGAGCGCCGTGCCTTAGACCTCGTCCTATGGACTTTGCCACCCATCATCATGGTCATCGCAACCACCTCCATCCGTTTTCATCATACGGCAAATGGACACAATGGACAATATGTGGATCGGGATAATCTAGACTGCTTTCAGGTTCACCGCGGCCACCTTGACCGATACTTCTCCTTCTTCGGCGGATCCTCGTCGCCGTCGGCAATCGCGGTTTCGGAGATCTTGCCGTTTCAGTAGCTCCAGTTGTTCCAATGCAGGCTCGCTCGGTCCGCGTTGTAGCCGAACGGAATTATGACGAACCGTTTTCGCGAGCGGCGAGAACGGCATTGCGAAGGTCCCTCGACCCTGCCACCCCATGGATCGTCCCTCGCTTGGCATGCGCAGGTATCGAAGACTCGCCAGATCCGTGCAGCATCATTGCCTTGCGATTCCGGCGAAACGTCAAATCGGCCATGAGCGGCCAAAACCTCTTGACGCAAAAAACAACGCCGCCTTATAATCAGCCCATACTGCCGATAGATCGAATCGTCTGCAACCGAATCGAGAGGAGGCGAAATCATGTATGACGAGATTCCGAGTCTGCTGTATGTCGCCGGAGCTTTAATCACCGTGCTTTCATGGACTCTTTTCGCATTCTCGAAAACCATCCGTCCAGAAGGTCGAAGAGCCTTCATCCTGTGCCTCTCCGTTATCTGGATATTGTTCTTTGCGAGTTCGACACTGGCACTCGTGCCATATCCGCTTTTCGAGGCGTACTCAGGATTCATGGATCCCGATGTCCTCGATTTCTATGACCAGCCGGTCATACGGCTATTGCCGGCGGTGACCTGCGGAGTGAACCTGTGCGTGTCGGCAGGCCGTTCCATGGTTCTTGTAGGCAAGCGTTCGAAGCGATAGGCCTTCGCTCCGGATGCCGACGGAAGGTCAATCCCCACTGGTGCAGAAAAAGGCCGAGTCCGTCCACGTCGAGACCGACAGAAATCCATTGGTCTTTCCATTCAAAACGACGCAAAGTCTGCCGTTCGCGTTGAGACCGGCAGACGAGCCGCACTTCTTCCGCTTGAAACGACGCAAACCGGGCTGCCAGCGTTGAAATCAACAGAAAACCGTTGACTTTTCTGCTCGAAACGACGATAAAGCTACCATTTGCATCGAAACCAGCAGAACAATCGCAATTCATCCGCCCATTCCGACGCAAACATGAACTTTTCCGTCGGAATGGGCAGAACAATCGCACTTCATCTACCCAAAACGACGCTGCGGCAGGCTGCGCAACAGAATATATGACCGTTTTTTATTCTTTCTTTAAGATGAACCGATGAGTCTACAATAGAAATGGCGATTGCGGCATGACGTACGCATACTTTCCTGCCTATAGTGAAGGCACAACAGAAAAACAACAGAAGATACAGAGACAAGAAAACAACGAAGCGACGAGCCGCGCGACGCAGAAGAAGACAAAAGAAGAAGACAGGCGGCCGTCCGAAAGGAAGCACCATGAAGAACGACACCTTCAACCAGATCATCAACGCCAACCTCGCCTCCATCGACCCGGCTTCGGCCAGTTCGCACTCGCCAAGGCCTCCTCCGACCTGATGAAGAAGGTCCTCAACAAGTAAGGCTTTCCCGATTCCAACGAATCACATGGCGGGCTGCCGCGGTTCCCAACGGACCGCGGCAGCCCGTTTTTCAGCGATGAAAGCGCTGAGGTCATCCCGCACTCACGGGATGACCTCAGCGAACCGAACGAAGTCCGGCTTATTTCACTTTTGCAGGATAACGCCAATCTCCCGCGAACGCAACCCATCCGGACGCTCTCTCTTCCTGCCGTACGCAAGTCCTGCCGTACGCAAGCGGCTTCGAGTTCGTCGCGTCTTCGCACCGGAAGCCAAGTCGGTCTTGGACTCCCCTGTGGTTTCGCTGAAGAAAACCGGGGGTGCTACCCAATCAGCTGTTGTGGGATTTGCGCCAGATGAGATACGAGTAAACATACATGGCTGCGACCGAGCCAATCGCAAGCACCATAATCACTGCCAGAATCCAGGTTTCAGGCAATATACCTCCTAAAAATCCCAGCACAATCAGGCTAACGCCCACCACCATGAAACAGGCTCCGCCGAAACGGTGGGTGCGGCGCCAGTTGTCGGGGTCGTCGAGCGCCCATGGCGTTTTGATGCCGAGCGTGTAGTTTTGCCGCACACGAGTAGATAATTACCCATGCCGATGAAGAACGCGCCGATCGCCCCGGACACGATGACGTTGACCGCGCCCTTGCCAGGAAGGAGGTTCCAGACGGTGAGTTCCCCAAGCCAGCTGATGGCGCACATGAATACCGTGAACGAGATCACGAATCCTTGGTAGAATCCGCCGAACTTGGCATATGCGGCACCTTTCGGATCAATGCGCGGCACCACATAGAACAGTGCGAGAAACGTCAATGGAAGCGCACCCAGAACGGATGCCATCCAACGTGGCCCCCATCCATTCACACCGCCGTCAGCACCCCAATGCATGGGAATGCGCTCAGGTAGCCCCGGCATGGCGGCAAGATGCGCCACGACGTTCAGCACGCAAAGCAGCATGAGAACGACCCATACACGGGCCGGAATACCGGTCGAGGCTTTGGTTGTCTCGGGTTTTTCCTGCTTTTGCATTGTCAGACCTTTCATTGCCTGTCTTCCGGATCGTCCGCGAAGCCCATGAACCATCCGACCAAGTCCTGCATAACTGTGGTATTATGGAAACCGAAATCTCGTTTTTTCGGAGCAACGCTGATGTCAAGGAACGGCGCCTTCCAGCAGACTCGGCAATAATCCCACGCCATAGGCGGCAACATGGGCGGAACCGCGCAAGACAAGGAGGTCCCGAATGGAATACATTCGAATTACCAGGGACAACATCGATGCAGAGCACGTCTGCTGCGCCATGTCCGGCAAACAGGCCCTTGCGAAAAAGGAGTGGCTCAAACGTCGATTCGACGAAGGATTGATCTTCTACCGCAGCGTAGAACGCGGAAAATGCTTCATCGAATATATCCCCGCGGAGAACGCGTGGGTTCCTATCCAAGCGGATGGGTATCTTTACATCGACTGTCTATGGGTCGCCGGCTCCATGAAAGGGCACGGATATTCCAACGACCTGTTACGGGGGTGCGTGAGGGATGCGAAGGAGCAGGGGCGGAAGGGATTGTGTATTTTGTCTGCCGAAGGACGCAAGCGCGAATTCCTCTCCGACGCGAAATACCTTGCGCACAAGGGTTTCATGGTTGCGGACACGTCATCATGTGGAATCATGCTCATGTACCTGCCGTTCGGTTCGGACACGGAGCCTCCGCAATTCAAAGAATGCGCCAAATACCCCACGGCGGATGGCGATGGATTCGTTCTCTATTACACGGACCAGTGTCCGTTCACCCACTACTGGGTGCCACGCGTGGAAGCGGTGGCGGAAGAGCACAGCATTCCATTAAAAACCATTCACATCATCAGCCGTGAGCAGGCCCAGAATACGCCAGCTCCGGTCACGACCTACGCGCTGTTCAAGGACGGAGAGTTCCTGACTCAAGGCATCCAGTCCGACAAGAAGTTCCTGAAGCTCGCAGGCGTACAGGTCTGATGCCGGCCTGACGTTTTTTTAAGATGCGGGGGCATCATGACGTTCCGCACGCATTACCATTCGAACAAGTCGGATCGGCCCGTACGGCATGGCGGAAACACCCCCACCCGCGCAACCGTCAGCGTGCAATGCAGCGAAAAGCATAAAGAAAACGGTTCCGAATGAACCGGAACCCGTATAACGTAAAACCTCGAAATATCTGAAGTGTCAGAAGTATCCGAGTTTCCTAGAAAATCAGGCGAACAGGAAGCCCTGGCCGTGATGTTCCGGATACGTGTCGAACAGTTCGGCAACGGAACCGTCTTCGAACACGGCGCGGATGGCACTTGCCAGCAACGGCGCGATCGACAGAACAGTCAGACCGTCCCAACGCTTTTCTTCCGGAATCGGCACGGTATCGGTGAGCACGACCTCGCGTGCGCCGCAGTTCTTCAGTCGGTCCACGGCCGGGCCGGACAGCACGCCATGCGTGGCGACGACGGTCACCGACTTGGCTCCGGCATCCTTAAGCACGTTGCATGCGCCGGCGATGGTGCCCGCGGTGTCAATCAGGTCGTCGACAAGCACGCAGTCCTTGCCTGCGACGTCGCCGACCACACGGTTGGCGACCGCCTGGTTCGGGCGGGTGATGTCGCGGGTCTTGTGCACGAAGGCGAGCGGACCGCCGCCGAGGCGCTGCGCCCACTGTTCGGCAACACGGATACGACCGGCGTCCGGGGAGACGACAGCGACGTTGTCAAGTTGGTTGGAGAAACGGTCACGGATGTAATCGACCAGCACCGGCATGGCGATGAGATGATCGACCGGGCCGTCAAAGAAGCCTTGCGACTGCGCCGCATGCAGATCGACGCTCATGATGCGGTCGGCGCCTGCGGTCTTGAGCAGGTCAAACACCAGACGGCAGGAGATGGGCTCGCGGCCGCGGTGCTTCTTATCCTGGCGGGAATAGCCCAGCAGCGGGCAGACCGCGGTGATGGAACGGGCGGAAGCGCGCTTCAGCGCATCGATCATGATGAGCTGTTCCATGATGGCCTGATTTACCGGATTGGAATGGCTTTGCAGCACGAACACGTCCGCGCCGCGCACGGATTCGGTGTAGCGCACATACATTTCGCCATTCGCGAAGTCATATGCTGTGGTTTCCAGAACATCGATGCCGAGCTGTTCCGCGACTTCCGCCGCCAGTTTCGGATGTGTTCTGCCTGTGACAAGGATAAGGTTCTTATCCGGCTTTCCTTCAAGGATTGCGCTCACCGTGTCTCCAAACGTCTGTTCTAGCGAAGTGGATGTGACCCATACTAACCGGCCGCGCAGACCTCACCGACCCGTGTGTTCGGGGGCCATGCGATCGTTCCGTCCACCTTCTATCGGTATAGGCCGTGTTTGCCGATGTATTGCACCACGCCGTCGGGTACGAGATACCAGACGGGTTCGCCATGTTCGGCGCGGCGACGCACATCCGTGGAGGAAATCGCCAATGCGGGAATCTCCAGCGTATCCACCTTGCCTTCAGGTAATTTCACGCCGTCCGGCGAGGAATAACCGGGACGTGTCACGGCCACGAAATGCGCCAGCTCCCACATCTTGTTGGCGTCCTTCCATTGCATGATCTCCGCCACGGCGTCGGCACCGGTGATGAAGAACAGTTCCGCATCGGGATACTGGGCGCGGATGTCACGCAGGGTGTCGATGGTGTAGGTGACGCCGGGACGGTCGATGTCCACGCGCGACACGGTGAATTTCGGGTTCGACGCGGTGGCGATGACCGTCATAAGGTACCGGTCCTCCGCATTGGTGACCTTCTTGTCCAACTTGAACACCGGCCGTCCGGTCGGCACGAAGATCACCTCGTCGAGGTCGTACACCCAGGACACTTCGGAGGCTGCGACCAAGTGGCCGTTATGGATCGGATCGAAAGTGCCGCCCATGATGCCGATGCGCAACCGGTTGTGCCAGTTGCCTCGTGCGGACCTGCGTCCGGTGGTCACGGCTGATTGCGGCCGGTCTACGGATAGTTCCGACATGCGTCGTTCCGGCTCGACCACGTAGCTGACGGTCAGTTCGGGATCGGCCTCCGCAGATTCCGGCCGCATGCGTTTTGGTCCGGTCATGCGGACGCTCCGCTCTTTTGCGCGCCATCGGCCTGCTGTTCGGCCTGTTTCTCGGCCTGCTGCTCTTTGTCCGCGTCGGCGGTTTCCTGCTCGATGCTGTCCGCGGTCGGTGAGGCGTTGTCGGGATCGATCTTGTCCATATCCTCATCCCACTCGTCCTGCACCACACGTCGAATCTCGGCGAATGTCGCAGCGGGAAATCCGGCTGGTATATACTGCGGATTCCGGCAACGCGCTCGGTGACACGAATCAGCGTGTCGGTCATGCCGACGATGTCATGATCTCGTTCCATCGCGCTGAACTTGGCGATGTGCTGTTCCATGACCCGCATCTGCTCGTCGATATCGTCAAGCTGGGCGGCATCGGGAGTGATGACGTCCGAAGCGTCGGTTTCGGGCCAGCCGATCAACACCGCGTCGGCGTATTCGAGCGAGGCGCGTTCGTCCGCGGACGCGATACCGTCTTCGACCTGCACAAGGAACACATACCGCACGATGCTCAATCGTTCGGACGCCAATCGCAATCTGAGCATTGGGTCGGTCAAGTCCGCGTTCCATGGGTTCTTGTTGTCCTGCATGGTGTGCTGCATATTGTCCTGCATGACTTCGTCGCTCATTCTCTCACCTGTCCTGTTCCGTAGCCAATCCATTTGGTCGTGGTCATCTCGCGCAGCCCCATCGGACCGCGCGCATGCATCTTCTGTGTGGAGATGCCAAGTTCCGCGCCGAATCCGAACACGCCGCCATCGGTGAAACGTGTGGAGGCGTTGACCATCACCACCGCCGAGTCGATGCGGGCGGTGAATTCCTCGATGGCCGAATAGTCTTCGGCGATGATGGATTCGGTGTGCCCGGTGGAGTGACGGTTGATATGCGCGATGGCCTCGTCAAGCGAGTCGACCACCTTGATGCCGATTTTGAGTGCCAGATATTCGGTGTCCCAATCCTCGTCGGTGGCATGCACGAGTTGCGCATTTGCGATTCCGGCATGTTCGATGATGCCATACGCGCGTTCGTCGGCATGCATTTCGACTCCCGCTGCGGCGAGCGCTGCCGCGGCTTTCGGCAGGAAGCTTTCGGCGATGTCTTTGTGGACGAGGAGTTTTTCGGTGGCGTTGCATACGCCGACGCGTTGGGTTTTGGCGTTGATGAGGATGGGGATGGCTTTGTCGGGGTTGCCGGTGCGGTCGACGTAAATGTGCACGTTGCCGGCTCCGGTTTCGATGACGGGGACTTTGGAGTTGCGTACCACGGCTTGGATGAGTCCTGCTCCCCCGCGTGGGATGAGCACGTCGATGTGGCCGCGTGCTTCCATCATGGCGGTGGCGCCGTCGCGTCCGTATTGGTCTACGGTGGCGATCATGTTGTGGTCGTATCCGTGTTTGGTGAGTACGTCGGCGATGACGGCGAGTGTTGCCGCGTTGGTGTGTTCGGCCGCGTGTCCGCCGCGCAGCAGGACGCGTTGCCGGATTTGATGCATAGGGAGGCAACGTCGACGGTGACGTTGGGGCGTGCTTCGTAGATCATGCCGAGCACGCCGATGGGGACGCGTACCTGCTGCAGTCGTAGGCCGTTTTCCAGATGGTATCCGCGTACGATTTCGCCGATGGGGTCTGGTAGGGATGCCACGTGGCGTACGCCTTGCGCGGCGGCGGTGATGCGCTGCTGGTCGAATCTGAGTCGGTCGAGTTTGCCGGCGTCCATGCCGTCGGTTTCGGCTTTGTTCATGTCGAGCGTGTTGGCTGCGGCGATGTCGTCCGCATGCTGGTCGAGTGCGTCGGCGATGGCGTTGAGCAGTTGGTTTTTGGCTTCGGTGTTTGCCTGGGCAAGTTGCGATTGCGCGGTGCGGGCTGCGTCGCCCATGGCGCATACTGCTTCGAACACGTCGGCGTTCATGGCGGTGCCTTGGTTCTGTGGATTCGTCATAGTCTCTTAGAATAGCGCGAAATCACGCCTCGCTGGGCAATAACGGCCATTTTCGGGTCGTTGGTTGCGCGGCGGGACGCGATTTCGTCAGTCGAGGCTGGTGATCAGTGGATTTGGTCGAGTCCCGGGTAAAGCGGGAAGTCTTCGGCAAGCTTGTCGACGCGCGCCTTGAGCGCGTCGACGTCGACGTCCTGTCCTGCGGCGAGAGCGGTGCCGATGATGTCGGCGACTTCCTCGTATTCCTTGGGTCCGAAGCCGCGGGTGGCGAGTGCGCTGGTGCCGATGCGCAGGCCGGAGGCCACGGATGCGGGGCGTGGTCGAACGGGACGGTGTTGCGGTTGATGGTGATGCCGCATTGTGCGAGCAGGTCTTCGCCTTGTTTGCCGTCCATTTCGCTGTTGCGTAGGTCGACCATGACCAGGTGCACGTCGGTGCCGCCGGTCAGGACGCTGATGCCGTTGTTTTTGACGTCGTCGGCCATGAGGCGTTCGGCAAGGATCTTGGCGCCGTCGAGGGTGCGTTGCATGCGGTCTTTGAATTCCGGGGTGGCGGCGACTTTGAAGGCGACGGCCTTGCCAGCGATGACGTGCATGAGCGGACCGCCTTGCTGGCCGGGGAATACGGCGGAGTTGAGTTTCTTGGCGTATTCCTGCTTGGCGAGGATGAAGCCGGAGCGTGGGCCGCCGAGGGTTTTGTGCGCGGTGGAGGATACGACGTCGGCGTATGGGACGGGGCTTGGATGCAGTCCGGCGGCTACGAGGCCGGCGAAGTGGGCCATGTCCACCCAGAATTTGGCGCCGACCTCGTCGGCGATCTCCTTCATGGCTTTGAAGTCTTCGATGCGCGGGTAGGCGCTCCATCCGCCGATGATCATGGCGGGATGGGTTTCGAGCGCACGCCGGCGGATGATTTCCGGGTCGATGCGGAAGGTTTCGGGATTCACGCCGTAGGCTTCGGCGTGGTAGAAGCGTCCAGAGAAGTTGATTTTCATGCCATGGGTGAGGTGGCCGCCGTGGTCGAGGGCGAGGCCGAGGACCGTGTCGCCGGGTTTGACGAGCGCCTGGTAGACGGCTGCGTTGGCCTGTGCGCCGGAGTGCGGCTGTACGTTGGCGTATTCGGCGCCGAATAGGCTTTTGGCGCGTTCGCGGGCGATGGTTTCGATTTTGTCCACCTGCTCGCAGCCGCCGTAGTAGCGGCGTCCCGGATAGCTTCGGCGTATTTGTTGGTCAGTACGGAGCCTTGTGCCTGTAGGACGGCGCGTGGCACGAAATTCTCGGATGCGATCATTTCGAGTCCGCTTTGCTGCTGGATAGTTCGGCGTCGAGGATTTCGGCGATTTCCGGATCCGCTTCGGCGATGGGCGCGTTGAACATGTCGTTCGGTGTTTGCGCAAGAGGTGATGCAGTCATGAAGCCCTCCTTGACTTCGGAATGATCATCCGCTGTACCGCGGGTTACAGAGCAGTGTACGTGTGAAAACGATCGGAGGAAAACCGGGTTTCGAAACATGTGGGAAATATGGCACCGCTGCGCGCGAAGACATGGACGGCACGATCGCGGTGCCACGTGGAAAAGCAGGACCTTCCGTCGGCAATCGTATGGGGTCGGCGTCCCATTCCACGGACGCGAGGCGACGTTCTTCCCACCTGTGCCGGTACACTGAGAAGCACGTTTGACGTAATCTGTCCGTTCTATTGCTAAGGAAATCAAGTGACCACGTTCCACAGCACACGCAGCACCACCGATTCGCTTACCTCCAAGCAGGCCATCCGCAAGGGCATCGCCGATGATGGCGGCCTGTTCGTGACCGACTCCTTGGGTGAGACCCATGTGGATATCGCTTCCTTGGCCGGCAAGTCCTACCAGCAGATCGCGTTCGATGTGCTGTCCGTGCTGCTGCCGGACTACACCGAGGCCGAGCTCAAGGAGTGCATCGACGAGGCGTACGGCCCACAGTGGTCCGACGAGAAGATCACTCCGGTCAAGCCGCTCGGCGATGACTATGTGATGGAACTGTTCAACGGTCCGACTTCCGCGTTCAAAGATGTGGCGCTGCAGATTCTGCCGCGTTTCATGGCGCGCACCACTCCGGCGGATGGCGACGCGGATGAGAAGATCATGATCGTCACCGCCACGTCCGGCGACACCGGCAAGGCCGCGTTGGCTGGTTTCGCGGACGCCGCGGGCACCGGCATCACCGTGTTCTATCCGGAAGGCAAGGTCAGCCAGGTGCAGGAGCTGCAGATGACCACGCAGTCCGGCTCCAATGTGAACGTGTGCGCGGTCAAGGGCAATTTCGATGACGCGCAGTCCGCCGTCAAGCGCATCTTCGGCGACAAGGAGCTTGCCGAACGTCTCGCCGATGATTCGCATGTGGTGCTTTCCTCCGCGAATTCCATCAATGTGGGCCGTCTGGTGCCGCAGGTCGTCTATTACTTCTCCGCGTACGCGCAGCTGCTGGAACGCCAGGTCATCAATGTGGGCGACGAGGTCGAGTTCGTTGTGCCGACGGGTAATTTCGGCGACATCCTCGCCGGCTATTACGCGAAACTGCTGGGCCTGCCGGTCAAGCATCTTGTGGTGGCGTCCGACAAGAACAACGTGCTGTTCGACTTCCTGACTTCCGGCACGTACAACCGTCAGCGTCCGTTCTTCCAGACCATTTCCCCGTCGATGGATATCCTCATCTCATCGAACCTGGAGCGCATGCTGTATTACATGTCCGACAAGGACACACGCCTGATCTCCATGCTGATGAACGATCTGAGCCAGTGGGGCGCCTACGAGGTTCCCGAGCCGATGATGAAGAAGATTCGTTCCATCTTCGGCACCGGTTGGGCCGATGAGAACCAGGTGCGCGAGATGATCGCGGACTGCTGGAACAAGAACCATTACGTGATCGACCCGCACACCGCATGCGGCTACTACGTCATGCAGCAGATGCCGCGCGATCCGCTCACGCCGCGCGTGCTGCTGTCCACCGCCAGCCCGTACAAGTTCCCGCGCGTAGTCAACGAATCTCTGGGTCTTGACGCGTCCGGCACCGATTTCGAATGCATGGACGTGCTTGCCAAGGCCACCGGCACCACCGCTCCGGCCGCGCTGCGCGGTCTTGAGACCGCCGACGTGCGTTTCGACCATGTCGTTGACATCGACGGTATGGAAGGTTTTGTCGAGCAGGCCGCCAAAGCTCTGTAAAAACTCTGTAAGCGAAGCATACTTTCACATCGTTAAAGCCATCTCCATCGGCCGTCCGCAATATGTGGACGGCCGTTTTTCGTCAAGGCTGCTACAGTTGCATGCTCGGAGGCGAACGAGCATGACAGCACCAACGATACCCGCATCTGAATCGGTACGACAGAAGCAACCGGCACAACAATCGAACCAGCCCGAACAGCCCCGGCGTAAGCATGATCGTCTCATCACCCGTGATATGGCGTTGGTCATGCTTGCGACGTTCTGTTTCATGTCGAGCAATATGCTTGCCAATCCGATCGTTGCCGGATATGCGGAATCGTTGGGCGCGGACGGCATGCTGATGGGTGCGGTGGCCGGGTCGATGAGTTTCATCTCACTGTTCTGCCGCCCTATCGCAGGCAATCTTTCCGACAAAACCAGCAAGCGCACGCTTGTGGCGGTTGGCACGGTGCTCTATTTCGCCGCCGGACTGCTGTACTATTTCGCAAACTCCCCCATCATGCTCATCATGGCTCGCGTGATCAACGGCGTTGGTTTCGCATGCTGCTCGGTCTGCCTGGCACGTGATGTCGCTTTTGCTGCCGATCCGGCATATGGGTGCCGGCATGGGATTGTATGGCACGATGAACGCGCTGGCTATGGCGGTCGGACCGGCATTGGGTATTCGCGCGCAAAAATACATCGGTTATCGTCTGACGTTTTTGAGTTCGCTGGTGCTGGCGGTGATCATGCTGATCGCCACACTGATGGTGAAGAATGGCGGACAACCGGTACGCAAAAAGCAGACTTCCATAACGGAGAATCCCTCCACTGCCGTAGACATTGACGGTTCTGCTAGCGCAACCAAAAAGCATCGTTTTTCGATCCGTTCGATTCTGGAACCGCGTGTGGTGCCGTTGTCGCTGACGTTCATGATGTTTGCGATAGCGTATTTCGCAAATCAGTCCTTCATCGTGAATTATGTTCAGTCTCGTCATCTGCCGGTATCGTCCGACCTGTTTTTCATGTTTTACGCGGTCGCGTTATTGGTGTTGCGACTGGGCTTGCGCGACCTGTTCGACAGCAAGGGCTTCCGTTTCTGGCTGACGGTCTGCTCGTTGGGCATGCTGGCGATGCTCGCATGCATGACGTTCCTGTTCAATGATTGGATGCTGTTGTTGGCTGCGATTTTCACCGCTGTCGGCTACGGTCTGATGAGTTCAGTCACGCAGGCGCAGGCCGTGGTAATCGCAGGCCGCGAGCGCAGTGGTATTGCGAATAGTACGTATTATGCGGGTATTGATTTGGGTATGTCGGTTGGTCCGTTTGTGGGTGGTTTGGTGTATGGGCGTTTGTCTGCTGTGTGGTTTTATCCGGTGTTTATGTTGCGATGCCTGTTGCTTGGTTGATTTATTTGTTGTGTGCGAAGCGTGTTTCGCGGTAGTTGTTGGCATCGTGTGCGAGGTTTCTGCCGTAAACCATTCCAAGCGCGTGTCGTTCTAACTGTTTTGCGGTCGGTCGTATTTCCATATACGGCAATATGACCGACCGACGCCCATCCTGGCTCGTGCAAGGCGTCCATGCCGAAGGGAGATGTCAAGATCGGCCCTTGCCGCCGTATTCCGTTCCAGCCTTTCCGGCTATTTGACTTGGTGGATTTTGTTGCCTTTGACCATGTAGGCACGTCGGGCCATG
>ENA-OQMZ01000382-OQMZ01000382.1-human-gut-metagenome-genome-assembly--contig:-NODE-382-length-19299-cov-3.846860_pt1 | contig 19299 bp, 20 predicted proteins | sample MGYA00242621_ERZ504862 | MGnify/ENA primary metagenome ERZ504862 (study PRJEB26092, sample SAMD00036393) | human gut metagenome | host: Homo sapiens | study: EMG produced TPA metagenomics assembly of...
TGAATGAAGCGGCTAATGAAAATTGGAGTGTTCGCACCCTTGACCGCAACATTGGCACACAGTATTATTATCGGCTGCTCCATTCTCCGAAAAAAAGAAGCCGTCATTGCAGAAATGAAAGAGAAAACGGCAGCAGAACCCAAGCATCAGTTTGAAACTTCTCAAAAGTCCCATCGTGCAGAATTTTTAGGCTTTCGCACCGAAGATTCCTTTGCAGAGTCCGATTTGGAGTCTGCAATTCTTTCTCACATCCGGGACTTCCTCATGGAAATGGGAAAGGGATTTGCTTTCGTGGCCCGGCAGCAGCATATCGTGACCGATACGGAAGATTACTACATCGACCTTGTGTTTTACAACATCGAACTGAAATGCTATGTTCTGATTGACTTGAAGATGGGGACGATCACCCATCAAGATGTCGGCCAGATTGATATGTATGTTCGGATGTACGATGAACTCAAATGCAAAGAGGGTGACAACCCCACGATCGGCATTCTGCTGTGTGGCGAAACCAGCGAGGACATCGCGCGATACTCTGTCCTGCATGATAACGACCATCTGTTCATGTCGAAGTATCTGACTTACCTGCCCACTAAAGAACAGCTGCGGGCTGAGATCGAACGGCAGAAGAATATTTTCTATATGCAACATCCGAAATTAGATGATAAACAATAACGCTCATAAAAACATTTAACTTTTATAGATATAGGAGGCAGTAATGAATGTTGAAAATTGTATAGAAGCACAATATCGTGAACTAATGGAGTGCAGTGAACCCAATGCAGAGTATGCGGACTTGTACAAAGCATTTACGCATCCGCATCTTCGAGAAATTCTTACAACTCTGCATCATGATTTGATTCTTCTTTTCAAAAGGATGAATGATCGTTTGCCCACAGGTGAGTGTGAAGCACACTTCTGGGCCGATGAGAGTCGAGAGCTTATCAGGCGTTTGGACATCATCAATGGACTTTTTGGGGCTCTTAAAGGAACTCCCCTTGCTTTCAATATCGATTCTTATTATGCCGATTTGTTTTTAAAATGTCGGGATTTTTGCGTTCTAGCGTGGTAGCGAGTTACCTCCCAATATGGCCAAAATAGACCTATATTATATGATTCCAATATTCACTCCCGTTTCAAGTGTTACCGTTTCTCATGAGCAACAGGAACTGACCTACCAATAAAACTGGTTGGTGAGGGCTCTTATGCAAATGTTTTCAAATACAAAGATACTTTCTATAATAGATTTTTTATATTAAAGCGAGCAAAAAAGGGACTAGATTCAAAAGAGTTGGCGCGTTTTAGAAGAGAGTATGATGTAATGCGTACATTGTCCTCTCCGTATGTTGTTGAAGTTTATAACTATAACTCTGCCAAAAATGAGTATATTATGGAATATATGGATGATAACATTAGATGGATATATTTCGAGCCATAATTCAACCTTAGACTGTAAGCAACGCAAGTCGATAGTTCGTCAAATATTACGAGCGTTGAGTATATTCACTCAAAAGGTCAACTTCATAGAGATATAAGTCCGAAAAATATTTTAGTTAAACTTTATGAAGATACCATCGTTATCAAAATTGCAGATTTTGGACTAGTTAAAATCCCGAACAGTTCACTTACATCAGCAACTACAGAGCCTAAAGGCTATTTTAACGACCCAATTCTTGCGTAGAAGGATTCAACACCTATAATATTGAACATGAAATATATGCATTGACACGGATTGTATATTTTGTTATGACAGGGAAAATGAATACTAATAATATAGTCAACCAGTCCCTGAAAAAATTCGTTGAAAAGGGATTGAATCCAGACCGCTCCAAGCGATTTAAAAATGTTTCTGAAATGCAAATTGAATTTGGCAATTTAACATAGAAACAGCCAGTCAATCATCATCGAATTATTATGATTCATATTCTTGTTTTGATATTCACACATTATTTCTCTATAATACAATTTATATCCTGTACGCTCTGCACGGGGGCGAATACGACAAGGCAACTCTACGACGGCACTGGAGCAGACAACAGAAAAAGTGCGGCAGTGCTAAAATTTTAACGCAGTATCCGGAGATTATGCAGGAAATCCGGGATAGCGATACACTCCGCAGGCAATGGAACAAGTATAGCCGGGAATACGACTATGCAAAGGATATTTCGTTTGACGATACTTTCAATGCGATTCAAAAAATCATGGAAGAAATTTCGCAATAAAATATCAAAGGAGGAAATATGTCTGATATTTTTTACTGATGGCACAGTCAAAAGCGAAGAAACTGAAAATTCAAGAGAATCCGAATGCATTGAAAAATATTGCAGGTTTTCAGATGCATGTTTCTGATGAAGTGAAAACATACCCAAGGATGTACTACACAACTGACTTTCAGGCATTTTGCTTCATTATGCGCGATTTGACACTGCGGAGCAGTAGTCTATGTTCGGCAAATCTAAATGACCCGCAGGAGCAACGACGCGTAGGAATTACTAATTATGCTGGAAGCAAATTTATAGTTTGTTTTTCTCATATTGACCATGAGCAAGTTCCATTTTGGATAAGCTATGGCGGTTCAGACCGCGCAACAAAGATATTGCTAAAATTCAAAAATTTTGCTGATAATTTTAGCGGAGCCTTTTATACAGATTATGCCTTTATTGCTGACAAGAAAAAAAGTGTTTTTCTCCGGCACAGAATATGAAAGAACAGTTAATCGGAATGGTATCGGACAACATCTTGGATGTACACCGATAAATTTGGATTCTGACTGGGATAACTGTATTCGTAGAATGGAATTTTTCGATGTTGAGTATTTACCAGCTTGTGACGAAGCATTTTCAAAGAGTTATAAGTCAACAGTAAGTGTTGATTTTTCAAAAATTGCAGCAGCTTCAGCAAGTTCGACTGTTGCACAAAATGTGCCAGTTAGTTATCTTGGAAAACTTGGTAAACAAAAAAATAACGCATGGGAAAATGAAGGCGAAAGTCGGATATTGTGCAGCCTTGGACTTCCTGAATTTAATAAATGGAAGTATATTGATTTAAGACTAAAAGAGGAAATTTTTCGAGAACTGACAGTTGTTCTTAGTCCTTGGTGTACAGGCGATTTTGAGCAAAAGGTTACGGATGTAATTGAAAGTAGCCTATCAGTGGAGATATAAAGGCAACTATTCGTAGAGCACAGTAACCTTGAAGGCAACATAAATATCTGATAATGATGTAAGAACGCCGAACACAGCAGCCAATAAGCTGCCGTGTCCAGCGTTCTCTCATTTACTCACCCGCAAAAACGAACTTCTGCCCATCAAATCTGCATCGGTCATGCGCTCCAACTTTGCAATGGTGCTGTTTGCCAGCCGCCGCATTTCCGTGTCCATGTCCGGCAGGGCAGCCAGCATCCGCGCCATCGTCCGGCGGCGGTCAGAAGTGTGGTATATACAGATCAGATTTTCTTCTTCCACGCTGAAATTCACGGTTAGACCTCCATTTCGTGCTGTTTACTGCGGGCCACTGCCTTTTTCGGGCTGGCGGCCTGTTTTGTTTCGGAAAGCTGCTTGCGGACGGAAGCGCGGGGCTTGCGAATGTTCTTATCTCGGTTCTCGTTTTTATCAATCAGCGCGTAGATGCCGAAACGGTCTTTCACGCTGGACAGATGCAGGGACTTGTACGGCAACATGGCAAGCAGCTGGTCCGTGTCCCGGCTGGATGCCAGTTTGGTGAAATAGGGCGACACCTCCACCATAAAATGATTCTTGTCCGGGCTGTTGGGAGCAGCCAGCCGCTTCATATCTGTTGCAATGCGCTGAGCCTCGGCCTCGATCAGCCCAGTGTGCAGTTCTGCAAGACGTTCTTTGAAATCACCGGGCCGTGCCGGTTCCCGGCTGCGTTGCTCCTGCCGGATGGCCGCTTGTAGAAGTTCCGGGTCACGGGGCTGCATTTCATACCGCACGAACTCTCCAAAGTATTTGTCCGAGCGGCTGTTGAAATGCTCTTTGGGGCCAATTTCCCGCATCCCACTTTCGTAGATCAGGCGATTGGAGCCCACGGGCAGGGCGGCATCCCGGATGTGCTGGAAATGCTGCTGGTAGTCCAGTTCATACAGATTGCCTTGCAATGTTCCATTGGCTGTGCCGGTCAGCTCTACCGCATAGGCAAGAATCCTGTCGTGGGTTTGCTCGCCGCAGAATTTCCATGTGTTGTAGGCTTGCGTATCTTTGAGCAGCACATCCCGTTCCCGGAAGCAGAATGTTCCAGAAGGCCGGGACAGCCACAACAGCAGCTTATCTTCCGGCTGGTCGCTGCGGGCGGCCTCCCGCAGCATCTTGATGTCATAGGCAAAATCGCTCTGATAGTATGCGGTGTTCTGGTGCATAATGGCTTCCAGCGCAGCGATCACATCCATATTTTCAAATTTCTGCACGGTTTACACCTCCAATTCCTTTGTCTTTTCCCGTGGCGGCGTTTGCTTGCTCTGCTCCTTTTTGCGGCATCCAGCTGTGCCCGGATGGACGGCTTTTTCGTTTTTGCGGCGCGGGACTTCTTGGCTTTCGGTGCCTTTTCCTCGGCCTTGACTGCGGCGGCAAGGTCTGTCAGAGAGATTCGTTCTCCGGCCTTTGCTTTGGCCTCCAATTCGCCCAGAGAGGCGCATTGTTCAGCACGCCATCAATCATATTTTCGTTTTGTTCGGTGGAAAGTTCTGCGGTGCGCAGCGGATTTTCCCGTAAGAACTCCGGCACCTGCTGGAAGCCCACACTGTCGCAGTAGTGGGCGGTGTCCTGCCCGTTCTGATGCAGCACCACCACATCCGAAACAGACAACGAATGTCCCTTGAAATCTGCCGGATGGTCCACATTGAATGTGCGGTAGATGTCCTCCAACGTGGTGCCAGCAGTCAGCGGTGCGGCGTATACTTCCGTATAGTTGGCCTTGTCCACGGTCAAACCGGCAGCCTGCAGGCGGTCGTAGGGCTCAAAACGGTAATCGCGGGTGGAATCTTCATTGCGCAGCTGGTAGATGGAAAAGCTGTCCTGCTGCGGTGCTTCAAAGCCTGCCGCTGCGTATTCCTCTACGGTCATTCCGGCAGCAGCCGCTTCCTGCGCGATCTCGGTCTGCACCTGCGCCTTGTAATCCTGCAAGCTCTGGTCAAAGTCAGCCAGCTTGGGCGGTTCCGGCAAGTTATATTGGCCTTGGTTAAGCAGCGGGCGGCAGTCCTGCACATAGGCCACAACAGTGTTGTAATAGGCAGCCTGTTCCGGCGAAATGTTCTGTTCCTCCCGCAAAGCGGCGGTGGCTGCCTGCTCCATGGCCGAAATATTGCAATGTTGTTTGAGGTACGGGATAAACTCTTTCAGCACCATTTCCCGCTCTGCCTTGTCTTGTTCCCACGCTTCCGGGCCTTTGTTGTGCAGAACAATTTTCCAGTTCTCGTCCTTGGCGTAGTATTCGTGGTAGTTCTGGATATGCTGAACCAAAGAACCCTCCCCATCCCCGAAATCCTGCCGCCCCTCGTAGTTGTCGGGCTGACCGTTCAGGGTAAAATCAATGCGGAACGCGGTCTTGTCGTACCAGCCACCCTCGTAACCATCCTTTTCCCGGTCTGTGTGCTGGGCGGTGTCCAGTTCTTCAAAAATGCGGTTTGCCACAGACAGCGGCATGATTTCGCCGTCCTGTAGCTTGTCGCTTTCGCTCCACAGAATCGTGACCGTAGGCTCTGCGGCGGGGTCTGGAATTTTAACGGGTGCGGGAATTTCGTTGGCCTTTTCCGCCGCCTCTTGGAACGCCGCCAGCTTATCGCCCAACAGAACTTCCGTCACTGCGGCAGTCTGGCCCAGCAGGTTAAGTGCCTCCACTCCGGCATCTTTCAGGGTCAGACCGGGCGCGTCCAGCTGCCCGCCATCCAGAGCCTTGTTGTCCGGGCCATACAGGGTGTAGTCATAGCCAGAATCACAGGTCTGGATGAACAGGGTACTGCCGTTGTCCAGTGCAAATGCGGCCTCCTGTGCAGCGGAAAGGTCTGCTTCCCGCTGCTGGCGCAGTTCTGCCAGATGTTCGTCCAGCGCAGAGATCAGTTCATGGGCTGCGCTGCGGATAATTTCCAGAGAGGCTTTCAGTTCGGTCAGTTCCCGGCCGGAACTCCACCCGGCCACATAGCCAAAGGAATACTCGGACGTGTCCAGCCCGTAATGCTGGCAGACGGCATAGGCCACGCTTTCGGCCTGCACCTCGCGGGTGCGGCTGTCCGGGCGGTTGGCCTGTTCCGGGTCGTCTGTGTCGATGGCGTGCAGCTTTGCATGGGCAATCTCGTGGATAGCCGTCTTTATGGTTTGCAGTTGGCTCATGCCTCTTGGATGGCAATGCGGTTGTCGAGCAGATGAAAGTACCCATGCGCGCCGCCCTCGATGCCCTCAAACCCGATGGGCACCGGGGACGACTGCTCCAATGCCTTGAAAAAATCTTGGTAGTCCTGCACGCTGCCGGACAGTTCATTCACCGCGATAGAGGCAGCGGTTCGCCCTCGGTCTGGCTGACATCGAACACGGACACCACCTTGAAAGCCGGAATCTGCACCGTCTTTTCTTCGGTCAGCGGCTTGCCGTCCTTGCCCAGAATCGGCTTGCCCTGTTCGTCTAGTTTTTCAATCTTCTGCTTGACATTGTAGGGCGCGGGAGCAAGAATCTTGATGCCCTTTTCGCCCTTTTTTACGGTGCGGTGGAACGTGTCTTTCCACTTGTTGAAGCCCGCCACCAGCTGTCCGCCCTGCATGGCGATCAGCAAGGTGTTGTTGAAGCTGTAATTGTGGAATTTTGCCATCGTGGTGAGATAGGCTTTGTAGCGGTCGCTGCCGAACAACTGCTGAATCCCTGTTTCCAGCCGGTCCGTGATTTCTTTCATGCGCTCTACGCTGTCTTTGCCGTTTAGGATAATGGGAATAACTTTCTGCTCCATGATGTAAACTCCTTTATTTTGCTATCCTACGGATAGAGAGAGCCGGTTATGGCAAAATGAATGCTTCACCTTACCATAACCGGCCCTCGTATTTTTGCCTTACTCTTTGCGCTCTACCCGGTAATTGACGTACTTGCCTCCCGTATCTGCCAGAAGCACCGTTGCATCATAGGTTTTGCCTGTCTTTTCGGAATAGAGACCCTTGACCTTTGCCTTACCGTTTTTGAGCAGAGCAGCGGCGATCTTCGGTGTGAACGCCTTTTTGCGCTGCTCAAAGAAGCGGTCATTCTTCCACATCACGAACTGACAGCCACGGTTCCCGCAGTAAAAATTCTTTTTACCCTCATAGACGTTTTCACCGCACCGGGGACACTTGCCGATGATGACCCGTTCCGACTGAAATAAGTTCTGCTTGTCCGCGCTGATGCAGGAATAGGTTTTGACCAGCTGGCGTACCTGCGTTTCAATTTCGGCCATAAACTCGTCCGCGTCTGCATTGCCCTTGGCAATCTCGGTCAGGCGGGTTTCCCATTCGGCGGTCAGGGCGGGAGAGGTCAGGCTTTCCGACAGAACCACCGCCAGATTGATGCCGTCCTTGGTGGGGATAAGCTGTTTGCCCTTGCGCTGCACAAAGCCCATTTGCACCAGCTTTTCCAGAATCGCTGCACGGGTGGCGGGCGTACCCAGCCCCTTGCGTTCTGCATTTTCCGGCATATCCTCGGCCCCGGCCCGCTCCATTGCTGACAGGAGCGTATCTTCGGTGTAGGCTTTCGGCGGGGATGTGAAGTGTTCCGAAACGTTAGCCGTCACGGAAAAACTCTGCCCCTCGGCCAGTTCCGGCAGGGTGTTCAGCACTTCTTCCTCGGTATCTGCTTTCAGGGTGGAGCGGAACCTCTGGTCGATCTCTTTCCAACAGGGGACAAGCACCGTCTTTCCCTTGGCGGTGAACTCGTTCCCGGCGCAGGAGAACACAGCAGTCACAGTTTCGTACTCATGGGGTGCAGCCACGGCGCAGAGCAGCTTGGAGCAGACAAGGTTCATCAGCTTGCACTCACTTTCCGCAAGGCCGGTGAAGCTCTGTTTTATAAATTCGGCCGTAGGAAGGATGGCGTGGTGGTCCGATACCTTTTTGCTGTTCAGAATCCGGCCCACTTCCGGGGTCAAGTCAAGCCCTTGGGCAAAGGGCAGCAGTTCCAGCAGGTCAGACACAAGATGTTGTGCTGTCTGGCCCATATCCTCGGTCAAATATTGCTGTCGGTGCGGGGATAGGTCAGCAGTTTCTTTTCGTAAAGCTGCTGGGCATAATCAAGGGTCTGCTTTGCCGTGAAACCGAACAGGCGGTTTGCCTCCCGCTGCAAGGTGGTCAGGTCATAGAGCTTGGGCGGCTGTTCTGTCTTTTTCTCCCGTTTGACAGAAGTACAAACGGTAGTTGTGCCTGTGCATTTTTCTTTGAGAGAATTTGCGGTTTCTGCATCCGCAATGCGCCCACTGTCTGCTTTCAGGCTGCCGGACTGGATGCCGACCGTATAATACTTTTCTTTCTGGAAGCGCAGGATTTTTGCATCCCGGTCCACCAGCATTTTCAGTGTCGGGGTCTGCACCCGGCCTACCGTCAGGGTCTTGTGATACAGCACCGAAAACAACCGCGTTGCATTGATTCCCACCAGCCAATCCGCCTTTGCACGGCAGAGGCCGATTGATACAGAGCATCATAATCCGAATCCGGGCGCAGGTTTGCAAAGCCTCCCGGATAGCCGCATCCTCCATGCTGGAAATCCAGAGCCGCTTCACAGGTTTTGTGCAACCGGCCATTTGGTAGACGAAACGGAAAATCAGTTCTCCCTCCCGGCCTGCGTCGGTCGCAGCGGTCACACTATCCACATCGGGGCGGTTGAGCAGGGTGCGCAGAACTTCAAACTGCTGTTTCCTCTCGTCCGGGACGATGAACTGCCACGGCTGGGGCAGAATGGGTAAATCCTCATACCGCCACTTGCAGTATTTTTCATCGTACTGGCCCGCCTCGGCAAAGGACACCAGATGCCCGATGCACCAGCTGACCAGATACCCGCCACCCTGCCAGTAGCCGTTTTGCTTTTCATCGGCCCCGATCACGGTGGCAATGCTGCGGGCAACACTGGGCTTTTCGGCGATTACCAGCTGAAAGCTCATGTTTCGTCCTCCTTTCCGTCCTCTGAATGAATTTCGATTTCAGCCGGTTCCTCGTCTGCATCCTCGTCCTCGCCAAAATCGTACTCGTCCAGATCAGCGTGCCCGGTGGTGTCGGCCTTGGGTTTGCGGAGCTTGAAATAATAGAGGCCGCGCCGCCGCCCGCCAGAGCCAGCACCAGCAGGATCATCAGACTGCCCATGTTGGACTTGGGCTTTTCCTCCGGCGTTTCGATGTCGTTTTTCGCCGTTTCCGGGGCCGTGCAGTTCCGCAGGCTCTTTTCACACAAGGGGCAGTTTTCATTGACATCCCCGGCCTCGCATTTCACGGTGCAGGTGCAGACTTCGGTTTCCTGCGGTTCTTCATCCAGCAGAGCCAGCAAGTCGGCATCGTCCACTTGGTTCAGAAAGTGGACAGAGGTTTCCTTGTCCTCATTGGCGCGGTCAATGAGAATGTAAAAATAATTCCCGGCTTTGGTGGTCACGGTAATAAGCTGCTTGTCACCATAAAAATCATCCACCAGTGTTGCATTGCCCTTGGGCGTGATGGGCACACCCTCCGGCTCCATGCCGCCCGTGGTGGGTTCTTCTTCGATAATCTCCGGCAGAAGTTCCGGGGCAGGGTCAGAGCCGCTTGCAAAAGCGGGCATGGAAAAGGAGCAGAGGCAGAGCAGGATAGCCAGCAGCCCAGCTGCAAAACGGCGGTTCCAATCAGGTTTCATCGGCGGCATCCTCCTGTTTGTGGTACGGTGTGGCGGTGGGTGCAGCATTCAGCGCACCGCTGCGCAGGAAGGCCGCGAACTCGTCCGGCTTCATGTTCATGCTGCGCACCAGCTGAATGATCTGCAAATTTTCCTGTTCAGTCTTTGCAGCTTCCAGTTCTTTCAACTGCTGCTGGTATTCAGAGATTTTTTCTTTGAGCCGTTCAATATCGCGCTCAATGCGGGAAAGTCTTTTTGCCATACAAAATCCTTTCTGGCGTCACGGTAAACGCCCATAGCTGTAAAAATGTTCCTGCCAATATTTTGAGTTGAGGTTTGTGTAAGAGATAGGGTCGCCGCAGTGCAGCATGATGGAATTGCCTACATAGATACCGCAATGCTCACGCCGGGGGTATCGTAGGTTCCCTTGAAAAACACAAGGTCGCCCGGTTTGACCTGCGCCGTCGAAACAGGAGTACAGAGGTTGTAAAGGCCCTGTGCGGTCTGGCGGCCCACGTTCCAGCCGGAGTGATTCAGCACCCACGAAATGTAGCCGCTGCAATCAAAGCTGGTGCTGGGCGAACTGCCGCCCCACACATACGGGTAGCCGATGTACTTCGTGGCTTCCTCCATCATGGCGGCAAACCTATCATCCTTTAGTGCTTCCGGGGGAATATCGTAGTAGGTGGGCTGCTTGATGGTGGACGCATTGGGGTATTGCGCTTTGCCAAACAAATCCGGCCGGTTGCCCAGCGTGCGCATATAGAGCGAATAAGCACTGAGTTGTTCTTCGGTCAGCACTTCCACAGGCAGATGAGATAAATCCTTGTTCTTCAGCTTGACGGTGCAGATGTAGTATTCATACGGTTCTTGGTAAGTGATAACCTGCGGCACACCATACGGGCCAATAATGACCATCATTTTTGTACGGTAACGTATCTGCATGGTCACGGTCTCGGTCAGGATGTACTGCTTTTCAAAGAGCATTTCAAGTTCGCCCTGCACCTCGCCAATGTAAAAACGCCATCATGGAGCGCGGACAAAATCGAGATCAGCACATAGGGGTCATGCTCGATTTCGTCCAGATAAAAATGGTATTCATCGTAGTTGTGGGTGGCCTCGTAGGTGTCGAGATACCGTTGCAGTTTTTGTTCCAGCTTGGCGTAGGCTTTCTCTGCACCCAGCATATCCTTGTCCTTGGAAAAGTAAGAGGATGCCGTCACGCCGGTTCCAGCGGTGCCCGCCATCACGGTGCAGGACTGCAAACCCGTTATCAGGAGCAGAGCCAGCAGACCGAACACCGCCACGATCAGAATGGTTTTCCAGTTCTGGGCCGCAAATTCGGCTACCCGTTCGCCGCCCTCGGCTGCCAGCTTCGTTACCCGGAAACCGTTCTCTGCGGTGGCGGCTGCACCCTGCGCGGCGGCTTGTCCGGCCTGCCGTGCAGCTTTGGCATACTGCTGTTTGATACGCCGTTTCTGCCACATCCGGGAAATGGGGTTGCTGGCCGCCTGTGCAATTTGCGGATTGTCCCGCAAGGATTTCTGGTAAAAGTATTCTGCATTGGCAGACATGAGCTGACGCTCTGCCTTTTCCACGGCCTTGTAGGGCTTCATCTTGTGGTGCCGGATGCCGCTGCGGATGACCTTGGCGGTCTGATGCTCCACCAGTTCTTCACCCTTGTGGCCACCCTCCACACCCACATTTTCGTGTTCGACTTCATGGATTTTTCCGTGAGCGAACAGCAACGCTTCTGATAGCGGGCGGCTGGCCGGGTTTGATTTCAGGCTGGGCGGGCCTTTGTCCTGCTGCTCAAAACGCAGGGTGGATTTTGCCTTGCCGCTGACAGCATCGTAGACTTTTTCCTTGACCGGGACACGTTTTTTGGGCAAAGCGGCGCGGGCCGCATCCAGTTTGTCGGCTTTCGCTCCCGCCTTTTGGATATACGGCTGCAACGCCGGGTCTGCCCGTTCTTCCTCGGTCAGTTCCAGACGGGCGGCGGAACCGTGCAGGCCATCTTGCTTTCGGCGGTAGCTGCGGTTTCTGCTGCCTTTTTTGCTTTCTTTTGGTAGAGTGTTTTTCTTTGGCATCCTCGGCCCGTTCTAGGATTTTTTCGGCCTTGCCTCGGCATCCGTAGAATAATCTTGTTCTGCCTCCCGGCTGGAAACGTTCTCCACGGTACCGTCAGCCTGATTTTCTACCACCAGACCGTCACGGGTCATGGTCTGGGTGACTTTGGCTTTTGCCTGCAATTCTTTCAAAGTTCTTCACCTCCCATCGGACAGCGACCCGTTTCAATGTCCGCAATGTATTTGAGAATCGGGAACACCTGCGGCGGCGAAACTGCATTGCCCAGTGTTTTCATCCGCTTGCTGCGGTTCGGCACATCTTCGGTCAGGCGCGGGATGTCGGCGGGTTCTTCGGCCCAAAGGGAATGTCCGTCCATTTGCGCGGGAAACCCATTAGCCACTCTACCCAGTCCGGGTTGAGATAGGGCTTTTCCAGCGTGGTGGGGGTCATACGGTAGATCACATGAGAGAGCCGCGCCGTCCATGCTTTGCCATCCTTGTTCATCTTGCGGTAGCTGCCATTTGCAGAAATTTGGATGTCCAGCCCCTTGCCCACATCCCCGGTGTCGCTGGCAAGGGGCGTGGGAAACAGCGGAGCCGATGATGAATACCCGTTTCCGTTCGTGCCATGCGCCAACGGCAGCAGCAGGTAATACGAAAACCCGAACATCGTAACCTGCCTGCTCCAAGTCAATGAGCGTTTTGTCGAGCCCCATACGGAGGAAGCCAGCAACATTTTCTCCAAGCACCCAACGGGGCTGCAATTCCCGGATGACCCGCAGCATTTCGGGCCACAGGTAGCGTTCATCGTGGAAGCCGCGCTGCCGCCCTGCGGTGGAGAACGGCTGGCACGGGAAGCCACCTGAAATGAGGGTGACGGTGCGAAGTCCTGTTTTTTCAAAGAAAGCCTCCTTTGTTACGGTGGTGATGTCCTGAAAGCGGGGCACCTCCGGCCAGTGGCTTGCCAGCACAGCGGCGGGGAAGGCTGCCCACTCGCATTGGCAGACCGAAGTAAAACCCGCTGCTTCTGCGGCAAGGTCGATGCCGCCGATGCCGGAAAACAAGCTGAAATGCGTTAGGCTCATAGCTCCACCACCTCGCTGAGCCGGGTGGTCATAATTTTGTAAAGCTGGGTGTTATTCGGGATAGGGTTTGAGAACGGCAGCACCACATTTTCAAAAATCAGCAGTCCTTCGCCCGGTTCCGAATTGTCGATGTACTTCTGCTGGTCTGCGGAGAGGTTCAACCGTTCCGACAGGATTTTGCGGTCGCCGGATGCCTGATTCAGCAGCGTGATGAAGTCGCTGTTTTCCAGAATGTTCTCGATCTCCGGGGAAGAAAGAAGGTCCTTCACATTCTGGGTGGCGCCCGTGGGCACACCGCCCCATTTGCGGAAGCGTTTCCAGATTTCTGCGGAATAAGCAGCGGTCTGTTCTTCTTTCAGGAGCAAATGGAACTCGTCTGCAAAATACCATGTAGCCCTGCCTTGGCTGCGGTTCTGGGTGACGCGACCCCATATCTGGTCTTGGATAATGAGCATCCCCAATTTTTTTAACTGCTTGCCTAACTCTTTGATGTCAAAGGCCACAAGCCGGTTGTGGATGTCCACATTCGTTTTGTGGTTAAACACGTTCAGCGAGCCGGACACATACAGGTCCAATGCCTGCGCTACCCGGTCCGCTTCCGGCAAGTGTTGGTCGAGCAGGGCTTGGTGCAAATCGGAGAGGATGGGCATATTCTCCGGGCAGGGGCTCGCCAGATAGGGGCGGTAGATGGCTTTCACGGCACGGTCTATCACGTGCGCTCAATCGCTTCCAGACCTGTTTTACCGCCCATGACCAGCTCACAGAACGACAGCACAAAATCCGATTTCAGGGCAAGCGGACTATCATCCTCGGAGTAGTTGAGGTTGATGTCCAGAGGATTCACATAGTCCTTGCTGGTGGGCGAAAGTTTGATGACCTGCCCATGCAGCCGCTTGACCAGCGGATAATACTCGGCTTCTGGGTCTGAAATAAAAATATCGTCAGCAGTCGTTAAAAACACACTGACGATTTCAGACTTGCAGCTCATGGATTTGCCGCTGCCGGGCGTACCCAGCTTTAGGCCGTTGGGACACCGGGCCTGCTTGCGGTCCAGCATGATCATGTTGTGGGATTTTGCGTTGATGCCGTAGTACATGGCCGCGCCGCTCTGGAAAAGCTCCTGCGTCACAAAGGGCACGAACACCGCCACGTTGGAGGTGGTAAGGCTGCGCTGAATCTTTATCTGGTTGATGCCCAGCGGCAGGCTGGACACAAGGCCCTGTTCCTGCTGGTAGTCCAGCCGGACAAGCGAGCAGTTATACTTCTGTGCCACACCTGCGGCTTGGAACACATCGTTGCCCAGCTTTTGCTTGGTGTCGGCCACATTCAGCACAAGAAAGGTCAGCATGAAAAGCCGTTCGTTCCGGGTCTGCAATTTGTTCAGCAGCTTTTTGGCGTCCTCGCCGTAAGTGGCAAGGTCGCTGGGCAGGATGTCCATGTCGTACCCGGAACGGACAGCCTTTTTCTGTTCCTGAATCTTCATGCGTCAAGGTCGGTAATCTTCCTTTTAATCGTCTTGATAGCCTCGGTCTGGTCGATGGCCTGCACATGGAGATTGACGAGAATGCCGCTTTCCGTTTTGAGAAAGTCGGCCAGCATTTCATCCGAAAGTTCCGGCGCAAGGATTTGTAAAAAGCTCACGGCTCCATACTTGCCGCCCAAACCAAAGGTTTTGGCCGTACCGAAACAGAGGGAGGACGGGGCCACAAAATCCTTGGTGGACAGGCCGGAGGGCGCCAGCCAGTCCCAGTCAAAACGGAACGGTTCGCCGTCCGGGTGGAAGATGCCGTGCAGCACCTCCAAACGCTCCTGCCCATCCATGACGTGCGCCGTGCAGCCCATGGTCTTGAAGTAGCCCAGCAGGTCAAGACCAATGCGGGTCAGACGGGCCCGCGCTGTTTTCAGGCTGTCGGCCTCGATAGTGAACGTCAGGTACTTGGTTTTCACAATGCCGTTGTTGCCGCTGGCAAGCTGCTTTTGCAGGATGGCCGTGTACTCGGCGCGGATGTCGTCGAAATCATCTCCCTGCGGTGCGATCTCAAAACTTTTTGCGTACTGCACCGGGTCAACCTTGCGATTTAAAAACGAAAGCTGCACATGGATGGAAGCATCCACATAGTTGTAGAGGTCGCACAGGTGTTCAAAGATGGCGGTTCTTGTTTCCGGCTGGGCCAGCTGATAGCTGATGTCCTCAAAGGCAATGCACTTGGAGAACGTGCGTCGGTCAATGCGGCACACACCGTCCGGGTAGATGGCCTCATACGGGATGGTGGCCTGTGCCGTGCGGGGCTTGCCGTCACCCTTGTACTTGCGGAGAACGGCATCAATTTCTTTTTTCTGGGCGCGGGTGAGCTTTTTGGGCTTTTCGGTTTCGCGGGGTATCGTTTTTCTGGACAATGGCCTTTACCTCCTGTTCCATTTGGTATTGCCGCACAAGGGCGGCGTAAGCATTGTTGGTCTGATAGGGCCTTTCCTTGGGACGGATAAAGCAGCACTGAATCATTTGCTGAATCACTACTTCAAGGGGCTGGCTGTGCCGCTCAAACAGAGCGAACAGCAGTCCCGGCAGCATGGCAAAAATCATCAGCAGGGCCGCTGCACTGTTGGAAAGATAGTTCCGGGCCAAAAAATAAAGCGGCCCGCCCGTGAGGAGCGCACCGCCGAAGCAGACCAGCTGCCGCTTGGTCAGCCCGAATAAGACTTTGGATTTTACATGGGTCAAATCTTTGGGAACGGTCACATACGCCATACGTTTTTCCTTTCTCGGCCTTAGTGGGCACCAAACACCGACTTGCTAATGCTGCCGGTCTTGAACAGACAGAAACAAAGCAGCACGGTGTAGCCCATGCAGCCCAGATAGCCCCGGCAATGTCCGCCGCGCCCGAAATGTTGCGTATCAGCACCGCGTAAATGCCCACGACAATCATAATCAGGAACGCTTGGAAACCCAGTGCCAGCAAAGACTTCAAGTAGTTCTGCCGGTGCTGCGCCACTCGCTGCTGCCTATGGTCGCCAGCGGGATAGGCCCCAACGCTGTGACCACATAAATTTCAATCATGCGTCCATAGGTCACAAGGAAGATGCAGATGGACAGGATGTTCATGGTCAGGCCCACCACAAGGGTCTGGAACCACAGGCTGAGCAGACTGCCAATGGTCATGCTTTCCAGCTGAAATTCCAGTCCGGGTATCAGGCGGTCAAAGTGGATGGATGTTTCACCGATGATAACGCCGGAACTTTGGTTGACAACGCTCTGGGTGGCATCGAACACACCCATAACGATATTCCATGTGTTGCTGACAATGAGGATGGCAAAGGCAGACTTGAAAATCCAGCGGAAGAACATGGAGGTGTCGAAGTCGTGCATATTGTTCTTTTCGGTAATCATCTGGATAAGCTCATGGCACATCACAAGGGCAAGGATAGCCGCTGCAATGGGCAGCACCACCGTTTCGGAAAGACTGCGCAGCATATTGAAAATGCCGCTGTTCCACGCCTGCGGGGTAGAGCCGACATCCGAAGCGATTTCGCCCACCTTGGCATTCACGTTATCGAACAGGCCGGAGAGGTTGCCCGTGATACCATCTATCAAAATGCCTTTTATCCATTTCTCGATGATCTCACTAATCAAGCAAAGATACCTCCTTTCCCGCGCCCTCCCGGTTCGGTGGGAGAGCGCGGAGTAGGATTTTAAGTGTTCGTTGTTCGGAAAATTGTGGGCAGCGATGCAGGACTTAGCCCAGCAGCCCGGACAGCAGCGGGACAAGGGTCACGCCGATCAGGGCAACGCCGCCGCCCGCGACCAGCTGCTTCACGCCCTGGCTCTTGCTGCCGGGGTTATCCTGTCCATAGCCCTCCAACAGGTTGATGCCGCCCCAGACACACAGGGCACCGCCCAGACCGACCACGATCGTCTGCAAAGTATCGACTGCGCTGTTGAAAAATTCCATAAGGTCCTCACTTTCTGCCGCTTGTTCTGCGGCACTCAAAATTGTTTTTTCAAAAAATACCGCCTTATTCGGCGGCTGCACTTTCGTCCGACAGGTCAATTTCGTACAGGTCAAAACTTTCGTCCTGTGCGACTACCTGCTGCCGCTTCCGGCGCAGAGTGGATAAGAACCTGTCCACATCAAAGGTGTTTTTCTTGTCCGCGTCCGCAAGGTACTTGTAGTGCGGGTGCTTGGTGATGTCGAACTTCTCCGAGAAGAACGGCCTTACGCCCCGCAGCTGCAAAATACATTTGCCGCCGTCCATGATCGCGATTTCGTCCTCTGACATCAACGCCTTTCCTAGTTTTTGATAGTTCAGTCCGTGGGAGGTTTGAGAGCCCCGGTTCTCGCTGGTGTTGAAACTGTCGATGGTCTCTTTCCCCAGCGCATCGGAGATCTCTTTGGCATTTTTGCCCCGCCCACTTAAAAAGAGAACAGAATCGCAGTTGTCCGAAATGATTTCGGCCGCATCCTTGTAGATGGCTTTCAGCTGCGACTGGCTCTGCAAAATGATGGATGCCGAGATTTCCCGGCTGCGGATGGTGGCGATCAGCTTGTCGAAGTTGGGAATCTGCGATGTTGGCAAACTCGTCCAGAATCAGCCGCACATGGACAGGCAGCCGCCCACTGTATTTATCATCCGCACGGTCACACAGCAGGTTGATAAGCTGGCTTTGGAGCATGGCCAGAATGAAGTTGAACGTGGTGTCCGTGTCGCTCATAATCAAAAACAGCACCGTCTTTTCATCCCCGATGGTGTCCAGTTCCATTTCATCATCCTCCATCAGCTCCCGCACCTCCCGGATGTCAAATGGGGCTAAACGGGCACCACAGCTTATCAGGATGGAGGAACGAGTCTTGCCGGCCGACAGCAAAAACTTTTTGTACTGCCGGACGGCGAAGTGGTCCGGGTCTTTCTGTTCCAGCCGTTCAAACATGAGGTCCACCGGGCTTTGAAACTCCGGGTCGTCCTCGCGGGCTTCACTGGCATTTATCATTTCCAGCAGGGTGGTGAAGTTCATTTCCTCTGCCGGTGCCTCGTACCAGATGTAGCCGATGAGCGCGGTGTAGAACAGTCGTTCCGACTTCACCCAAAAATCTTCTGCCGATTTTTCACCCTCGCCCTTGGTGTTGGCGATAAGAGTATTCACCAGCTTCAGCACATCCTTTTCCGAGTGGATGTAAACAAACGGGTTGTACTTCATGGACTTGGAAAAGTTTATCGTGTTCAGGATTTTCACCCGGTAGCCTGCCCGCTGGAACATTTGGCCCGTTTCCAGAACCAGTGTGCCTTTTGGGTCTGTGACCACGAATGAGGTGGGATAGTCGGAAGTGGGGAAACATTGCATGAGGTTGGGCTTCACATAGAAGCGGGTCTTGCCGCTGCCGGAGCCGCCGATCACAAGCACATTTTTATTCCGGGCTGTTTTGGGGTCTTTGGGCCGCCCGGTCATGGTCAGGCGTTCGGTCTGGGTCAGCAGGATGTTGTTTTCAAACTTGGGGTCGATGTAGGGGGCAATGTCCTTGGCGGTGCCCCATCGGGCAGAGCCGTATTCCTCGCCCTTGCGGTACTTCTTGGCGTTCTTGCCCTTGCTGTACACGATGAGCCGGACAGCCACCGCCCCGGCAACGCCACGCAGAGGTCAAACGGATGCAGGCTGGGCAGCGGGCTTGCAAAGGCGGCGGAGATGCCGTCTGTCAGGTGGAGCAGCTTTGCCGAAGCATCCACGCCCGCAGCCAGACGGTACGCCTGCCCGCATTTGGCGAACAGGTACACGAACAGCAGATACGGCAGATTCAGCAACAGCAGCTTTTTCAGTTCAGGCTTCATCGTTCCAGCCCCCTTTGCTTGATTTTTTCTTTGGCACGTTTCGGCTGCTGGGCCGCTTTCTGCTTGGCTGCTGCCAGCACCTTGCGGATAGAGGCCGCTGCTCCTTGGTGAGCGTTTTGGCCGTGAACTCCCGGAACGCCTGTTCCAGATTGTCCGCATCCTTGGCCTTGAAGATCACGATGTAGTGGGGCGGCTGGGTGGTCTTGTCCTTGCGCAAGTGAAGTCCACGCCGTACTTCTTGGCACAGGGATTGAACGCCCCGATGTTCGCCTCCGTGACTTCAATGTTGGTCAGGGCCGCGCCGTGGGCTTTCAGCTGTTTCAGGCTTTGCTTGCCGTGGTGCAGCTTTGGCCTTGGCCCGGTGCTGCAAATATTTTTTCAGCGCTAGCTTGCAGTGTCTTGGGCGGTGAGCTTGTCCCGTTTTCATGGACTAGGCAATGGTTTCTGGGTGTACTTCTTCCTGCAATATGATTCCCTCCTTGTACGAAAATTCAGAGCGGCTAGCATGAGG
>ENA-OQMZ01000383-OQMZ01000383.1-human-gut-metagenome-genome-assembly--contig:-NODE-383-length-19255-cov-1.609368_pt1 | contig 19255 bp, 24 predicted proteins | sample MGYA00242621_ERZ504862 | MGnify/ENA primary metagenome ERZ504862 (study PRJEB26092, sample SAMD00036393) | human gut metagenome | host: Homo sapiens | study: EMG produced TPA metagenomics assembly of...
TTTCAGTTCAAGACAAGCTCCACTTCATATTTATGAGCACTGGTACGTGCTAATAAGGGAGATCCTTCTTTTGGAGTATTCCCCTTTGCCTCTACACTGATTTTATCAGAAGTAATCCGGAACCGATCATTTAAGTTATGTTCCCGGCACGTCTGCCATACAAAATCTTCTATACCAGATAATTTCAAACGTTCCGGTGCAGGTAAAGAAATGGCTCCTTCTTTCAAATGTAACCATCCATCTTCTTTTTGGACCAGTCACGTAAAAGGGTCTGACGCCCAATGTCTGGAATCCGTTTTCATAAGCATGGAAAATCATAAATAACCGTCCATCTTCCGTATCAACAATAGAGCCATGCCCTTTACTCCACCATTTTTCATTACGGGATTCCGTACGAAGAAGCGGATTGAAAGGAGCATTCTCCCAAGGACCCATTATATTTTTACTACGTGCCTGTACTACCATATGACTGGTGGGAGGACCTGCCGTACCTCCTTCGGCCACGAACAAATAATAGTACTCTCCTACTTTTTTCACGTTCAAGCCTTCCATGGAAACTCCTTCTATATCCCATTCCTCCGGTATTTCCCATTCCTTATAAATCCGAACCGGTTCTCCTGTAATAGAGCATCCGTCATCCGACAATGGATATAAAGCACCGGAACTGAGCAACAGATAGCGTTTTCCATCCTCACCAACCACATGTTCCGGATCAATTCCTCCTATTTTCAAATCTACCGGAGTACTCCACGGACCTTCCGGAGTATCCGCCCAAGTTACCATATTGGTTTTCTTTCCTTTCCCATTCAAAGTCGGAAAATAGATATAAAAACGCTTGTTATGAAATACGATGTCCGGAGCCCAGATATCTCCAGTAAAAGTAGTTAAAGCCGTGGAACATGGAACCCAGTTCACCAAATCATCTGATTTGTAAACTACCAATCCTGGAGTATAAACAAAAGAAGAATGAACTAGATAATAAGATTTTCCATAACGGACAATAGAAGGATCCGAATTATCACCTTCTAAAATACGTACAGTTGTTTGATCCTCATTCAAAGGATCTTGGACTGCCCCCATAAAGGGAGCGCCCCAAAGGCTAGCAAAAATGCGCAAACAGATAAAAATGTTTTTCATATATAATCTTTATTCTTGTGCCAAACCATATCCATTCGTTATCTTTCCTTTAGACTTGCTCAACGTTTCGAATGGAATAGGCCAATAATATCTGGGAGAACATTAACAATATCTTTATCCACTAATGTATTGACTCTCTGTTCTTGTAAAAAAATCACTAGAGAAAGAATAATTATCTAAAAGCGAAACATTAAAAAGAATCCCTATTATTCTAGCTAGTAGAATAAAAAAGATTCTTTTAATAAAGCCTTCATTTTTCACACCTCTATCAGACTCAGATTATAGTCTAACAAAACTCACACTAACTTAATAGCCTTCATTTTGCCAAAATCCTGAACCAGGAGCAGGAGTAACTGACACTTGATCCAAAGCTTGCAGTTGTACTGAAGGAATGGGACGAAGGTAATGATACTCTTTAATATTGGGAGAAGCTTGTTTATTGTACTTCTTCACACGATCAATAAGTGTGTGTGTACGTTTCAAATCGAACCAACGGTCCCCCTCACCTAAAAATTCCAAACAACGTTCATCAAGGATAGTCTCCATAGTAACAGTACCGCTAATAGAGTTATCCTTACCGGAAATAGCACGTTGAGCACGCAGATAGTTCAGTGTGTTTAATGCTTCACCATTTTGCCCCAATTCCATCTGACACTCCGCTTTGATAAGATACATTTCCGCCAAGCGAATCAACATAATATCACGTTCTGAAGTACTAGGAGTAATCAACGAATTTGCAGAATAACCAGGACAATTTTCTTCATATTTTTTTATAGAAACAAAGAGCTGATCGCCAGCGAACTGACTAGAGTTATAACGATCATCGTTATAAACAGATGACACTGGTGATAATACCAGTAGTCGGTACAGCCGTAGCAGGATCGTTTGTAGTGTATAGAGGCAAATCCCCTCCTGTACGAGTATATACACGATAGCGATTCTTACCACGAGCAATAGCAACCTGACCTTCGGGCGAATTAGCATCAGCATTAATAAAGTAAATAGCCGTATCCTTCATCAATGGATAGTTCTTAGAAACCAGTCCGGGAGCAATATCATAGTGATCGCGAATAGTAGCCTCATAACGTTGGTCGGTATCTTTCACTTTGCAGAAAAGATTCCAAGAATAAGGAGTTAGCAAATAATTACGAAAGCCACGGCTGTAACGAGAATAATAAGAATTAATCACCACACCTTGCAGTTGTTGATTGGGTTTAGTAGCACGTACAAACACATCGCTCAAATCTGAACCAGAGTTATTCCATAAACCAACAAACACCAGATGAAGTGCATTACCGCCTTTGTCACGATCCATCTGCTTGTTATATACTTTACCAGTAGAATATTGAATAGGCCCCTGATTCTCAAAAGTCGTAACATTAGGTGTGTAGTGCATTCCAAAGATTGCCTCTTTATTGACTTTCAAATCCTCGTTAGTCATCAACCAAAGATCCGAAGTATTATCATAGAACTGGGCAAAGTTACTGTCAATTACTTTTTGAGCCTCTTGTTGCGCCAAAGCATAGAGATTCTTACCTTTATAAACATCATTAGTAATAATAGAGTTTTCGCCCATCCATGAAGCGGCGTAAAGCAAAACACGGGCTTTCAAAGCATGAGCAGCAACCGAAGATACCCGCATACTCTCTTTGTCATTATCATTGACTGTTAGGTTAGCAATAGAATTGTCCAAGTCTTCCAATATTTTACTATAAATAAATTCCTCAGGCATACGCACAGCCGTATTATACACTTCAGTAAAAGGAGTAGCATTGTAAGGCACAGGCCCCCAAGTATTTACTAATAAAAAATAATAGAAAGCTCTTAAGAATTGAGCTTCACCCAAATAAGTCTGTTTTTTAGCTTCACCAATAGCAGTGTTCAAAGGAACATATTTCAACGCCAAATTACATACATCAATACCACAGTAAAACGCCTCCCAATAAGAATCAAAATTTGTTTTTCCATCTTGTTCAGCTGTAAAAGTATAGTCACCTAAAGGTTTCATACCACAGTCAATGCCATAGAAGAGATCATCAGTACCTGAACCATTCATCGCCAAGGCAGCAGGCTTACCTGCCCAAAGGCGTAAAAAGAATAAGCAGATCCCATCAAACCATCAATACCACTCACTGTAGCATATTCCAATTCAGCAGTAGCACCTGTTTTGTTCTCTTCTTCAAGAAAATCTGAACAAGAAGAAACACAGCATGCAAAAGCCAATGCCATTGCGGCGCTTTTCATATAATTAAATTTCATTGTTTTCATGATTATTTAAAATTCTATATTAACACCAAATACCAATTGCTTAGTTAACGGGAACGATATGTCACCGTCACGTTCAGGATCATAATTATCAACACTACTGAAAGTAAAGAAATTCTTCATTGAGCCATAAACTCGAAGATTACTCATTCCGATCTTAGAAATCCATGTCTTAGGTAAGTTATACGACAAAGTAATATCTTTAATCTTGATATACGATGATTTCTCATAGAAGGTAGAAGCAGCATAAGTATTTTGTTTAGTCAAACCTGGAGTAGGGAAGCGGGCACCCTGGTTCTCTGGAGTCCAATAATCCAAGTCAGCCCAATTAGCGTTGTCGTAACGGAACTGTTGATACAATCCATATTCCATCCAACCACCTAAACGAGCATAAACCAAGAACGATAACGAAAAGTCTTTATAAGTCAACGTGTTATTCCAACCTAAAATACATTTGGGTGAACGGTCATACACCCGCTTGTCATCATCAGTAATCTTACCATCATCGTTACGGTCTACAATCTTCACGTCACCGGTAGTAGAATTAGCTTCGGGGAAGTCGAGCGTCTTGCCGGGATGAGAAGCCTCCCAGTCTGCTTTATATGTCTCGAATTCACCTACCCCCAACAACCATCCGCCTCGTAATAATAGTAAATATTTAAAGGCTGTCCTACAATCTGACCAGTACGGCCATTGATATTCTTTTCTAAACCATTAGAAAGTTCTACTATTTCATCCTTTGCTGTAGAAACCGACAAAGTAGTATCCCAATTAAAATTTTTGTCCTCACAGGCACACCACCTATTTGAATCTCAAAACCGTGTCCTTTGGTCTTACCAATGTTTGAAAGTACATGTGAATAAACTGATGACAAGGGCAAGCTCTGAGCATAAAGCAAGTCTTTAGTCTTATTGATATAAAAGTCCGCACTACCATAAATACGATTACCCCAAAAACCAAAGTCCACGCCAAAATTATATGAAGTAGTAGTTTCCCAAGTTAAATTCTCATTCCCCAAAGTAGTCGGGATACGACCAGTGGTCACACCTGAACCAAATTCATAATAAATTTGATTATCTGCATTTACCATAGGTAATGTCTGGTAAGCACTGATACCAGCATTACCTGTGCTACCCCAAGAAGCACGCAACTTCAAATTATCCAACCAATCACGGGTACTTTCCATAAAATTCTCATCACTCACCCGCCAAGCTACAGCTACTGAAGGGAATAGCCCACTTATGCCCTTGGCCAGTACCGATGAACCATCAGCACGAAGTGAAGCTGCAAGCAAATATTTAGATTTATAGCTATAGTTTACACGACCAAAATAAGATTGCATGGTAGTCTTAGTATAAGAACTAGTATTAACTGGAGTCTTGATAAGACTTACATCATAAAATGAGCTTTTGTAGTAATGTTCAGCAGAAGCATAGCCCGAGACCTGACTGCTACGGGCCTCATTACGTTTAGTAGAACTACCTAACAACAGCGTCAAACTATGATCACTACCTCCGAAATCAGTTATATAATTTAAGGTGTTGTCCCAAGTATAATTAATATAATGATTTTGATCATTCGAAATATAGCTACCCTTAGCACTTTGCAATTCACTGACGCTCTGATAGTCACGATACAACCCCTCGTGTTGCTGTTGATAGTCAACATTGAACAAAGTCTTTAACGTCAACCCTTTAATGGGAGTGAGTTGCAAGTAACTGGTAGCAAACAAACGATTGGTCACAATATTATTATCGTAAGCCCCTTCCTGATCATCCAGTAACGGTTGGCATGTGCTTCATAATAGGGAGAAGGGCGAAGAATAATATTACCATCAGCATCGTAAGGATGAGCAATAGTTGACATATAAAGCGAACGACCGAATACATTGCCACTGCGTTTGTCGTGGTTCTTATGAGTGTAGAGCATATCCATACCCACTTTTAAAATATCGTTCACCTTGTGGTCCACTGAAAGTTTACCATTATAACGGGCCAACTTATCATTTTCAGCAGTCCCCCTTCCACCATAGCCCCCATAGAAATATTGAAAGTAGTCTTTTCTGAGCCACCAGAAATAGAAAGATCATAGTTTGAGTCAAACCATTTTCAGCAGCAAATTAGGCCAATCTGTATAGGAGCCTCATTATAAACATCCATTTCCGAATAAGGTAAACCGAAGTTTGGAGCAGTACCCAATACATCTTCCACCTTGGCATGATGAGTACCCCAACTACCGTCAGCAATATCATCTTTATAGTTCTTGGCATCTAGCAAACGCCGTACCTCGCGTTCACCGTACATGACTTTCGGAATATTGGTAGGTTCATTGACGGACACATAGGCATTCAAATTTACTTTCGTCTTTCCTGCTTTACCTCTTTTAGTTGAGATGATGATTACACCATTAGCCCTTTAGTACCATAAATAGCTGTAGATGAAGCATCTTTCAGCACTTCCATAGATTCTATGTCTGAAGGGTTTATATCAATAGTCGAACCATATTCCACACCATCGACTAAAATAAGCGGAGAATTATCTGCGTTGATAGAACGATTACCACGTAAATTGATATTGATACCTGAACCGGCCTGACCACTGCTCTGCTGAATATCCAAGCCTGGCACTTTGGCCTGCATAGCTGCATGGCATTACTAGAAGCTGTTTTCTGAATATCTCCAGCTTTTACAGATGAGACCGATCCTGTAAGGTCACGCTTCTTTACCACACCATATCCCACTACAACTACCTCGTCAAGCACCTCATTATCACTCTCCATTTTAATAGCAAACGCATGCTGACTACCTACTTTTATGTTCTGAGTCTTATATCCGATATACGAAATAACCAATGTAGCATTTGCGGGAACCTCCAATACAAACTTCCCATCCAAATCCGTAACCGTCCCTGTAGTAGTTCCTTGAACCAAGACTGATACTCCAATCATAGGCTCACCTGTTTCATCAATAATGGTTCCGGTGACACTTTTCACCTGAGTAACAAGTTGAGTGCCAAAGTTCCTAACATCGGAAGAAACCTCAGCCATCATCGGTGCGACACTTATGGACATTGCGGCCGACAAGCTCCAAATAAGAAAAGAACGGCTGGCTTTACAACCGTATGCGCTTGCAAACAAACGCCTTGTTTTCTGAACATTTTCCATACTTTCCTGGGTTAACAAATAATCATTTTAGATTTAATAATTCTTTTTGTGTTCTCTTTAAGCGTGCTCCATAATCATAGTATCTTAAATCACACATTGCAAAAGTTAGAAATATTTTCGGAAAACAAAAGTAATTTTGCACTTTTTTTCTTTATTTTATTTCGTTTGCTTTCATTTATAATAAACAACACGACCTAAAAACAAAAAAAACGATATAAAGTATTGGACATATGTGTTCTACACCCTTTAGTCAGACAAAGAATGAGGAGATATAGCACTTTCGTTTCCTTTCAACCAAGCTAAATTAAATTTATAATAGAAGCGGCTTGTTATCAAATGAATCATATTATCAGGTGTTTGTGTTCCGGCCAGGTAGCCACGAGGCTCAGCGTGATTCTCATCCATTTCAAAAAACTGGGTCCAAGCCCCACCATTAAGAAAACGATAAATGCCATCAGTCAACAAGCGTTTTACAGGCCAGGTCTTACCTTCATCGTATGACAAAGCAGCATACATGCCATATCCTTTAAAAGGCTTTCCTGATTGATTAGTAAACATCATTCCACGCTCCTCTTTCGGAGTACGATAAGGATGTTCAGTAAAAGATATCAGTAAAATAGGACCTTCATTCAAACGCATCAATACCAGCCGTTGTCCTCCATCAATGGGTGGAAATTCCGAAGCGGAATAATGCCAAGTCTTGCCATATCATCAGATACACTCATGGGCATACGTAAACGTCCTTCTTTATCACGAATGCTATTGTTACGTCCCAATGCCATCAATCTGCCATCCTTCAATTGTACCACTCCGGCATGGATTCCAGCGATAGTGGTACCTGTTCTCCCTTCTTTAAAATCAGGCAAGGGCGCTCCATCCCATGGGTCCGTCCAAGTTTTTCCCTTATCCTTACTGATATGAACAGCAGCCCCGTCTCTTCCACCGGTCCGGCATCACAAGCCTGAACAAACCAGCCTTCCTTTGTAATAGAGGTTCCGGCTATCACTTGATGGCGTTTCGTATGCTCGAGAGCAATCATACGAGGTTTACTCCAAGTTTGTCCATTATCTGTACTTGTACGCAAAGTCATCATCAAATTCTGCCAATGTCCGGCCGCTTCCACTCCATTGATATGATAAAGAGTCCCTTGACGGTCGTTCAACAATGCAGTTCCGGTCAAGTTACGATCAGCTATCTGATAAAACATACGGGGCTTTTCCCATTCACAGCTTCCGGCACGCAAGCGCGAAGAGAGCACCACCATCTCACGGCCTTTTTTCTTCATTGGTAGAAAACCACACTGCTAACAAGTCTCCATTATCACACCAAGTCAATGCCGGCTGATGATTATGCTTGAAAAAAGGCGTTCCACTATGCACATCCGGTTCATGCACATAAACCAAAGGAGCAGCGAAGACAGGTTCCGTGACACATTGAGAGTTCCAATCCCATTTTATCTGAGACACAACATACTCATCTTTTGGCTGAGAAAGCGGAGCAGTTTGCGGATACTCTGCCTGTACCACCCGAAAGCCCGTCATTGTATGTTTATCCTCCGGCAACATAGCCATACGGTTTGCCGAACGGAGATATTTCACCGGTGTATTATGACTGCCTCCTCTGGTCACACGTGCTATACCGTCCGAATAGCCGACAGGATCAGTCTGTTCCTTGTCTATATATGGCCCATACCAGTCCAAACACCATTCCTCCACATTTCCGCACATATCATATAGCCCCCATTCGTTAGGAGGAGTTTGTGCCACTTTCAAAGACAAGGGTTTGGGAGTAGCCGCTATCACTTGATTCTTTTGCCAAGCGGCAGGAAGCTTGTCATCCATATAGAAATTCCAGTAACGGCCTGCCTTACATGCATATTCCCATTCAGCTTCGGTAGGCAGACGATAAGTTTTCCTTCTTTCCGGGTCAACCAGTCACAAAAGGCAACGGCATCTTGATAAGTTACGAACACCACCGCTTCGTCATCTTCACTTGAGAAACCATTTTTACCACGCAGCGACTTATGTTCAGGCAGAACAATTCATATTGCGCATTAGTCACTTCGGTCAGCCCTATTTTAAATGGTTTGGATATATACACCTTATGCATAGGTGCTTCATCATAATTTTCATCTTCACCCAAAGTTCCCATATAGAAATTTCCTGCGGGTATTTCTATCATTGGAATCAATTCACCTTGTGCCGCAATACTTGCCGGCCATATCATGATGCTAACTATTGTACTTACTAAATTTTTAATTTCATTTCGTATCTGATTAAAATATGTCTTGATACAAAAGTAACAGGCTATCAAAGAAGAACAAGGTAAAAATTGGTCTTTTATGTGCACAATTTTGCAACAGGCGAACAAACCTATCACAAAAAAGATTTCTACCTTTCTTATTGTAACTTCCTACAACAAACTGCTGCCCTCTACATCTACCTATCCATAGGTGATTCGGTAAAATGGTGACAGCTATGGTAGCAGAAATTACAAACTTTAAGAAAGCAAACCTTAAGTTCAAATTGTCAATGCGATAATAACAGGAATGCCTGTTTAGAAATACATTCTTAAGAAACACAAAAAAGGAGAGAGCATTCACAATACGCCCTCTCCCCATACATTTATTTTCGTTTAACGAATGAATTATTATTCCTGTTTAAAGCCATAACCATTCGTAAAGCCACCGGCTGCCATTACATTAGGAGTAAACGGCCACAAATAGATAGGAGCCGAAACGTAATCATAATCCCAAAACAGATACTTATCATATTCATCTCTATTATCAACCAAATCAATACCCCAATTAACTTTGGTATATCCTTGGCTTTCAAGAGATGCCGCCTCTTCTTCAGACACTATTTCAAACAACCCTTTTATTGCTAAATTGGTAGCTGGAGTCGAACTTCCATAATTCAATCCCATTCCTTCCCAATTATCCTTTTGTCCGCGCCATCCCGGATAAAGCACCGGATCATTGACCTTGTCTGTCGGACACTGTGCTGTCAAACGATGACCATATATAGTTTTTGCATCAACTAACTTTGTCCATATATAAGCAGAAATAATATTACCATTTTCAAACTCATAATAACCTTTAGTTGCCAAACCATCCATCATAGCTTTAGTCATATCTTTGATTCTTTTATATCTTCCGGAAGATAACCAGAACGAATCAATGTCCAACGACGATCACCTTCACCTGCATATTCAAACCCCCGTTCTTCAATAATCGCACGAACTAAGTCATTACCAAAAGATGCAATAAAAGCATCTGTGTTAGCCAAACCTTGCGGGAACGAACGTTCACGAACCGTTTTAAATATTGTTTACCTGTAACTACATCACCTAATGCCGCACATACTTCCGCATAGCCCAAATAAACTTCAGACATACGCATATACGGACCATTGATACCTGATTTACGTTGTGCTGCCACCCATGGATTAGCCTGACGATTCTCATCCCATTTATTCAATGTCAAGCCACCGCCTTCAGCTTTTGAGTTGGGGACAAAAGGAATTAACTTCTCAACCCCTTTACCATTACTGCCGGTCATAGTAATGCTCACATCACGACGCATATCATTCGGATCAAAGACTCCATAAAAATAAGCAGGATTTATACGTCCCTGTCCATAGCTCTTACATGGATACGCAGCCTTTGAGCCACCAGACGAAGGACGACCGAAAGAATAGGGGCGACCATCATTTCCACCACCTTGCTGCATGGGATATTCATAAATAGACTCATCCGCATAAATAGCATCATCCATATGCATCTGTTCAAAGAAATACTGGTACGGATTATTAAAAGTACGTCCGGATTTATCCGAGGCACCCCGTGGATCAGTCAAATGAAACAGTGCATTACCCGGATCAGCCAACAAAGCCTCGTAGTATTTTTTAGCTATTGAGTACAAGTCTTGCCAGTCAGAACGACGTCCATAAGTAGCTCCATTATTTTCTTTCCCTTTGGTTTCAAATGTCATGCTTTCCCCTTTTCCGTTCACACGTTTGATATCGCCACGACGAGTCTGATATCCAGCTGCATCCAAACACATTCTTCCAATCAAAGCCTGCACATAGGTTTTAGAAAAATAATTTTTATTAGCAGCAGCAATGCCGGGAATGGAACCGATGGTGTACATCAAAGGCTCCACTTTCTGCAAATCTTCAATGCATACATCATAAATAGAATCACGGGAAACCAAACCTTTAGGCACAACACCATAAACGCCAACGTAAGGAACATCTCCAAAATTTTTACACAGTTCACGGTAAGCCGTAGCACGCATAGCTACCGCCTCACCATACATTTGCCCCATCTCTGATTGTCCACCATTGATGATCGATTCAAAATTTTCCGCATTTTCCATGGATGTTATCACCGCATTGGCCTTGCTTACAACCGCATACAAGCTAGCATAAATATCATTCTCCTTCAAATACGAAGTCAATCCATAACTACTTGCATATGTACCGTTTTGATAAAGACATTCCGGATAATGGCGCCCCAACTGATTAGAGAAAGACTCCGGGTGCGTTCTATATCAGACCCGGCAATATCAGCAGCATAAAACAATCCATCACCAAAAACCTTATTCTGCGCACAATCCCTCCACTGTTCATAAGCACCGTCTAATGCGGCACGTGCTGTTGTCGGATTAGAAAAGACAAAATCCGAATCTACAATAGAAGGAGAGCCAACCTCCAAATAATCACTACATGCTGTAGTCAAAAACATTCCAGCAAAGAAAAGGGTCGAATATACTATTTTTTTCATACGATTCATCTCCATTAATTAGAAAGTTAAATTAACACCAAAGGTATAAGTTCTAGCCTTAGGATAAGACTGGTAATCAAAATAAGGTGTAGGGAAACCATCCTTACCATCAGTCTTCGTGTTTACATCCGGATCTATACCAGAATATCCATCAATACAGAACAAATTACTTCCTGTAAAGTATACACGTGCATTCTGTAATCCAATCTTATTCATCCAATTTTTCGGGAAAGTATAACCTACTGTCAATGTATTCAAACGCAAATAAGACGCATCTTCAATAAATTTAGAACTTACGATTCCATATTCAGAGAAGAAAGAACTGTAGTTTGTATTCGCGTTAAGAGCCGCCAAAGCTGTAGGATCTTTCACCAGCATCAAGTCACCGTTTGTATCGACATCATAATATTTGAAAGTTTCAGAAACGAACTTCAAACGATTCTGACCAGCGGAATTGTCTTTATTTCCCATCAAGGAATGCATTGCATTGGCATTATACACATCACCACCAATCTGATAAGTAAAGCCTACAGAAAAATCGATTGCCTTCCAATTACCGTTAATTGTAAAACCACCTGTATGTTGTGGCATAGCTTCGCCGATAATCGTTTTGTCATCCTCGTCCACAACACCATTACCTGTTGTATCTGCAAATTTAGGCATACCCGGTACGGCGGTTTGTCCATCTGCTGCCAGTACTTTAACTCCATCCGGATAATTCACAATACCTTGAATATCCGGAATGCCTGGTTTCAATGTGTATTTACCATCCGCATAAGTAAAATCATCAATCGTATAATATCCTTCAGATTTAAAACCTTGGATCGTACCTACAGGATGCCCCTCACGGATAATATAATCATAAGCAGGCTTAGCCATAGATGAACCCCAATCATTCATAGCTCTCGTATCTGCCAAGACCCCATCCATCAGTTCGTCAATATTATTCTTATTATAATTATAAGTCAAGTTTACACCTAAATTAAAATCTTTACCACGAACAATGTCAAAGCCTAAAGCCAAATTCAACTCCCTTATTTGAGGTTTTACCTACATTTTGGAACTGATAGCTATAACCAGACGCTGCATCAATAGGCACTTTCATTAAAATATTCTTTGTCGTATTCCAATAATAGTCCAAACTACCACGAACCCAATTATTAAAGAAACCAAAATCAACACCTAAATTACGACTAATAGTAGTTTCCCATTTCAAATCAGGATTTCCTTTCATATCACCAGGCACATAAGTGGTAACCTTTTCACCATCCACTGTAATTTGTTCTGTTTTCCATGTTTCTCTCCATAAAGAAGCATCATATTATCAGAACCAGAAGTACCATACGATACACGAAGTTTCAGATTATCCAACCAATCTCTTGTATTTTCCATGAAAGCTTCATCTGAAATTCTCCATGCTGCAGCTGCTGCCGGGAAATACCCCCACTGATGACTAGGTGCAAATTTAGAAGAACCATCAGCACGGAATGTAGCTGTCAAAAGATACTTACCTTTATAAGAATAATTAGCACGACCAAACCAAGATAAAGTATGATTAGGAGTACCTATCTCACCTTTAAAATAATCTTGTCCCAATGAAGGAGTAGTCATATTAATCATACCAAACGCATCATCCATTGTAAATCCTTCAGGATACCCTACACCATATATTTCAGTGTAATCTGACTTTGAAGCCAAGACTTCATTACCAACCAAGAAAGACAAATTATGATTATCTCCAAGCCCCTGTACTTCATAATTCAAAGTAGTTGCCCAACGCACACCGTAACCATCACTTTTCTTCAATTTAGCAGAACTATTATCTTTTTCTGTCTGTCCTGCATTCCATGTCTTTTCCTGGTTCCAATTACGATTTAACGATAGCTCCGTCTTTGCCGTCAAACCTTTAATAACATTCCAAGTTAAAGCACCTTTTGCACGGATACGGTACATGTTTTTATATAATCTACAGTATTCAAGTAATACAAAGGATTACTAGTTTCTTCCATATTTGTATCACCTTGACCAAATCCAGCGGTAAAAGAAGCATCCCCCAAAGGATTATCCACAGGACGATAAGTGTAAGCAGAGGTTGCATTACCAAAACCAGAACCATTAATTTCTATTTCACTATAACGTAAATCAAAGTCCGCAGTTAACTTTTTATTAATCTTTTGCGTCAATTTGAAATTCGCATTCCAACGTTGAAACCAGACTTCACACGGATACCTTCATCATCCATATAGTTAACTGATGAATAAAACTTAGTTTTGTCTGTGCCACCAGATAAAGATACATCATGATTCCAAGAAGACGCAGTCTGCATCAAATCATTTATATAATTATGAGTGGTCATATTTTTATATTCATTCAAATGATTTCCATACTTGGATCCTAATCCAAAATATCTGGCAACTCCATCCCCATAAGAATCCCCCAGACTCTTCATATATGCCCATGTATTATATACATAATCATAAGGATCCATAGTTTCCAATAATTTTGGATTCTCCTTCATCTGATAATACATATTATACTTGACGGAAACCCGGCCATCCTTGCCTCCCTTAGTAGTAACCAATATTACACCGTTAGCACCACGGGCACCATAAATAGCCGTAGAAGCAGCATCCTTTAACACATCAATACTTCGATATTGTCAGCAGGAATATCATCAATGCCACTAACTTGAACACCATCTACAATGAATAAAGGATCATTAGACTGGGTGATAGAGCCACCACCACGAATACGAATAGACATACCTGCACCCGGACGACCGTCTTGAGAAGTCACACTTACACCAGGCAATTGTCCTTGTAAAGCCTGTGCGACATTGGCAACTGGATTAGCCGCTAATTTTTCTCCAGTAACAGAAGCGACAGAACCAGTCAAATCACGTCTTTTCACCGTGCCATAACCAATAACAACGACTTCATCCAAAGTCTTGTTATCTTCTTCCAATACAATTATCAAATCTTTTCCAGATTTTACCTCTTTGGTAAGATACCCAATATAAGAAACCACCAAAGTAGCATTACTCGGAACATCCGGAATTGAAAACTTACCATCGAAATCCGTGATTGTACCATTGGTTGTTCCTTTTACCAGTACATTCACACCAATCATAGGTTCGCCTGTTTTGTCTTTCACCAAACCTGTTGCGGTTTGAGCAAAAGCAACCAAACAAAGCATACTCAAAAAGAGAGTTGAGACAGCTTTTCTAGCTAATTCTTTTAGATTCATAAGATGTGTTTTTATAGTTATTAAAATGTTTTTTAAGGTTTTGACCTTAGTTTCACTGTTGCAAAATTATGGATATAACATTACCTTGATGTGTAGTTTTTATCTTTTTATGTGGATTTATTAGGTATTTTTTACGGGATCCAATTATTCAGTACAACAAAAAAAGGAGACCTCCACCAACGTAGAAGTCTCCTTTTCAAGCAATTACAAAATCAATCTAGTCTATTGGGTTCCAATCACTTTGAGTACGAAAAATAGCATCGACCGTCACCGCCTCAGCTTCTTTCTTTGTTAATTGTTTGCTCCACGCCACCCTTTCCGAAGCATTTGCGCCCTCACCGGTATTTTTATATTCCATATAACGGGCGGTTTCTTCATTAGACTGCTTACCCAATTGTGCCATCCGGCAAGAACAATATGTTTCCCCAATTCACATTCTATAAATAAAGTATAAGCATATGGACGCCAAGGACGACCTAAATACACTTTATCCACTCCCGGTTCTGCCGTCAGCTTACAGTGCTTAAAGACATATCCATATTTAGCCTCTTTCGGAGTGGAAGCAGCCGTTACATACGAATTGCGTTTACTGTGAATAATACAATCTTCAAATAAAGCGGTGGAAGGACCGAAAATAAAGTCGGTAGTACCATCAATATAACAATCCTTGAAATAAAGACGGGTAAATTTAGCACCGGTATAAATAGTGTCCTGATTGCCCAAGATACGACAATTGATAAATTTCAAACGGTCACCTTCCGTATGTAAAGCTACCGCCTGTCCCAACTGAGCCGCATTGTTCTCAATAGTCAAATTTTTAAAAGTGATATCACTGCCCTCTACCTTCACCGTATAAGTGCGGAAAGTACCCATTTTATTTATATTCGCATGATCATCATAAGTATAATCGTCTTATCACGATCTTCACCTATAATATCTATATTTTCCACCCATGAAGGAACAATCACTTTCTCCTTGTATACTCCGTTCTTCACATAGATCGTAACAGTATAATCCATGAAAGCCCGCGCACTCTCTATAGCCTCCTGCAAAGTACGAAAATTCCCCGTTCCATCACGTGAGACTACAATTGTATCCTGACGTTCCTGAGCCCATGCTGCGCTTACAACAGACAATAGCAACAATAATCCTAAAACTTTCCTCATCGTATCACCTCCTATTATTCACATGCAGTTCCACAACTGTTTTTCTGAAACAAACGTTCCCATTCCAGACTGGCCATAATAAACGGACCTACTGCCTTCGCATCATTAGAACGTATTTTTTCAGTTATATAATAATTATAATCTCCGGTACGATACACCGGCTTGCTCCCAAACCTGCAACAGCACAACCTTTAGTAATAGAAACCACACCTTTATCATCCACTTCTATAAATTGGGTCAAAAGCCCTTCATATCCCTTTTTAGCCACTTTCCATGTACGAAGGACAAATATATCCCTTACGTAACGCTTTCAACAGAGTATATACAAACATGGTAGAACAAGAGGATTCCAGATAATTCCCCTCATCCCCGCTTCTGTCAATCACCTGATACCATACCCCTGTTGCTGGATCTTGAGTACGTTTAATCTGGGCAGCCAGTTTATTCAATATTTCGATAACAGATTCACGTCCGGCTTCGTGTTCCGGTATAAAATCGAGTACATCCACACAAGCCATTGCATACCATCCCATGGCGCGTCCCCAACAGTGTTGTGACCACCCGGTAGTTTTATCCGCCCACTTTTCACGCTTGCTCACATCACATGCATGACGGTATAGATCTGTCTTCGGATCATAATTATGGCGGGCCACTGTGACAAACTGATTGATAATATCAGCATAATCATTCACGCGGTTGTTACGGTAAGCATACTCCGCATAAAATGGTTGCCCCATATAAGCCCATCCAGCCACATCTGATTCTCATAAATCTTCTTGTGCCAGAAACCGCCATCGGCATTACGAGGATGCGTATCCAACTGACTGCGCAACAAATCCAATGCTTTCTTGTATTTCTCGTCCTTAGTCTGCTCATAAATACGGAAAAGCATCTTGCCGGAATTCAGACGGTCAATATTATATTCCTCCAGTTTATAAGTTTCGATAGAGCCATCCTGATGAATCATTGTATCAGCATAAGCCACAGCATAATCAAAAAACTTTTTTATCACCGTATGCATCATATACATCCAGCATAGCTTGAAGTTCCAGGCCATGACAGTAATCCCACTTCAAACGGGTCTGAAAATCCAATTGCCAAGATTCGGGACAACGCACCATTCTGATTCCGCCATACGTACAGACCAAGGCTTATTACCACAAACCTGCTGAGCCATGCCCATCAAAGGAACAGCCGCAAGCAAACCGGACACAATAATTTTACAAATAGAATTCTTTTTCATGAAGACATTTATTTTTAGTATTAGACCTATTTATTTTATGAAACAAAAGTAGTATTTTCCTCGAAAAGCAGTGTGCACTTTTCAACCTACTAAGTGTATTATTTGGTATTCGTGTGCGAAAACGGTTATTTTTGTGCACGATAACGATAAAAATCGTTCAAAAATTGTCTTTTTACTAATTATTATGTCTTTCAGGTTTGATAAGTTGAGAAAAGGTTTTATTTTTGGGGCAGTTTTTAATTTATACTATTGTAGAAAACACAGTCATTTACTATTAATTCACAAGAGAATGGAACAAGTTTTTAGTTATATCATCGGTTTAGGAGCAGCGGTGATGATGCCTATAATTTTTACAATCTTAGGCGTTTGTATCGGAATCAAATTCAGCAAAGCATTAAAAAGCGGTTTGTTGGTAGGTGTTGGTTTCGTTGGTCTATCAGTGGTTACCGCACTTCTGACCAGCAGTCTGGGTCCGGCCTTAAGCAAAGTGGTCGAAATATATGGCCTGCAACTGAAAGTATTCGATATGGGATGGCCTGCTGCTGCAGCCGTAGCTTATAACACTTCCGTAGGGGCATTCATCATTCCGGTATGTCTGGCCGTTAACATCTTAATGTTATTGACTAAAACCACCCGTACGGTTAATATTGATTTATGGAACTATTGGCATTTCGCTTTTATCGGAGCCGTAGTTTATTTTGCAACAGATAGTATTTTGTGGGGATTCTTCGCAGCTGTTATCTGTTATATCATCACATTAATCTTAGCAGATTACACAGCAGACAAATTTCAAGGTTTCTATGATAAAATGGAAGGTATTTCTATTCCGCAGCCCTTCTGTGCAGGTTTCGTACCATTCGCTCTCATTATAAATAAGGTATTGGACAAAATTCCCGGATTTGAAAAGCTGAACATTGATGCGGAAGGTATGAAAAAGAAATTCGGTTTATTAGGCGAACCTCTCTTCTTGGGTATCCTGGTAGGATGTGGCATCGGTGCATTATCTTGCAAGAACGGACAAGAAATAGTAGACAAGATTCCTTATATTCTAGGTTTAGGTATCAAGATGGGAGCAGTAATGGAGTTGATTCCCCGTATTACCAGCTGTTCATCGAAGGGTTGAAACCTATTTCGGACGCTACCCGCGAACTGATCGCCAAGAAGTTTAAGAGTGCTGTAGGCTTAAATATCGGTATGAGTCCTGCCTTGGTGATCGGACATCCGGCCACGTTGGTTGTATCATTACTATTAATCCCTGTTACTATCTTATTGGCAGTGGTGCTTCCGGGCAATGAATTCTTGCCATTGGCTTCATTAGCTGGCATGTTCTATGTATTCCCATTGATATTACCTATCACAAAAGGAAATGTAGTAAAGACTTTCATCATTGGTTTTGTTGTGCTGGCCATCGGTCTGTATTTTGTAACAGATCTGGCTCCTTATTTCACCAAAGCAGCACATGATGTATACGCCAAGACACAAGATGCTGCCGTAAACATCCCGTCTGGTTTTGAAGGTGGTGCGTTGGATTTTGCTTCAAGTCCTTTCTCATGGGCTATTTTCCATTTGACTTATTCATTCAAATGATTGGTTCCGGAATTTTAGTACTGATAACACTATTCTTAATGGTGCTGAACCGTCGTTCCATCATTAAATACCAGAAAACAATGAAAAATTAAAATTTAAAGATAATGATTATGAAAAATTAGCGATTGCAATGATGCTGAGTGTTTCTGCTTGCAGCTTCAGCTCAAGTAAATTACAAAGTACAGACCGCTTGCCATCCGCAAGATGTGAAACACTATGATACAGAACGTCTGCGTAGTTCATTTATGATGGAAAAGGTGATGGCGCCGGATGAAATCAATGTTACATACACCCTTTACGACCGTCTTATTTACGGAGGAGCTATGCCGGTAAACAAAATTTTGAAGCTGGAAACTTTCCGTGAACTGGGTCCGGAAATCACTTACTTCCTTGAACGGCGTGAACTAGGAGTCATCAATGTAGGGGGTGATGGTGTGGTTACTGTAGACGGTAAGGAATACCCCATGAAGTATAAGGAAGCCTTTACGTAGGCTGCGGAAATAAGGAAGTAACTTTCAAGAGCAACGACGCTACCAATCCCGCCAAGTTCTACACCAACTCGGCTCCGGCTACAAGCCTATGTTACTCAGCTGATTACCACCGATGCCAAGCTTCAGAAAGCCAACCCCAAGAAATATGCACTGGGCATCTCCGACCATTATGG
>ENA-OQMZ01000384-OQMZ01000384.1-human-gut-metagenome-genome-assembly--contig:-NODE-384-length-19210-cov-1.927684_pt1 | contig 19210 bp, 24 predicted proteins | sample MGYA00242621_ERZ504862 | MGnify/ENA primary metagenome ERZ504862 (study PRJEB26092, sample SAMD00036393) | human gut metagenome | host: Homo sapiens | study: EMG produced TPA metagenomics assembly of...
CGCAGGAATGCTCAGCCTGCATCCACCGGATGCAGAACATAAGGGGTTTGGGCACAGCCCAACAAGCATTTTTGAATTTGATTTTTAGAAATCGGATTCAAAAATCGTGCGTGGTACCACGGCGCACTGCTTGCAGAAGCTTTGAAGAAAAAGAGTATCAGACGGGAGTATAGATATAAATGTTGCGTCCCATCTCTCCCGTTTCAACATCGAGCTTCCCGATGCCACTAGTTTTCCGTTATGAGTTATCTCAACATAAATATCCCAAAGGCCAGCAGCCTCCCAATATGCTTTCGGCGATTGACGAATCTCTACATTAAGGTCATCCGGAACTCCCAAATCTTTTGCAATGATTCGCAGTTGCTGATCTGTAAAGCTATCTCCCTGAGATATTTTATCTGTGGGGTCGTCCCATTCGCAGATGTAGGCGCATCCGGCATCAATTATTCCATCTGCATCGTTCCATGTTCCATCTTGAAACTTTTCATAGAACATTGCATAGTGCTCAATACCATCCTGATTGCTCGGCTCACCAGAATGCCAGTTTGTATAAGATGTGCTGGTTCCATTGACCCATTTCCAGTTTCCTTCAGAGCTTTCATCGCTGAATCCAAAGTAGGCATTCTCATACCCTTTCGCTTTCATTGCGCTGTAGAGAAGGAAATTTTCCGTTGACGATTCAATGACCGCTAGATGACCTCCTTTCCACTCGCAGCGTTTCTCTGCCTGCTGCCATGTGATTGGGCCAGACTCCCATTCCGATTCGGGCAATGTATAGACTCATAAAGGTGTCCTGTGTAACCTTCGACCTGTGTTTCCTCGGCTGCATCGGATGCTTCCCATTCACAAATGTAGCCGCTCTGTTCATATGTATTGCTGTTTGCCAAGTCGTTCCACTTTACCGGCCACACAGCCACACAACTCTCGTCTGCCACAACATTGCTGGAGTTGTTCGGCTCTCCATCGCCCCAGTTCTGATATTCCATGGTTCACCTGTCACCCAGCACCACTGACCGGCAGAATTTTTATAGCCGCCGATCCAAAGCTTACTGTTCTGAGTATTCAGACTTTCAATCAGTTTCTGTTCCTCTGGCGAGGTAATTGGTCACAAGATGGCCGCCTTTTGCTTCGCAGGCAGCTTTTGCCTGTTCCCACGTGAGGGTATCATAAAAAAATACCATAAGAGTGTTGCTTCGGCTCCTGTGAAATATCGACCTCTAACACATTGGCATTTTCGAATCCCGGATAAAAAGGATACCCCTTTAACCCATTGTTTTCTACAACTCTCAGGTACTCTACTTCTTCCTGATTTCTTCCATTTGGGTCGGTTAATCTAAATTCGTAAATTCCCGGTGTTAGATCGATTTGAAATGCCTCTGCTTCTCGAATAGTGTAATCATACGCTACAATTTTCTGCACATTTTCATCGTACTCCCGTGGTAATATATCCGTATCCAACTGAGCAATATGCAAATCATAATTATCACATAATGTTCCATCCCATGCATAGACATAAAGTTTAGCCTGACCATCAATCGATACCACACTATTCTCGTTTTCGTCAAGAAATAAAGAATTTGGAATACCTGCTTTGATGCCCATAGCCCAATCCACCGTTGCAACCTGCCTTGCTGTCAGCATTCCTGTCTGGCACATAGAGTAAGCAGTATAGACAAGCACATTACGGAATTCACTGAAGCTGATATCAGACTTTGAAATCCCATATAGTGATTTGTAAAAAAGCTGTGCCAAATCATAGGTAGAAAGAGGTTCATACTTTGTTTCGTCCACAGACGGCTGCGTCATAAGGTACGCTGCGTGAGAAATTACTGTGCAATTAGAATGCACTCCCCCATGATCAGAAAACTGTGCTTCGGGATCATAATTTTGTGACTTGCGCCAGTTTTCATCCTTGTATTTCGTCGGATAAGGTAGTCCATCCCCCTGAAGTACGCTGGATGGGTCAGCCAGATTCCGCTCAAGCTCACCCACAGTCCCAAAAATCCATGAAATATCTCCGTCAAGCCACTTCAAACTGGTTTCAAGTGGGATATCCCAATGCCTGAGAATATCCGGATATAATCTTTTAGGAGAGTCATTATACCAATCTTCAATTATTTCTCCCATAATATCCGAAATCGCCTCCATCAAGGCACCAGATTCTCCTTCATATGTCATCCGGCTGATGGATTGCTCAACTGCATGTGTGACTTCGTGTCCTAAAGTATCTATTGTCGGCGAGCAGGTTGCTCCAACAGAAATTCGCGTGAAAATCTTGCTTCTCCCATAACCTGCTGAGGCATTATTCGAATCCTTACCTCCTCTATGATCATTTGCAACGATTGCCACTGCCTTATTGTCATCGCCAAAGGCATCATATCCAAGCACGTCACGATAAAATTGCTGACGGCCAGCAATTTTGCAAGTGCTACGATGGGTGTTCCCATGCCATCCGTCAAAGAGGCAATATCAATCGGCAAAAGTTCCGTTGCAGGCATACCACCCAATGCCTCTGTAGAGATTGAAATTCCGCCTTTCCCGATTTTTTTATAACGCTCACCGTTTCTGGCAGTCAATACGACTTGCCTCCAGCTTCCGCTCGTTGTATATTTTTGATTATTCAGTGAAACCCATTCGTCATCATCATCCCCATCATATATTGCTGTCGTTCCATCATCAAAAAATTATTCTAAAATCCACCTCAATATCCCGATTCTCAGCATTATACAAGTACACATTTGTAAAGCGATTGCTGCTGGATTCATTATCTGTCAATTCATTCGAAAAGGTCTTTAGAGCCCTTCCATCTACAGCTGATAAAACACTGACTACCCACGAATTGTTTGATGAACCGATATTTCCATGCCAATTCAGGATTTGTTTTGTCCAGTGAAAATATCACCAAATTGTTTACATAGATATCCGCTTCTCCCGGATATAACCCTGCAACTATTTTTTCAGCGTCATTTTGGGTAATTTTAGCTTCAACGGAAAGATTTTCAATCGGATAAAATCCGGAAGTCAAAAGTGCAGCTTCACTGTCTGCGTCAGCCGATACGGTAACTTTTCTGCCATACACCGGTATTCCCCGGTACACCTGCGGAAAGCTGTAATATGTATCTCCCAATACTGTGCTGCAATCCGCAGTCCCAAGCTCATCCTCTACTGAAACAATTCCAAGAGTATCCGCCACATCATTGATTGCGTCTCTTGCAGTGGAAGGATCTGTGATCTTTCGCTCCGTAAAATGGGACGGCAGAACAATTCCTGTTCCATTCACCGCAGAGACTTCTTGAACAGTTTCAGTAGGCTTAGACGACAAATTGCTGAAAATCAAAAAAGCCAAAATCGTTCCCAGAAACAGTACAAGAATGCCAAGCAGGGCAAAGAGCCATACCAAGTTGTTCTTACGGCGTTTTCTGTGCATATGGTCCGCAGTAGATTTTTTCATAATGATATTCCTTTGCTTGAGTTACCGAAATTGCGATGCAATAAAAAAACTGGAAGAATGCCATAAGTTAAAGCTCTGCGATACTTCGCAGAAGCCTAGAATTTACAGATAGAATGCAGCGAACAGATCGCCGATTCCATAGAAGAAGTCACCGAGACTGGTAAAGCCCCAGTTGCTGCCACCAGACATTGTGTGGGTATAACCATCGGAGTAAGTATATACACCGTTTTTCTTGGAAACGACAGCACCATGGGACTGCTCAAGCGTTTTGGATTCGCTTTCCCATTTATCGTAGTAGGTGCTACGGAACATACGTCCGAAAGCATAGCAGACCTGAGAAATGATACCGCCGCCTCAACACAAGACATTTCACTTTCGTTCAGTGCCATATAATTAGCGGGCATCTGAAGTTTGCTGTTTGCCATAAAGCAACACTCCTTTTTATTTTGTGCCTTCTTCCAGTTTTTTTTATTGCACCCCTTTCTTTCTATAATTTTCCGATCTCAGCCTTTATATCTTGCCAATAGAACCGACGTATTATCGTGCCCTCCGGGAACAGCAAGTGCCGTTTTGACCATCTGTTCCGCCGCCTGTTTCAGATTTCCCGTCACGGCCAAAATTCTGCACATAGTGCTGTCCGGCAGATAGCGGTACAGCCCGTCCGTGCATTGAATGAGCACATCTCCCTTCCGAAGCTGGAACGGCATCCGGTTTCCGCTGATCAATGTCAGCTCCGAAATCCCAAGATAGCTTGTCAGAGCAGCACGCTGCGGATGATGCAGTGCCTCATCCTGTGTTATGCTGCCCTCCAGTGCCATTTGGTCAAGCTGGGCACCAAAATTGTGATCGATGTTCAACTGCTCTAGCGTACCATCTCTATACAGGTAAATATGGCTGTCTCCTATACTGCACCAGAACAGCTTCCCGTTACGGAGAAACACTGTCGTCAGAGTCGTCCCCGCTTCGATTTTCTGGTTGGCCGGGTCCCGGAGATTCTTGACTTCCTCGTTCAGTCGTAGTGCTGCGCGTCCCATCTCCGTAGGAATATCTTCCGCCTGAGCGTGTTCCAGCAGGTATCTCGTTACCCCATGCGCCGCCAAAGCACTGGCACGTTCGCCCCCGGTAAGCCCGCCCATACCGTCACACACAGCGCAGACTGTGCAGAAATCCCCAAAATCAAAGCATATCGAATCCTGCTGGCTTTTCCGGGTTCCAATCGACGTATAGCTGGCGATCTCCGCCTGACTCGTCTCATAGGCGTCGGCACACATCGTTTTTTCTCCTTCGTCTTTTACGGGTATCAGAAGAGTCTGTGTGATATCATCCATCGCTTCGGGAATGGTATTGGCTTCCTCGCCTGCCTTTTTTCGCTTGAACAGGGACATCACGTTTCAATCACCACCTTGAATGTGTACTCGGGCGACACGACACAAAAAATATCGCCATCTTTCAGTGTATACGATTTTTCTTTTTCCATTGGCTTTCCGTCCGCCAGATAGGTGCCATATTTGGACAGGTCCCTGACGATAAATTCCCGCTTGGGCTCGTTGTAAAACACCTCGCAGTGATTCCGGCTGATCTGGTTATCCGCTGGCATCATCACGTCGCTCGTCGCCAGACGCCCGACCTTCACCGTGCGATTCGGCTCGATTATCCACCGCCGTCTGGAAATGTGACCACCCGATTTCCGCATCGTCAGCTCCAGATATGCCAGCCTGCGTTTTTTCGGATGGAAGAATGCGGCCAGGCCCTTCGGCTCTGGCATATTCTGCTCCTCAACCTGACACATCTTCTCCGAGTCGTCGGAAGTCTCGACATGAATTTCAGCCTGCTTCGATGCCTTTGATTTCGGCATCAGTGCCCCCAGATCGATGTCGTAGTCCTCCGGCCGGACGACCTGTTCCAGTGCATCCAGAAAATCAAGCATCCTGCGATAACGGTCGTGGTAGTCGAACGCCAACGCCTTGTCAATCACGTCCGACAGCTGCCGGGAGACAGCGGGACACAGCTCGTGCAACGGGGGATAGGAGGCTCCTTTCGCACGGCTCAGTGCGTCCAGCATCTTGCGCCCTGACACGATAAAGTAGAAAGTTGCGGCCAGTGCGTAAATGTCCGTCCACGGTCCCTGACACGGTTTCTGCGTATACTGCTCGTAAGGGCGTAGTTCGGCTTCAGGTAAATTTTTCTTTCTTTACTATCGCTCCCCTGACGGAACGAGCGTGCCGCGCCGAAATCGATGAGCTTTATTTCACCGTCCTGTGTGATAAGGATATTTTCCGGGCTGATATCCCCGTGGATCATGCCGAAACGATGGACTTCTGCCAGTGAACTTCCGAGCAGGAACAGCATCTGGAGTGCCATCTTGAGCGTCTGCTTCGGATTATGATTTTTTCGGAACACCCGCAGATTGCAACCCTCAATCAGCTCCATTGCAAAATATGCCGTCCCGTTTTCTTCAAAAAAATCCCGAATGTCAACGACAGAGATATTTTCTCGAAGCTCCTGAAGGGCGCATGCTTCTTCAATGAACTGCTGCTTTCCCTCTTCATACTCAGGCCGGTTTTCTTCATCTGCAGGATGAGGGCACCATCTGGTGTCCTCCCCTGAAGCAGACCGGACGGGAAGTACTCTTTGATGCAGCAGCGTAGGCCGCTCTGCATATTCTCAGCAAGATACGTAATTCCGAAACCGCCCTGTCCCAAGCTCTTGCCCAACAGGTATTTTTCTTTCAGAATGGTGAACGGTGCCAGATAGTCTTTCACTGCAGAAGATTCTTCTGCATGATACCCGCAGTTCCGACACTCCCCATGCTCCATCGCTTCCTGAAAGCAAACGGGACAAAGTTTTTCTTCCAGACCCGCCATCTTTTATCTCACCCCGTCCTAATACTTTCCCGGCTCAGATTTTGAACTGGAAGATTTCGTTTCCGAGCGTGATATACATACCATTCGCCAGCGTCACTGTATTGCTGCCCAGAATTTTCTCGTCGCCCACGAACGTGCCATTTTTGGAGCCAAGGTCCTGAATGGTGCAGACACCATTACGGCAGCTAATCTTCGCATGGGCACGGCTGATGATCGGGTTGGAGACGATGATGTTTGCCTGAGAACCCTTGCCGATCACAACCTCTGTGTTATTGTAGATTGCAAAACTCCGGTTCGTGTTCATCTGGATCAAAGAGGCCACGACTGTCATCGAGTTGTCCGTTGCCGGCACGGTTGTGGCATTGCCGTCATCGACCAGATTCGTCTCGGCATCCCGACTCGGATCGTTGCTGTTCCAGTCGTCCACGAACGCTTCCTCGTCTTCATGCACCGCATAGCTAACGATCACGGAAGCCACGGACATGATTGCGGTCAGTACGAGGAGCACAATCAGAATCATAGTCAGTGCAGGGGCAACACGGCTGGTTATCGAAGTGTCCGTCGGATCGATGGAAAATTTACCCGCAAACACAAAGAAGTACACTGCCAGCAACTCGATGATGCCAATCAGGTTCGCCGCCAGTGCGCACCAGCTTATCGTGAACACACTGGCAATAGCCGCTACGACGACCAGCACGAAGAACAGTACCAACAGTGCCACGCAAATTTTAGAGATATCATCCGGGGCATCACTCATGGTTTCAAGATTTACCAGCCTTGCCTTCTGCAAATCGGGACTGACAAGATAGGAAAATACACTCGTACTGCCTTTTTCAACGAATTCATCGATCTTATCGGAGGTAGTGCCCGCACCGAACTGAAAATTCAGCTTTGCTTCTTCTTTCATCTGTTTAAGCTCAGAAGTCATGGTTGCAGGGATATCCTTAAAGGTCCCCTTTTCCGTTTTCATCTGGTATCTCAGCTGATATCCCGGCACAAAAAGTGCCACAAGCAAAATCACCGTTGCAATCCACGAAAGAACCGCTCCAATTTTTTTTGCCCTTGGGGGCATCCGCAAAGAATGTTGCAAATTTTCTGTTGTCCTCCATAATAATGTCTCCTTTGTTTTACAATATTTTATCCGCCGGAGTAGAGTGTTCCAGCAAGATATCCTTTATTACCTTTTTCCCCGCAGTCTGCGTAGCCTTTTTCCATAATGGGAAAAGACCTTTTTTTCTCTCTGACCGCGCTGATAAGGATGCCTGTGATATTGTCCGTCTCTTTTTCGTTTCATGCAGAGCTGTGCTGTTTCTTCCAGAGCCTCATGTAACTTTTTCTCCTTGGAAGAATACCTGCAGCTCTTTTTTATTTCAGCCTCTGTCACCTTGCGGCGAAACCCGTCGCAGCAGATCAGAAACGTCCGGTGCGGCAGAACCTCACCGGAAAGATAATCCGGTTTCACGTCTTTGCCCGCTCCCACGCACTGAAGCAGGAGCTTGTCTCGATCTTTCCGGCCTGTTCCGGTGTCAGTTTTCCTTCGGTAAGTTCACGCTGGACGATGGTATGATCTGTCGTAAGTTGCGTGAGGGTATCCGAAATGATATATGTCCGGCAATCTCCGACATGGCAGATGTAATACCGACCTTTCATAAAAAGAACAGCTTCCACTGTCGTTCCGCTGCGGAATCCGGCCTTTTCGGAGTAGTCTTTCAACCGGATATGAAGCGATTGGATAAGATTGTCCCAGTCATCGAACAGCTCCGTCTCCGGTTCTTCCTGTTCATATAGTTCCTCGACACGCTCATCGAACCAGTCCCGGAAGGCCGTCACGACCGCTGCGCTGCTCCGCTCGCCCATTTTCAGTCCACCTACGCCGTCGCAGATCACTGCGAGGACAGCTTCATCGTCCTGAGTCTGACCTCGTTGCACCAGAAGGAGAGAATCCTGATTCGTTTCCTTCTGTATTCCGATATCGGAATAATATGCGGCACAATATTTCATGTTCCTTTTCCTGCTTTCTCAGCGGTATTCGTGTTCGATTTCAAGAAGCACCATTTTCTTCTTTTTGTGCAGCAGAACGCTCCCGACCACGGCCAATAAAACAGCAACCAGCACCAGACAGATACCACACACCACCATGATTTGTCCAACCGTCATTTTCTCCACCTCTTTTACTGCCAGTTGTTCCGTGCCATGCGGTCCAGCTCATCCATCTGCGGGTCATACACGCCGGATGCCTGCTCTGCACGATAGAGTTCAGCAGCCGTTTCGTAATATCCCAGCGTTTTCGTGTAGGATGCTCCGTTCTGCAAATCAAGTTCGCCCTGAACAAAGGCGAGCCATTTATACACGGTAGTCCTTGGGGTAATCGTTTTTCAGTGCCTGAAGCATCTCCATCGCTTTGGAGAAATCATGTAGCTGATATTGCAACATTGCGATATTCAGCCGGACTTCCAGCGTGGTGTTTCCGTTTTTCTCCAGCTGCTGATAGGTTCGCAAGGCATCTTTTTGATAGCCGGGATTCCCGGTCGCTTCCGCCTGACGAATATATGCGGACGCCAGCTGTCCGGCCAGCGCGTTGTAATATCCATCGGGGAGCTGTTCAATGCCCTGATTTAGGAGATTGATTTCCTCCGAAAGCATGGAGTCTCCGATATCCTCACAGATCGATGCTGCCAGACGGTACGCGCGTGCAAGCTGGTCGTTGCCGTCCGCCGAGCCGATTGCCTTACGGGCGGCATCCAGCGCATCCGGCAGGTCTCCCTGTTTTCTCAGAAGCTCGCTTTGAACGACCTGATAGGCACCGCTTTGTTCGGCGTCAGGGACAGCTTTCGCCATCTCTGCAAGGACTCATCCGCGCCAGAATAATCGCCCAGCTGAATCAGGGCGGTCGCCTCACCCTGATAATAGCTCAGGATATCAGGAGAGTATCCTATCGCTTTCTGGTACATCGTCGCAGCCGATTCATAGCTTTCCAGCTCGTAGTAGGCCTCCGCTGCCACGTTGTACAGGTTTGCCACGCTCTGTCTGCTGTAATATTTCAGCTCACGCGACTGCGTCGTTTCCACTGCATCGATGCACTCCTGATACTTTCCCTGCCGATAGAGAAGGACTGCCTGTTCCACATATGCTTCCAACTGGTCATCGTAAATCGCGATAGCCTGCTGCAGGTCCTGCTCCGCCTCATCAAAGCGCATTTCATCGGCGGCCGTCCGGCCTTTCCGCACGAGGCGTCATAAGCGGCGTACCGTTCCACGCCGATTCGCTGTACGCCAAACAGGATAGCCAAAGTTCCTGATACCGCAAGGACAAGAGAGACCGCCGCCACAACTCGTTGAGAATGAACCACCTTTTTATAGCGTCCGTCAATTGCATGGATATCCTGCAGCGCCCGGAGCATTTCCTGTGCGTCGCAGAAGCGTTCTTCCTGCCTTTCTTTCATCGCTCTGGCGATGATGAGCAAAAGCTACGGCTGAATTTGAGTTTATAGCTCGTGATGGGCCGAACATCCTTCAGCGAATGGCCGGGCTGCTGCCCGGTGATTGCATAGTATAGAGTCGCACCGATGCCATAAACGTCCGTCCTCTTGCTGATAGTGCCATAACCACCCGCATTGGTTGCTTGCGCCGCCGTGACAGAATTGCTCACACCTCTGCCGGACGGGCCCTTGTTGGATCTGACATTCTGATAGGCGAACGCATCTTTGTATCCTCGCAGCGGCATGGTTTCTTCAAGCGGAACCGTCTCGATCGTATCGGGCGATGCTCCCGGACGGGTATACTGTTCCGGTGCCGCATAGCCCGGCGTTGCGCCAATTGCCAGTACGCCTTTTGAAAAAACAAGTGATGTGTTGAAATCGATGACGCAGATATCTTCGTTGGGCGTTATCATAATATTGCTGGGCTTGATATCACAATGCAGAATCGGAGGTACCTGCGAGTGCAGATAGGCGATTACCTCACAGAGCTGGCAGGCCCACCGGTATGCAAGCTTCTGACTGACCGGGCCGTGCGTTTTGACGTAGTTTTGCATGTTCTCGCCCGGTATCATGTCCATGATAGTATAGACATAGCCGCTCGGGCTTTCAATCACGTCATAGATTCTCGGAAGATACTTGTGCTTCAACGTTTTGAGGATATTGGCCTCCGCGCGCTCGTCCATCCGTCCCTTGAACTTCTGTTTTACACGCTTGATGACGACATCAACATCCAGACTGTCTTTGTGCGCGCGGTACAGTGTGCCCATCCCGCCCTCGCCAAGAGGTCGGATCGAACTGTAGCCGCTTCCAAGATCCGCCGCCCATTGACTGGTTTCGTTATAATTCATGCACATTCCTCCACACGACTTTTAAGACGGAAATTCGTCTTTCAGACTATCAAACTCCGATTGAATCTGCGACCAGTCAAAATCGTCGCTTTCGCCGCTGTCCTGCGACGGGTCATAGGTAGGCGCCGTCACTGTCCCGGACGATTCGGTTCCCTGTCCGCTTCCCGCGCTGCCGAGGCCCTTTCGGAGAGCCTCCTGAGCCATCGAATTTGCGATGCCGGCCGCTTCGCCGGTGAGTCCGCTTTTTTCCACGACCTTGCTTGCTGCGCTGTCCGCTGCTTTCTCGGCCACCTTTTGGGTGACCGTCTTAGCGTTGTCTTTCGCATCAACCTTGACACTTACAGATGCCGATTGCCCCGATTCATCCTTCAGGAAATCATTAATCTGTACCGTCAGCGTGCAGGTTCCATCCGAGTTCGTTTTGATCTTGGTATCGATGGTGTTGAAATCGACGCCATTTGTTTCCGCATTCTGGAGCAGTTTCTCAATGCCGATTTCATCGTCTAGTGCCGCATAGTGTGCTCCCAGCAGCATATGGGTCGGCATTCTGCGGGTCTGCCGCAATCCACGCCTCGCCCACGTCTTTTGCAAAGACCGAATTCAAGTCATTCCAAAAGTGTTCCGAAAGCATCTGGAAGGGAACGTTTCCACCACCGCTTTCAAAGACCAGCTTTGCATCATCCAGAAATCCTGGAAGAAAGTCCGCCTCGTCATCAAACACTTCCTGCGCCTGTTCAAAGACCTTGTTTGCCTCATCGGCTTTTCCCTGTGCTGCATAAGCGGCATACAGGCCCGCATAGGCTTCCTTGTTCGTCGGGTCGTGCTGGATGATATCGATATACTGCAAGATTGCGTTATCATAATCCAGCGAGGTCAAGTAGTTCGTTCCAAGATTCAAGACCTTGGCTAGCGAAAAGACCTCTGCCGTCTCCGAATCTGAATCGGTGGATAATGTTGCCATCGAGCTTCTCGGACTGCATCCTGCCAGTACTATTGCAGCCACTGCCACCAGTGCTGCAACGATGATTTTTTTACTCTTCATTGTCTGCTCCTAAAGCCGGATCCTATCATCTTCGTCCGCCGCTTCTATCAGCTGAAACTTATTTGCACCATCTGCCAGTGCGACAATACTTTTCCCGGACACATAAGTCGGCACATTATAAGGAATACGCACCCCATTGACGAATACCCCGTTCCGGGAATGGTCGGTAACATTAAACCCAAGATCCTTTCCATTATATTGAACCGTACAGTGAATCCGGCTGATTTTTTCGCCTCTTACGATAAGCGACACCTCCGCTGGGTTCCGACCCAGTTCCACCGATCGTCCGGGTATCAGCTCAAAGCTTCTGCCCGCCAAACTTCCGGTCAACCCAGACAGTCTCCCCCGCATACAGGGCGGGGGAGGTTTCGTGTTGGGGTTGTCGTGCACTTCCGTGCGCTTTTGCCTGCTCCGCTCATATGCCTCAGCCAGTCGGTTCGTATCCTGAATTGCTCGATACATTGCGACGAGATATCCAAGAACCGGAACCAGGATCATCCATACAAAGAAGGTTTCGCTGTCCTGCCGGACCTCCACATCGTATTCCGCCGCATTGTCACAAATGCGATCCACGATCTCCGCAAGCCACACATATTTGTACACGCCGAATGTCAGGACACTGAACAGCATCATTTTTTCGACGCCCACCGTATGTTTTCCATCCTTTTCGCACAGAATGTTGACATCCTTCGCCCACAAGTCCATGAAATAAAAATGGTAGACCGAAAACGTCACGAAAGACAGCAGCACATACAACAGTAAGCTCCGATCCTGCTTCACCTCATCTGTTCCGCGATCCTGATTCGTTCTTTTTCTGCGTCTCTCAGGCATACTGCATCACTCAGCTCAGCCGGATGATATTGTTGTTATCGCCCAATGCAAGCTCCGTTCCCCGGGTCAGCAGCACCGGAGAATTCGCAGGGAGGCGGCTTCCGTTTACATAGGTGCCATTGCTGGAAAATCGGTAACACGATATTTCTGAACCTGACTGTTGAACATGACCTCACAGTGGCGGCGGCTGATCTTCTGCGCACCCTGAGAAAAAACGATCTTCGCATAGGCAGGGTCTCTGCCCAGAATGACCGGCTGGTTCGGCTCCAGCGGATAGCTCGAGCCCGCATACATACCGGCGACCCCCTCCAGAGCTGCTCCCGCAGCTCTGGAAGCAGCCGGGATATGAGAAGTCGGCTTCTTTCCACCGGTGCTGCCAATCCCCATCAATTTTTTCGGATCTACAGCAATCGTCATTCCGTTGCCGTCAGTGGACGGTTTGATGTCATCCACCATGACCGGGCGGCCCTTCATTTCTTCATAAACAAAAGCAGTTGCCATCATCTTGTACGGTGCAACATACAGGACAGAAAGAATACCGCCGGTAAGCAGACTCAGAATATTCCAGCCGAGATAGCTGAGGTCAAAGACAAACAGGTCGAATTTATGACCTTCCGTCATTACCTTGCAGCGTTCCATAACCTGTTCTGCATTCAGCTGCGGATGATCTGCCTGCACCAGAGCCATAGGCCAGAACTGATATGAACGGTAGGCCGCAACAACGAGAGCTGCAATCATGCCGATCATCACCAGCAGCATTGCCGCCAGATAACTCCGAGAAGCCGCTGCAACAACAGCCGCCAGCAACAGCGTAGCAAACTGGATCAGAACCGGGATCCACATGATCGTCAGCATCCGCACTCCTGTAACAAGGGCAAATTGCATAAAGAAATCAAATGCATCAAAGATGCAGGTGACTTTTGGTCGGATTCCATTCTTCCGCAGAGAAAGATAGTACCGGTATCGTGCCACTTCAAACGGCCCGGCAACTGCTCCACCGGCGATAGCACCGACGAGCGTTGCAATCGGAGTAATCAGCACATAGGCAATGATGATTCCCGCCAGACCAAACAGCTTGAACGGTGCCGACCACAACCGCCCGACACGACCCCAATGCCGCCTGCGATCATCGCACCCAGCAGGACACTTGTGATTGCCGCAATCACCCGATACAGAATCTCCATGCCGACCATTCCGGACAGATTTCCGTTTTCATTCAGAACACGTTTTGCCTTTTCTTTATTTCCAGCCCGATTTATCACAACGATTCCCCCTTATTTCGTTTTACCAGTGGAATTTTTCGCTGCACAAGGGAACAAACATCAGTTTCGTGTCGCCGATGCTGAGCTGGTCCATGGCCTTCAGCTCAATTGGTTGAGCACAAGCTTATCGTTCACATAGAACAGCTCTTTAGAGCTGCCCGGCTGCGCAAGATACACATTACTACGCGGATCATACACAACAATCGCATGAGAGCTGCGGGAAACCGTGTTGTCGCCAAGGATGCAGACATCCATCTCCGAAGAACGACCCACAAAATTGCGGCCCTGATGCAGACGATAGTCGGTTCCCTTATTCACACCTTCCGTGCAGACGAGCCAACCAACAACTGGTGCCGACTTTTCTGTAGCACCGTCCAACATATCTGCAGTTACAGGGAGCGTGCGGTCATCGTCATCGGGGATTGCAGTGCTCAGAGGTTCAGTCGCTACGCTGGGACCCGGCTGAGACACCGGGACGTCCAAAGGAACCGTCGTCTGATCCGGCCCAACGTTCACACCTTCCATGCCGCAGAAGGGGCAGCTGCTGAACCGGGAAGCATCGTAGTGGTGGCCGTTGGGGCATTTCATCAAATTCATAATAAAGTCCTCCTCAAGTAAAAAGTTTGTTATATTCTCAGCAGACGAATTTCTGCCGTAGAATCAAAAGTTCCCTTTACACCCGAATCTATACGGTGTACAACAATGCACAGGTGAGTTGTTGGGATTATTTTCTGTCGCAGAGTAGCCCACTCTGCGATAATGGCGAAAAAACAACGGTAATTCGTTTGGCAATTCGGATTGACGGCTTATTTGACGGAAATAAAATCTGCCAGCTGTTCCATCGTTTCCCGCTTCAGCTCCAACGAAGGATGAACATATCGATTCATTGTGATGGTAACAGATGAGTGTCCTAAAATCTCACTCAGAGTTTTGATGTCGATTTTTGCTTCCACACAGCGTGTGGCAAAAGTGTGCCTTAAAACATGAAAATTCCTTTTTTCCAATCCACAGGCATCCAAAATCTTGTGAAATCTTCGCTGAATGCACCGCGGTTCGATAAACTTCGAAGGAGAACCGCTCAAAAAGAATCCGGTGTGACTCAGGGAATAGCGCTCCAGAAAACCGAACAGCAAATTTGAGATTGGGATATTCCGATTAGCGGAGCTGCTTTTGGGAGACGCAATCTCGATATGTGTTTTTTTGCTCCCAGGTACCCGATTCTGGATACGTTGCATCGTCTGACAGATATAGATATTCCTTTCCGAAATCGAGATCTTTTCCCACGTCAACGCACACAGCTCCCCGATACGTATTCCTGTCAGTAGACAAAGAAGAATCCCCAGATTCAGAGCATCGGGATGTTCCTCTAGATATTGCTGCAAAATCATCTGCTCTGGGAGGCTTAAAATGGGCAACGACTTTTGCGTCTGCTTGACCCTGATATCAAGAACCTTCGAATCTACGAATATACCGAGTGTTCCTGCATAATTCAGAATGCGACGCAGAACAGAGAGCACATCCGAGATTGTCTTGGGAGAAAGACCGGTTTTTATCCTTTTTTTCCGTGCAGTTCAAGGTGTTTGCAAAGCTTCCTTACCATTTCTTTTGTGATCTTCTCGATTTTTACTGTCTGGAATGATGGCATGAGATAGCATTCGATTAGCGTCCGATAACGAATGTAGGTGGATTCCTTGAAGTTAATGGAAAAGGCGTCAAGCCACTCCATGGAAACAAGTTCAAATGTACTGTTTCTGGTTCTTTCCTCGCTTCCGGATGGTTTACCTTGGAGCTGGAGCGTGTGCTGTAGATCACATCGCACTTCGCGGTAGGAGGAAGCATACAGATAACCATATTTGGGCTTTCCCAGCGCATTTCGCGACTTTATGTAGCGTGCTTCCCAGCGGCCATCCTTCCTTTTATAAATGTTCAATCCTTTTCTTGACACAAAAACCTTCCTTTCGTTGACGGCTTATTTGACGGAGCATACAATCGGATTGTATCGAATTTGTTGAAATTGTCGAGTAAGTACGACATTATTTTCTTTTTTTCAGAATTTTCAGATTGCTTTCTCTTGACCATCCGTGTAATCGGCGGTAAAATTCAATTGAATCATCCTGTCGCAGAGTGGGCTACTCTGCGACAGGAAACATAAACCATGAATGTAAAAAATTCATGGTTTTTTATTTTTTCCATTTTCTTTTAGTCTATCACAGGTAGTTGATTATATCAATTAAAAATAATAGATTTAATCATTCGGTTTCAGCTATGCTCTCGACTACAATAGAGTTGAGAAGGATGGTGGTGGCCATGTACGAAGAACAGTTTTCTAAGAGGCTTACTGAGCTGCGCACACAGAAGGGTGTGTCTGCAAGAGACATGAGCCTCTCAATCGGGCAGAATCCCGGCTATATTCGTGCAATCGAAAGTGGTACTGCCTTTCCGACGATGGCAAATTTCTTTTACATCTGCGAATATTTCAACATTACTCCACAAGAATTTTTTAATTTCGGCGAGGAAACCTCCAATGGAATGAATGCACTTGTTGACCAGCTAAAACAGTTCGATGCCGAGCAGATCAATGCACTTACGGCTTTTATAAAAACAATCGTAAAAAAGTAAATTATCAAAGAACTTAATACTTGGTAAACCTACCGAAAGATAGGGCAACAAAGCCAAATGAGTCTAAAATCTCATATACGAGGTCATGGCAGCTGGTTGCTTTTTGAATGGGATAATTTTATCCCTCTACCATGTTAGAACCCGTCTGTGAAGATTTCAACTCACAGGCGGTTTTTGTTATTTAAAAGCAAAATGATGGGGCATTCTTCAGCTTATGCGGTGGAGAGATAGCTTTACATAGCAGCATCCGGGATTCACCGTATTAAGCGGAAGAATGCCCGGATGCTGCTTTTTATTCAGGAGGTGTCTGTTATGCGGCAATCTGATTCGGTGAGCGAAGAACTTGACACGGAGAACGTTCAGTGTGCGCTTGATTTTGAGAACACAATGAATGAGCTGGAGACACAGTTATACTATCGCCATCTGCCGCCGAAGGAAGTTGCTCTGCGGGTCATGGAAGCGGCCTGTAAATTCTATGATGCCGACTGGTGCGGTCTAATTCAGGTTGATCTGGATTTGGGGCTGTGGAAGCCGCTCTGGTGGCACAATGAATGCCAAGAAGATAAAACCACTATCCTTACAAATGAGTTTGAATCGTCTGAATTTCTCGACCGCTGGGTAAAGGCAGTGCGCAGAGGAACCCCGATGGTCGTTTCTGATGCAGAAGATGTCAAGGACACCTACCCGGACGAATACCGGTTGTATGAGCGCTTAGGTATTAAGTCCTCCTTGCGATTCCACTGGAACCACGGCAAATCGCCTGATTGCCGTGCGCAACCCTCAGCGGTACACCCATCAGACCAGTATGCTTAAACTTCTGGCCTATGTGTTACTGGCGGCATACAACGATAAGCGAATGGCTGACAGTCTGAGCATGGCATTCTCGCCAGAAAATATCAAGAGCAGCATGATGTCTTCATCAGCTTGTTCGGAGAATTGAAAATCCACACTTCCCACGGTGTCCTGCCGGAGTCTGACCTGAAATCTCCTAAAATCAGCCGTCTGCTGACTTTTATGCTGCTTTCCAATAAGAAAGCCCTTTCATCGTTGGAAATCGTACAGGAAATCTGGCCAGAAGAACTGGAGGATAAGGACGAACCCGGAAAAAAGGTCAAACAGCTCGTTTACCGGCTGCGGCAAGCATTCAGCATTATCTCGGATGAGCAGCTGATTCTCTCCACGCCGTCTGGCTACCAATTCAACCCCGACCTCCATATCACGACCGATTTTCAGCGGTTCGATGAGTTGTGCATTGCAGCCGCAAAAGCCACTTCTGCTATAAATAAGGTGAGATTGCTCGAAAAAGCGGCATCATTGTATCAGGGCAAACTTCTTTCTGCTGCCAATGGCGAACATTGGCTGGTTCACTACGCAAACCGATACCACCTCGCATTTATGAGTACAGTTAATGAACTGCTGAAGCAATTGATGGACTTCCACGCATACGATCTGCTTCATCGGGATGCTGCACTGGCCCTGACCATCGCGCCGGAAAACACAAAAGCCTACTATTGGCTTATTCGCTCGTACCAGAAGCAGCACATGGACGAGATGGCAGCGGGCGAGCTTGCGGCTGCAAAGCAGAAACTGCCCGAAGATGAGTATCAGAAACTGCTCATTTCGCTCGAACGATAAAACAACGTAGTTTCGCTATATGACTTTCATGTGACCTTCATGCGACTTCTGCGTGACCCGATTTTTTCAAAAATCGCCCCATGTGACTTTCATAAGACCGTCATGTGACTTCTGTAAGACCTCGTGTGCTATGATAGCAAGGCAAAGCCTTGTTGTCTGGCTGCGAGGGCTTTATTTTTTGTCCTTTTTTTAGCCGGATAAACCGCTTTTGACCTGATAACGAAGAAAAATATATCGAAAGCCTGAGATGCATTAAAGGCTGAGGATACTCATATTGCTTTCCATCTACGGATGGAAAACAGTGTCTGTCCCCTTTTCTTTAATGCGTCTCTTTTTTTGCGCCCAAAGAAAAGCCAGCGCCCTGTCCAGCAGTGAGGTGTCCTCATCCTCCGCATCCAGCGGAAAGGACACTTCATGTTTCTTTTTGCCCTCTTTTCGTGGCTGGAACTGGCCGCAAAGTATCCCTAGAATCTCCAGATTTTCAATTTTTTACGAATTATCGGAAATTTGGAGGTCGACAATGGAATTTAATAACGGCAACGAACGTCGAAAACTGAACAAAAAGTGGGAACGGCTGCGTGTGCAGTACCAACAGGCGGGAATGAGTGAAGATGCAATCCAAGCCATGTATGATTTTGATTTGGGCGTTCTCAATAGTGAGCGTTCCTACGTTGCAAACACACTGGCAATCGTTGACGATGGTGATGACAACACGGGAAGGGAATCTTCTGACTTTAAGCAGTATGAAAAGGCAATTACTGTAACCGATACTTACCACGAGACCCGGACTCGGTTTGCATGGGTAGGCGAAATCAAAGACAAGCGTTTGCAAGAAGGGTTAGAAAAACTCTCCGATGAAGAACTTCGGCTTATCACGCTGTATTTCCGCGACGAATATAGTACCGTAGAATTATCTAAAGTTTATGGCATTGCACAGCAAAATATTAGCAAGCGAATCTTGAAAATTACTAAATTTTTGAAGAAGTTTGGATTTTTAGGTGTAGATTGAGGCTTCTCGATGGCTCGTAAGTGAGGGGACAATTCACCAGACGCTCTCGCCGCTGGTGATATGTCCACACTCACGGACCTTGAAAGCTGAATAGTTCAATCATCTGGTACTTCAAGATAATGATACTTCTGTTCAACGCAGCCCGGTCAGCGTTAGGCGGGGTGGCTGAGA